>CETS01008528.1_pt1 | contig 41016 bp, 33 predicted proteins | sample 356391 | NCBI WGS metagenome assembly CETS01 (sample SAMEA2622673, study PRJEB7988) | marine metagenome | isolation source: saline water (ENVO:00002010), including
TACATTGGCTGGTTATTACACAGGACTAAAGGTGGTCTTGTTGCCGGGGGCCTTTTCATTCTACCTGGCTTCATTTCTATTTTAATTTTAAGTGTACTTTATGCCGCTTACCGCGATATTGGAATTGTAGAAGCTATCTTCTATGGAATTAAGCCTGCTGTTCTTGTTATTGTAATAGGTGCGGTTATAAAAATTGGTAAGCGGGTTATAAAAAATGGGGCTACAGTAAGTATCGCTGTTTTAGCCTTCATTGCCATTTTCTTCTTTGAGATCGATTTCCCTATAATTATTGTTTTAGCAGGACTGATAGGTTTTGTTGGAGGAAAAATCTGGAAAGAGAAATTTCAAATTATAGCGAAAAAGGATGAAAAATTTAATATCGATAATGGCCAGAGTATTATCACTTTTGACGTTGTTTCGCCCTCCCTGGCCCGTACTATCAAGACGGTACTAATTTTCTTGATCCTGTGGTCACTACCTTTAATAGTGATAGCGGCCAGTATAGGAATTGAAAATATATTTTTTTCTGAAGGCTTATTTTTTAGCAAAACTGCTGTGGTTACTTTTGGGGGAGCATACGCTGTCTTGGCATATATAACTCAAAAGGCGGTAGAAGATTATGGCTGGCTGCAATCAGGGGAAATGCTGGACGGACTTGGAATGGCTGAAACGACTCCCGGTCCTCTAATTCAGGTGGTGCAGTTTGTAGGGTTTATGGGTGCTTATAGGCTCAGTGGATCTATGGATCCTCTTATGGCGGGAATCTTGGCTTCCATTTTAGTTACCTGGGTTACTTTTGTTCCTTGTTTTCTATTCATATTTGCCGGGGCTCCCTATATAGAATATTTGAGGGGAAATAAAAATTTGACCTCTGCCCTTACCGGAATTACTGCTGCCGTGGTTGGGGTAATCTTAAACCTGGGAATATGGTTCGCCATACATACCTTCTTCAGTACCGTTAATGAGCAACATTTCTCAGGTATGAGATTATTAGTTCCAGATTGGAATACCCTGGATTTTGGCTCTTTAATTATTGCTATGCTGGCAGCATTCGTGTATTTTATTTTGAAGTGGGATATGCTTAAGACCATAGCTGTAAGTGTTTTATCAGGAATAATATACTTTTTTATTTTCAAGTTGTAAGCCTGATACATAAGAGTACTTTCAGTAAACTTTTTAAAATAATAAGGACAGATCCGCATTGGAATCTGTCCTTATTAGGAATTTAAAAATTTTTACTTACTCTTTGTTTACCAAATTATAAACACAAGGTATCACGACCAGGTTCAAAACAGTTGCTGAAAGCAATCCTCCAAGGATCACAACCGCCATCGGGCTCTGGATCTCACTTCCCGGTTCGCCTCCTTTTAAGGCTAGTGGAATAAGTGCCAGTCCTGTCGTGAAGGCAGTCATTAAGATTGGGTTCAATCTGTCCAACGCACCACTTTTTATAAGCTCATAACCACGAAGGCCTTCTTTTCGAAGATCTTCATATCTCGACACTAATAAAATTCCGTTTCGCGTTGCGATCCCGAATAAACTGATAAAACCAATCGTTGACGCAATACTTACAATTCCGGAAGTAAAGTACACGATAAGAATTCCTCCAATAAGAGCTAAAGGCAAGTTTATAAGCACCACAAAAGCAAGTTTCACATTCTTGAATTCAAAGTACAGCAAAAGGAAGATCACAAAAATAGCTATAATGGCAGTGGTTAAAAGCATCTGAGATGCTCTCGATTCGCTTTCAAATTGTCCGCCATATTGCACCCTGTAACCTTCGGGAATATTCACCGAAGAATTTACGGTTTCCTGAATCTCTTCGACCGCACTCCTTAGGTCCCGTCCCTGAACATTGGCGGCAACAACGATTTTACGTTGCACATCCTCCCTGCTGATGGTATTAGGACTACTTACTGAGGAAACTTGTGCAATCTGTTCAAGAGGCACCTGTGAACCGTTTGGCAATCCTATCAAAGCAGTTTTGATATTTTCAATGCTGTTTCTCACATCCTCCTTATATCTCACTACCAAATCAAAATACTTCTGACCTTCATAAATCTCACCTACCTCGTGCCCGGCAAAGGCGATATCCACCTGTTCCATCAACTGTCCTACGGTCATTCCATAAGCTGAAAGGATTTGGCGTTTGGGGGTAATCTTGATCTGCGGAACTTCGATCTGTTGATCAACAGCTACATCGACAAGTCCATTGATAGGAGCAATGTTCTCCTCTACGTTTTTACCAATTTCATACAGCTGTTGCAGGTCCGGGCCAAAAATCTTAATTGCGATATTGGCCCTGGTTCCTGAAAGCATATGATCGATACGGTGAGCGATTGGCTGTCCAAGAGTGATATTAACTCCCGGAACGATACTTAATTTCTCCCGTACATCTTCGAAGAATTCTTCCTTCGATTTATCTTCCAGGGTAAACGGCACATCGATCTCGGCGGCATTCACCCCCTGGGCATGTTCGTCCAGTTCGGCCCTACCGGTCCTTCGGGTAACCACATCCACTTCGGGCATCTCAAGCAATAATTGCTCTATTTGTTTTCCGGTCTTATTACTTTCTTCCAGAGACATAGATGGAGGCCCCACCACACTTATCACCAGTGAGCCTTCGTTGAATTCAGGAAGAAAACTTCTCCCCAATTGGGTGAATAAGGCAATGCTCAGTAAAAAAGCAATCACTGTTACTGCGATCACTGTTTTAGGGATCTTTAATGCGCGATTCAGAACATCTGCATAGCCTTTCTGCAACCATCTTTCGACTTTGGTACCTTCGGCCTGCTTCTTCAGCATATTTTCCTTTTTCAGAAGATAGCTACACAATACAGGAGTTACCGTTACCGCAACCACCAATGAAGTTAATACTGAAGTAATGAAGGCGATTCCGAGAGGTTTCAGCAGTCGACCTTCCATTCCGCCAAGGAAAAAGAGCGGTACAAAAGAGACGATAATAATAAGCGTTGCTATGATAATGGAACTTCTAATCTCCACCGATGCATCCCTAACTACCTTAATCACCCCTTGTCTTTCAGCTACTGGTTTTCTAATGTTCTCCCGTAAGCGTTTATAAACGTTCTCCACGTCAATAATGGCATCGTCTACCAATGCCCCAATTGCTATGGCCATCCCTCCCAGACTCATTGTATTGATGGTGTAACCCAATATTTCTAAAACAATAATTGTTACAAGTAATGAAATAGGAATGGCCAGTAATGAAATAAGTGTGGTACGCCAGTTCATCAGGAAAATGAACAATACAATGACTACAAAAAAGGCTCCTTCCAGCAGGGTAATATTTAGATTACTAATGGAGGCATCTATAAAATCTGCCTGCCGGAAGATCTGGCTTTTGATCTCCACGCTTTCCGGCAGACTGGTTTCCAGTTCTGCGATGGCCACATCCAACCTTTCGGTGAGTTCCAACGTATTTACATCGGGCTGCTTGGAAATTGTCAGAATAACCGCCGGCTCCGCGTTCAGGGAACCATCACCGATCTTATCGGCAGCTCCTATTTTCACATCTGCCACATCCTTGATCTTGATGCTCTGGCCGTTCACTTGTTTTACCACAGCTTCTTCCAAATCATCTAACGCATAAGCCCTACCACTTCCTTTAATAATGTACTGATTTCCATATTGATTTAAAAAACCACCGGGAGCATTGGTATTCGCCTCCCGAACCTTTTCGGTTAACTCAACGAGACTTACGTCGTAATATTTCATCTTTCCGGGATCGGCAAAAACCTGGTATTGTTTATAATCGCCGCCTATCACTACCACGTTTGCAATCCCTCCGATGGCTTTGATCCGCGGACGGATCTGCCAGTCGGATAAAGTTCTTAGTTCCATTGGGCTTAGACTGTCAGAAGTGACTCCCAATAGCATTACTTCTCCCATAATCGAGGAGATAGGTGCCATGGTTGGGGCTCCTATTCCAGTTGGCAGGTTTTCACGAACCATGGGAATACGCTCACTTACGATCTGTCTTGCCTTGTAAATATCGGTGCCCCAGTCGAATTCAACCCAAACAATGGAGATTCCCGCGGCTGAAGAAGAACGGATCCTTCTTACATTCGGCGAACCGTTCATTGCGGTTTCAAGCTGGTAGGTCACGAGTTTCTCTACCTCTTCACTCTCCATTCCGTGGGCTTCCGTCAGTATGGTCACAGTAGGTGCGGTAAGGTCTGGAAATACATCCACGTTCATATTACGTGCGAGGTAAAATCCGGTAACGCTTAGTACCACAGCCGCCAAAAGAACCAGAAGCCTGTTTTGAAGCGAAATTGATAATATTTTATTTAACACTTTTTTTAGTTTTTAATGTTGAATGCTTAATGTTGAATTTGATTGGGTACTACTTTGAGAAGTCTTTACAATGGAAGTCAGGGTTCTGATAAGTTCTTCTGATCTTTTCAAGTAATTCTGAAACTTCAATTTTCACGATCTGACTTTTCTCTATAAGCTTTAGCCAGTAGAAGGTTTCCCTTGCTTCCTTAGCTGAAATAGACATTTTAGCTATAAAGTCTTTTCTGCTAATTGCTGCGCCGGCTTCCTCGATATTAGCTCCAATACTGGTACCACCACGAAGAAGCTGTTTGGAAAGAACATATTCCCTTTCCTTCAGCATCTGCTTGTACAATTCTATGATCAAGAGAGCAAAATCAAATGATTTCGATCGAATTATATTATCTCTTACTTCCTTTATTGAATTCCCAATTAAAAATTCAACATTCACAATTATATTTAATGTTCGTGACCATGTCCAGGGGTTTGTCCAGACATTGAAGCCATTTTCACCTGGTAGTTTCCAGTAGTCACTACAACATCGCCGACCTCAAGTCCGTTAAGCACCTGTGCGTTCTTTCCATTTCGTTTCCCGATCTTTACAGGCCTTCTTTCAAAACTTTCCCCGCCAGTTTGCACGATCACAGAATAATTACCGTAATCTTCGAGTAGTGCGGCTTCAGGCACCACGATTCCGGTTTCAGCTTGGCCAAGGGCAATCTGCACTTCGGTAAAACTACCTTCGGGCATTTCAACTACATCGTTTACCTTGATATATACCGGGATCATCGGTTTGCTGTCTTCCACTTCCTTGCCTACGGAAACAATCGATCCGTCTTCCACTTCACTCCAGTTCCCATCATCATTTCTGTACCATACACTCGCAATAGCTTCTTTACTCGGATTATGAGAGGCACTTAATTGCGTTTTAAGCAAACGTGATTTGTCAGTTCCAATAGAGACAAGATTTGCTCCCTGTTCTACATAATCCCCGTTCGAGGTGCTGATGGATTTAATAAACCCGTCGAACGGAGCTCTGATCTGCTTCCCGCCTGCTCCGTAATTGGAGGCAAGTGCACGGTAATTCGCTTCGGCTACACGAAAATCGCTTTCCACCTTTTCGAATTCCGCCTTGGGAACGATCCTGTCCTCATAAAGTTCCTTTTTCCGTTCGTATTCAGCTTGCGCCTGATCGTACCTGGCTTTTGCCTGCGCGATCTCCGCCTGAATATTATTGGAAGAAAGGCCTTCACTGCTCAAATTCATCAACAATTGACCTCTTTTTACTTCACTACCTTCCGTCAAATTTTCCGAAACGAAATTCACCATCCCATTGGCTCCTGCCGCAAGGGTTTTATAGGTTCCAGGTGCAGCCTGCCAGACTCCGGAAGTATGAACGATGTCATAGACTTCTCCTTTAGTCACAGGTTCTGTCTGAAAATCGATTTTCCAGGCCTGTTCCTTTAAAAAGCTGATGCCGCCATCTTCTGTTTCGGCTACGTTTTCTGAAGCTTCAGCAGCCGAGGCAAATACCTGAACGTCTTCTATCACGATCCTGTCTGAATATTCAGGAGTTTTCAGCTCAAAAACCAGGTCGTAAATTCCCGGTGCTTTCGGCTGTAAGGCTGGAGAAAAAATTCCAGGTGAAGAAGGCGATTCCACTGTATGGCGTATTCCGCTATCTCCTTGAATAAGGCTTACTGTAACCGAACCATTTCGTACCGGTTGGTGTTTGTCCAGAACAGTAAAATGGGCAGCAAACTTGCTGGTCCTTCCTTCTACCAAAGCCGGAAATTCCACGAAAAGCTCCGTCTGGTCTGTCCAGATCGTTTTGCTGATCGCCGGAACCTCTAAACTCAAATGGTTTCCCTCTGCATCATGCTCATGGTCTTCCTCCTCGTTATTTCCGCAGGAAAATAGGAATAACGAGATGCATATTATATATAAATATTTCATGTCTAATACGATTTTTAATGATCCTCGTGCTCCGTTCCGTCTTCGTGAGTATGACCGGATTCCTCAGGTGTGTCGAGTGAATCTTCGCCTACCTTAAATTCTTCCTGCTCCATATGGTCTCCGTCCATATGGCTGCCATCCTCATTGTGGGGATGTCCATGCTCTTCTTCCTCAGGAGCATGAGCTTCGGTTCCTTCCTCATGCTCATGGCCGTGATCTTCATTAGCGGTTTCTCGACAAGCTGAAAATCCAAATACTAATATTGTTGCGAAAAATAAATTCTTGAAATTCATATTATTTAATTTTTTAATTATAATTGATGTTTTAAAAGTTCTGCTTTAAGCTGAAGGAGTTCTTTTTCCATCTCCAGCATGGTGTTATAAGCCTGCCGGTAGAACTCCACTTCCCGGTAATAATCCAGAAATGATAATTCCCCCAGCTCATAGGCTTTAAATAAAAGTTCTTCGGAATTCAGGTCCTTAAAAGTCACCTGGTATTCCTGAAATTTCTTCTGTAATAACTGATATTGCCGATAGTTTTCCTGAAACCTGGTATAAAGTTCAGCAGTTTCAGCTCCAGCATTTGCCTGGGTATACTCCAGGTTCGCTTCGGCCGCTTTTACTTTATTCCTGCTGTTCCAAAGGGGAATGGAAATTCCGCCCATGATTCCTGAATAATTGCTGGAATTCACTCCCTGGTAATTATAGCCAATGCTTAGATCTGGAAGGATCTTATTTTTTTCCAGTTTTACCTGCTGCTGGGCGAGATTCTCACGAGCCTTTAACTGCTGAACTTCTGCATCTTCGGAAAGTTTTTCTTCCCAGAGAGTTTGCATTTCGGCCAGTTCAGGATCTTCAAAAAGTTGGACCTGTTCTGCCTCAATTGCATTTCCACCGTTCAATTTCTGAAGTTCCAGCAGGGTGTTCCTGATCCTGATGTTGATCTGATCCAACATAAACTGCTCCTGTAACCAGGCTACTTTGGCTTTATTCAGTTCCAGGATACCGATTTGTTCTGCATCAAATAAACGCTGTATCTGGTTATATACCTGTCTTGCCTGCTCCACTCTTTTTTCCTCCAAATTTTCTCGTTTCCGCAAAATTTGCAATTCCAGAAGCTGTTTCTTAGCAGCCAGTAGTACTTCCTGCCGCATCGATTCATACTCCAGTTCCAGCAATTCTTTTTGCTTTTTAATCCGCTTACTTCGAGCACCGTAAACTGTAGGAAACTCAAATCGCTGCGAAACCTGGAACTCATAATAATCACTGGTCTCATGCTCTCCGAATGGAAGATAAAAGGCTGAAACCTCGGGATCTTGCAGGTTGTTCACAGTTTTATTACCAAGATTCTGACTATCCATATAAGTCTGATATGCCATGAGTTGCCTGTTATTCTGGCTAATCTGCTCCAAAATACCGTCCATACCGGTATCCTGGGCGAATGAGCCCATAGAGATTAGTATTCCGCATACTGCGGAAACTATATTTCTGTACATAAATTTTTGATTTTAGTTTAATCTATATGAAAAGGTCGGCCTACTAATATTATATAGTGGCCTTATTAAATGATTAAACTAATTCGGGTGGTCCGCGTAATGAGAGTAAGGATAAATAAGGGTTAAAATATTCATTGGGAGGCTGATAAATTTCAAAGGTTTTTAAATCCTGATCAGCTAAAACCCAATTCTCTGAATAGTATTTATTTGAAGTATTCTTTTTGGTTTCAGTCTTTTGAACCCTGAAATTCTCGGAATATTCTTTAAAAACTGGAATTTCATTGGGAGTACCCGAGTGTGAATGAATGGCAAGAAGATAAGACAAGAATCCGTCCTGCTTATTTTTCCGCTCCTTTTCGTGGTGATGATCTTCACCAGAATGACGATGTGCAATTTCCTTTTTTTCCTCTTGATGCTCGTGATGCGCATGAGGTATGACCTGATGAAAAGACATCAGCATAAAAATGCCAAGAAGGAACAAAGCTTTTATTTGAGGTGTAACTCGCATCGAAGACAAAAATAGTAATTTATTATTAAGCTTGAGGCTCAAATAAAATTAAACGCCAGAAGTAGCTCTTATGGGTATTTTTCGAGTATTAGAATAAAAAACTGCCCATTAGGAACTGGAGAATCTTCCACAATCAATTCTTAACTTTACACGAAGAAAGGGTACAAGTTTAGATAAAAATTAAAACCACTTTATATAAATCATGCACACTTTACGGGATAGTTTTCCCCTATTCAAAAATTAATAACACTATCCAAGGCTTCATCAGCATCACGGTGAATGAAATTGGCCTGATAGTTTAGAGTTGTTTTTAAATCACTATGGCGATAAAGCTTTTGAAGCATTAGAGGGTGAATCTTGTCCCCGGCAATATTTCCGAAACTATGCCGGACGACATGGTTGGATAAATTCTTCACAATTCTATATTCATTAGTGACCAAATTAAGATATTTATAAATTAAGATATTTATTTAATTGCTTAGTTGCACTTATTACTTGAACTTAGAAATCATTAAAATTAAAAGAAAAAATTAAAAAAGATGATATTGAGATTTTATTGAAATCGTAATATTAAACTTTATGTGCTCTTTTGGTTGCAGGCCCGTGAAAAAAATATACAGGCTGGCAGCCCCTTTAAGAAATTTTCTTTTAAAAATTTCTACCTTGAGCAAGGGGAAGTATTTGGAGTTCCACGACCTGGACAGCATTGTTCAAATAGGCTCATTCACCTTTCACGTCAAGAAAAAGGTAGTAACAGGTTATATTGTAAAAGAGACGAATAGTCTGAAGCCACCTTAAGCCCGGAAGTTGCAAGCCGTTGGTTTAGTCCCGATCCTTTAGTGCATCTACAATTTCATTTCTTAAATCTTGTAATCTTTTCTCGTAAAATTCTATTATTTTGTCTACAGGGTCATTTATAATGGTATTAATATTAGTATTTATTGAATGGCTTCCTTCATAAAAGTTAGCAGTAGCATAAAGCACTGATTCTTCATTAAATTTCTTTAAACCTAACGAAGTAACTCCTAGTGCTCTTGCTACTTCTTCTATTCTGTCATCATCAATGGTTTCTGTTTGTTCCAGCTTACTAATGGCTTGTTTGCTTATTCCTCCTAATCTTTCTCCCAATTCAGATTGAGTAAATCCTCGAAGAACTCTAATTCTTTCTATCTTTCTGCCTACATGGCTTGGATTGCTTGTAAAAGTGTTTTTCATTATTTATATATGTTAGATGAGACTGAATTATTCTTCACGCAAATTTTTCCTCTCACTTTCTAAAAGTCTTTCGTATAACTCAACTATTTTTTCAACTGGATTGAAAACTTGTGCAGTTGACGAGTCAGAAAAGGAATTATCATGAACGTTGTAATGGTTAATGTTGTAAATGACCGCTTCCTCATCGAAATTCTTTATTAACTCAATAGGTGTTCCCAAACTTTCAGCAATGGTTCTAAGTACTTCCTCTTCTATAACTTCTTGTCTCTCTAGTTGAGACATTTGTTGCTGAGAAATTTTAAGATCTTGCGCGATTGCTTCTTGTTTAATTCCTAGAAATGATCTGAGCTTAGCCACATTGTATCCCATGTGAATGGAGCGTTTGTCGCGTTTTTTAGTTGTTGTCATTATTAAAACTTTTATGTAAATGTAGTAAATGTCAAACAAATATAGGTAAAGGTCAACCAATATTTTTTTGTTATTACCTCAGTATTAAATTAATTGCGTTAGTTAAAAATGGATGTAATTCATGTCAACGATGCAATATAGACCAAAAAAATATTTTCCTCTCCACAGTGGCAGGAAATTCATATTTGACAAAAAAGTTATATTCGCCCTCTTTTTTGCGGGTTTTTTCAGTCCAGACATTATTGTATCCTACCTACTTTACAAAGTAAAACCAAAGAACCCAATTTAAGTTCTAGGACTATCCTTTTCTATAAGTGTACAGCTCTACCCTCCTTTTACAGGTAGCCTTAGCATGATAAGTATTGATAAAATTACCGGGAAACAAATTAGCCAGTAGTCCCCGGTGGGTCACCTTAACTGCAAACCCTACATTGTAGTGGTGACGGGTGGGCGGGTAAAGGCTCCTTAACCAACAAAGCGGGATCAAAGGAACTTTTAATTTAAAATATCAATATAAAAACTAGTGCCAATGAGAAATACCAAAGAAGGACATTCGAGTAAAAAACGGCCTCCTAATCAATCTGTTGCAAGGGAAGATTAGAAGGCCTAATTAAAAAAACCAAAGTTTAATTAACCATTACAAAATTATGAAAAAAATCTACAGCCGGTTTATGTTAATCGTGCTCATAACAATTATGCTCTTTTTATGCGTCCTTTCCCTGGAGGCAAGAGCAGCAACATCCCCTCCAAGATTCCAACAAGAGGTATGGGGAACAGTAAGTGACCAGGCGGGAGTGCCTTTACTTGGTGTCACCGTAGCAGTAAAGGGTGAAAACAGTGGCACTACTACAAATATTGACGGCCAATACTCCATAGCTATAGAACCGGAAGATATCCTTGTCTTTTCCTTTGTCGGGTTTAAAACCATTGAAGAGCCGGTAAGCGGTCGTAGGGAAATCAATGTAGAGTTGGAGGAGGATATTTCCTCCCTGGGAGAGGTGCAAATAAACGCAGGTTATTATAATACGACAAGGCGGGAAAGTACCGGTAATATTTCACGTGTTACTGCTGAAGAAATCCAATTACAACCGGTAATTAGTCCTTTACAGGCATTGCAAGGTAGAATGGCCGGAGTGGAGGTTACTTCTGGAGGTGCCAATCCGGGAGCGGCTTCCACTATTCGTATCCGTGGAATTAATAGCCTGAGGACGGAAGGGAACTATCCCTTGTATATCATAGATGGAGTGCCAATTAGTTCGATCCCGGTAGAAAGTAATTCCCTTTTAGGAAATTCCGGTATTGATCCTCTTAATAACCTGAATCCTGCAAACATCGAAAGTATCGAGGTCTTAAAAGACGCAGATGCTACGGCAATTTATGGATCGAGAGGAGCTAACGGGGTCGTCCTCATTACTTCCAAAACCGGTTCGCAGGCAGGAACAGGTTTGGAAATGCGCATTTATACAGGGATATCATCAGTACCGAAAAGTATGGATTTACTTCGAACTTCGGGATACCTCGATATTAGAAAAGCTGCCTTTGAAAATGACGAAATGGAACCTGACCAAAGCAATGCATATGATCTTTTGCTTTGGGACCAGGAACAATATACAGACTGGCAGGAATATGCATTCGGAAGAAACGCTGAAGTCACCAATGCTAATCTCACATTTAGCGGTGGGAATGAAAATACATCTTTCAGGTTGGGCGCTTCGTGGTTTTCACAAGGTACTGTCTATCCAGGCGATTACCAGTACCGGAAACTGACCGGAAATATGAATCTGAATCATTTTTCCAAAGATGGGAAGTTTAATATCACTGCTTCTTTGAATTATGGCTTGGATAAGAATAAGATTACCGGAGATCTTAAACTCGGCACTCTAAATTTCCTTCCACCAAATGCACCGGCCTTAATTAATTCCGACGGATCTCTAAACTGGTCAGAATGGGCAGAAGCAGGACTTGTAAACCCGTTGGAAGGATATTTCAATAGCAATAATATCGGTACCAATAACCTGATTACAAGCACTAGTATTTCTTATGAAATTTTACCCGGGTTCAAAATAAAATCAGGTTTTGGGTATACCCGGTATGATAGCGACGAACTGTGGACCTTGCCGGCAAGATCTTATAATCCGGCTGGAAATCCCGTAAACAGGTCTGCCCATTTAAGTTCTGTAAGAAAATCATGGATTATAGAGCCACAGTTATTATACACCACAAATTTTGGAAAACTTGAAGTAAATTCTATACTTGGCGCCACAGTTCAGGAAAATAATAGTTCTCGTCAAAGTTTACAAGGAACCAATTATGCCTCTGAGGCACTCATCGGTAACCTTGCAGCTGCGCAGGATATTCTGAATGCGCGAAGTTCAAGCATCCAGTACAAATATGCAGCGGTATTTGCGAGAATTGGGATGAACTGGGATAAAAAATATTATCTCAACCTAACAGGAAGAAGGGATGGGTCAAGCAGGTTTGGCCCGAATAACCGGTTTGCCAATTTTGGAGCTATTGGAACAGCCTGGATCTTCTCAGAGGAAGACTTCTTCAACAACATTTTTCCCTTTATCTCCTTAGGTAAGTTAAGAGCCAGTTATGGCAGTACGGGTAACGACCAGATTGGAGATTATGGATATCTCGATGCTTATGAAGCTACCAGAGGCGCTGGAGGCTTGTACCCTACCGCACTTGCAAACCCTGATTACTCCTGGGAGGTCAATAAGAAACTGGAGGTAGGCCTGGAGCTGGGATTTTGGAAAAATAGGATGAATGTTGGCTTAAGCTGGTATCGCAACCGTTCCTCCAATCAGTTAGTAGGCTATACACTTCCGGCCATTACAGGTTTCGGCTCTGTGCAGGCTAATTTACCTGCTACCGTGGAAAACAGGGGATTGGAGATGGAATTAAATACATTGAACTTCAACAATGAAAATTTCAGCTGGCAAACCTCCTTCAACATTAGTCTTCCGGAAAATGAGCTGCTGCGTTATCCTGGAATCGAGCAGTCTTCCTATGCCAATACCTACCGGGTAGGGGAACCACTAAATATTTCACTGAATTATAAGTACACGGGAATAGATCCAGAAACCGGCTACTATTCTTTCACGGACGTGAACGAAGATGCCAGGCTGGATTTCCAGGACAGAACCATAGTGGAAGATCGTACACGGGAGCTATTTGGAGGTTTGAACAATAATTTTACCTATCAAGGATTTTCCTTGCAATTTTTATGGCAGTTCGTCAAGCAGAATGGAAAACTGATCTACTATAATGCAGGGAGACCGCAAAACATCCTCTCCGGCTATACTTCAGATGGCTACCAGGCTCCAACCCAATCCTATCAAGGTAGTTTAGCATTTTCCAATGCTATTAATAGTTCCCGTTTTATTGAAGATGGATCTTTTTTTCGCTTAAAAACCCTAACACTTAGCTACGATCTTCCCGGCAAATTTCTTCAAACCACCGGAATACGGAAGTTTAATCTGTTTTTGCACGGTCAAAACCTGTGGACTATAACATCGTATGGTGGCATGGATCCCGAAAATTCTTACGAGGGCAATTTTATAGGCAATCTGCGAAACGTTACCGCGGGTGCTCAAATCAACTTTTAAAATAATAGCAATGAAAATTAACAGGTTAATTATTCGAACTTTCATTCTACTACTTCTTAGCTTCCACTTTTCCTGTGAGGACGTGGTATCCATCGATGCTCCTACAGATAAATTGGTAAGAGCTGAAGTTTTTAGCAATGATAAAACAGCAATCAGCGCCATGGATGGCATCTATAATGAGCTATACCAGGCAGAGTTCTCAAGTGGTTCAAGATCCAGCGTCACGGTGCTGGCAGGGCTATCATCCGATAACGTTCAATACCTTAATTCAGGTAATATCACCATGATGGAATTTCAGGATCATGAAATCGCCCCTACCAATTCAAGTAACCTCGAACTTTGGGCCAGTGCCTACAACATAATTTATTTATGTAATTCTTATATCGAAGGTTTAACCAATTCTACATCAATTGATGCAGAATTACAACAACAGTTGGAAGGCGAAGCAAGGTTTGTAAGAGCTTTCACCTATTTCTACCTGGTTAACTTATATGAGATTGTTCCACTTATTCTGGACACAGATTACCGGGTAAATGCACTGAAACCACAGGTAGAAAAAGAAGAGATTTATACCCAAATTGAAAATGACCTCCAATTCTCATCTGAAATACTAAATACGTCCTATCGGAATTCTGAAAGGACCAGCGCCAATAAATTTGTGGCAAAGGCACTTCTTGCCAGGGTCTATTTGTTCCTAGAAAATTGGCAGGAAGCTGAGAACTTAAGTACTGAAGTGATTGAAGAGACATCCTCCTATGAAATTCTTGAAAACCTGGACGAGGTCTTTCTTGCGAATAGCCGTGAGGCAATATGGCAAATTTCCCCAATCGGAGGAGGCGGTATCGCTTCCAATACCAATGAGGGTAGTATGTTTATTATCGATCCCTTCTTTTCTTTTTTTGCCACCCTAAAACTAGATGAAAACTTGGTTACATTATTCGAGGAACAAGATCTTCGCCTTGAAAAATGGACTGGATTTAATGAAGGTAAGAATGCCTACTTCGCCCATAAATATAAAATTCGTTCCAGCACTCAATTTCCTATCCAGGAATATTCCATGGTTTTACGATTAGCTGAGCAGTACCTGATTCGGGCTGAGGCTAGGTTGAAAATGAATGAAATTGATGCGGCAGTCGAGGATCTCGATGTGATTCGTGAGCGAGCGGATTTACCCTTATTAGCAGAAATTAATCCCGGCATATCAGGTGAAGCTCTACTCGAAGAAGTTTTTATCCAACGCAGGAAGGAATTATTTACTGAATGGGGACATCGTTGGTTTGACCTAAAAAGAAGTGGCAACATAAACACTGTTTTTCGCAACAATCCGACCTGGGAAATGACCGATAGCTTTTATCCCATTCCGAGCGAAGAAATTTCAAAAAATCCAAATTTAATTCAGAATGATGGCTATTAATAGACAGTATATTATTGCAATAATCTTTATTCTAAACACATTACTTTCCTACGGGCAAATTTCAAGGACAAAGCTTCCAGATAAAATTATCCCATTGGATAGCACCGTGAGATTTGGTAAACTTGATAATGGTTTTACTTATTACCTGAAGTATAATGACCATCCAAAAGGAGAGGTGGTAATGAAAATGATCGTGAAAGCAGGAAGGTTTCATGAAGATGAAGATCAGACCGAGTATGCTCATCTCTTAGAGCACGTTGCCGTTCAGGATGTCGAGAAATATAGAGATCTGGTTACGGTGCTTAAACTTAACGGTATTGATCACAGAGCCTTCACATCCAGGCTGGCCACCAGATATATTTTACATATCCCTAATAGCAATCAGGAAAAGCTCAATCTTGGATTAACTGTTTTAAAACAATGGGCTGGAAGTATTTTAATTGATTCATCACGCCTTGACATGCATCGGGGAAGCATACTTGGCGAATTACGGTCCACTGATGCTTATAGAGACGATCTCTACAATAGAGAAGGAGAAATTATCCTTCGAAATACCGGGTTTCCTCCTGGTGACAGGAATAAAAGTACTGAAAATATAAAAAATCTTGATATTAATCGTTTAAAGGATTTTTATCATGATTGGTATAGGCCCGACTTACAGGCTGCTATAGTGGTAGGGTCTTTTAATCTTGATAGTCTTGAAAAGATCATTCAAAATAAGTTCTCCAAATTAACTATGCCATCAAACATGAGGAATACTTCAAAGGCTATTGAAAAATTCGATTATCAATTAACGGGAGAAAACCAGTACGAAACTATTAAGGACACCTTGAACACTAACTGGCGGCTTGATATTTTTTCAAAAAGAATCAATTATAATTTCAGGTATCGATCGGAAGAGGATTATTATACCCGTATCCTTCAAAATCTATATGAATATATAATAACAAAAAGGAAAACTGAATACAAGAGGCAATATCAGCCCCCATTTTCAAAGTACTCAACCCGGTATGCCACTAATGGTTTGGCCAGTGATCAAATAAGTCTTGGACTCATGAGTGTTGAATTAGATCAAAACCCTTCTTCTATAGAAGAAAAAATTTTTGAAGCGGTAAGAGCCGATAAGATCATGCACTCGAATATTACGCTACAGGAATTGCAGGAAGCACAAGACAAACTAGAATCAAAATTGGTAAATGCTGATCCCAATTCCATTGATCTAGCACAGGAATATGAAAATCATTTCATTTATCAAAATGCGGCTCCATCTGATAGCATACGGAAAGATTTGACTAAACTTATCAAGAAAGTCTCCCGTTCCGAGGTACAGGAGTTCGCCGATGTGAGAAGAGATTTGCTAAGGGATTCTGATTTTATTTTCATCAATGTTTCAAAAATCTTCATTCCTGAAAAGCATAAGATAGAAAGGATTATAAAAAAGGTTTATGGTTCACCGATACCAAATTATCAATCTCCTTTAAAGAAGATTTATTCGATTGAAGATGTAACACCTATAAATGAAAAATTAAAAGTACAGGTTGCTAAAAATGTGGTGGGTGTAACTACGATACGATTAGGAAATAATATTAAAGTTCTATTGAAGCCCACAACACCGCAAACCTCTGATTTTAAAAACCGAATTGAATTATTAGGCTTTCAACCTATACGTTTTAATGGAAATGTAAAATTTTATAATTCGCAGATACTATCTCACAATTATGCGTCTGTCGCAGGAACAGGGTGGCATAACCATTTTCAAATTGAACAATTTAAACGAGATCACGATATGCTGATGCATTTTGGAACGGACCAGTCAAATTATCTGATTGAAGGTAAATTTGATAGAGAAAATTTACATGAGTTCTTTAACCTGTTGTTTCAGTACATTAAGAAACCTGAGGAAGATCCTCAAGCATTCAATTTCTGGAAGAAAACAATCAGGGAACGAATTAGTCCTTATAGCGTTAAAGGGGGATCTGGTTTTTTTCATGACCAGATAGAAAAGATCTGGAATCCGAAATTTCCATCCTTAGATGAAAATGCGTTAAATGAAATAAGCCAGAAAGATCTGATGCAGGCCTATAAAAAGCATTTTTCGAACTTCGACGAGTATACCTTTATTATTACCGGAGATTTTAAGACTTCGGAACTAATTGAAGAAATTGCACCTTACTTTTATGGTTTACCGGTTTCAGGACGTCATGAGGGCGAAAAAATTGAGAAGTGGAGTACAAGATTGGAAAAAAGAAGTGATACTTTATATTACAAGGGTATCGAGCAATCATTCTCGGAATTATACTTACCGGTTAAAATAGAACCCACCATTAAAAACCAGGTTATTTTGGATCTTGTTAACACGGCCTTCTATGAAAGACTGGTCAAGGTTCTACGCCTGGATTGTTATGCCCCAGGTGCGGGAGGAAAATGGATTAATCTAAATGAACGGTTATATACCTTTAAAATTAAGTTTAATAGTGAACGGGGAAATGAAAGTAATATGTTTTCCAACTCCATGAAAGAAATTGATAATCTAAAGAAAGCTGGAGTAGATGATGACTGGTTGGAATCTCACGTCAAGTATGCAAAACGAAGGTTTACCGCTCAAATAAATTCATTTGGTTATTTTAATTTCTGGCCATATTTTTTAAAGAAACATTTGGAAGAGGGAAGCGATTATCAGGATTATATTCTAAAATATCCAGGAATATTGGAGAATTTTATAAGTCTGGATGAAGTGAATGAGGCTATCGATAACTATATTACAAAAGAACATTTACAGAACTTTTTGGTTTTGCCGGAATAAGCTGGATAGTAAAGCTTTCATATAAATAATGAAAGCCTACTGGTGGAATGACCAGTAGGCTTTTAAATCATCCTATTCAAGAATAATTATGGTCCCATCACTCTGCCGCTTTTTAGTGGCTAGGTCCATTTCATCATAAAGATCATAGATCGGTCCGCTGGTACCAAATTGAACCCGACAGGTCTGGGTGCCCCCGGTACAGGTTTGTTCTGGAACCGCTTGCCAGTTACCGTTATCATAAACGTAATCACTGGCAACCACTTTAGGTTGCTCCTCAATTTCACTTCCTAAGTTTGTAAAGGACATACCTAAGACCACAAGAAGTGCCATTACTGGAATTAAAAATAACTTTTTCATAATATAAAGTTTAATATTACCTACTCTTTGAAGGATTTTCGGCTTCTCCTACTTTCTGCGCAAAAAGATTTGTCAGTTTCTTTTATTGATGTAAAAGTTCCAGTGTATAGCTGAAAAGTAAAAGCAGTAAAAGAATCTTAGTACTTCAAATTTTACAACTCTGTCATTTTACAATAGTAAATTTCACCAAATTCATCCAAATAAAATGGTTGCTAAAGCCGTAAAACTATTCTATTATGAAATTGACCGTTGATTTTCCCTTCGATACTGAGAAGGGGACTTTCCGAATTGAATGCGAAAATTCTTAGAAAAATGAGAGTGATCTTTAAAACCACATTTTTGGGTAATTATTGAAATGGGTAGTTCTGTATTCCGAATTAGTAGGGCTCCCTTTTCAAGCCTTTTTTTCATATGGAACCGATGGATGGTAGTGCCGTACATTTTTTTAAATCCTTCTTTGAGTTTCGTTTTATTGGTACGATGGATAAGCCCTAACTCTTTAAGGGATGGCAGTTCGTTATGAAGATTTCTGAGTACATAAAGGCGTACTTGTTTTAAAAGAATTTTTGTTGCAGCACTTTCCTTTTTTTCTGAGTTTAATAATTCATCTGTATGAGTTACTTTCTTCTGCAATTCATTCCCGTTTGAAAAACGAAAAGCCGTAATTACAAAAGTGCAGGTTGAATCTACGCCCACCATCCTCTGAAAAAGACAGGGAGATCTATATAGACCTTTATTTTCATATAGAAAGTCAACAGGAATAAATTGCTGATAAGCTCTTTCAGTGCTTGAATCAAGTTCCTCTATCAACGCTTTTTTCGAATTTTCTGAAAGAATTTCAGAAACAGGCCTATCATACTTATCCCTTTTCCATTTCAAAATTTCAGAAGTCCCAGAAGAATACGAGGTAATATTTAAATTTTTGTCTAAAAATATGTAGAATTGAATTTCCGGTTGCTCTTCCTGTTGCTGTGCTTCAAAACAAAAATTATATATTTCCTCTGACATCATATTCAATAGAACAGCAACTGTATCAATTGGATCTCTGCGACCGGAAGGTTCCTGACGAAACATAAAATTCCCGCAGGCAATTTCGATGATTTGCTGGTACAAAGAATTGAATCTCATTTTTTCCTCGTTGCTAATTTCTTTGTTCATAACTCTTCAATTAATGTTTTACTATTTATATTCTTGCAAGAACAAAAGTGCCTTCCTCTTATCAGTAAATACTTTGGTAGGATAAGCCGGGCTACTTGTTTTTATAAAAAGTTGGGTAATAGCCATGGCATGCTCATCTTCCACCAGCAAAGCAAGTGCTGTTGTCATATACGCGCCTTCAATCGCCAGATAATCTCTAGCTTGTTTTTGTGCATTGGTTACTGCTCTTAAATCACAAAATATTGGATATGAATTTTCATTTTGGAGCTGCAAACGTTGCCCAACAATCTCTTTGGCCATACTCCTGTTGATCTCATAAATCTCTTTATAGACAAAGAACAGGATTCCATCGGAAATCCACATTTTCGCATAAGTACCATCCACCACCATGGGCTAAAGTTTTGGATATCACTAATATATACAAATAAAATTATACCGACCTATCAAAACGTTTCCATAGGTCTTGAACATTATTTATCAAAGTTATTTCCATAGAATTTACCATCATTTAGATGAAAAGACGTATAACTGTTCTGAAAAGACTTTTACAAATAACGGTTAGATTTATAATAGATAATTGTCATAGCTTGAAAGGGAATTTTCATAACACTCATTATGGCAAAAATCAAACACAACAATTTTTTGGATACCGTAGATGAAGTAATTACCAATGCGACAAATGCAGGGGTACTTCATTTAAATGCTGAAGGGGAGGCACTAAATGGGAGAAAAATAAGGATAAAAGGAAAAGATTCCTTTCACTTTGGAACCACAGGCTACCTGGGGCTGGAGCAGGACCATCGGCTTAAGCAGGCGGCGGTAAGTGCCATCTTAAAATATGGAACGCAGTTCCCACTTTCCAAAACCTATATTTCCCATCCGCTTTATTCCCGATTAGAGGAAAAAATGGAAGCGGTTTATGACCATCCGATAATCATTACCAAAAACAGTACCCTCGGCCACATGGCGGTTATACCGACTGTAGTGAGGGATGAGGATGCGGTGATCCTAGACCATCAGGTACACTGGAGCGTTCAAAATGCAGCCCAGATTTTAAAGGTGCGGGGTATTCCGGTAAGCCTTGTAAGGCACAATAACCTCGAAATGCTGGAAACTCGGCTCAGGGAATTTTCTACCAAAGCCCACAAAATATGGTATATGGCAGATGGGGTATATTCGATGTATGGGGATTATGCCCCCGTGGAGGAGCTTATGCAGTTATGCAAGAAATATCCGCAGTTACATTTATACTTTGATGATGTGCATGGGATGAGTTGGAAGGGACGAAACGGTTCCGGCTATATTATGGATGTTTTGGGCGAACTTCCTGAAAACGTCCTCTTATTCGGGACGTTGAGCAAAACTTTTGGCGCAAGTGGCGCAGTATTGGCCTGTCCGGACGAAACCCTTTTTAGAAAGATAAAAAACTTTGGCGGGCCATTAACCTTTTCAGCGCAATTGGAGCCGGCCTCGGTTGCGGCGGCTATTGCTTCTGCGGATATACACCTTTCAGGGGAAATATATTTATTACAGGCAGATCTTGGCCATAAGATAGCACACTTCAACAAGCTCTTGGCGAAGACCAATTTACCCCTAATAGCTGTAAACGATTCCCCGGTCTTTTATATTGGTACAGGTTTACCTGCAACAGGATATAATTTTGTAAAACGGTTAATGAACGATGGTTTTTTTGTAAATCTTGGTTTATACCCGGCAGTACCTGTTAAAAATACAGGGGTGAGAATAACAATATCACGCCATAATGAACTTGTTGATATAGAAGCCCTTACTGCTGCTATGGAATACCACTATTATAAAGCTTTGGAAGAAACCGATAGTGATCTTGAGCGTGTGGGCAAGGCTTTTCGTAGAGAAACTTCAGCAGTCAAGAATAAGGATCAAGACTTCCCCGGTTTGGATGTCCTATATAAACGCAGTATCCTGGATATAGATAAACAGGAGTGGGATAACCTAATGGGCGGTGAGGGCACTTATGACTGGGAAGGCCAACGCTTTATTGAGGAAGTTTTTAACGAAGGCAAGCAGCAGGAACACAGGTGGTCTTTTCATTATTATATTATAAGGGATGAAAATCAAGCTCCGGTACTTGCTACATTTTTCAGCTTTGCCCTATGGAAGGATGATATGCTTGCCCCGGCATCGGTGTCCGAACAATTGGAGGAAACAAGGAAGCAGCAGCCGTATTATATGACTTCAAAGGTGCTTTCCATGGGATCGTTGTTTACTGAAGGGAAGCATTTATTTATAGACAAATCAAACCCAAAATGGCCGATGGCCTTAAAGAAGCTATTAAAGAGAGCTGAGCAGTTGAACCAGGAACTACAAGGGGATATGGTGGTACTCCGTGATTTTGAAAAGGACAATTCAATTGCCACAATTTTTAATAACCAGGGATATATAAAAACCGCAATGCCCGATTCTTGCTTCTTAGAAAATTTGAATTGGAAAACCGAGGATGAATATCTAACCGGCTTAAGTACCAGGGCGCGGAAGCACTTTAGAAAGGAGGTCAAGCCCTTTGAAGATAAGTTTGAAGTATCCTATCTCCAAAGGCCAACCCACACCGAGATTGGACTATTTTATGAACTTTACAAAAATGTCAAGTCCAATAATTATAGCCTTAATACCTTTACCTATCCCAAATCTTTATTTGAAGCTATGGCAAATGATCCCAACTGGGAGTTCATTGTACTAAAGCTAAAGCCCCAATTCCATCCGGACAAAGAACTAGTGCCTGTAGGGGTGATGTTTTGTTATAATAATATGGGCAGGACATATGTACCCAGTTTAATTGGCATGGATTACAACTACACGAAGGAGTTCCAGGTCTATAGGCAACTGTTACATCAAACAATCAAGAGGGCCAGGTCACGTGATTTTGATCGAGTAGATTTTGGGTTTAGTGCTTCCTTTGAAAAACGAAAGCTGGGTGCGACCATTAAACAGCGGTTTGCCTATGTCCAGGTGGAAGATAACTTCTCCATGGAGCGAATGGGGATGATGAGGAACGAAGTCTGATAATCTAAAAGACCAATGAAAAATAAGAGAGCCCCCACTTTTTGAGCATTTACTAAACCAATCAGCTTGAAGATCCTTTTGCCACATTATTTTCTAATGATCCAAGGTAATAATACGATGTTCGATGATGTAATATATGACTTTCACAACAGGCTAAATGCCGGGGTAATCAACATCCCCGATCCGCTGAAAAAAGCGGATACGGGCATAGAGTTGTGCAATCTTACCTTGTCACGGCTCAAAGAGCTCATTGAAAAAGAAGACTTTGAAAATGTGCCCGATGAGATCGACTTCTTTAAAAACATCAAGCCCTGCCCGATGAGCTACCTGATCTATTTTACAGAAGTAAGGTCCTGTGAACTAAGAAAGCCCAAGGCCGGGGATAATTTCCAACTGCGTTTTTTTGAAAAAGAATTGAGAAAGATCAATAAATTTTTCCATAAGAACAACGACTTTGTACATTACATGGAACAGGGGCATGTCTATATGGACCACCAGCTCTTCACGCGCAACCATAGGAACAATTATCCTTTTACCCCGATGATCAATTACTACCAGTATCCCGAGTTTTCCACGTCCCACGATATGCTGTGGTCCAAGGTGCAGGCAATGTACCGTTTTATCCACTACATTAGGGAATCCATCCAGGAATTCCAAACTGCCAACAAGGGGATCTTCAAGGAAAAAAGGCACAAAATTGTTATCTGGTCAGGCTCCAAAACTGCACTGGTAGAACTTATTTATGCCCTTTATGCCACTGGTGACCTAAACCACGGTATAGCAGATTTAAGTACTATCACTTCATCATTTGAAGATTGCTTTAATATTAAACTTGAGAATTTCTATAAAACGTACTCTGAAATAAAAGCGCGTAAGGGAAACAGGACAAAATACCTTCAAAACCTAATCCTGAATTTGGAGGAAAAGATGGCCAGGGATGATGAAAACTAAATTTTCGTAGCAACCCGTAACTACGAAAACCCGGTGAAACACTTTTGAAAAATTAGAAGTGGATATTTAAGTCCTTTTTTGTTGCTTCAGGCCTTCAAAAGGATATAAAAACCCTTAAAATTTATGAATGTTAAATTCCTTCGTACTACGAAGCATATAGGGAAAAATATCTGTAAAAGGGGTTCAACTTTGTAAAACGAAAGTCAAATCAGTAAGGTCCCGCCGCGTAAAAAAGTATAACCAGCGGTGGGGTTTTACATAAAAACGTTTTACCATGCCAACAAGTATTATCACTACAGACGATCTTCGGGACTTCAAAATGGAATTGCTCGATGACATTAAACAATTACTAAACAGACAAGCCAACGGTAAACTCAAAAAATACCTCAAATCTTCTGAGGTTATGGACTTGCTTCAGGTAAGTCCTGGCACTTTGCAAAATCTTCGCATCAATGGCACATTGCCTTACACCAAAGTAGGTGGCATTATCTATTACGATACAGAGGAAATTCAAAAAGTGATGGATGCCAACCGTGTGGACCACAGGCTAAATTCTTAAGGGATGAACTATATAAAGCTACTTAATGCGGCTTTTGAGAAGTTCTATTTTGATGACCGCCTAAATCCAACCCATATCAGTCTGTATATGGCGCTATTCCAAGAATGGAACAGTTGCCGCTTTATGGATGAATTTTACGTGAATCGTCGGGATGTGATGCGCTGTGCCAAAATAGGTTCTAAATCCACATATCACAGATGCATCGTTGAGTTAGATTCTTGGCAATATCTAAACTACTTCCCTTCCAACAATCCATACAAAGGTAGCAAAATTAAGATGGCCATTATCGAGACAAGTGATGAACCGGATACGGGACAGTACAATCCCGAATTGGAACAACTTGCGGAACGGTACCATCCCATACGTGAACCGGTAGTGTACCAGCACCATCCCACCAATGGACAAGCTGTGTACCATCACCGTCCCGTGAGTGGACAAGCATTGGTATCTAATATAAACAATACTAAACAAGTAAACATTAATAAACAGCCAAAGGACAGGCAGGCTGTTATTACTTTTTTTGAAGAAAAAGGTTTTGATGCTGATGAAGCAAAAAAATTCTTTGAGCATTATCAAACCCGAAATTGGCAAACAGGCGATGAAAAAGCAATCAGAGATTGGCGTTCGGTTGCTACCAATTGGATAGACAGAACCGAATTATTTAACCAGGAAAAAAAACCAAACAAAAAACAAGCATCCCAAATCAAGGACAACTTGCGAACCACTAAAAACAAAGACTATGGCCAACCCCTCTAAAATTACCGAAGGTGGCGTGGAATATTCGCTCGGAAAATTTGATGGGAAAAGTGTACTCTACGATTTTCCGAAAATTTTGATTTACCTAAAGGCCAAAGGCAAACTCTTGTTCGGCGAAAAGTTTAAGATTTATGATGAGGATAAAGATATTTTGCTGAAACTCTGTTCCTACTTCATAAAAGATAAAGACAACTGTGAAACTTATGGAATTGACATAGACAAAGGCATCTTGCTATCTGGCCCCGTAGGCTGCGGAAAAACCAGCTTGATGAAACTCTTGCGACACCTCGTGCCGTTACAACGCCCGTATGAAATGATCCCCTGTCGGAATGTTGCATTCAGTTTTAACCATCTTGGTTTTAAAACTGTGGAAGAATATGGGAATACTAAATTTTATTGTTTTGATGATTTAGGCGTGGAACCTCCCGGAAGGTTCTACGGAAAAGATTGTAATGTTATGGGAGAAGTGCTAATATCGCGACATGAACTTTTTCTTCAGACAAAACAAAAGGTTAAAACCCATGCCACAACAAATCTGAATGCCGAGGAACTGGAAGAACGTTACGGAAATAGAGTCCGTAGCCGGATGCGTGAGCTGTTTAATTTGATTGCTTTTGACACAAAAGCTGGAGATAAGAGAGCATAAAATATTTGTGCTACAGAATTAACTGTGGAAATCCATAAGATTTTATGTTAATAAATTAATATATTTATAGACGAAAAAGACACATATACATTTTCTAAAAGCTAATGTTTAGTCATTAGCTTTTTTGTTGTAGAGACAAATTAAGAAGTGGTCGTCTTTAAAGAATAAGAATGGACAGTTTTAATCTCTATAGAGAAGCAAAAGACCAGTACGAAAAATTAATACCTGAAAAAAATGATGGATTAATTCTTCTATCTCTGTATGCAAAATACAAAGACAAAGACTTCACAGAAGAAAATATTATATCATCCATTACGAAGGTTTTTAAAGATCAAGGCAATGAGAGTTTAAGGACTGAATACAATAGAAATAATGCTATTATACTAAGGTTTCAAGAATCTTTCTTATGGCGAAACGCATCTAAAAAAACTTATCAATTCAAAAAATACGGTTTAGAACTTTGCCAGAATATAGAAAAACGATTAATTGAAAAGTACAATCCAGCAAAAATTAAACGGTTTTTTGCCGAACTTCACAAAAGTCTTATTGAAAACATTGAACAAAATAGAGACTTCGATGAATGGATTGAAGACCACTTTGAGGTTAGACTTCCCGAACTGACTTCGCAAATAGAGATATTAGACCAACAAGTTAACGAATCCGTAAAGGACTTTAAGACAGGAATTAGATCTGATGACAAAGGTATACTCGACGTGCTTAAAGGTGTTGAAATACGTCTTGAAGTAATTAAAGAACAAGCTTCTGAGCTTAGAAATGCATTTCAGATTTCATATGATATAGATGATCTTTTAATAGGACTTCTCGAAGAGAACAAAGGACAAAACTATATCTCAAATATTTATAGGGTTCAAAATTTTCACGATAATTCTAGAAGCCAGTTAGAACAGGTAAGTAAAAGAATCGAAAAAATAAAGCCCCGAATTAGAGAGTTCATTTATGATTTTAATAAGAAGAACTTTGATAGAAAAACAAACAAATTCATTGACTATCTACTTCAACAGTCTGTAGTAGTTAGGGAAGGAAGTTCAAAAAAAGTTCAGCTTCCTGACAACCTTTCAAGCTTGATTGTAAAGTCCACAACTCACAACCTTAAGTTCAATGTCATACCACTCCGGGAAATAAGCCCAAAACTACCTATTGAGGTAACAAAGAGAAAGGTCGATGTTCAAAAAAGAAAGGAACTTTTAGAAAAGACCCTGAAATGGAAAAGGGATAAAGAAAGAATTAGTTATTGGACCAATTTAGCCTTGAAAGAACTGGAAGCTCAAGACACTTTTGACTTTACACCCTTTTTTTTCAAAATTCTTGAAGAAGACCAACTCACGATCGCTGTTAAAACAGCCCATAATATTATAAGAAAGAATACTGCATATAGGAATAATTACAATGTAGATATTATAAAAGAACCAGTATACGACACCGTAAAAAAAGGAATATCCTTATGGCAGATGACAATACAGAAAAAATAGAAACCTATAGTTTTATAAACAATAAAAAGGCAAAAAGCATTTTTGCAAAACTTGACTACACTCTTAGAAATGGCACTCACATTCAAAGAGAATATCCTTTGAATGCAAACCTACATCGTTTTTTAAATGAATCAGAAAACTACGAGTCTCTCAAAAACTACTATAAAGATTTTTTCAATTTAAATCTCATTAAAGAAGGTACCGACTTCAACAATTACTACTATTTAAATTTTAATGAAGATGGTACAGGCAATGTACCTTCTGACAATCGGGATTATTTAAAAAGCGAATACATTATTATAGGAATGTTATTCTTAAAAATGTTTAAGCTAGATGGAAACATCGAATTGGATAGCGTATCTGAGTTCACTACCCTATTATATGAAGAATATGAAGAACAGAAAAATGCATTAAGGAAGCTGATAAATGACAACTCTTCTGACAAAAGTACAGATTTGAGCGACCAAAGATTCGAAACTGTGATAACCAAATCTTTTGAAAAATTTGCAGATTTGGGCTGGCTCAAATGGGAAAGAGAAGATGAAAAGGACAAATTTAAGATAATGCCATCTTTTGAGCGTTTGCGTATTAACTATCAACCCCAAATCGAAACCATTGAAGATTTAATAAAGGAAGTAAAAGATGCAGAATAATTACCCTCGTATATATAGCTTATCCACAATAGGTATAAAACAACATTTTAACGCTGATTATCTTTTCCATCCCTATAGAACAGACTTTAGTGGTGAGAGTGGTAGCGGAAAAAGTATGATAGCTGATATGATTCAATTGGTACTAGTGGGTTCAAGTGAATTTAAATCTGCAACTGAAGGCAATAAGCAAAGAGACATCAAAGGGATGCTAATTACCAAAAAGGGTCATTCATCATCTAGAGGTTATATATTTCTAAATATTGAAGTCAGTCCAAAAAAATATTTTGTAATTGGGGCTTATATTGAAGGAATAAGTAATGCAGCTGAAATGTTCATTATTCAAAACGGCTACGATTGGGACAATCTAATACCTTTGAACAAGCCAGTTTTTAATAAAGATTTATTAATAGATAATAAGGTTGATATACTAAAAAATCTTTGTGAACGAATTGAATCGACTAGGATGAAATCCTACAGAAGAAAGAACTACCATCAAATTCTATATGACAATGCCATTCTGTCCTTAGATTTAACTAAAGATGAAACCCTCAAAACTTATGCAAATATCATAAGGTCTTTTTCAAGAGGGAAAGGTTTTAAGACTGAATCTGAAGATTTGAAAAAATTCCTTTTTGGTGATGATGAAAAAAATGCCATAATAGAAAAGTATAATGAAGAAGTTGAAAATATAAGTAATGACTTCCACGAACACAAAAGATATTCTCAAGAAATAGAACTTATAAATGACAAGCAAGTTTTACTAAAAACCGTACTAGAAAAACAGAAAAACTATAAAAGCATCTATAAGGGCTATTTGATAAAAAAGTACAGTTACTGGAATACTTTCAAGAAGAAAACAACTACTGAGAAGCTCAAAATGATTGAAGTATTGAATTTCCAAAAGAACGATCTGCAATTTGTCGAAAATGACCTTTTGAAATTAAAAATAGAAGACCTCAAAGAGTTGGTGAATACTAAGAAAAAAGTTGACGAATTAACTAAGAAAGACAATTCCAAAAATGATATTGAAACCAAATTTTTAAATATCGGTAATACTAAACTGCAAATTGAAGTTGCAGAAAAATGGCTTACTTCCCATAACAATGATATTAAGAAAGTAAATCAATGGTTTGTTTCTCAAAAATTAGAGAACAATAATAAATCTGCATTACTAGAATTCACAAAATACCTTTCTATCAATAATATAATAGATTCATTTAAAGCATCACATTGGTTCACTGACTACCAAAATGAAAATAAAGAATACCAAAAAAAAATTAAGGAATTAGAAAAGGATATAACAGAACTGCAATCATTATCAAGATTTTCAGACCTTAACAATCCTGAATCCTTGGTGAATTGGGCTATAGATAATCTAGAATTTCCACTATCACATAATCTTGAAAGTATATTAATCTACTTTCAAAAATATGGTAAGGTCAAACCTTTTGACGGAAATCCCAATAGATACGTTCCATTTCCTGAGCAGCTTTTTCAAGACATAGGTTCAAATATCAAAGATAAAAGTAAAGACGGATTTTGGCTCAACTTAGATGGTGTCTATGAGTTCATAAGGTATTCAGAACATCTAGTTCTTAATGTTGAAGATCCAAATGATATAATAGAATCTTTATCTAAACTAAAGGAAGGTGTTGAAGAAAAATTGTCCAAACTTATCGCAAAAAAGAAAAATATTGAATATCTAAAAGATAAATTGTTTGAATACAGTAATCTTGAAAAGCACATTGGACTATTTAAAAGAAAAGACGAGTTGCTTAGTTTCAAAATTGACGATAGTTTGAAAGATATAACTGAAGATTCTTTTAAGATTCATATGCAGGCACATAAGAACAAAACTAAAATTCTTGAACAATACAGGGTTTTACAAAAGGAATTTGAGGAATATTCTAACCGAAAAAGTCTTTTAGAAAGTTATAAAAAAAGAATAAAACAATTAGAGTCCGACCTTTTTAAAGACGATAATTTTCTTGATGCTAAACTCATAAAAGGCAGAATTACATCTGAAGAACAAAATCTAGCAGTAAAAGAAAAAAAACTAAAAGAACAGAACTTTGATGAAAAGTTGTTTTTCAAATCGCACACCAAGTATAGCATAAATCAAAAGAATCTTTCTGAACTTAAACATCAACTTTTAAGTGCCATAAAGGACATAGATAAAGAAATAGAAAAGAAAGAAGAACAACTTAATTTAGCACAAGATGAAATAGAGCAAACCAAAGAATTAAATGAGCAACTTTTTCATACAGCTATTGAGTTTGATGAAAATAATGAAGAAGTAGTAAATCCCGATGATGGTGGAAGCAATTCGTTTCAATACAAAGCAAACAAAGCACAACTGGCTTACATCGAATATTTAAAAATAATAACTAAAGATCTTCCTTACGATGAAACGGCCTCTATTGGACAACTGGCAAATTTTCTGTTGCCTACAGTATTCCCTTCTACGAAAGTCGATGAAGATTTAATAGAAAATGATATTGTTGAAAGGTTAAGCAAACTAACTCACGATATTCAGGAAATCGGTTCCAGGAAAGTGGAAATATTGGGAAGCATATTTAATGAAGTTTATAAAATTTATTCCGGGTACTTGACAAAGATTAACGACATTGACAATTATCTTAAAAAAGGCAACAGAGGCATAACAGGTGGCAATAAAGCGTCTTTAACATTCAAAAAATCAATTCACTACCCAGAGAATTGGCTTACCACTTTTAGGAAACAGTTGCATAACCAACTCAGCTACACAGGGTTGTTCAGTGAACTACGTGAAGAAATTGACATCAATGAAATGATGATTAAAGCATTTCAAAAACTTGGTGGCAGCACTAAAGTTGAGCCTGAAGATTTAATGAACCCAAAATCATATTTTGATTTAGTATTTGAATTAAAACTCGAAAACGAAGAGGTTAATTCTGGTAGTAATGGTCAGACCTATGCGGCAAATGCTTTATTGTGCCTAGCCAGACTTTCATTAATTGAAGAAGAGGATAAAAAGGGACTAAAAATTATGCCAATTGATGAGGCAGAAGGTTTAGGAAGCAATTATGATATGTTACACGAACTCGCAAAAAAAGAAAAATACCAAATAATTACAATGGCAATTGAAACCGCAGGCGAAATAACCGATAGCGGTCAATACATTTACATTATGAACGAGAACAACTTGGCCAATGTAGATAGCTTTGTACCCCCTCTAGGTATATTCTCTGAAGAAATAACTGAAGATATTGAACAATACATACAATCTCTATCCGATTATGAATAAGAATATTACTTGGAAAGAACTGAAGGCTCTCGATGATTTATATCGAAAGAAAAAAACTAGAGCAGTAATTCAAGGGCATCCTTACATTAACTATCTCATACATGAAAGAGGTATTCTGGATTTAAAACCGGACAATATAAAAGTTATAGTTTCCACCGAGAGGTTTGAGACCTTCTATGAAAAGGAATTCAAAAAACCCTATGAAGAAGCCAAGAAGTTTTTAATAAAATATGACATAAAGCCAACAGCCAACAAGGCTTTTACAATTGAGGACATAAAAATCCTAATGCTAATTGCTGAAAACAAAGCAGAACTAAGAAACAACCCAACTACAATAGAAGATTTCTCAAATGAATTTTTTGATATTTCAAAGTATCTTAAAAATAAAAAAAGCGTAAGAGATGCAGTATTCAAAATATTGAATATTGAAAGGTTTTCTCTGGATAAGAAAGAGAATCAATGGCGGATAGTTATCGATAATAAATACCCTAAGGCGGTAATAATGTGTGAGAATAAGTCCTATTTAAAGCAACCCTGGATTGCTAAAGAAACACAAACTAAATTATGGTATGTTGGCGGAAACAATATTGCAATCATTGATGACATAGATGAAGCTTCCCTATCAAAGCCAATCTACTATTCTTGTGATTGGGATTTAGCTGGGCTACAAATTTTTACGAGAATTAAGGATAAGCTCAAAGAACGAAACACGGATATACAACTCTTATTCCCAAACCAACCCCACAGAAGAGTGAGCACCTATATACCATATCACGACAGTCATTGGGATTTATCAAAAACTCTCTCAGGACTTGAATTGAAAGATTTCACTAAAAAAGAACTCATACTCATCAAGTCTCTAATTGAAAAAGAAGAGTGGATTGAAGAAGAATCATTTGATGTAGTCGGAATGATAAAAGATGTTCTATGATTCCCTTTTTGCAAATAGTAATTTATATATCTCTGAAATAATGATCCTAATAATTTTAATAATTTCTATTCCCAACTCTCTCATCGCTTATATATGTTTTTAATTAAACTTTTCCATATCACTAAAGCTAAAACTTGATATGATTCTTCCTCTTGATAATACTCACTTTCATCCCAATTACTTAAAAAACCCAATTCCAATAGAACAGATGTGCAATAGTCAATTGTTTCACGCAACACCTGAAAATTTGCAAACTTCACTCCTCTACTCTCAAAACTCAAACTTTTATTTAGGTCATCTTGCAGTTGAAAAGCAAACCAAGTAGAATCATCTGAGAATTTAGATATTGCGTTAGCTACATAAACTTCCACACCTCTGGCATTCGGGTTATCGGAATGATTGCAATGCAAGGACACAAATAAATCAGCCTTTAGTGCTTTGCCCAATTCGGTTCTCTCCGATAACGAAATTGAAGTGTCTTTATACCTAGTCAAATAAATATCCAAAGGTTTACCCAATTCCTTGTTCAACCTTAAAACCTCATTTGCAATGGACAAAACCACATCCTTTTCTTGGATGCCATTTATGCCAATTGCACCAGAATCTTTTCCACCGTGTCCAACGTCAATCACGATTCGTTTTTGAGCAGTCATTTCTTGTCCAAAAATGAAGCACATTTTTAAGAGCAAAATCACAAAACTGACGTTTTTGAGCACGTTTTTCATTTTCAATTTTCTGCTTATCAACAGCTTGGTCTCAAAATTCCATAGAATTTGATGTCAAATAATAGTAACTGAATTCAAACGAAACTAAATAATATTTTATTCACAATTATTTGATTTTCAGATATTTATAATCAAATATATGTATTTTTCCTATAACAAAAACAACTCAAAAATTTAAACTGTTCGTTATGAAAAAATCAATCTATCCCACACTTTTTTTATTCCTGATTTCATTTCCGCTTTTCGCGCAGATTGGCGGGATTGAAAATTCAGTAAACGATGTTTCCGATACCATCAGGACGATTTTCCCAATCATATTAGGTGTAATCTTCCTTCTTGGTTTCCTGTTCAATGCGGGACATTTCTTTGGGGAAAACGCCGACCTCAAAAAAGGGATTACCAGGGTGCTTGTCTTTGTATTAATAGCAGGGGCGGTAGTGGGCATATTTACCTACCTGATTTCAATTGTGGTCTAAGTTCTAATACTCTTAAATTATGAAGAAATTCGACGTCTATAAAAACATCAGAAAAAAGGCGGTCATTTTCGGGCTGCCCATTTCCCTGTTTGCCTTGATGATGGTTGCGATACTCGCATCCCTCTTAATCATCATTTTCTCTTTCAGCTTTGGAATTATCATAGGTGTTTTGGTGCTTAATGCAGTCTTGTATATCGTTTTGACACGAATAACCATCAATCCACAGCTATTTCAAATGGCAAAGGCTTTTCCAAAGATCATCAGTAACAAAAGAAACTCTGGATTCGATTATGAACAAGATTAATTTTTCGGCATATCAACCCATTGCAGATATTCAGGACAATATCGTATTTGCCAATAATGGCAACGTTGTCTTTTGCTATAAGGGTAATCTACCTGAAATATATTCATTGTCTGAAAAGGATTTTGAGGATATGCACAGTGCTTGGTTTCAAGCATTAAAATCTTTTCCAGTTGGAACAGTAGTTCATAAACAGGATATCTATCTCAAAAAATCATATACTTCAGAGAAACTTCCAAATACAACTTTCCTGGAAAAGGCTACCCACGAGCATTTTAAAGGTCGTGGGTATATTGAGCACCGTTGTTATTTGTTCTTCATCTTGACCAAAAATAAGGCACTCAACAATCCTAAGTATGTGAATCCATTCCGTAAGGTTTCTAAAGGAATTGTTCAGAAAATGGATGACAACATAAAGAGTTTCGCCAACTCGGTAAGTGATTCGGTTTCCTTCATCAATAATAGCAGAAAGATGGATTTTGTTTCGCTTAAAGCGGGCGACATCCAGCAACTTACTAATGCCTACTTCAATGGCTTTAATGAAGGCTACGATACCGATATTTTACTGGACAAGAAAAGCGTCAATATTGGCGAAAACCATTTTGATGCCCTGGCCATCAATAGCGAACTGTGCTTTGGCGAAAGTGTGCAGAGCAGCAAGACCAATGAGAAATTCACTTCAGACGATTTTGTATTTAATCAAGGGTTTATTGATGGCTTAGGGCTTACGCTTAACGAGAACCATATCGTTAATCAAATCCTATTTCTGGATGATAAACAAAAGTGGCGAAAGCTGCTCGACAAGAAAGTAGAAGAACTGAACAAAAGCTCAAACTTCGGTTCCCAGAATAAGGTGGTACTCAGTAAAATCCAGCACATCCTTGACCAAATCAATGCTGATGATAATGCACGGATTATTCGTGGTCATTTGAATATTGTCTATTGGGCAAAGGAAGCCAAAGAGCTGGACAAAATAACCTCAAAAATCAAAACTGAATTTAAAGAATTGGATATCATCCCTTATTACCCACGAGGCGAAGAAAGGAAGAATTATATCCTAAACAGTTACTGCTGTTTCTCTTCCAACTTCTCGAACAATGATTTATACGTAACCGATTTGAAACACGCTTTATGCCTGTTCATCAATAACACCAATTATAAGTCCGATGCAACCGGAATCATCTTTAATGACCGTGAACATAACATCCCTGTTCTAAAGGATGTTTGGGATGAAAAGAAGAACCGAATTAAGGCACGGAACTTTGCCATTTTCGCACCAACAGGCGAAGGCAAGTCCTTTTTGGCAAATAACATTCTACGCCAATATTTTGAAAGTGGTGTTCGCTTGGTTATCATAGATTTGGGTGGCTCTTATACCAAATTCGCTAAACTCTATTCTGAAAAATATACGGTGCTTCGCTACGAAAGTGGAAAGAACTTAGGCATCAATCCATTTTACATCAGCAATCAAAATGACCTCACACCCGAACGTTTGGAAGACTTATCCGTTTTCCTGTTTGAACTGTTTGCTTCAGACCTAAAGGTTACAAAAGCACAATCGGTTTCCGTCAAAAAGATATTGCGTCATTATTACGATAGCACTTCAGAAAACCATTCTTTAGATGGTTTTTACAGCTTTATAGAAAGGAATCAAAAGGATCTTCTGAGCACCCTAAAAATCCATCCCGACTACTTCAATGTTACGAGCTTTTTGCACGTAATGTCCGAATATGTCGGTGATGGTTTATATAGCTTTCTGTTTGAGGTTAGCGAAGACCAAACCTATAAAATCGAGGACAAACGATTGATCGTTTTTGAACTGGATGAAGTCAAGGACAATAAGGAAATCCTGTCCGTGATGCTCAAGCTGATAAAGTCAGCCATCCAAAGAACCATTTGGAAAAACCGTGCTGAAAAAGGAATTATCCTATTTGATGAGTTTGCCAAGCAACTCAAGTTTGACAATGTATTGGAAAGCGTAGAGTTCTACTATCAAGCCATCCGAAAACAGAATGGGGCGATTGGGATTATTCTTCAATCCATTAATCAGCTACCTAATAATTCCACTTCGGCAAGCATCCTCGAAAACACACAGGTCATTTATAGCCTGAACAATGAAAAGGGCTATGCTGAACTGGTAAAACGTCTGAACCTATCAAGCCACGACCTGAACCAACTAAAATCCATCAAGAACAATCTTTCCGGTCCACGAAAATACACCGAAATGTTCATCAAGATAGGCAGGGAAAGTAACATTTTCCGGCTTGAAGTTCCGAAGGAAGTCTATGCAGCTTACTTGACCGATGGACAGGAAAATGAGGAAATAATGAAGCTCTACAACGAGCATCAGGATATGCAAAAAGCAATAATTCAATTCACATCTAAAACATAATATTATGAAGACAAAAATCTTAATTATCGCAACGGCATTCATCTTTTTATTGCCCGCACGCGCTGCGTGTCAGGGAATGCCCACTTATGACAATACCAATTTTATCAGCTTGGTAAAACAACTTGTAGAATCAGGTAAACAGACAGCTCAAATGATAAAGTCTGTAAAATTCTTAAAAGATGCAAAAGAGAACATTGAGAAAGTATCAAGCGTGGTACAACAACTCAGAGCAGTTCAGGAAATTGGACAAAACAATCAGCGCCTTATCAATGTAATGCAAAATGATGTACAGGATATTTTGAACTCGCCCTACATCAAACCAGATGAAGTTTCAAGGGTTGTGGGATCGTTCGATGCCATAGTTCAAAACTCATTGGACACGGTAGATTTTATTGATGAAGTCCTTTCCAGCGATTATTTTAAAATGAGCGATGCTGAACGTGCCGAAATTCTTAAAGCAAAAGAGCTGGAATCAAAGCAGATGGTTTCCAACATCACTACCAAAACCAAACGCTACCGTGACATTATTTCCTTCAGAAAAATGCAGGATAAAATCAATAACCGAGAAACAGAATACTAAAAATGACTGCTACCATTATCTTAGGAATTGGGCTGGAATATATCGATACCGTTTTCCAGACCATACAAGCCAGCGACTTTTCGCAATACACTATTGCGGGAATGAAAACCCTTGCTGTCTTGTTCTTTCTGGTCAACATCCTTAAAAAATACAACGAGGGTATTGCAGATAAGGACGGCTACACCTGGGGATTGAGTCCTGGCGAACTGGTCAAGAATTTCGCTATTGTCATTTTGGTCATATTTTCAACACAGGTATTGGGATTTTTTGATGGTATCTTAGTTGCTATTGAAGGGCAATATCGTGGCACTGCTCCAGCATTATTGCCTTTGCAAATGCAGGATATTCCTTTAGAGGAAGATGTAAGTCTTTTTGATGCCGCAAGTTCTGCTATGACGCTTTTGTACGAAGCATTGGTCACGCCATTGTACGGTTTTAAGATATTGGCTTTCATACTGAGCACTATACTTTGGATATTGGATCTGTTCATCTATCCCTTATTCTTGGCAGAACGCTTTTTTCTACTCGGAATAATGCAAGCCTTTTTTCCTCTGGTAATTAGCCTTGCCGTTTTTGAAAAGTTCCGTTCGCTTGCCTACACCTTTTTTAAATTGTACGCTGCCGTGTATATGCTCGTGCCAGCCTTCTTTCTGGTCAATGTATTTATCAATGCCATTTATACGGAAATCAACACCAATTTCTGGGTCAATCTTTTCGGAACCGATACGGGCCAGGGCTTTTTTGCGCCTGTGGTCCAATTGGGTTCAGTAGGATTTATTGTTTTCTTGAAATTCAAACTATATAAACGTGCCACGTCCTTTACACTCAGATTATTTACTGCCTAAGGCAGATTAAAAATAAAAATATGAAAACACCATATAAGAATATTTACAACGTCCTAAAACTGAATCGGTTTATCGTTTTGGCAGTTGTTGTGTGTGCGTTGCTGTCCAGTACATTTTCAGTTTGGATGGTATTCAACACCAATCAAAAAACACTCAATAGCGCCTTTGCCATCAATACCGATGGTAGCATTATTCCGCTGAAGCTCGTTACACAAAAAGAGAATTTTCGGGTCGAAGCTTTGGCTCATTTGGATCTGTTCCATAATTACTTTTATAACATCGATGCCAGCAATTATGAACGCAACTTGGAAAAGGCATTATGGTTGGGCAATAGTTCCGTGGACAATCTCTACCGCCAGAAAAAAGCGGATGGTGTTTACAATAGATTGCTTCAGTATTCATTGGTTCAAAAAGTACTGAGCATCGATTCAAAAATATCTGAAAATGAAGGCTCGTATAGCTTTACGACGACAACGATTTTTGAAATTAATAGAGGCTCAATCATCGACACTTACGAATTGGTTTCCACCGGAAACTTGATTATGGTTGACCGAAACTTTCCTAACAATCCACACGGCTTATTGATTACCAACTATTTCGAAAACACTCTAAAAAAACTGAACGATGAAAATTGAGCCGACCCGTCTGACTTCGGGCAGGTAATCGGCATTTAAAAAAACACGATTATGAAAGTAGAAAAGAATAAAATAGTATTTGCTGCGGTTTTGGCCGTGATTTTCATATTCCTGATTTCCTATTCCATAATGGTAATGGGTGATGATGAAAGTGAAACTGAAAACCTTAAACAGACCTTAGTTCCTGATTTAGAAGAAGACCAAAAAGAGTACGATTCCAAACTGGATGCCATCAACGATTTAAAGGAAGTGCGTGAAAATAATGCGCCCAGCATCTATGATGAAAAACTGATTGATTCCTTGGGATTTTACGACCCAGACCTTCAAGAACGAGAAAAAGAGCGTATCGTAGATAGCATCTATGAAGCTGGCAAAATTCAATATTCAGAAAAGCGATACCAAAACTTGGGACAGAAAAGAACTGTTCGCAAAACAGTTTCAAAAATCGATTCTGCTGAAGTAAAACGGGAACAAAAAATTCAAGCGAAAGAATTGGGCTTGGAACATCAATTGTTCTTTGCCGCTTCGCCCAAACCCGATGAAGTTTCAATCCTTGGTAATACAGATGAAACTATATATGTAGTCGTCGATGGCGACCAGGTAGTAAAAGCAAATACCAGATTGCGAATGCGCCTGACCAAAGCTGCAACCATCAATGGTAAGCTAATGCCAAAGAACACACCCGTTTTTGGATTTATCAGCTTTCAGCCAAACCGGGCTTTAATCGAAATTGAAAACATACAGCATCATCCTACCAAACTCAAAGCTTTTGATTTATCTGATGGAAGTGAAGGTATTTACGTACAAAACAATTTTCGGGCAGAAGCCACCACCGAAGTTCTGGACGATATTATTAGCGACATCAATATTCCAACTGTTCCGCAAGTAGGTGGGGTTACAAAGGTACTTAGGCGTAGCAACCGCAATGTAAAAGTAACCGTACTAAACAATTACAGATTAATTCTAAAACCTAAACTATGAGGCCCATAATGGGCATTTAAAAACGCACTCTTATGAAAAATTCAATCTTAATAATAGCAGTCATATGTATTTCTTCTTTCGCACCTCGACTTTGCTCGGCACAGGCTACAGCACAAAAGCAACCTGTACCACTCGACACCATTTATGCTAACGACACCAAAAATGTTGCGCTATTCTTTCCAGAACCTATAAGGCAAGGCATAACCGGTTCAGATAATTTTGTTTTTACCTACAACCGTGAAAAAGAACAATATTTCGGACTTCTTCAAGCAAAGCCTGGAAAGGAAAGTAATTTGCTGGTAGTCAACAGAAATGGTTCAATTTTTTCGTATATTGTAAGATATAAAAAAGAGCTATCTAAGCTCAATTATTTCATTCCGCTATCAAATAGTATCGGTAATGAAAAACCGATTGTAACTGATTCGGTTATTGCTGAATCCTCTGAAGAACTCGTAGATAATAGCACGTATTATTACCAAAAATTCTGCTCGTATCTTCTCAATAGAAAACAGCGCATAGGTCGGATCAAGAAACGAAACGAAGGTGTTATCTTGACCGTTGAGAATATTGTTTTTGATAAGGATGAACTCTATTTCGTTATCCACATTGAAAATAATTCTACGTTGGATTATGATTTGAATTTTTTGAACCTTTCGATTGAAACTCGGCAAAAAGGGAAAAGAAAATCGTTGCAACGGCTCTATCAAGAACCGATATATAGACATAATCTCCCGTCTAAGATTAAGGAAAATGAAACGGCTCGCTTTGTTTATGTGTTGCCCAAGTTTTCATTATCCGATGACCGTCGAGCAATTTTGGAATTGAATGAAAAAGATGGCGAACGCAATATAGAACTGAAAATATCACATAGATATATTAATAACCCAAATTAATATTGTTATGAAAAAAATTGTTGTTTTCTCGCTCATAGTACTGTTTCTTTCTTGTGCTGATTCTGAAACTAAAATCTCGGGGCCAAGCACCACAGCCCAAATTGTTATTGAAAGCTTTTATGAAAAAGATGAAGAAACTTTAAAGGCAAATTCCACACCGGAAGGCTATGCCAATTATATGAACATCATAAATATGTTCAATGCGACCAAAAAGAAGGACTCAGATTTTAAGGTGTTACAGGACACGATAATGGGCGACGTGGCTTGGGTAAAATATACCACCGCTTACGATAAAACGCCTGGTGTTTTTAAGCTGGTCAAACAGGACGGCAAGTGGCTGGCTACCGCAAGAGGTTCAAAGGATAAAGCGCCATTTTGAATCTTCTGCCTAAATACTAAGATTATTGCTTCCAGTTTTGAAGTCTATCGAGATACAAGTAACTTTCCACAAACTTCCTGTGCTCAATACTTGTCATTATTTCGACCAATTCCAATGCAGGAATGTAGCTTGCTAAATTCCCGTTTGAAGAAAGGAACTTACCGTCTTTAATATACGTTACTAAACTATCGTTCTGAACTTTCAAGTTCGGGTAGTCCTTTTGCAACTGTTCGCCACCACCAATCCACGTTACAATTTTATGACCATCTGCAATCCCAGATTTTCCAATTAATTGTGCACCAGCGCAATTGCTCACGGTATATTCTGTTTCCTTATTTTTTTCCTTAATAAAATTTACGATTTTCTCATTGTGGACTTGTGCATACATATCGTAAGCACTCGGAACGAAAAGGGCTGTTAGCTTTGGGCAATCATCGAATGTGTAATCAGGGACAAATCGCATTCCTTCTTCCGTGGTAATTGGATTTTTGGTTTCTGCTATGGTAACGACGTTAAAAAGTTGCCTTCCATCTTCCGTAGGTTTTGTAAAAACATCAGATGTTGCGATGACTTCGCTTTGTAAAACACCGTTATACATCAAAAGGCCGATTGTAGGCAATTCCGATTTGAAGGGTTTCAGATGTTTGGTAAGCGTGTCAGATTTCTTTTCGGTAGTAGTGAATTCTGGATTTTCTACTTTTGATTTTGATTTATCTGTATTGCAACCCATTAACACAATTGTACAAATCAATACTAATATTCTAAAATCTTTCATATATTTTTTATTTTGATAATTTGATTTCCCAGTAACCTCGCGTACCACCTACACGCTCTATAAAGCCGGCATCTTTCAAATTGTTAAGATGCTTCTGAATTGCAGATTCGTTTATGTGTAAAACCTCTGCTATTCCTGAACGGCTTATTCGGTTATCTGAAGCAATTAATTTTAGAACTTCCTTTTGTCTATGAGTCAATCCTTTAATATCGTCAATTACAGCATCCTTTTGACCACCTATTTGACCACCTTTTAGACCACCCATTACACCACCTATTTGACCACTTTCTTCAACAGCAGATTCTTTAGCAGTAAAAGTCATTCTAAGGAAGTTATCTGAAAAACTAAAACTCTCTTTGCCATAGTGTTCCAAAATACGAGGGATGCCAGAACCTAATTGCTCTACGAGTTCCACATCCTTAAAAATCCGCATCAGTTCCTTGTTGCGTGGGACTGAAAAGCCCTCGAAAAATTCCTGTTTGCTCAATCCTTCCGGAAG
>CETS01126620.1_pt1 | contig 39534 bp, 38 predicted proteins | sample 356391 | NCBI WGS metagenome assembly CETS01 (sample SAMEA2622673, study PRJEB7988) | marine metagenome | isolation source: saline water (ENVO:00002010), including
GTTGTCTTTCGCCAGGCCAGGAACGCCTTCAGTGACAATGGCTCGAGCCAAACCCTCGGAAATGGGAGAGATTTTCTCGCCTGTCATCGCGTCAATCAGGCGGGTGTCGTGTGAATTGCTGACCTTCCAGACGGGCCTTTTCATGAACATTTTCAGTTCGGCCTGAAAAGCCCAGATGGAAGAGGCGTCTATTGCCTCCTGTACAGTCAAGGTGACCTCAGACGCTTCGAGCTTGCCATGGTCAATCTCCGCACGCAGGTGATCGCCGCGGATATTCTCAATCGGGTAGAGGGTAAAATAAAAGCCAGAGGCCATCCAGAACAGAACCTGAAGCCCAATCACGACGCCAAAGATTTTGTGCAGGCGCGACCAGGCGCGAATGGTGCTGGCTTTCATGTTTCCTCCGACAGGGCGCGGTGGCCCTGTCGGGCTTTAGCGCATATCAGCGCGATCCGACAACTTCCGTCATCTTTTCTGCATCAACGCTCACGCCATAGTTATCGTCCCGGTATTTTCGGAATTCGTTTCGGGCAATTGCGCGGCAATGCACCTCGTCTGGTCCGTCAGCCAGGCGGAGCGTCCGGATGTTTGCATACGCATCTGCAAGGCCGAAATCGGTGGTGACGCCTGCGCCGCCATGCGCCTGAATCGCATCATCAATGATCTGGCAGGCGATCCGGGGACCGGCGACCTTGATCATCGCAATCTCGTTCTTGGCGACCTTATTGCCCACTGTATCCATCATATAGGCGGCTTTGAGGGTCAGCAGGCGGGTCATCTCAATGTTTAGCCGGGCTTCGGCAACACGTTGTTCCCATATGGAATGCTCTGAAATGGCCTTGCCGAACGTGGTCCGGTTCTGAAGCCGGCGACACATTTTCTCCAGCGCGAGCTCGGCAGCACCAATGGTGCGCATGCAGTGATGAATGCGGCCCGGCCCAAGCCGTCCCTGAGCGATTTCAAAACCACGGCCTTCGCCCAGCAGAATATTCTCAGCGGGCACGCGTACGTTCGTCAGCTGGATCTCTGCATGTCCATGCGGCGCATGCTCAAAGCCGAAGACCGGCAGCATTCTGACGATCTCGACACCCGGCGTGTTCATTGGCACGAGGATCATGCTCTGTTGGGCGTGTTTTGGTGCGTCAAAGTCTGTCTTGCCCATGACGATGGCAATTTCACAATGTGGGTCACCCGCGCCGGACGACCACCATTTGCGACCATTGATGACGTAGTCATCCCCGTCGCGTTCAATCCGTGTCTCGATATTCGTGGCGTCTGAAGACGCGACCTGTGGCTCTGTCATCAGAAAGGCAGAGCGAATGTCCCCATTCATCAGCGGGCGGAGCCATTTTTCCTTCTGCGCCGCCGTGCCGTAGCGATGGATGGTTTCCATGTTTCCGGTGTCTGGTGCTGAGCAGTTGAAGATTTCGGAAGCCCAGCTGACCCGGCCCATCAGCTCGGCCAGCGGGGCATATTCGATATTCTTCAGGCCAGCGCCGTGAAATTCTTCGGTGTCATGTTCCGGGCTCGGCGCCAGAAACAGGTTCCAGAGGCCCTCGGCTTTCGCTTTTTCTTTCAGCTCTTCGACAATGGGCGGCACATTCCAGGGATTATCAAATTCGGCGTGCTGGCGCTTATACGTTTCCAGGTTCGGATAGATGTGTTCGTCCATGAAGGCTGAGACGCGCGCGATGTAATCTTTCGTCTTGTCGGAAAAATCGAAATGCATAACCAAAAGTCCCTATTTATTTTATGGACTTGTTAGCGGGCTCTGAGGCGCTGGGGCAGTGGACGTTTTGTCTCATCTGACGATGACGGTCGTTTTCGCGGTCTTGTGAAAATCCCTTCTCAGGCTTATGCCGCGTTGAGTCGGGGGTGATGCATGACTGTTCTGATCGCAAGCCTGATTTTGGTGACCACGCTTGCGACGGCTTTCATCTCCGGGATTTTCGGGATGGCAGGCGGTCTCATCCTGATGGGCGTGCTGACGGCGCTTCTGCCCGTCGCAACCGCCATGATCCTCCACGGCATGATCCAGCTCTGTTCGAACGGCTGGCGCGCCTGGCTGATTCGCGAACATATTTCCTGGCCGATTGTCGGGCGTTATCTGATCGGCGGCGTGCTGGCGATTGCCATGCTGATTTTCGTCATGTGGCGTCCCGAAAAGCATGCTGTCTTCATCATGCTTGGCCTGATGGCCTTTGTACCGTGGATACCGAAAAAATGGTTCGCGCTCGACGTCGAGAAACCATTTCAAGCTGAGATTCTGGGATTCGTTGCTCAGGCGCTGAATACGCTCGCGGGTGTCGTGGGGCCGGTGCTCGACATTTTCTTTGTTCAGACGGACATGACCCGTCAGCAGATCGTTGCCACCAAGGGGGCAACCCAGGTGATTGCTCACCTCACCAAAATCATCTTCTGGAGCGTGCCAGTCTGGATGGCTGCAGATGCAGAGCTGGTGCCGCCGGTCTGGCTGGTGGTCCTCGCCTTGCCGACTTCAATGTTCGGGACCTGGCTTGGCGGGCTTGTGCTTCATCGCATGTCAGACGTCTCGTTTCGTGACTGGACGAAGTATCTGCTAACCGTGATTGGAGCCGTTTATCTGCTCAGAGGCTTCGGCTTGATCTGAGATCAGGCGGTCTGAAGGGCGTTGAAGACACCTTCAAACATGGCCCGTCCATCAGCCCCGCCTTCATGCCCGCCAATGGCCCGCTCCGGGTGAGGCATCATGCCGAGCACACGCCCATTCTCGCTGATAATGCCGGCAATATCACGGGCGGAACCGTTCGGGTTGCCAACATATCGGAATGCCACGCGGCCATCGCCTTCGAGCATATCGAGTGTCGCGTCATCGGCGAAGTAATTGCCATCGTGATGGGCAACCGGGATAATGATCTCAGCCCCTTCGGAATAGCCGCGTGTGAACACAGAGTTCGTTGAGGCGACTTTCAGGGTCTGATTTCGGCAGACAAAGTTCAGCGCCGAATTACGCAGAAGGGCGCCGGGCAGAAGCCCTGTCTCGGTGAGGATCTGGAAGCCATTGCAAATGCCGAGCACATGTCCGCCGCGCTCAGCGAAATCCTTTAAATGCGGAATGATCGGCGAATTACCCGCCATGGCGCCACAACGCAGATAGTCGCCATAGGAAAAACCACCCGGCACAACCACAACATCAAGGCCAGAGGGCCATTCAGTGTCCTTGTGCCAGATCGCTGTTGGTTCCTGTCCGGAAATGTCGCGAAGGGCCGTGATCGCATCGCGATCGCAGTTTGAACCCGGGAAGATAATGACGCCTGCTTTCATGGTTCAGCGCTTTACCGCCAAACAGCGAGTCTGGAAATCCGCTAAGGCAAAAAAATTGGCAGGCGCCTGCAGTTGAGAGGGGAGGAAATCGTGGCGCCTGCCTTGACCCAAACATACGAAACGTGTGGCCAAACGTGTGATCGCGCCTCAATCTGCAAGCGGGCTGCTTAAGGGAGTTGAGGGCGGACGCAATGTCCAGGGGCTCCCATGCAGTCAGGCGCGATCACACCTGTAGAACGCTCAGATAGGGATGCTCCGTCGCCTTGCGGAGAGCTTTTTCGATTAATTATTCTTCAGGAAGCCCAAGGTGCGACAGCTCCCGGCCATCAAGATAGGCCTGACGGGCAGTTTCAATCTCTTTCATGAGCGCAGAAACGGGCATTTCCATCAACCGCCCCTCGCGTGAGAAGAAGAATGTCTTGCCATCATGAGAGAGGCCGGTGCCGAAATCGATACCGCGTGTGTTGATCTTCGGGCCAAGCGAATAGGGGCCAATCCAGCTTCCATCTTCCTGACGTGTCACAACTTTCAGATCGACCACGCCAAGCTTTGGCTGAAGATAGGAATAAAAGATCAGGTTCTGACCATCCGGCGTGACCGTGACATGGCTTTCGACCCGCGGTGAGCTGACATTCTCCGGCAGTGCCTCGAACTTCCATTCTTCAAGCTCACTGTCGTATCTGGCCATGTAGATATCCTGGCCGCCCTGACCACGAGGATGCTTGGACACGAAATACATAGTACCGTCAGGCGACATGGTGACGTTGGTTTCGTCTGCACCCGTGTTTACATCTCCGGGCAGATAAACAGCTTCGCCCCATTCGCCATCTTCAGTTCGCTCAATGGAATAGAGGTTCATCTCGCGGCGGTTTTCGAACCCCGGAACCGGGCGGTCTGAGGCGAAATAGAGTTTTCCGTCCCACGGGCTGAAAAACGGGTTCACATTGGAGCGGTTCTTCGGCCAGTCGAGCTTTTCGGGCTCAGACCAGCTGCCATCCTTCTTGCGAACAGTCTGGAAGATGTCGGTATCGTCGCGGGTTTCGCGAGAGAACAGGCGAAGATTGCCATCCGGGCTTTCTGTCATCACGTAAGCGCGATGGAAGGCATCAGGCGCGTCCGCTTCCGGAAAAACGTATTTTGGTTCGTCTGGAGAGGGCGTTGCGACCGTTTCCGTGCCTGTTGAAGAGATGGATTCGGCAGTTTCATCCTGACACGCGCTCAGCAGCACGCAGGCAGCGACAGATGACAGCAGAAAAAGCGATCTCTTCTTCATAACGGGACTCCACTCACATACGAACGGCAAGACCCCTATCGTGCGGGTATGACGGTTTAACGACGCCGCAGGATTATTCGATCAGGCTCAGGCCGTGACGAGTTCAATCTGATATTTTTCGATAACGGTGTTGGCGAGCAGCTTCTCACACATGTCTTTCACGCGTGCTTCTGCTGTCTCTGCATCCAGGTTGTCGGCCAGTTCGAGCTCGATCCGTTTGCCGATGCGCGCATCCTGAACTTCATCAAAGCCCAGACGGCCCAGTGTTTCGGAGACGGCTTTACCCTGAGGGTCGAGCACACCCGTTTTCAGGTCGACATAAACGATTGCCTTCATGGCTATTTTGCTCCGTTCCGTTCGCTGGAAATATCAATCACCGTGGAGTCATCTGATCCCTGGCGAATAATGCCGAGCCGAGTTGCGACTTCAGCATAGGCTTCCGTTACACCGCCCATATCGCGACGGAACCGATCCTTGTCCAGCTTCTCATTGGTCTCAAGGTCCCAGAGGCGGCAGCTATCCGGGCTGATTTCATCGGCGAGAACTGTGCGCACAGTGTCGCCTTCGAACAGGCGGCCGAATTCAAGCTTCATGTCGACGAGGCGAATGCCAACGCCTGAGAAGAGGCCGGCAAGGAAGTCATTCACGCGCAGGGCTGTGGAGACCATGTCATCCATTTCCTGTGGGGAAGCCCAGCTGAAGGCTGCAATATGCTCTTCGCTGACCATTGGATCGCCAAGTTCATCTTTTTTGTAATAGAATTCCACCAGCGACCGGGGCAGGGCATCGCCTTCCTGAAGCCCGAGGCGCTTGGCAATTGAGCCAGCTGCGACATTGCGCACAACCACTTCCAGAGGAATGATCTCCACCTGCTTCACCAGCTGCTCTCGCATATTGATGCGCTTGATGAAGTGGGTCGGAATGCCGATACCGGCGAGACGGGTCATGAAGAATTCAGACAGGCGATTATTGAGAACGCCTTTGCCATCCAGAATCGCGTGCTTTTCAGCATTGAACGCCGTCGTATCATCCTTGAAATACTGAATCAGCGTACCTGGCTCTGGGCCTTCATAAAGAATCTTGGCCTTGCCTTCATATATTTTGCGACGACGGGACATCATCTGTTTCTCCGGGTTCGGCGCATAAGCGGAATCATGAGCTCTAAGCTGGCGAGGCCTACACGGTTTTGCGCGAACTTGCCATATCCGAGTTGATGTTGAGAAGCTTTTGATGAGGTTTCCACTTGCATCACTTTGCTCTAAGAACGCGAAAAGAACCACCAGTCAGGGATATGAAGTAAAATGACGACTTTCGATGACCGTGAGCGCGGCCAGGAAGCCAAATACCAATTGGACCAGCAGGCGCTGTTCAAGGCGACCATGCGCCGGAACAAACTTCTCGGACTATGGGCTGCAGACCTGCTCGGCCTGACAGGCGTTGATGCAGAAGAATATGCCAAAACCGTCGTCATGTCTGATCTGGAAGAACCAGGCGATGAAGACGTCATCCGCAAGGTTCTGGCTGATTTCGACTCCAAGGGTGTTGCCAAGACCCGCACGGATATCATCAGCCAGCTTGAAGCGCTGATGCCAGTGGCAGTCGAGCAGATTAAGGCTCAATAGTCCGGTCTCTTCCCCTCAGGCTTGCCAAATTCTTACGGCGAACGGCGATATTTTAGCGCCGTTCTCCACCTGATTCTAAAACTGAATTGTCATTCTGCGCGGATGAGCCGGTCTGACCGGTTCGCTCTGGGAGAGTGATATGAGTGACTATAATAACAATACATCGTCCGAAGATCGTTTCCTGCGCGAGAACACGATCGCGAGCTATGCGTGCCGCCAACTGGCGGATTGGGCACTGGCTCACTTCGGTGATCGCACAAGTTCCGATGCCTATCGCCGCCTGGTCCATGCGCTTGCTGTGACCGGTGAAGACGTTGCAATCGAAAAGGTCTTCAAGGACCTGAACGATCAGGGCTATCCGTACCGCAGCGAAGCGGTGATGCGCATGTATGAGCGTTTCCGCCGTGAAGCCGAAAAGCAGGTTGATTCGGTCCAGACGATCGCGGCCTAGGCCTTTGCCAAAAGTCGGCAGGCTTCGGCGAGATCCGCTTTGAAGCGGAGGGTTTCATCTGCCCTGGCTCTGTCATCAGAGAGTCTGAGTAAATAGGATGGATGGACGGTTGCGAGCATCAGTGTTCCATCCTCCAGCCGGATCGCCTGACCACGCAAATTTTTAAGCGCCACGGGCTGCTCAAACAGGCTGCGGACCGCTGTCGCGCCGAGCGCTAGAATGATCTTTGGTCGAACCAGCCTTCGTTCTTCAGACACCCACCACCGGCAGGTCTGAATGTGGCCGACGGACGGGCTTTTATGAAGCCGCCTCTTGCCGCGCGCCTCGAACCTGAAGTGTTTCACAGCATTGGTGACATATGTTCGGGCCCGGTCGATTCCGACGTCAGACAGGCACTCATCCAAAAGCTGACCGGCAGGCCCGACAAACGGTTTGCCGCTGATATCCTCGCGGTCTCCTGGCTGTTCGCCAACAATCATGAGTTCAGCGCCCGCAGGCCCCTCACCAAACACCGTCTGAGATGCGCAGTCTGACAATTCACATCGGGTGCATTTTTCAGCGTCGCGCCTGAGATCTTGAAGCGTTTGTGCGGGGCGGGCTGCAGCGGAGTTCTCTGGCCGTCTCTCCATCAAGGTTGCAGCAAGCGGGTTTGGTAACTCCGGCGCATTTTCCGCCATTTTGCGAGCACGTGACTGTGCTGTTTTGATCATGTCAGGAATGAGCTGTGCTTCCGGCAAGTTTTTCCAGTATTTCTTCGGCATCTCGGATGTCATCGCATTCACCTTCAGCCGTGCAGGATTGAAGATGGATGAGAAATACGTCCGCCAGGCGTCTTCCATATCGTCGTCTGCAGGAACGTCCTCACGGCGACCGCCGGGGCCAAACCTCAGGGTTTTGCCATCCCAGATTGCCGACGCTTCGGGGGTTACGATCGTCCAGTCCATATTGGCGAATCGTCTCTGGAAGAAAGGTGTGGCCAGCTCAATGATACGATAGGTCGGCTCAAACCACGCCCCGTATTGTTCGCGCCCGGTCTCCGTGTCGCCCACTTTCCGAAAGCGGACAAAGGCGTGCATTTTGTGAATGTCGCGTCGGATCAGCTTTTCACCGGCGCTCAGCCAGCAGACATCGGGGTCTGCCGGATTGGCAAACAGGCCGCGTTCTTTCTGATAGCGATAGAGCAGGGTGTAGAGGCGTGAAAAGCGCTCCGGCTCACGAAGACAGATCACGCGCTGTGCCTGCTCCAGAAAAGCCCTCGGCGCGACCACCTTACGATCATCTTCACGGTTTTGCCGACGGCTTTTGGGCATGGCCACCGAGGCGAAGAGGTCGCCTGAACTTTCAGGGGACTCCCAGACAATCTCCTGGGGCGGAATATCTTTGGAGCAGGCAAACCGGGCCGCCTCGCGCCAGCCTTCAAAGTCGGTTTCTGTCGAAAGTTCGATTTTCATGCCGGAAAGAGCGAGAGCTGTTCTGGAGGGGGCGCGAATTGTGATTTCAGCGTCGCAGAATCCGTGAGTTGCCCCGGTTGCCAGCTCCGCGCCACGATGAAGGGACGCGCTTTGACAAGACTCACCCGCATGCGCTTCAGATCATCAAGACTGAGAAATGCATGACGTCGCGCTGAAAGAATGCGATTCACCGTTCGCGGACCAAACCCCGGCACGCGGAGCAATACCTCCCTGGGGGCCCGGTTGATGTCGACCGGAAACCAGTCCCGCCATTTCAGGGCCCAGGCCAGCTTGGGATCAATGCTGAGATCAAGCATGCCATCCGCCATAGCCGAGGTGATGTCATCGGTTTCGTATCCATAGAAACGCATCATCCAATCGGCCTGATATAGCCTGTGCTCGCGGATCAATGGCGGGCGAACCAGCGGCAGGTCTTTAGAGGCATCCGGAATAGGGCTGAAGGCAGAATAATAGACACGACGCAGCTGATAACCTGCATAAAGACGCTTTGACGTGGTGATGATGCTGGCATCATTTGAGCTATCTGCGCCAATGATCATCTGAGTGGACTGCCCTGCAGGCGCAAATTTTGGAACGCGGGTCTTTCTGATCTGCCTGGACTTCATCGCGTCGGCGCGATCATCAATCTGATGTCGAACGTCGGCCATGGCCTTGCGAATGGTCGAGCCAGATTTTTCCGGAGCATATTGCGTGAGCGACGTCTCGCTTGGCAGTTCAATATTCACAGAAAGACGATCAGCATGCCTGCCAGCCGCTTCGATCAGTTGGGGGTCTGCTTCTGGTATGGTTTTGAGATGGATATAACCGCGAAAGTCATGCTCCTCTCGAAGCTTGCGGGCAACTTCAGAGATCTGCTCCATGGTGTAGTTTGCAGACCGAATGATACCGGACGAGAGAAACAGGCCCTCGATATAGTTTCTTTTGTAAAAATCGAGGGTCAGAGCGACGACTTCATCTACAGTGAAGCGTGCGCGTTCCACGTTTGAGGATGATCGGTTGATGCAGTACCGGCAGTCATAAATGCAGAAATTGGTGAGCAGGATCTTGAGAAGGGAAATACAGCGCCCGTCTGGCGTATAGGCATGGCAAATTCCCATGCCTTCGCTAGACCCGACGCCTTTGCCGCCGACCGAATTTCGCTTGCTCGTACCAGAGGACGCACAAGAGGCATCGTACTTGGCAGCATCGGCCAGAATTTCGAGTTTCTGCTGAACAGACTTGCCCAATTTTTGCTCCCTATGATTGAGAACAAACCTAGAACAAGCGTGACTGGGATCAAGCCTTTTTATCAGTCAGACAATCAGGAAAACGCTTCGTCGTACTATTCCGGGCAGGTAAGCTCGTCAGCAGCGTCTGCGCCCTTGACGGATTTGACGCGCCAGCCTTTTTCGTCTGTCCAGCCAAGGACGTAGTGACTGGCCTGGGGATCGTCTCCGATCACGCCACCATCTGTCGTGTTTCGTGTGAACTTCATTCCCGCCCAGGCAGTGGTATCGTCTGTCATGCATGTCTGAATTTCGTGGATGGTCGACCTGTCATAACCTTGCGATACGAGCCGGTCGAACATGGCATCGAGCTGGCTTTTTTCTTCCTCCACGGTTGGTTTGGTGTCCCAGTACTCTGTGGCGAGAGCCTGAGTGTCGTGCTGGTTCCAGGTGTCTGTATAGCTCTTCATGAAAGCGTCAGCGCTTTCTTTTGACTGAGCCGCGACCGGAGTCACCAAGGTTGCCGCAATGACAGCTGAAACCAGAGTTTCGCGCCATGAGATCGTTCTGAAGGTCTTAACCATAAATTCCACTCCCGTTCGGGCAGGTTCAGCATTGTGCCGTTCGTAAAGCAACTGGTTCCTGATGAGAGGGTTCCGGCTAGTCGGCAAGTATTCGCAGTCGCTTCGGCTCTGCTAAAAGAACGGAATAGTTGCTGAGCAGCTCTTTTCACGCTTTTGAGGGCGTAGAAGGAGAGCGATATGCACATGGATTTTTCGCCCGAAGCGCCCGCAATGGACGCCATTGGGTTTGATGATTTTCTGAAAGTGGACATCCGGGTCGGTACAGTGCTTCGTGTTGAGCCCTTCCCGGAAGCGCGCAAGCCGGCATTCAAGCTATGGATCGATTTTGGGCCAGCGATCGGGGAGAAAAAGTCCTCAGCCCAGATCACAGTGAACTACAGCGCCGATGAACTCATCGGCAAGCAGGTCGCCGCTGTTGTGAATTTTCCTCCGCGTCAGATTGGGCCGTTCATGTCGGAAGTGCTTACGCTTGGCTTTGCGGATGAGACCGGCGCGATCGTGATGTTTTCGCCGGATAAGGCTGTGCCAAATGGCTCGCGTCTCGCCTGACGGAAGTTTATGTCCGCAAATAGCGGGCGAGCGGGCCTCCAGCGCGGGCAATCGCGTCCTTGGTTTTCACATAACCTGCTTCGACCACGGCCTCATAGTTTTCCCAGTCCCGCAGATCGGTTTCTTCGAGGTCTGGTAATATCACCATGTCAGCGAGTTCGCGCCCTGCGTTTGGATTGACGCTGAGCGTGGCTGTTCTCATGAGCAGGGAGGCAATCGGCGGCGCTTCGGAAAACCCGTTCTTGAGCACCCAGCCGAAGAAGCCGGGCGCTTTGACGAAATCGTCTGCTTTGAGGCCTTCCGGCGCCCGTGCGACGTCAGATCCGATAATATAGCCGCGATGGGTCTGGCGCATGATATCGACTGGAAAGTTATTTAATACGGCTCCGTCAACCAGCACTTCGCCGTCATCCACGTAAGGCGGCAGAATACCTGGCAGAGAAATTGTGGCGCGCAAGGCATGGCGCAGCACGCCGCGGGTCTGAATGCGTGTCGTGCCATCGGTCAGGTTCGTTGCGACCGAAAAGAATGGCAGGGTGAGGTCGGAAATACGGGTCTCGCCAAAATGCTCAGCCAGTCGGCGGTTTACCCGAAGGCCTTTGACGAGCGAGATGACCGGAATGGTATAGTCACCCAGCGGATTGCTATCGACGAAGGCTTTCCGAATGCGGCGTTCAATCTCGTCATCATCCCAGCCCATGGCCACGCAGGCCGCGATGACAGCGCCCATGGAAGCGCCGCCGACAAAATCGATCGGGCATCCGGCTTCCCGCAACGCACGTACAACGCCAATATGGGCATAAGCGCGTGCGCCACCCCCGGATAAAACAAGTCCGACCGAGCGACCCGCCATGACCCGCGCGAGACGCTCACAATCCTCGCCCTGAACGCCTTTCCAGTGGAAACAGCGCGCAGCGCCAGCGGCATCTATCCACTCTGCGGGTTCGGAGACACGTCGGCCATTTGAGTGCTCGATCAACACAATGTCGATCAGGCGGAATGTCCGCGCAGGCGAGGTTTCATCGGGTAGCAGTGGAACGGAGGGACGAGCATCAGGCCGGGCAAGCACCCAGATCCGGTCGGCCTGGCGAAGCGACAGTTTGAACCACCGATTATCGCCAATGGTCGAGGTCAGAATGACGACATCATTCGCGGCTTCGAGCGCATCGAAATAGGAGGCGCCCTGGCTTTCGGCTTCTTCGCCAACAATCGCCGCGCTCAGCCCCATACGCGCCAGCGCCTCGGCTATGGAGCGCGCTCTCAGCTTGAGATCAATCGTGGGTGAGGCTGCGGTGAGCGCGAAAACTTTCGGCTCCGCCCTTTGATTCTGACGGCGAGTCTGGCGCAGGCGGATGAGCAGAATACGCGATAGCCGTTCCATTACGTCAGGGGAGGTCCGCATCAACTTCATAAAAGAAGTGCGGGGCATTTTGATGACTTCAGAATCACGCACAGCGAGAACGGAGTTCGAGTGCGGTTCTCCTGCCAGCATGGCCATCTCGCCAACAGGTTCTCCAGGGCGGATATGGCCGATAAATTCCGTTCGCCCGTCAGGCGCACGGCGGAAGGCGCCAAGGGTGCCGCTCAGCAGGAAATAAATAGAATCAGAACTCGAGCCCTCGTCAAAGAGCGTGCCGCCGCCGGGAACAGAAAACCACGTTGTGTCTTTCTCAGCTGCACGCAACGCGCGGACCGGAATGTTTTTAAGAATGGTTATGCGCTGGAGAATCGACACGGGCAGGCTTGGACTTTCTTTTGAACTTTGGCTTACCGCAGGGAGTTGGCAGGTTTAAGACACATAATTGGCAGTTTTTCCTGACTTGCCCTTATATCAGAAGCATGAGACGCCCTCATTCTGACAAAAGAAGGTTAAAGGACCCGCTATGAGCACGCTCACAACACGCCTGGACACCCGATCTGAGTCTTATCGGGCGAACGGCGAGCGGATGAAAGCTCTGATCACTGAACTTGAGGAGAAGACTCAGGCTGCATCCCTTGGCGGACCAGAACGTTCTCGTCAGCGACATGTGGAGCGTGGAAAGCTGCTTCCAAGAGAGCGGGTCGAGCGCCTGGTCGATCCGGCAAGCCCGCTTCTCGAGCTGTCCCCCCTGGCTGCCAACGGTATGTATGACGATGAGGCGCCCGGCGCCGGTGTGATCACCGCCATTGGCCGGGTTGAGGGGCGTGAATGCGTCATCGTTTGCAATGACGCTACAGTGAAGGGCGGCGCATATTTTCCGATGACCGTGAAGAAGCACCTTCGTGCGCAGGAAATCGCGGAGCAAAATCATCTGCCGTGTATTTATCTGGTGGATTCTGGTGGAGCAAATCTGCCGCATCAGTCTGAGGTCTTTCCGGACCGGGAGCACTTCGGCCGGATCTTCTATAATCAGGCCAATATGTCGGCCAAAGGCATTCCGCAGATTGCTGCCGTAATGGGCTCATGTACGGCGGGCGGCGCCTATGTGCCAGCCATGTCCGATGAGACAATTATCGTTCGCAAACAGGGCACGATCTTTTTGGGCGGACCGCCGCTCGTAAAAGCTGCAACTGGCGAGGAAATCTCCGCTGAGGACCTGGGCGGAGCGGATGTCCATGCGCGCAAGTCCGGTGTGGCCGACCATTACGCTGCAAATGACGAACATGCGCTGGCTATGGTTCGCGATGCCGTGCGCGCGCTCAACCGGTCAAAGCCGACCTCGGTCGAATTGCAGCCGCCTGAAGACCCGATCTTTCCCGCCCATGAGCTGAATGGCCTCGTTCCTTCCGATGTCCGAGAGCCCTATGATGCGCGTGAAGTGATCGCCCGCATTGTGGATGGCTCGGTCTTTCACGAGTTCAAAAAGCTTTATGGCGAGACACTGGTGACGGGTTTTGCGCATATCTGGGGCATGCCGGTCGGAATCGTCGCGAACAACGGCATCCTGTTCTCTGAGAGCGCCCAGAAGGCGGCACACTTCATCGAACTGTGTGACCAACGCCGCATTCCGCTGGTTTTCCTTCAGAATATTACCGGCTTTATGGTCGGTTCGAAATATGAAGCAGGCGGCATCGCCAAGGACGGCGCCAAAATGGTGACCGCCGTCGCCACCGCCTCAGTGCCGAAATTCACGGTTGTGACCGGCGGATCTTTTGGTGCCGGCAATTACGGCATGTGTGGCCGGGCCTATAGTCCACGTTTCCTCTATATGTGGCCGAATGCGCGCATCTCCGTCATGGGCGGAGAGCAGGCAGCAAGCGTTCTGGCGACGGTTAAGCGAGAGGGCATGGAACGGCGCGGTGAAGACTGGTCTGCAGAGGCCGAAGACGACTTCAAACAACCCATACGCGACCTCTATGAAAAGGAAGGCTCACCATACTTCTCGACAGCGCGCTTATGGGATGACGGTATTATCAAACCCGCTGACACGCGACGCGTGCTCGGGCTTTCCATATCAGCTTCCTTGAATGCACCATTCCCGGATCGCGGGTTTGGCGTATTCCGGATGTAGGCGAAGGTGACAAAGAAAGGCTCACGACATGAGTGAATACGAAACAATCGAGCTTCAGGCGTCACCCGGCGGCGTGGCATTCGTCACCCTCAATCGCCCGGAGAAGAGAAACGCGTTCAACCGGTTGATGATTGACGAGCTGGCTGATGCATTCGAAACGCTGCGCGGTGAGGATCATCTCCGAATGGTTATCCTCAAAGGCGCTGGCAAGACGTTCAGCGCGGGTGCCGATCTTAACTGGATGCGAAACGCAGCTGAATTTACGCAAAGCGAAAACGAGGAAGATGCGTTCGCACTGGCCGAAATGCTGCGTCGCCTGCATCACCTGCCGCAAATGACGGTAGCCGCTGTTCAGGGCGCTGCCATGGGCGGCGGTGCCGGACTTGTGGCTGCTTGCGACATTGCAGTGGCGACCAAAGACACGGCGTTCCGCTTCTCAGAAGTGCGGCTTGGCCTGACACCAGCAACCATTTCTCCATTCGTCATTGATGCGATTGGTCCGCGCTGGGCCAAGGCGCTTTTCATATCCGGCGAGGGGTTTGACGGAGAATATGCCGAGAAAATCGGTCTGGTTCAGTATGTCGTCGAAAACGAGCAGGAGCTGAGCGAGAAGCTGGAATATCTCTCCGGCATGGCCTTCCAGAATGCGCCGGGCGCGGTCGCCGAATCCAAAAAGCTCGTGGATGACGTGGTCGGACGTGAGATTGACCACGATCTTTGCCACATGACCGCCAAGCGGATCGCGGCACGCCGCGCCAGCGAAGAAGGCCGCGAAGGCGTTTCTGCTTTCCTTGAAAAACGCAAACCAAACTGGGCTGATCAGGGATGATCTCGTCGCTTCTCATCGCCAATCGGGGCGAAATTGCCTGCCGGATTATCGAGACCTGTAAGGAGCTCGGCATCCGAACGATTGCGGTTTATTCAGATGCGGACGCCTCTGCGCGGCATGTGCGTGAAGCCGACGAGGCCTATCGCCTTGGCCCACCGCCCGCAGCCGAAAGCTATCTCAATCAGGAGGCTATTCTCGCAGCGGCAAAAGAGAGCGGCGCCGAAGCGGTTCACCCGGGCTACGGCTTTCTGTCTGAGAATGAATCCTTTGCAGAGGCCGTGAAAGCAGCCGGTCTGATCTGGGTTGGCCCGAAGGCTGAAACCATTCGCGGGATGGGCCTGAAAGACGAAGCCAAGCGCATCGCTGAAGAAGCGGGCGTCCCTGTTCTGCCGGGGTATCGTGGTGAAGATCAGAGCGTCGAGGTTCTGAAAAAGGCGGCCAAAGAGATCGGTTATCCACTGCTGATCAAGGCTGTGGCCGGTGGTGGTGGACGCGGCATTCGTGAAGTTCATTCTGCTGAAGACCTCGCCCCGCAGCTGGAAAGCGCGCAACGCGAAGCCAAGTCTGCCTTTGGTGATGATCGCGTGATGCTGGAAAAGCTGGTCATCCAGCCGCGCCATATTGAAGTTCAGGTTTTTGGCGACAGCCATGGCAATGCGGTTCACCTGTTTGAGCGTGATTGTTCGCTCCAGCGTCGCCGTCAGAAGGTGGTGGAAGAGGCACCTGCGCCGGGCATAACGGCAGAGGTCCGCAAAGCCATGACCGATGCGGCCGTCAAGCTGGCATCAGCGGTTGCCTATGAGGGCGCCGGAACAGTTGAATTCATTGTCGATGGCACAGGGCCGCTGACGGGGTCTTCCTTCTGGTTCCTGGAAATGAATACCCGGCTGCAGGTCGAGCATCCCGTCACAGAGCTGATCACCGGTCAGGATCTTGTGGAATGGCAGATCCGGGTGGCGTCCGGGGAGACACTGCCATGTGAGCAGGATGAGCTGGAAATCCTCGGCCACGCCATTGAAGCGCGTATTTGCGCCGAAGATCCTTCACAGGATTTTCGTCCGGGATTTGGTCGCATAGAGACCTTTGAGATTCCGTTCTGCGATCGCCACGACTACGGTTTCACCGACGGCGACATCGTGCCGCCGGACTATGACTCCATGATCAGCAAAGTGATCACGTCTGATGAGACGCGGCTGGGCGCAATCGAACAGCTCTACGGCGCACTGGTGAGTGCGCGTCTGTTCCCGATCCGCAATAATATCGGCTTTCTGGCGCGATGCATTAGTTCGGATGATTTCGTGAATGGCGAGCATCATGTGAACTGGATTGCAGAGCAGGGCGATGCGCTGACACAATCGCCGGAAGGCAGCGATACGACCGCGATCCGTTCGGTCGCCAATATTCTGATGGATAGTGGTGAGCTATCACCTGAACCCTGGGCGCAGAGAGATGGCTTTCGGGTCGGCAGCGCGCCCAGAAAGCGGTTTGTCTATGAGGTCGGCGGTGAAATCCAGACGTTTGACTGGGATGACGAGGACCTCTCTGACGATGAAGGCAATGTACATCAGCTGGCGGGGGGGCGTTATGGCGTCGTCGTCGAGGGCGAGCATTTCATCGTCAGTGAGCCGAACTTTGAATCGCTGATCGAAGCGCTTGAGGCAGGGGACGATATAACGGCTCCGATGCCTGGTAAGTTGCTCGCTATTCGTGTGAAAGCTGGTGACAGCGTGACCAAAGATCAGCCGCTCGCCGTGATGGAAGCCATGAAGATGGAGCACACGCTGTCGGCGCCGCGCGATGGCGAGATTGCAGAAGTGGCCGACCTTGTCGGCGCTCAGGTCGGCGAGGGCGAGCTTCTGGTGCGCATGGTCCCTGAGGGTTAATCAGACCCGCGAAACTTTCGCGAACCTGTCAGCCTGATTTTGAGCCTTCTGCGGTAACGCTGTGCGTTGCCGGAGAGAGGGATCATTATGGCCAATTCTGTGTTGAAGGACTGGGATTCGACAAAGGCTGCTGCTTTTGAGCGTGAGAACATCGTTGCGCACCACAATGTGCATGAGCGCGAAATGTTCAATGATGAAGGGCTGATCCGACTGCTCGACCAATATCCGCGAGAGCGCATGGGCATCTATACCATGGGCCATCACCCTCTGGACAGACAGAGCTTCCGTGCAGGTAATGCCTTTGGTTTGTCAGGCGAAGAGCTGTTCCGCGCTGTGCATGATGGTCGGATCTGGATCAATATGCGCAACGCGAATGACTACGTTCCGGAATATGATGAGCTCACCCGCGAGCTGTTTGCTTCGATAGAAGCTGGAACGCCGGGCCTGAAGACCATCAAACACGACACCTCAATTCTTATTTCGTCGCCCAATGCGCAGGTTTTCTACCATTTCGACGTGCCGCTGGTTGCGTTGTGGCAGATCCGCGGTGTCAAGAATGTCTGGCTATATCCGCCGGAAGAGCCGTATCTGAACGATCTTCAGCTTGAGACGGTTGTGCTCAAGGAAACAGAAGAAGAGATCGATTTTGACCTCAGCCTCGATGCCGGTGCGCAGAAAGTACGGCTGGAGCCTGGCATGATGGCAACATGGCCACAGAACGGACCTCACCGCATCGTCAATGAAGACATGGTGAATGTGTCTCTGTCTTGCGAATTCCAGACGGTTAAGTCATTGGTCCGGGCGAACGCCGCCTACGCAAATGGCGTTCTGCGTCGTAATTTTGGTATGAGCCCGCAAATCGCGAAAGACAGTGCGGCTGCGCTTTATGGTAAAGCTTTTCTTGCAAGAATTTTCAAAATCTTGAAGGTTCGGAAAGCATTTGCATACCAAGTTCCACGTACGTTTGAGGTAGACCTCGGGTCAGAACATGCAGTTCGGGATATTCAGCCGATGACCTGAAGCCGAAACTGCCGTCCCGAGTAATAAGAGGTCGGGATGGATTTCGGGTTAGTCGCAGCAGCTTTTCTTATTGCGACCGGCAAACCGCCGCTGGACACCGCACTTACGCGTACTGAGCCGCCCACCAGCCTGCGCGCGGCGTTTACCGTCGAGCTGACGGATGGGGAAGCCTTTCGTGAAGTCCGTTTTGATCCCCGGATAAAAGACGCCAGTGAGCGCTGGGTTATTTTGTCCGGCGCTGGCCAGAGCGCAGAGCTTGACCGGGCTGTCGAAAGCTGGGGCGCTGAACCTGCACCGGATGGCTGGCTGATCCCCGACGACCTGCGCGCCAGTATGGGCAGCATTGTCGAAGCCACAGATATGGGCGAGCTCTGGCGGATCGAGTTCGAGCACCAGCCCTCTGAGAATGATGGCCCTCTGGACATCTGGGCGAGTGATCACCTTGTCGGATACTCCTGGCTCGAGCCCGTCACCCAGCAGCTGGTGCGCGTTGAATACGAAGCCATGGAGCCGTTTCAGGGGCCAAACGGATCGCGCATCGAGTCCTATGAGCACTCTTACACCATGGCTCAGGATGCGACTTACGGCCTGACCTTTGTTGCGGCCTACAGCGTGGATATTCAGGGCCGTTTTCTGTCGGAAACCATGAGCCGGTCCTATCGAGCGCGCATCACCGATGTTGAATTTTTCTTCGCCAATGAGACCGAAGAAGCTGCCTATTTCGCGCGCCAGAAGAAAACCGCAGCCATCTCAACTGATCAGTTTGCCTTCGTCAGATAAACTGTCAAAACGGGCTACGAATCTTTCCAATTCCGACTAAGTTGCGGACATGATTCATCTCGTGAAACTTTGTGTCGGCGCGGAAACTGTCGAAGATCTTGAGGTCTGGCAGTCGCGTCGCGCCCGGGAACGCAAAGCGCGCGGCGAACCGCCCAATCCAATCCATGAAACCCGGCAGACACCGAAGCGCGTGGATGAGCTGCTGGATGGTGGCTCCATCTACTGGGTGATCAAAGGCACAATCCTTGTCAGGCAGGCCGTTCTGGCCGTGAACACGCTCACAGACAGAAATGGCCGGAACTATTGTGAGCTGGTCTTCGATCCGGAGCTTGTGCTGACAGAGCCACAGGGGCGCAAAGCCTTTCAGGGTTGGCGATATCTCAAGCCAGAGGATGCACCAGCGGACGCCTCCACCTCTCATGCTGCGGATGTGCCACCAGAACTCGGCAGGGCGTTGAGAGAGGCGGGCGTCTGGTGATTTGTCACGCATCTAACTGCATGTTTCATGACACTGATCGACAAGAGAGGATGAGCTGATGAGTTTTCTGACTGATGTGACCGTGCGTGGGTTGAGCATCCTCTCCACCTTATTCGTTATTCTGGTCGGCTTGGCCGTACTCGTCGTTCTTGTCATGTTTCTGATCGACTCCAACCAGTCTCGCGATGCGGTTCGACGAAACTATCCTGTTGTTGGCCGTTTCCGTGACCTGTTCATCAGGTTGGGAGAATTCTTCCGTCAGTATTTCTTCGCGCTTGATCGTGAGGAGCTGCCCTTCAACCGGGCGGAGCGGGAATGGATCTACAAGTCAGCCAAGGGACACGACAATACAGAGCCCTTCGGGTCGACGCGCAGCCTGACGCCTGTCGGCACGCCGATTTTTGCCAATGCGCCGTTTCCGATTTTAAAGGAAACCAATGAGCCGCTTGAGATCGTCTATGGGCCTGGCTGCAAGCACCCTTATGCCGTACGCTCGCTGATCAATATTTCGGGCATGAGCTACGGCTCATTGTCCCGGCCAGCGATACAGGCCCTGTCGCGCGGCGCTAAAATGGCGGACTGCTATCTCAACACAGGAGAAGGCGGGCTATCGCCTTATCACCTGGAAGGCGGATGCGACATCATCTTTCAAATCGGCACCGCAAAGTATGGGGTCCGCGATGAAGAAGGGAAGTTCAGCGAAGAAAAATATCGGGCCATCACAGACAAGCCCGAAGTGAAAATGACAGAATTGAAGCTCGCGCAGGGGGCCAAGCCCGGTAAGGGCGGCATTCTTCCCGGCAACAAAGTGACCGAAGAGATTGCAGAAATCCGTCACATCCCGGCTGGTCAGGATTCCATTTCGCCGAACCGCCATCCTGAAATCGATTCCTGCGATGATCTTATCGATTTCGTCTGTCGGCTTCGGAAGATTTCAGGCAAGCCTGTCGGTATCAAAACCGTGATCAGCTCCCGGCGATGGCTGGACGAGCTTTGCGAAGGTATCAAGGCTCGCGGCACAGACAGCGCGCCAGACTTCATCACGGTCGATGGTGGGGATGGGGGAACGGGTGCTGCCCCCATGGCGCTTATGGACAATGTCGGTCTCACGCTTCGCGAGGCGCTGCCCATGCTCGTCGATGCATTGACGGAGCACGGCCTGCGCGAGCGGATTAAGGTGATCGCATCAGGTAAGCTGGTCGTTCCCGCTGAGGTGGCCTGGGCCTATTGTGCTGGCGCGGACAGCGTCAATTCTGCGCGCGCTTTCATGTTCTCAATTGGCTGCATTCAGGCGATGACGTGCAACACCAACAATTGCCCGACAGGTATTACAACCCACAAACCCCATCTCCAGCATGGTCTGGTGCCTGAGGTCAAAGCGCCCGGTGTGAAGAACTTCGTCGAAAAACTGACGAAGGACGTGAACATGATTGCCCATAGCTGCGGGGTTGAACATGCGCGCGGCCTCCGGCGGTGTAACGTCCGGATTGTTCAGTCAAACGGGCGGTCGGTTGCCATGGATGAGATCTATCCTGATAAGACGCCGAAGTCTTACGCCTGAACCGCTAAAGCGGGATGTTATCGATCAGGCGCGTCTTGCCGAGCCAGGCCGCCGCAACCAGTCGCAACGGATACTCTGGCACTGGCGTGCTGATTGGGTCGAGGGTCGATGGGTCGATCGCCTCAATATAGTCGACCTTCTGAAATCCGTTTATCTTGAGCGTTTCGACCGCTTCTGCGAGCGCATGCGCATGCGCTGCCCCGGCCCGTATTCTGATGGCTGCGCGATGCAGTGCGGCTGCCAGCGCAGGGGCGATCGCTCGTTCTTCATCGGTGAGATAAGCATTTCGGGAGGAGAGGGCGAGACCGTCATCAGCTCTGAATGTTGAGCCAGCGACGATTTCTACCGGCATGGCGAGGTCTGTGACCATTCGGCGGATGACCTGAACCTGCTGGAAATCCTTTTCGCCAAAAAAAGCGGTGTCGGGTTGAACCTGATTGAACAGCTTGCAGACGACCGTGGCCACGCCGCCGAAAAAGTGCGGCCTGAATTGACCTTCAAGCTTTGCGCCCAGAGACGGCACATCGACACGTGTTTCTTCGCCTTCAGGGTACATCACCTCTGTTGTCGGGCAGAAAACAAGATCGCATCCGGCAGCCTTCAACTTGGACTGATCTTCATCTTCCTGACGTGGATAGCTGTCCAGGTCCTCATGGGCCGCGAATTGGGTCGGGTTCACATAGATGCTGGTAACTGTGCGATCGCAGCGTTGAACAGACATCTCCACCAGAGAGATATGACCGTTATGAAGCGCGCCCATTGTCGGAACGAAGCCAACGCTCAGACCATCTCGCTTCCAGGACGTGACGGTTTCACGCAGTTCTTCGAGCGATTTGACGATCAGCATTTCATTCTCCGGTTAAATCAGGGCTGAAGGTTTTCAGAGGCATAGCGTGCGGTAAGGCTTTGGCAATCGCCATCAACACTTGGTTAACCGAAACCGTTCAATTTCACGATTATGAAAACACGCTATCAGTACAGATTCGGCGTTTCCCTTTTGCCTGGAGCACATCCTCAGGCACACCCGGACGCGAAGCTTTCTGAACTGGCAGCGGGCGGAACAGGGATTCATCACACCGCGCAACCTTCTGCGTCAGACGCGCGTCAGGTTGCGGCAGATGACGAATTAGACTCCTTCCTCTTTGAAGATGCGATGGAGCAAACCAGGATTGAGGACGATTTGTTTGATGAAGTGGCTCTTCCAGACGTGTGCCATTCATTGAATCAGATCGTTCAAGCAGAAATGTCGGGTCAGCTTTTGGGACTGCCGTCGGGGCAGAGTCGAGCTGTTTCTATCGGGGAGTCGAGTCCAATGAGAAATGGAGCTGACGCGTGAAACCGGAAGGATTTACCCTCATGAATCGCGGGCAAGACCCGCAGCAAGCCGAGAAAAAGGCTGATGTGCACGAGTGCCGGGTTATTATTATCGGCAATGAGAAGGGCGGCGCCGGCAAATCGACTGTCGCCATGCATCTTTCTATTGCACTTCTACGCATGGGCAAGAAGGTCGGCGTGATCGATCTTGATGTCCGCCAGCGGACATTCACACGTTATTTCGAAAACCGGGCGCGTTGGATCAAGTCTACGGGTTCGAACATTCCGATGCCGGAAACCCTTCGCGTAGATGCAAGCTCTGCACGGAACCTGGATGAAGCCGAGGCCGAGGAGAGCAACCGCTTTCTCGATAGTCTGAAGCGCCTCAAGGCAAGCTGCGATTACGTTATTGTTGATGCGCCAGGCGGTGACACATTCCTGTCTCGTCTTGCACACTCATCTGCAGATACTCTGATTACACCGCTGAATGACAGTTTCGTCGATTTCGACCTGCTGGGCGATGTCAATCCACAAAGCCTCGAAGTGGTCCGTCCAAGCTTCTATGCCGAAATGGTGTGGGCGTGCCGCAAACATAAGGCTCAGACAACACGTAAGCCGATTGACTGGATTGTCATGCGGAACCGTATGTCTCCGCTTGAAGCACGGAACAAACAGCGCGTGGGTGAAGCGCTTGATAATCTCGCCAAGCGTATTGGTTTCCGCCTTGCGCCGGGTCTTTCAGAGCGCGTGATCTACCGTGAACTCTTCCCGATGGGGCTGACGCTTCTCGACCTCACTGAGGAAGGTTCGAACATCACATTTACAATGAGTCATGTCGCAGCCCGTCAGGAATTGCGGGATCTTCTGATCCTTCTCAAATTCCCCGGACTTGCTGGCGCCGATATCGGCTTTTAACCCAAGCCGATGTGTAGAGTGCGGCAGAGGCGCCCTTGTGGCGCCTTTGTTGTGTCTAGTCGAAGGCAGTCTCGTTGAATTCGTAGATTTCGACCACCTGTTCGCCGCGTGATGTCGCAAAGCCGCGATACATCCCCTCGGTATTGAACGACCAGGCAGGTTCGCCATCTGGCCCCAGAACAATCACGCCACCATCCCCGCCAAGTTCTGTCAGTTCTGTATGAATGATGTGGTCAGAGGCTTGCTGAGCGTTTTCCTCTGACTGTTCGATCCGGGCGCAGATGGCATAGGCGATAGCGAGGCGAATGAAATATTCGCCCGTGCCGGTGGCTGAGACGCCGCACGTTCCGCTCTTTGCGTATGTGCCGGCTCCGATAATGGGGCTGTCGCCAACGCGTCCCCAGCGTTTAGCAGTTGTCCCACCTGTGGAGGTCCCGGCAACAATATTACCCGACTGATCCATGGCGACGACACCAACTGTCCCGAATTTACGGTCGTCAGGGAAGCTGAGGTCAGTTGTTTCTGCCGGGCCGTAAAGATTGGGTGGCGGTTCGACGCCCCGACGTTCCAGTGCGCGAAGCAGACTTTCCCAACGGCGTTCGGTGTAGAAATAGCCTGGATCGACGATTTCGAGACCCTGTTCTGCTGAGAACTGATCGGCGCCCTCGCTCGCCAGCATCACATGGGGTGAATTCTCCATCGCCTTGCGGGCCGCCGTAATCGGGTGACGTACATTTGAAAGCCCTGCCACGGCGCCGGCGTCCAAAGTGTCCCCGACCATGATAGAGGCGTCCAGTGAGAAGCCGCCAGTCTCTGTCATCACAGCGCCTCGACCGGCATTGAACAGAGGATCGTCTTCGAAGTTTCGGATCAGCGTCTCAACGACGTCAATCGCGGGCTCTCCGCTGGAGAGCATCTCGCTGCCCGTTGAGAGCGCTGCGTTGAGCGCTGTCAGATAGGCCGCTTCAGTGTCCGCAGACATGGCCTCGCGCGTGATAACGCCCGCGCCACCATGAATGACCAGCGACCATTCAGGTGCTGGCTTGGGGTCGTCAAAGTCGAAGTCTGTCTCAACGGACACACAGGAGGCGAGCCCCAGGCTCAGTGCACTGATCAGGCTGACTGACAGATAATGCTTCATGACGATCCCTCTCATTCCTAACGAGAGGGACTATGCCATGGATTACGACTTCATCCAGTCTGGCATCACGAATGGCAGGTTCAGATCGCGCGCGACTGCTTCATGAGCGATTTCACCGTCTGCAACGGTCAGACCTTCAGCAAGGTGTGGGTCGTCTCGAAGAGCTTCACGAGCGCCTTTGTTCGCGATGGCCAGCACGAAAGGCAAAGTGGCGTTGTTCAGCGCATAGGTTGATGTGCGCGGCACAGCGCCCGGCATGTTCGCCACGCAGTAGTGGAGAATGCCGTCCACTTCATAAATCGGGTCGGCGTGCGTTGTCGCGTGGGAGGTTTCGAAACAGCCGCCCTGATCAATCGCGATATCCACGAGGACGGCGCCCGGACGCATGGTTTTCAGCTGTTCCCGGGAAATGAGCTTCGGTGCTGCTGCGCCCGGAATAAGAACAGCGCCAATCACAAGGTCCGCTTCTTTCACGGCTTCGGCAAGGCTGGCATTGGTGGAATACATGGTTTTCACCGCGCCATTGAACTGGGCATCAATCTCGGCAAGGCGCGTATTGCTGCGGTCGAAAATGGTGACATCGGCGCGCATGCCCACAGCGATTTCAGCTGCATTGGTGCCAGAAACACCCCCGCCAATAATCACGACTTTCGCCGGCGCCACACCAGGCACGCCACCCAGGAGTACACCACGACCGCGGATTGTGCGCATGAGTGCCCAGGCTGCCACTTGCATCGACATACGACCGGCGACCTGGCTCATCGGTGTGAGCAGCGGCAGGCGGCCATTGCGGTCGGTGACCGTTTCATAAGCGATAGACAGGCTGCCAGATTTGCGAAGCCCCTCGGCCTGCACAGGATCTGCAGCGAGGTGGAGATAAGTGAAAAGCGTGTGTTTCGGCGTCAGAAGGGTGCACTCTTCGGGTTGTGGCTCTTTGACTTTGACGATCAGCTCAGCTTTTTCGAACACCGCCTTGGCGTCTGGCACGATGGTCGCGCCGACGGCCTCGTATTCGGCGTTTGTGCACGCCGAGCCAACACCCGCATCGTGCTGGATGAAGACCTCATGGCCCCCGCGTACCAGTTCGCCCACGCTTTCCGGTGTCAGGCCAACCCGCGATTCCTGCTTCTTGATCTCAGTTGGAACGCCAATGCGCATTACAGGTCTCCTGGTAGCGATTTGTTCTGAATGTTGCCCAATAATACAGGCTTTGTTCTTTCAACAAAAGAATTGCTGCAAAATTGTGCCATTCGCAAGGGCCGAGTGATACGCGCAAACAAAAAAGGCCCGCAACTTGCGGGCCTTTTCTAATATCTACCGGCTGAATTTACCAGCGGCGGCTGTCATAAGGATAGCGGTCATATGCGTCTGCATAGCCGTCGCCATCGCTGTCTTTTTCATCAGGCTGGTCTTTCACGCCTGGCGTGTCGCAGTCAGCGGCTTCTGTGCAGCCTTTGGCAGCACCCGCAGCGCCGCCAAGGACAGCGCCAATCGCTGCGCCGCGGCCAGCATCGCCATCGCCCACATTATTGCCGATCACAGCGCCTGCAACGGCTCCGGCACCTGCGCCAACAGCTGCGTTACGCTCTGTATAGCCCGAGGATGTGCAAGCTGCGAGCATCATGGCTGAGCCTGCAACGGCAGTAGTAATCGTAAGAATCTTCATAGGACTTCTCCTTATTTGGACGGGGCTAAAACGACCGGTGAGCAGAAAGAGTTCCCAAGTTTGATTTTTTGTAATGACTGCTGAAATGAGGGAACTGGAAAAGGCAGTTGGCAGTTACTCCGCCATCGATCCCGCATTGGGAGATGTTAAAAGGAGAAATCCAATGAATCGCATTCTTGCAACAACTGCTATCGCCGCTGCTTTTATGGCGCCAGCGTTTGCTGAGCCACCAGCAGAAGACATGAACAAAGCGCCTCAGGTCGAATCTGAAACAGATCTGTATGTTGATACACCAGCAATCGACGCGAACGCAGACGCCGATGTTGAGGCAGACATCGAATACGGACCCGGTATCACCGATCAGCACGAATGGGTCGATACAACTGTGATTGACGCCAATATGAAAGAAGTGGGCGAAGTCGAGCGTGTTGAGCTTGATGAAGCTGGCGAAGTCACAGCGATCGTTGTCGAGACTGGCGGAATTCTCGAAGTTGGTGGCCGTGAGATCATGGTCTCTGCAGACGAGTATATGACGGTATCCGACGATGACTCTGACGACACAAAAATCCAGCTGACGCTAACGGCTTCAGCCTTCGCTGAAATGCCAGACTTTGATGAAGACAAAGTCTCTGACTATCCACTGTCTAACGATGATGTTTTTGACGGTGATGACGACGAGAATACAGTGATCAACTGATTTTCGAGTTGAGTGAAGAGTAGAAAAAGCGACGCTTTGGCGTCGCTTTTTTTTTTGAACGTTTTCACGACAGAGTGATGGTGCGTAGAAACTTCTGGATTTCACGCTGATTGGCTTTCCAGAGGTTGAAGCCTAGACTTGCCGCAGGCGGAGGAGCGTAAAAATGAACACGAAACTGACACTGATCGCAGGCGGCCTGGTCTCAGCTATTCTAGTTACGGCGTGTAGCCATAACATGCCAGCCGAGGAGATATCCAAGGCCGAAGCTGAGACGCCAACCGTCTATTATTCCATGACAGAGATCTATCAGCCCAATTTTCAGGGCGTCGCGGACACCGCCTTCTACGCCTATAATGATGATGGAGAACTGGATGCCTCGCTCCTCACAGACGAGCAATGGTCTCTGATGAAAGAGTCAGCAGAGGTGCTTCGCGATACCTCGCTCGCGTTTGCAAATGAGGACAATATCCGCGTGGCCGAGCCAGGCGAGGAACTCTTCAATGAGGGACAGGGGTTCATTCCCTCCGAAGCGGTTCAGAGCGTAATTGATGAGAATCCAGACGGGTTTCGCGCCATGATGATGTATCTCTCGGAAGAGGCGGACCGCACTCTGGAGGCGATAGAGGCACGAGATGCTCAAGCGCTGAGTGATTCATCGGATGCGCTCTACTCAGCATGCAAATCCTGCCACGTGGCCTATTGGTATCCGGGCCGCAAGTAATTCAATTTTTGAAGAGGGCTCCCGATGATCCGCTGAAGCGTGTCGGGGGAGACTTCAGCGGATCTGACTTGCGGATCGGGCATCCGCTTATCGGGGGAAAGTCCATGAGGACAGGTAAGATACGCGTGCCGCGAGGATGAGTTCCTGAAAAAATCAGAAAAATGTTCGGGTGTGTGAAATCGGTTTACCTGCAGACGCCAGTGGGGCTCATATCGAGGTGAAAATGGTTCGCGTGAGCTGCGTTATAATCTGGGCCGAGAACGGTGCTGAACAATTCGCAACTGTCATCACGCAACGCTTTCAGAAATCGGCCTTTTGGTGAGTCCTGGCCCCAGTGCTCTAGTAGTGTTATGCGAGTGCCGTCAGCAAGTTCGACGCCCTGAATATCAATGGCATTTCCTGTTGCATGTTGGGAGTAGCGACCTGAAGACCGGCCATAAAGGCGCCGACAGGAGTAACTGCCAAAGCTCAGTACCTTGACGGGTGGCGCTTCGAAATACTCCGCTGCCCTCGGTACGAGCGCCTGTCGTTCCCAGACCGCCAAAGCAGCAGTCAGCCCGCAGGTCATTCGCAAAGTTGAATTGTAGGGCAGAGCTGATCGGTCGAGCGTCAGCGCATTGTAAAAGCCACAGGGTTCACCCGGCGGAGAGGCGTCGAGCGCGGTGTATCTTATTCGGGCCTCATCAAGAAAAGAGAAGCAGGCTGAAGGATCAGATTTCAGCCCGGAAATTTTAGTGCCGGTTGCCAATCCAATCGGATCTTCAATTGAAAGCGGCACGAACGGGTTATGTTCAGGTGGAAGGCGGTCGTAAGAATACCAGCCAATCGCAATGACGGCGATCACCCAAAACAGGATCGCAAACCATTTGATGACGGTATTCAGGCGACTTTTGACCATAATGAGAATTTGGGTTCATCAGCGCAAAAAGGGAAGTTTTTTCAGCAGATAAAACAAACTGTTGGGAACGGAACGGCCTGCTTAACGTCTTTGTCATGTGGTAAACGGCGTCGCAGGTTCTAAAAGAACCAGATTAGCGACAAGACGGCGTTTAGTGTGTTTGAATACTGACGGCTCAGGGAAGCCGGTCAGACCTATCGGGTGTGAATTACGACTTATGACTTTATCGACCGGCCCGGGCCCGAAATTGCTGAAAATCGGACTTCTTGTTCTCGCTTTTGGCGGCGCGACCGGTATTGCGCATGCCGACAAAGTTGAGATCCGCTGGGAAACGAAGGTCAACGACGAGGAATTGGTCAGCAAGCTTCGCGATGCGCTGGCCGATGAAACGCCACCGGAAACGCTTTTCGGTGCGAAACGTCAGAATGAGCGAGCGGCCAATGCTCTTCGCGAAGTGCTGAATTCTGAAGGCTATTACGATCCTTCAATTGAAACCCTGATTGAAACCGATCCAAACCTGAGTCCGGTCTTGAAGGTGGATATCGGCGAGCGCTTCACCATCGCGTCCAGAAAAGTACGGTACGGTGAGAAAAGACCACGTGAAGCAGATATGGCCGCTCTTGAAGAGGCCTTCACGCTTGAACCTGGCAGTGTCGCGTATCCGACTGAGGTGATTGATCAGGAGCGCGTACTGTTACGAGAACTCCGCAAGCTTGGTTATGCCTTTGCCTCTGCCCGCGACCGAACGGTCATCGGTGACCGCGACGCGGCTCAGCTGGAGATCATATATAATATTGTGCCCGGACCCCGCGTCCGGTTTGGCGAGATTATTTACCCAGATGATATTCGTACGCGAGAAACTTATCTGGAGCGGCTTGAAGCTTTTGAGCCAGGTGATTTGTTTGATCCGGCCCAGCTCGCCCTCTTCAGCGCCAGACTTGATGAAACCCGACTTTTTGATCTCGCCAATGCGCGACTTTCGGAAGATCCGGCGGGCGAGACAGATCAGGGTGATGTCATTCATGATGTTGTGGTGTCCCTGAAAGAGCGAGACAGAAATACGATCGCGGCAGGTGCTTCGTTCGCGACTGACACAGGATTTGGCCTCAATGCTGAATTTACACGCCGTAACCTGACCCGGCGCGGCGACCTTCTCATCACGTCGGTCAATCTTGCTGAGCTGGAACAGTTTGTTGACGTGCAATGGCGTCGGCCAAATGAATTTGGCTATGGGCGCGGTCTTGTTTTCTCGACGCGTCTGGCAAACGAAGAGACGGATGGATTTGACCGGCAGGCGTTTTCTGTCGGGGCCGGATATGAAGTCGTCGAAGGGCCGACCTTCTCCTATGGCTATGGCGTCACTGGCTCGCTTGTTCACGAGAAGGACGATTTCGGAGAGCGGGACCTGCAGCTATTGGGACTTTATGCCAATGCACGGCTCGATCGAGCAGATAGTATTATCAATCCAACGCGCGGATGGCGCGCCGATGGCCGTATCGAACCGAATGTCTCGTTCGGTGGAGCCGAGAGCCAGTTTCTGAGGGCTGAAACTCAGGTCCGCGGCTATTATCCCATCGGAGATAAGCTGGTTATGGCGGGACGTTTCAAGGTCGGCACGGTCTACGGCGCTGACATTGAAATGATCCCCTCGACGAAACGCTTTTTCGCGGGCGGAGGGGGTAGCGTCCGCGGCTACGCCTATCAGGCGATTGGTCCCCGGTCGGACGAGAATGCACCTTTGGGTGGGCGGGGCCTTCTGGAGACGTCTGTTGAAGCGCGTTACCAGATCCGTAACAAGATCGGCATCGCAGCCTTCGTGGATGGCGGCAGTGTTTCGACTTCAGAAGTTCCCAGCTTTGGTGATCTCAGGCTCGGAGCGGGCCTGGGCGTTCGCTACGATACACCTGCCGGCCCACTGCGCATCGATGTTGCGACCCCGCTCGATCCAACCGACAATGATGACCCGGTGCAGGTCTACATCTCACTGGGACAGGCCTTCTGATGACCTCAACTGAAACCGCTGAGAAAAGCAAAAAGCGCAAGTTCCCAATCTGGGCACGGATCACTGTCGGGGCACTTCTTTTTATCCTGCTGGCACTGGTCGCTCTGAGATTTGTCATCGGTTCGGGCATTGGTCGCAACCTGATCGAGAGCCAGCTCGAAAGCCGCGTAATTGCGGGCCAGGAGATACAGATTGATGGGTTGGAAGGCGACCTTCTGGACCGGATCAGCCTGGAACGTCTTGTGCTGAGCGATGAGGAGGGCGTCTGGGCCGTAGCGCAGAACCTGACGCTTGACTGGTCGCCCTGGCCGCTCATCGGGCGCAATCTGCGGGTCGATTTATTCTCAGCTGACTCAATCGAAGTTTATCGTCGGCCCGTGCTGCCGCAATCGGAGAACAATGAGAGCTCAGGCGAGATGCCTCTGCGGTCCATTGTGCTTTCAGAGCTGGCCTTGCAACGCATCGCGCTCTCTGAGGGCGTGGTCCCTCGTGAGGTTGAAGCGTCTGTTTTTGGGGATGTGCGCTGGACGCCTGACGAGGGCGACTTGAATGTGCAGGTAGAGCCCGCAGATGCCGGTGGTGACCGGCTGATCGGGGATATCCGCTGGACAGAGCGTGATCCACTTCAGGGCGAGTTCGAACTTGATGCGCCGGAAGGTGGCCTCTTTGCGACACTGTTGCGCCTGGCGGACGGTCAGAGTCTTGATGTGCGCTTCAATGCTGAAGGCGAGATGTCGGCCATTACGGCCACGCTCGATGCGAACATTAACGGTGCTGAGTGGATATCTCTGAATCTGTCTCCGAGTGGCGAGGTCCATGAATTTGATGGACAGCTCGATCTCGAGCTTCACCCCGATACCCGCATGGTCGCAGAACGTATTGGTCCGGAGCTGAACCTCTCTGGTGAATTCAATCTGGACGACCCGATTTCCACGCTGCAAATGGTGGCCCAGTCTGCGTACCTGACGCTCGACGTGTCTGAGGTCAGGCGAAGTGACGACGCGCAGTCCGTCAGCCTGCGCCTTCAGTCCTCGTCCCCGAATGCCATTATCCAGTCAGATGCTCTGAGGCTCTCTTCTTTGAATCTGGTCGGCGATGCCAGCATGATTGATGGCATTATTACATTTGACGGTGATGTCCGCGCAGGTGGACTGGCAACAGATCAGGCTCAGATAGAACAGATCACAGGACCGCTTCAGGCGAGATACGGTGAGAACCGCATTGAATTGACACCAAGATTGCGGGCGGAGAATCTGACTCTGTCCCTGGCTGAGGAGCCGACAGCCTTGCCGTGGCTCGAACTCGCGGGTGAAGCGGCATATAATCTTGAGACGTCGCGCATTCGACTCGCATCTGCGGAGATCACGACGCCGCAATCACGTGTTCGTGCGTCTGGCTCGACAACATTGGATGCGGGGCTGGCGGCCGATCTGAACGGCGATGTGCGCCTGAACCTCGCTGAGTTCGGTCTTTATGAATCTGGTATTGTGGAGGGCCGCTGGGCGGCGGTCCGGGCTGGCAGCGAGAGCTCTGACTTCTCGGCAAATCTTGAAGCGACCGACTTGCCGGAGACAGAAGCACTTTCCGACTGGCTCGGAGAAAGCGTGACACTGGAAGTGAGCGGCACGGCGAGCGATGCTGGCGCAATAGAAATTCCGGATCTTCGATTGGTGATGGCCGCTGGCAATCTGACCGGGAATCTGTCGCGTTCAGCGGCGGGGGAACTGGATGCGAGAGCTGAATTCCTGACCGGTGACAGTTACCCTCTGGCGGAAAGTCTGCCGGGCGCTCAGGTCGAACTCACCGCGAATGGTCCGATGGAAGCTCTGAACCTGACTGCGCGACTTGAAGCGGTTCAGGCAGGCAGTGGCGAAAATGTTCTTGATGATCCCCGTTTGCGGTTTGACGGTCTCTGGTCCGATGGTGAACTAAACGGCGAAGTTCAGCTCGAAGGAGTGTTGCAGGAAGCTCCCTTGAGGCTGACGTCAAATATCGGCCTTGCGGGCGCGCGCTGGGCAATTGATGATCTCAATGCGGATTGGCGCGATCTCACCGTGAGAGGCGTTGCAAGTGGCGATGGTGGCGATCTCGACGCAATTACGGCTGACCTGCGTGTGAATGGAGAGCTGCCGGATGGCATGCCGGCTCAATCAATTGATCTCAACATTCATCGTGAACTCGGCGACCTGCGGATCACAGGGGATGTTGTCGATTTGACAGCTGGGCCGATTGAATCCGGCGATCTGAATTTGGACGTCTCGGGCACTGTGAATAATGCCAGATATGACCTGGAACTGGTCGGGCTGATGACCCTGTCGGACATCACACAGGAAACCAAGATTGAACTCTCTGGGTCCGCAAATGACCTGTTGACGGACACGCGCAGCACGCGCGGAACGCTGGACATTCTATGGGGTCAGGAGACGATTGCTACGCGTGAGCCTTTCAACTTCCGTCAGTCGGAAAAAGGCATTGAAGGTTCACTTTCTCTATCCGTTCTGGATGGTGATGTGTCGCTCAATTTGAGTGACAACCCCGATGAACGCGCCCGGTTGACGGTCTCAGATATAGAATTCGAGCGCATGTTGCAGGCCATTGGCCGCGCTCCACTCGATGGATCGGCTGAATTCAGCCTGACGTTTCAGGAGAACGGTGAAAATCTCGTCGGCCAAATCAGTGGTGAATTGCGAGACGTCGCCTGGCCGGAACGGGATATGTCGCCGGTTTCATTCCTCTTAGATGGGGAACTTGAGAACGAAGTTTTCAATCTCCAGCTCAGCACGCCCGACTCACAGGCGCTGAATGCTTTCATCAATGCGAATTATCCGGTGACCACGTCGGTCAATCCGATCAGCATTTCGCCAACCCAGGGGCAAAAGGGAGAGATTACGGCAGAACTTGAGGGCGTGATTGATAACATATTGGCACTGTTTGTGCCCGATCAGCTTTCAATCACAGGCGAAATCGATGCAGAGCTTTCGTCTCAGATTCCTTATCAGCCAGACGAACTTGCCGGCCGTCTTCAGATTCGCAATGGGTCTTTTGAACATAGCGAGCTAGGCGCAGTCTTTCAGAACATCAATTTCAACCTCAACATGGAGCGGCAGACGCTTCAGCTTTCAGACTTCAGCGCAGAGGGCCGTAGCGGCGGTACGCTGAACGGATCCGGCTCACTGGGTCTGGTTGATCAGTCGGGCAGTAATCTTCAGCTCCAGGCCAATCAGCTCGTCGTTGTTGAGCGGCATGAGGGCAGAGCGGTTGCCTCCGGTAAGATCGGCCTTGAGGTGCAGGATGATGCTTTTGTGGTGAACGGCGATCTCGTACTGGATGAGGGGCAGATCTATATCGACCGACTGCCTTCCTCTGGTGTGACCACGCTTGATGTTCAGTTTGAGCAGCCCACAGAAGAAGACGAAGAGGAGGCGCGCAAACGGGCCGTGCGCCTCGATATCGGGCTGACGGCACCGCGCCGCCTTCAGGTGGATGGTGCGGGCATGGATGCTGAACTGTCTCTTAATTCCCGCATTACCGGCACAGCAGATGACATCCAGATAAATGGTGAAGGCCGAATTGTCCGAGGTCGTTTTGAACTACTGGGCAAACGATTTTCCTTCGTCGACAGCGTCATACGCTTTGATGGTGATCCCATGACAGCGCGTCTCGACATTGAAGCAGAGCGAGATACCGGAGAATTCCTGGCCAAGGTCAACATCACAGGGACGCCGCGACGTCCTGAGGTCTCTTTGAGCGCAGAACCAGACCTGCCGGAAGATGAAGTTCTCTCCCGCGTCCTGTTTGGCCGATCACCGTCCCAACTGACCGGACTTGAAGCTGCCCGCCTTGCAGCCGCGCTGGCGCAGCTGAGTGGTGGTGGCGGTTTCGATCTGATGGGCGGTCTGGAAAACCTCACCGGCCTTGATCGCGTGGATGTTACGCAAGATGCGTCGGGTCAGTTCATGGTCGCAACGGGGCGCTATCTTTCCGATGACGTTTATCTTGAGGTGACGTCTAACGCCTCCGGTAGCACGGGGGTGAGCGTCGAGTGGGAGGCGCGCGATAATATCTCCATCGGCGCGGAGACGGTACCAGGCGAGGGGCAGAACCTGTCCATCCAGTGGAAGAAAGATTTCGACTAAATTGGCGTTCCGCAGAGTATGTGACCCGTTGCAGGCCCAATGCAAAAAACAACAGCCGAAAAAAACGGGTTAATGGTTCAACTTCAGCCGCTTGGTTTTTCGTTGGTTTTAAAACAAAAAAAGAGCCAGCAGGCGATTGCGCTGCTGGCTTGATGGTCGTGGGTGTAATCCGACAAGAGGCCCGTCAGTGTGCGAGCCTTAAAACTAGAAGTTTCGAGCGAGCGAGAAGCCTGCGAAAGATTCTTTCTTGGAAATGCGTTCGCTGCCTGGCGCGGAATATTCCGCTTCAGTCTGAATATAACTGATCGTGAGCTGCGTAGAGCCAACAAATGTAGAGACGCCAGCCTGAAGGTCTCCAACCGTAATCTGATCACTCAGGCTGACGGCCATCGGGTTCTCGTCGCCAATTGCGAGGGATCCGGTATTGATGCTCAGTGCCTCTCCGTCAGCGGCGGCAAAGACATACCAGCCTTTGTTCGCAGAGCTGCGGTCAAATTGCACCATATTGCCCAGACGAATTTCAGCTGAGAAGCTTTCCAGCCCGGAGTCCGACGATCGGGATTCGGTGAAGCGGGGAGAAATAAGCAGTCGGTTGTCTATGTCCTGATCGTCACCGATGACGAAAGACGAACCGATGGAATAATCCTCCTGTCTGTCTGACAGATGCCAGGGACGCTCTTTCTGCCCCCAGGCAGAGAAAGCCGGGTCAGCCGCAGACATAGTGGATACTGGCGCGTCAGGCCTTGCCAGATCCAGCGAGACTGCACCTCGGGTCGCGCCGACTTGTGTTGTGATTTTCTGTGGAGTGAAACCCGGAGCAATACCGAGCTTAAAATTGTCCTGGCCAGCCGTTTGAGCGGCCACACATGGAGCGCATATTGCGAACAGGCTCGAGAGTAAAAGGACAGGTTTCTTCATATTAGGTTCCGTTGAGGAAATCTATCATATCACATCAAATCCCTCAAAGCTTGAAGTGTTCCCAGCAAAGTGGCCTCAATGTGCCAATCTTTTTTCAAGCATGCTAATCTCGGCATCCAAATCGCGATGAAGACTTTATAGTACATTGTAAAATAATAAGAAAAATATACGGCATTTCTGTGTTGATGTTTTTCGCAGTTCGCACGCTCAAGTTTCAGGTGATGAAAAAAGATGCAGTTGAGAACCCGACCAGGTTTGACAGTAGCGAGTTAGCGAAAACAACCGACCAGAATCAAAACAGGCCGCTAAAAAGCGGCCTGTTTTCGATAACTATATTCGCAGCAGTTATAATACGCTTCGTCCGCGAACGGCCCGTGCGATAAACGTGATCACGAGCAGTGCAAGGAACACGAAGAACAGAAGCTGGGCGATACCAGCTGAAGCGCCTGCGATTCCGCCGAAACCGAAAGCCGCAGCGATAATAGCGAGTACAAAGAATGCGAGTGCCCATCCAAGCATGACAATCTCCTTTTGAGTGTTCGGTTTGATTACCGATGACTGAGCAACGGCAGACAACACTGAGAAGTTCCCAGAAAAATTTTAGGAACCCGCTGAAGTTTTCGAGCGTTGTGGCAGGGCCTAAACAAGGAGTTATTGTTATGAAAGATCTTTGGAAACTGCTTAGCGTTGGCGCTGTCGCTCTCACTCTCGGTGCTTGCAACACTGTCGAAGGCGTTGGTCAGGACGTAGAATCTGCTGGCGAAGAAATCGAAGAAACAGCAAACGAAAACAAATAAGACATTTCAAACCAATCGAACGGCTCTCATGATATGGGAGCCGTTCTTTTATTGTATGCAGGCCCTATGCGACTGAGCGCGATTATAAATTCCCGATCGGGCAGCGTTCCCGACGATGGCGCTCAGCAATTCGAGCGGTTGCTGGAAGAACATGGCTGGCCAGGCGAAATTCACGTTCCCACCGGAGAAGGCTTTCTCGAAGGGATCGAAACTTTCTGCAAAAATGACTGCGACGCCATTGTTGTCTGGGGTGGAGACGGGACGGTTTCGACCGTCATGCAAATGACTGGCCCGTCTGGACCTCCGATCATTCCCTTGCCGGGCGGCACGATGAACATGCTGCATACGCGCGTGCACGGCGCAGTTGCCGATTGGCAAACATGTCTGGTGGAATCAATTCTTCGGCGCCGGCCTGAAACAATCCCAGGTATTATGGTTGGTGACAGACTGGTCTTTGTGGGCGCGTTGATTGGCCGTCTCACAGGCCTTGCGAGAGCGCGAGAAACCGTCCGTGAGGGGGCTTTCGCTGATATCCCCAACTCATTGAACCTGTCTGATAATCTCGATCTGACCTCCGCGATCCGATACCGTTTCGACTCTTCAGAACGGTCAGGGCAGGGGACAGCAACGGCCGTTGGCTTGTTTGTTACTGAGGATCGTCACAAGATGCAGGATGGTATCGATTTCGTGACGACGGATCCGGCAAACCTCGGTGAGCTTTTCCGGATTGGACTACAGGCCCTCACAAGCCCATTGCCAGAAACGGAAGGCGTCGAAGTGAGAGACGCGGAACGCCTGAGTATCGAATTTGAAAATGTTTCAGCAATGCCGGGCACCCTTGATGGAGAGCCGACTGAATTCCAGTCAGGACTGACGGTAAGATATGTTGCTGAAGCTGCAAAAATAATGGGAGCAGGGCTGGCGTGACACGCCTTATACAGATTGCAGATATACATTTCGGCCGGGAAGATCCCGCCGCTATAAACGCCGCAGGAGACCTCATTTCCAGCCTTGATCCTGATGGTTTGCTGGTCTGCGGTGATCTGACACAACGCGGCAAACGCAGCGAATTCGAGGCTGCAGCCGAATGGCTACAATCCCTGGAAGTTCCGTTTATTTCGGTACCTGGAAATCATGACACGCCGCTCCTGAACCTGTTCGAACGGGTGGTGTCTCCTTTCATACGGTATGAAAAGCGCTTTAGCGCTATGCAGCCCTTTGAGACATTCGGTTCTGTGCGTGTGCACGGCATGAACACTTCGCGTGGCTGGCAGGCCCGTAAGAATTGGGCAGAAGGTTCGGTAGATATGGAGGACCTTCAGAGTATCATAGAGCGTGACCGGTCCGTGGCGGATGAAACAGGTGGTGGCAACTTTGGATGCCTGATCTGCCACCACCCGTTCAGGTCTCCACCGACAGCACCGATGCAAACCCGCACCCGACGTGGACGGCGGGCAAGCAAGATGCTGGCAGACAGCACAATTGGATTGCTGCTTTGCGGACATGTGCATACGCCCAGTGCGAACATCTGGGGCGATGATGAGACAGGTCGGTATCTCTGTCTCACGTCTGGGACTCTTTCGACGCGCCTTCGGAACTGGCCCTCAAGTTTTAATGTGCTCGACTTCAATGATGGCTGTCTGACAGTTACCCAGCAGAACTTCGAAAGTGCTGAATATCGGGCGACTGTTTTTGGCCGCTGGTCGATGAGTAATCTGGAACCGTTAGAAATCTGAGGCGTTGGTCGTCGGGACATATTTGAGGAGAAACAATATGATTCGAGCTCTGCTTATCGCCGGACTGGCGCTTGGAACCATTGCCGCATGCGATACAAATGACGGACCAATGGAAGAAGCTGGTGAGGATATTGATAATACGATTGAAGAAGCCGGTGATGAAATCGAGGAAAATACTGACAACTGATAAGTTGTTGATGGCGTTGGCTATGTCGAACGCTATTTTATGATCTACACTCTCCAGAAGCCGCCCTGCCGGGGCGGCTTTTTTATGTTCAGGACTGTCATGAAAAATTCTCCTGTTTTACGCCTGTATTCTCATTCTACAATTTTCTACTGGTGGCCTGTCTGGCTGGTCGGGCTCGTGCTGGGCGTGCTGACACGCTTTAGCGGCGCGGAATATATGAATGCTGACAGAGGGACCTCATTGGCGCTTCTCAGCGGCTCCGGGCCGGGCATCCTGTATACTGGCCTTATTCTGCTCAGCATTTTCATTACGAGCGTCAAGCTCAGGGGCATTCTGTCGATTGTGCTCATTCTCTGTATGGCGATCGCTCTGATCGCGCTGGCCTGGTTCAATATGCTGGACGATGTTGTGGCCTATATTCCAACGCTGTCCGTGCACATGACGGCAGGATTCTATTTCCTGGTGTCTGGCACAATTTTTATTCTCTGGTTTCTGGGGATCTGTCTTTTTGACCGGCTGACATACTGGAAAATATCAGAAGGAGAGCTGACGCATGTCCGCCTTATTGGCTCTGGTGAGCGTTCGTATGGGCTGCGCGGGCTGAGTGTTGAGCACCGTCCCGACGACCTGCTGCGTCATGTGATTTTTGGGTTTGGTTCTGGCGATCTCATCCTGCGCACAGCGGGTGACGAGCACGAAATGATCTACCTGTCCAACGTGCTGAATGCCAACCATAAACGAAAGCTGATCCAGCACCTTGCGAATGCCGCGGAGGCCGGGCATTCCGAGGCACGGATGGAGACTGGCGAAATTGCCGAAACCGATGAAGAACCTGTCGAGACGGAAACTGATCCATCGGCAGACCCTGTCGAAGAGACGTACGCAACAAAGGAAATGCCGGAGCCCAACTCAGATCATCCGACGGAAGACGATGTTGAGCTTAGGGAGAATCCACAGCCCTCGGAGCCAGAGACCGATCTCGAAGACAGAAAGTCACGGAATTAGAAGTTTGCCGGTTCGGGGTCGCGTTCGTGCGCCTCCGAATGAGGAATAACAACTTTCAGACAATACCCGTCACCAGGTATCACTTCCGCCGATTGCTCGGCTTTTAATTGTTTCACAAATGCCTGCATGAGCTTTGACCCAAGCCCGGTGGATTGTGTAATCTGCGGAGTGTTTTCCTCGTCGTCAGTGTCCGTAACAGGCCCCCCGCCATCATCACAAATCTTGAGTTCCAGAGCATCTTCCAATCGTTTCAGGCTGACAAAAATCTTGCCGCCTTCCGGGTCGAACGCGTATTTCATCGAATTCGTGACGGCCTCGACGACGTAGAGTGCAATAGGAATCGCGTCATCTGACCGGCGAACCACGTTTTCGAGTTCCCAGCTCATCTCAACTTCCGCTTCTTCCATGCCAAGCGCATGAGAGAGATGACGAAGAAGGCTTTCAAGAAAGGGCTTCAGCTCTACGGCATCCAGACGTTCATTCTGATAGAGCGTCTGGTGGACGATCGACAAAGCGTCGATGCGATGCTGCGCTGAAGCGATAGCGTTCCGGGCGGACTTCTCTTTCACCATCCGGGACTGCAGGCTTAGAAAGCTCGTCACGATCTGAAGGTTATTTTTGACCCGGTGATGAATTTCTTTGACGGCCTGATCTCGCTTCTGAAGTGCTTCTCTGAGACTCGTATCGCGACTGTCCACTTTCTGCGCCATGTCATCCATGGTTTCCGCAAATTCTGCGAATTCCTCTGGTGCAGGTTCAAAATGATGGGCTGTACGGAGGTTATATTTACCGGCGCCATAAATCTTGGCGATGCGTTTCAATCTGGTGAGCCATTTCAGCACCAACCTGTCGACAGAAAACCAGACAGCGAGCAGTGCAATCGAAAATGCCAGAAGCGGC
>CETS01110290.1_pt1 | contig 38980 bp, 29 predicted proteins | sample 356391 | NCBI WGS metagenome assembly CETS01 (sample SAMEA2622673, study PRJEB7988) | marine metagenome | isolation source: saline water (ENVO:00002010), including
AGCCCTCGAAAAAAGCGATTGGTGTGATGTTTTGCACCCATTCGGGAAGTACCTATATCCCTAGCTTGGTAGGCATGGATTATGATCAAAACAAAAAATTTAATACCTACCGACAACTACTATATCAAACCATTAAAAGAGCAAACGAGCTTAATTGTACCAAAGTCGATTTAGGATTTAGCGCGAGTTTCGAAAAACGAAAATTAGGAGCAAAATTAATCCCAAAAGTAGCCTATATTCAGGCAGATGATAACTTTAGTCTTGAAGCCCTGGACTGGCTTAGAAAAAGTTAAGTTCTTCCCTTTGAAGTATAATTTTTTAATATTTACCCTATACAAAGCCATATTGAAACTAGCACAACAACGTCACTATTTGTTATCCTTAAATACGCATCCCATGATCGAGAACATTATGTCGACTTTTAGCGAAAACATCGATAGTCTGATTCATTCCGGTGATTCCGATCTTAAAAAGGCTGAATCCGGAATTCAGCTCTCGGTAAAAACCCTAACCAAACTTCAAAAACACGTGGATAAGGAGGATTTTGAAGATCCCCAGTCAGAAATAGACTTCTTCAGAAATATCAAACCTCTCCCAATGAGTTACCACATCTACTTCTCTCAGGTACGTCATTGTGAGATTAAACTACCAAAAATCGGTAATTCTAATAAGGTGCGATTTCTCGAGAAAGAGATGAAAAAGATCAATCAATTCTTTTCGGAGAATAACAGTTTTGTAAGTTATATGGAACAGGGACATACGTATCTTGATCATATGTTCTTTAGTCGCCACGGAAAAAGAGATTTCTCGTTTAACCCCAATATTTTCTACTACCAATACCCGGAATTCTCCACCTCTCATGATTTGCTTTGGTCTCAGGTACAGGCGCTGTACCGTTACATTCATTATATTCGGGAAAAACTGGAAAGAATAGAACCGGGAAGCAGCAGTAATTTTAGGGAACGAAAACCTAATCTTTTAATTTGGTCTGGTACCAAAACTAATTTGGTCGAAATGATCTATTCTTTTTATTTCAATGGAGACATCAATCATGGAACTGTAGATCTAAAAACGCTTTTTGCGGCTTTTGAAGATTTCTTTAATATCAAGATCGATAATTTCTACAAAACATACGGCGAAATAAAATCCCGTAAAGATCCTCGTACCAAATATCTTCATTCGCTTGCCGCAATCATGGACGCTAAAATGCGAGAAGACGATAAAAAATAGATTTTCGTAGTTAAATCGTACTACGAAAAGTTCATTTCCCGTAAAATTCTTTCCTATTTCACGCCTTAACTCCCTATTATTCCTCCTTCCCCCTATTTAAATCAGGTCATAACAAGTTAAATCCTATCAAAAGTTAAAGTTTTTCGTACTACGAAGCTCCTACCGAAAAAATACCATCAAAGTCCACCAATTTTACAGAACGAAAGTCAAATCATGGAAAGGGCTATCATTTAAAAACAATCAACCTTGATAGTCCTTTTTTTTAAAACCAATTTATTATGCCAAGTACAATTATTACAACCGACGATTTAAGAGAATTTAAAGTAGAGCTACTCGAAGACATTAAAAAACTGCTCATCTCACAATCTAAGAATAAAGTAAAACGCTATTTAAAATCTGCAGAAGTTATGGATATGCTGCAAATCAGTCCCGGAACACTTCAAAACTTAAGAATTAATGGTACCCTGCCCTATACTAAAATGGGAGGCATTATTTATTACGATACCCGGCAGATTCAAAAAGTTTTAGATCAAAACAGTATTCATCATAAAATGAAACTTTAATGCGCAATTATATCAAACTACTGACCGCCGCCTATGAGCAGTTTTACAAAGATAGCCGGCTAAGTCCGTCCCATGTTAGTTTATACATGGCTCTTTTTCAGGAATGGAATATCAGTCGTTTTGCCATAGAATTTTATGCTGATAGGCATCTGCTTATGAAAATTTCCAAGATCGGTTCTACTTCAACATATCATCGTTGTATCGTACAACTACACGACTGGGGATATCTAATATATTACCCTTCATTCAATCCGTTTAAAGGCAGTAGAATTCGGATGCAACTTCTTGACGATACCGAGCAGGAATTAGCATCCGGTTACGATCCCAAATTAGAACAGCTTGCCGAACGCTACCATCCCACCACTGAACAGCTCGACGATCGGAAGTATCCCGTGAGCGAACAAGCATGCGTATCTAATATAAAACATAATAAACCTATAAACATTAAAACACCAAACCGGAAGGAGGTTATTTTATTTTTTAAAAATTTAAAATCAAAAAAATCAAGTGCCAATCATTTTTTTGACCACTATCATGGGCAAAATTGGGTTACCGGTGACGGTGCATCCGTTAAGAACTGGAAATCACTTGCGAAAAAATGGATCGATACACAACATGCTTTTGAAAAGAAAAACAAGATCAGGCATCCCAAATTTGAAAAGGATATAGACTACTTAAAAACAACTAACGATAAAGATTATGGACAACCCCTCTAAAATTGTTGAAGGTGGCGTCACCTATTCCCTCGGAAGATTTGATGGCTGCTGTGTACACTATGAGTTTTCTAAGATTCTGGTTTACCTGGAAGCCAAAGGAAAATTACTGTTTGGATCACATTTTGAGCTCTTCAAGAAAGATCGAAAAATACTATTACAATTATGCTCCTATATGATTAGGGATGCAACCACCTGTGCGAAATATGATATCGATATCAATAAAGGAATATTACTTTCCGGACCGGTAGGCTGTGGTAAAACCAGTCTCATGAAATTATTACGACACCTGGATCCACAGCGGCGTTTTTATGAAATGATTCCATGCCGTAATGTAAGCTTCGGATTTAACCATATCGGTTATAAAACTATTGAAGATTATGGGAATTCAGGCTACTATTGTTTTGATGATCTTGGAGTGGAACTTCCCGGAAGATTTTACGGAAAAGATTGTAATGTCATGGGCGAAGTTTTACTCTCCCGATATGAACGTCATAACCTAAGTAAAGGAACCTTTAAAACACATGCTACCACCAACCTCAACGCCGAAGAATTAGAATCGCGTTATGGTATACGAGTACGAAGCCGAATGAAAGAAATGTTTAACCTCATCGCCTTTCAGAAACACACCGGAGACAAAAGATAATAAAAGGAATATGCTTTAGGCACATTCCTTTTATTATCCGGTATATAACTATAATTGCTATTAAATAATCACAAATCTTTAGCCTTTGTGACTATTTCTTTAAACTCCGCTTTAAAGCCATGTTCATCTCGTAGGTTGGTACTGTTGATCCATTCCAATACCTGAGAATAACTACTTGTCCCTTTATATTCGGAATCAGAAAGGAGCATCGAGAATGCTGAAATACCGGCGGTAAACTTCATAAAATCAGATGACTCAGAAAAACTTTTTGCTTCATCAAAAATTTCTAACTGAATAGGAACGCTAATATCGCTATCCGGTAACTTATATCGAAAATCTACTGTAAAAGCCGGAAGGTTTTCAGAAACATTACCAACAGGAACAATTTCATAGAGTGCAGTGATATTTTGCCCTGCACCGATCTCCCCGGCATCTTCAGTATCATCTTCAAAATCTTCTGTATCTAAAATTCTGTTTTCATATCCAATTAAGCGATAAGCTTCCACTACTTCAGGATTAAAAGCTACCTGAACCTTAACATCTTTGGCTATGGTATAAAATTTACTATAATCGTAAATAAAGACTTTTCGTAATTGCTCCGGATTATCGATATATTCATAATTTCCATTTCCGTGGTTGGCAATCTGCTCCAGGGCAGCATCGTTTAAATTCCCCCGACCTACTCCCAAGACCGTTAGAAATATTTTGGAAGCTCTTTTCTCTTCTATAAGCGCTATGAGTTCCTCTCGGTTACTTATTCCCACATTAAAGTCGCCATCAGTTCCCAGAATAATTCGGTTATTGCCATTTTCAATAAAATTTTCCTGTGCGATCTCGTATGCAGTAGAAATTCCTGCTGCTCCGGCTGTACTTCCTCCCGCACCTAATTGATCGATTGCATTTTTGATAGTGTTTTTTTCTGTCCCGGAAGTTGATGCTAATAAGACTCCGGCACTACCGGCATAAGTCACTATTGCTATACGATCCTCTGCCCCTAATCCATCAACGAAATATTTAAAACCATTCTTTAAAAGTTCCAGCTTATCTTCACTGGCCATCGATCCTGAAACGTCAATAAGAAAGACAAAGTTTGATGGTACATCTTCACTTTCAGGTATTGTTTTACCTTTTATTCCAATTCTAATCAATTTGTTTTCACTATTCCATGGATTTCCACTAAGCTCCCCATTTAAACTAATGGGATGTTCGCCTCCATTAAACTCGTAATCCAGGTTAAAATAATTAATAAGCTCCTCTGTACGAATGGCTCCTCTTGGAGGTAACATATTTTCCTGCATTATAAATCTTCTCATATTCCCATAGGAAGCACCATCGGCATCAATGGAGAATGTGGAAATTGGAGATTCTGACGTATACACAAATGGATTCTCTACATATTCTTCATATTGATCTCCAGTTTGAAACTCTCCCATTTCGTCGTATTCCGCGGTATTCCCATTAGAAAAGGAAAAACTATTGTCATTTTCAGGATTCGTACTGCAGGAAGCAACAATGAATAGCAACAAAATTAATTCGTAAACTTTTTTCATAATGACTAGTATTGGTTTCTATACAGATACACTGATAATGAAAAAGTTGCGTATGTTTTTGAAGTATATTTTCGGGGATTTTAAAAATAAACTTTAGGTAAATGAACGATACATTGACGTTTTTGAGACCTCCGATATATTCCATTTAATAAGTTATCAACAGATCATTGGTTCTGATCATAATATTTATTGACAATTAGCACTAAAATCTATCATCCGGCACTAAACTTTATTTTATTCACAAATTATTGATTTACAGTATTTTACACCCTTAAAACTATAACTTTATCATAACAAATTCTAAATCATTATGTTATGAGAAAATCAATTGTATTTACTTTAATGTTAAGCGTTTTTGCGACGCCGCTTTTTGCTCAAATCGGGGGTATTGAAGATTCCGTAAATGATATCGCCAGTACGATCCGAAGTGTATTTCCTATTATTTTGGCAGTGATCTTTTTAGTAGGCTTTCTTTTTAATGCCGGTCATTTCTTTGGAGAGAACTCGGATATTAAAAAAGGGATTACCCGGGTATTGGTATTTGTACTTATTGCCGGAGCCGTGGTAGGAATCTTCTCCTATATCCTTGGTATTGTGGTTTAAAGAAAAGAATATGACTTCTTTTGACACCTACCGCAATATCCGTAAGGGTGCCGTTATTTTTGGATTACCGATACCCCTGTTCGCTCTATGTATGGTATCGGTAATCGGCTCCCTTTTAATCATCATTTTTGCTTTTAGCATGACAATTATTGCTAGCGCATTACTATGGAACCTTGGATTATATATCCTTTTACTGCGAATGAGCAACCGTCCTCTTTCATTCACACCAAAGGGACGATTTCCAAAGCATATCACCAATAAATTTTATTCAGGAATAACTTATGAAAAGACTTGAATTTTCAAAATATCATCCGCTAATCCATATGGATGGTAATTTAGCTTATGCCAATAACGGTAACGTGATTTTAGGCTACAGTGTACATCTACCGGAAATCTATTCTCTTTCTGAAAAAGATTTTGAAAAGCTGCATTCGAGCTGGTTTCAGTCCCTAAAATCATTACCTTCCGGATGCCTTGTTCATAAGCAAGACACCTATCACAAAAAGAAATATTCCGCTTCGGCCCTTCCAAAACAGCGCTTTTTAGAAAAGGCAACTTATACCTATTTCAAGGGAAGGGAATATCTCTATCATGAGTGTCATTTATTTTTTGTCCTTCCAGCCGGTAAATCCATTCAAAGTACTCGGTTTGTCAATCCGTTCAAAAAGCTGAATACCACAATTCCCAAACGCATATCCGAGCGTGTAGATCAATTTGTAAGCAGTGTATCAGATGCGGTTTCCTTCCTAAACAATAGTCGAAAAATTAGCTTAAGTCCATTGTCTCCTGAGCAATCGCTCCAACTTACAGAAGATTATTTTAATGGATATCACGAAGATCATAAAACAGATATGTTACTGCATCGTGATGGCGTAAGTGTTGGAGAACATCATTATGGTGCTATGGCAATCAATAATGAATTGTGTTTTGGTGATCAACTGCATACCAGTAAAATCAATGAAGCTTTTACTTCCGAAACCTTTAGCTTTCAAATGGGATTTATTGATGGTCTTGGTCTCGCCCTTCACGAAAATCATATGATTAATCAGATTATGATCCTTGATGATAAATACAAATGGCGCCGGATCCTGGAACAAAAAATTGAGGCATTGAAAAAAAGTGTCAATTTTGGTTCCCAAAACAAAATCATTTTAGGTAAAATACAGGAAATCCTAGACCGTATTAACGATGATGAGCAGTCCCGAATTATAAGAGGGCATTTAAATATTATATACTGGACAAAAAAGCCATACCGGCTCTCGAACATTGCCTCAAAAATCAATTCGGAATTTAAGGAGTTGGATATTATACCCTATACTCCGAAAGGGGAAGCTTTAAAGCATTATATCCTTAACAGCTACTGGGCTCATCCTACTAATTTCAAAGATCACGATCTTTATGTAAGTGAACTTAAACATGCTTTATGTCTTTTAATCAATAACACCTCTTACCGATCTGATTCACAAGGCATCATTTTTAATGACAGGGCTTATAATATACCCGTATTTAAGGATGTTTGGGATGAGCGAAAGAAACGGATAAAAGCTCGTAATTTTGCCATTTTTGCCCCGACCGGGGAAGGGAAATCTTTTTTAGCCAATAATATACTTCGTCAGTATTTTGAGCAGGGAATTCGTCTGGTAATTATCGATCTTGGAGGTTCCTATACAAAGCTTGCCAAGCTCTATCCCGGGCAATATACCGTAATGCGATATCATGAGGGAGAAAGTCTTGGGATCAATCCTTTCTATATCGCTACAGCTAAAGATCTCACTACCGAACGGCTTGAAGATCTGGCAATATTTATATTTGAGCTCTTCGCTCCCGGCACCAGGATTGAAAAAGCACAATCTGTAGCACTCAAAAAGATCTTAAAAGCCTATTACCAACAAGAATCCGGGATTCCTTCTTTAGCCGGTTTCTATCATTTCATTGATGACTCCGGGGAATCACTACCTGCAGCACTGGGAATCAAAATGGAATACTTTAACCGATCTGATTTTCTTCATGTTATGTCTGAGTATGTGGAGAACGGGATCTATAGTTTCCTATTTGAAGATCAGGAAGATCAAACCTATAAACTGGAAGATAAACGCTTAATAATTTTTGAACTTGATGAAGTTCGTGATAACAAAGAAATTCTTTCGGTAATGCTAAAGCTTATCAAAACAGCGGTACAGCGAACGATTTGGAGAAACCGATCCGAACGTGGAATTATTTTGTTTGATGAATTCGCCAAGCAACTCAAATTTGATAATGTACTCGAAAGCGTTGAATTCTATTATCAGGCCATTCGTAAACAAAACGGTGCCATCGGTATCATCCTCCAATCGATCAATCAACTCCCAGGAAATACAACGGCTGCCAGTATTCTTGAAAATACGCAGGTTATTTACAGTCTTAACAATGAGAAAGGATATGATGAGCTCGCCTCGAGATTGAAGTTATCCGATCATGATCTAACGCAACTGCGATCCATCCGTAACAATTTCTCGGGGTCGCGAAAGTATACCGAGATCTTTATTAAGATTGGAAAAGAAAGTAACATCTTTCGTTTGGAAGTACCTCCCGAAGTTTATGCCGCTTACCTCACCGATGGTGCCGAAAACGAAGCGATAATAGCCAATTACAATAAAACCAATGATATGGAAGCGGCTATAAAAGAATTTTTAAATCCATAAAACTTACAGCTTATGAAAACTTTACTTACCGCTAAACAGCACCTTTTATGTATTACCATAATCTCATTTCTAATACTAATTCCGGGAAACATACAAGCTCAGGGAATGCCGGTCTATGACAATACCAACTTTATCAGCTTAGCGCAACAACTGATCGAATCAGCCAAACAAACATCCAATTTAGTACAGACCGTAAACTTCTTAAAGGAGCAAAAAGAAAATCTGGAAAAGGTAACCAATGTTGTCAAACAATTACATGCCGTTCAGGAAATTACCGAAAATAACCAGCGCCTATACCGGATGGTTCGTGATGATCTTCGGGAAATCTTAGCCTCTCCCTATATCCGACCTTCAGAAATCGAAAGGGTCAGTGATGCTTTTAATCGCATCATTGAAACCAGCCTTGAAGATCTTAGTTATATGGAAAGTATTTTATCTAGTGATTATCTCAAAATGAGCGATGCAGAACGGGCTAAAATCCTTCAGGAGAAAAAAGAGGCCTCCCGGAAAATGGTAATGGAAATCAATCAGAAAACAAAAAGATACCGGGACATCATCTCCTTCCGAGAGATGCAGGATAAAATCAATAACCGCGAAAATGAATTCTGATGAATGCTTTGCTTGCTTATAGTATTGGTCTGGAATACGTAGATAGTGTCTTTCAGATTATTAAAGACAGTGACTTCTCTCAGTATACCATCACCGGAATAAAAGGACTTGGTGTTGTATTATTTCTAGTGAACATTCTGAAAAAATACAATGAGGGAATTGCTGACCGTGAAGGATACACCTGGGGACTCAGCCCCGGGGCATTAGTCAAAAATTTTGCCGTGATTTTAATCGTTGTGTTTTCCACGCAGCTTTTGGGCTTCTTTGACACTATTCTTGTTGCTATTGAAGAGGACTATCGGGATACAGCACCTCCTTTACTCCCCCTTCAGCTACAGGAAATGGAACTGGAACCAGAATATACCGGTATTGCCGGAGGTATAGAGGTAGCGCAAAAGGCACTGGCAACCTTATACGATGTTTTGGTTACTCCACTTTACGGAATCAAAATGATTTCCTTTATGGCGGGTCTGTTTTTATGGATTCTGGATCTATTTATCTATCCATTATTTCTGGCCGAGCGCTATTTTTTATTAGGACTGATGCAAGCATTTTTCCCACTGATCATCAGCCTTTCGGTCTTCGATAAATTCCGATCTATGGCGTACCAGTTCTTTAGACTCTACACCGCTGTTTACATGCTGGTTCCGGCATTTTTCCTAGTTAACATTTTCATCAATACACTTTATACCCAAATCAATGCAAATTTCTGGAATGAGCTTCTCGGTATAACGATGGATAATCCACTAATCAACATCATTATTGAAGCAGGTTCCATAGGCTTTATTGTATTCCTGAAGTTTAAACTCTATAAAAAAGCGACCAGTTTTAGTCTTCGCTTATTTACCTCATGAAATAGTTGATTAACCTTTCTAATTCAGGTAGCGCTTAAGCGTATCAATTCCCGATTATCGGGTAATATTCATCTCTAATCCATTAAATTATGAAAACACCTTATACTGATATTTTTGCAATACTAAAATTAAACCGTCTGGTCTCCATAAGTATAAGCATTGGTGCATTCCTTGCGATTAGCTACTCCGCATGGCTAACCTATTCCATCCATAATGAAGCATTAAATAATGCATTTGCTGTTGATGCCAATGGCAATGTACTCCCCTTAACTTGGGAAAACAAAAAAGACCATCTGGATGTGGAAGTATTGTCGCATTTGGACAATTTCCATCGGTATTTTTACGATCTGGAATCAGGAACCTACGAAAAACACATTGAAAAAGCCTTATGGCTCGGGGATCAAAGTGTAAGTGATTTATACCAACAAAAAAAGGCTGATGGTGTTTATAATCGCTTGCTACAATACTCCTTAGTACAACAGGTTACTCGGGTACAAAGTGAAATTGATTTACAAAACCTTCCTATTCCGTTTCGAACCACCACAATTTTTAAAATTAACCGTGGGGGAATTACGGATACCTATGAGCTTATTACTTCCGGAAAAATACTCCGGGTAGAACGGTATTTTCCTAAAAATCCGCATGGAATGCTGATCACTGACTTTTACGAAAACTCCCTTCAAAAAGTAACTGATTAAAATTAAAAATCATGAAAATACCTAAAAACAGTATTGTTTTTATCGCTCTTACGGTAATTGTAATTGCCTTTATTGTCGGCGCCATCTTTTGGTATCTTGATGATGGGCAGGAAGATATAAACCTTCAACGCACGGGTATCCCCGAACTCTCTGAAGAGCCCATAACCTATACTTCCAAATTAGAAGCACTCAATAATCTGGAAGAAACAAAAGAGCGAACCGCGCCTAGTATTTACCAGGAATATGATAAAGATAGCCTGAATAATAGAAGTCCATCCAGTGGGATTAATCCCTCCATTCCCATGCAGGATAGTTTACTACCCAATCCACCGCCACATACGCAAAGCTCAAAAAAAACAGCGGTCGGGAATAGTTCAGCAAATCATTTAAATCCTAGCTTAACCAGATCTTCTCACTCTTTTAAAAATCATTTTAATATAAAAGAGCGGGCATTAGATCATCAATTGTTTTTTGCGGCACATTCCGAAAAGCAATTACTCCATAATACTTTTACAGACTCTGTTATTCCAGCTGTTGTTGATGGGCATCAGGTCGTTCGATCCGGTTATCGCTTGCAACTGCGATTACGTAAAGATTGTAGTATCAATGGTCATCGATATCCTAAAAACACCAAACTATTCGGGTTTGTACGATTTCAACCTAATCGCGTGCTCATTGATATCTCACGAATCAACCATGAACCTATAGCTTTAATGGCTTATGATCAGAGTGACGGTAATGCTGGTATTTATATCCAAAATAGCTTTCAGGCCGAAGCAAGCCAGGAAGTCATTGGAGATGTCGTTGATGATATTCAAATAACAGGAGTTCCACAGGTCAGTGGTCTTCAACGGATTTTCAGAAAAAATCACCGCAATATCAAAGTCACCATTAGCAATAACTATAAACTTCTTTTAAAACCTTCTAAAATTTAAAACCATGAAAACTGTACTTACTCTTTTTCTTATCCTTTTCTATGGAAGTATTCAAGCAGAAACTTCAAAAGCACTGGATACCCTTTATGCTAACGAAACCTATAATGTAGCCTTGTTTTTTCCAAAACCAATTCGTCAGGGAATTACCGGAGCTGAAAATTTTGCTTTTACATTTAATCGTGATCAGCAGCAAAATCTTGGACTTTTACAGGCCAGTCCCGGTACACTTACCAATTTACTGGTGATCTGCAATGATGGTTCCATATATAGCTATATCCTAAAGTATAGAAAAGAACTCTCCAAACTCACTTATTTTTTGAGTGCGGAATCAAGTATTGGAAACGAACACTATCAAACAGAAGTATCGGAACAGCAAAAGAATCAGAATATTACAAGTGATTCTCTTATAAATAAAATAGATAGTACTGATTATCAATCTACTTGTATTACGATTTTAAATAGTCAGGAGCATATTCGAAAAAAGAAAAAAAGTAAGTATGGCATCAAACTGGAACTTCAAAATATTGTGTTTAGGGATCATCAGCTGTATTTTAAATTTCAATTAAGCAATACCTCTACTCTGGACTATGATCTTAATTTTCTGAAACTCTATGTACAAACGAAGCAAAGGGGAAAGAAAAAATCCATGCAAAGTGTTCTGAAAAAACCTATATACTCCCACCAAATACCTACTAAAATAACTGGTGGAGCAAAAGCGAGTTTTGTCGTCGCATATGATAAGTTTTCCATGGCTAAAGATAAACGGCTGTTGATTGATCTCAACGAAGCAAATGGTGAACGACATATCGATCTAAAAGTGAATAGTAGAGTGATCAATTTTCCGAATTGAATGAGTATTCGATTTTTCATCAAAAATGGATTTCCTTCATTACTTAAATCAGAAATACCCCTAATTGTGCAATTTTATAACACAACTAGCAATTTATTGTACATAAAATCCATTGATATTACTATTAATGTATTTTTTACTTAGAATTGTGTCTACTTCTACATTTAAAATTTTTACATTTTCAATTGCTAGATCTTTCTGTCCTTTAATAAGGGTTACATATTCTGCTTTTGAAGCGTGTATATTATTTATATATATATTTTTAATTGGAGTAAGTTTTTTTTCGATTGTAGGTACTAGATCTCGCCACTGATATAGGACATCCGTTTCAATACCCAAAATTCCTTTTTTGATACTTCCAGATTTTATATTATTCACATGAATATTACTTACAAAGCCTCCTCGACGTTCATTAGTCTTAATATAAACAAGATGAAACATCGATGCCCCTGAAATCACCTCGCAGTCAGAAATTAAAATATTTTTCACACCTCCCGATAATTCACTACCAATGGCTACTAACTGGTGCCCATTTTTCATGACACAATTTCTCATTACAATATTTTTTGATGGCGTATTTAGACGCCAGGCATCTTGATTCCTTCCCGATTTAATAGCAATCGCATCATCGCCCTGATCGAAGATACAGTTTTCAATTAGTACATTCTGACTCATTTCTGGATCTACCCCATCATTATTATGTCCGTGAGCTTTAACTTTAACATCCCTAATTACCACATTTTTAGACAAATAGGGGTGAATAGTCCAGAAAGGACTGTTTACAATGGTCACCCCTTCAAGAAGAATATTTTCACTTCTATTGAATTGTATAAATTGAGGTCTAAAATGTGAAGTATCATTTACCATTTGTCTTTCTTTAACAGGCTTGTCAAATGATGCTAAATTATATAAACGCTTCAGACTGTTTAAATGTGCCTCTGGTCTGGAAAACCAAGTTTTCCAGACGTCCATTTTAGCATGTAATTTACCTTTACCCGTTATAGCTATATTTTGGCATTCCAAAGCATAAATTAATGGAGAGTAATTATAGCATTCCATCCCCTCCCAAGTAGTGAATACCTCAGGTAAGTAATCTTCCGGATCTTCAGAAAATATCAATTTTGCGCTATCTTCTAAATGGAGATTTACATTACTTTTCAAGTGAATTTTCTTCGTCAACCATTCTCCATTTGGAATAACTACAACTCCACAACCTTGTTTATTTGCTTTTTCTATAGCCATTTTGATAGCCTTAGAAGTAGTTTCTTTATCCCCTTTTGCTCCAAAGTCCGTTATGACAAAACGCTCGCAATTTGAAAAATTTGGAACCTTAATTTTCGGCATATTAAATGGGGTTTTCAAAGATATTTTTTCAATTTTCGGAGAATGTTCGAAAAAAGTTGATTTTTTCTCTTTACAAGAAATCAAGGTTATAATAAAAGCAAGAATCACTACTAATTTCATATAAAGAATAAAATTTTTAAATCTCAATACCTAATTAAGTGCATTAATAGTTAAAATTATAATTTTAGGTGTTCTAAACTAAAAATGACCTATTCCATCTCAATTATTAAAATATTCAGTGTATTTTCTTTAATACTCCTGCAAAACCTCCATTTCTAACCATTTTAATATTTAACTTATCGGTCTTTTTTACTACTTTTTTAGAATGACGATAATCCATGGCCTGCTTTGCGGCGTTTACTCCATCTTCAAAGTATTCCATTTCATAAGTGTCCTCGCCATATAGGAAATCCAAGGATACTTCAATAAGCCTCGAACTTTCATTATTATTGGTCATCGCCCCGATGTACCAATCTTCTCCCTTGCGCTTTGCAATGATCACATATTCTCCTAATTTAGAATCTAAAGAAAGAGTTTCATCCCAGGTCACCGGCACATTAGTTATATACTCTGTACATTCACGCTCACGATAATAATTTGAAGGACTATCAGCCAACATCTGAAGCCCACTTTCAAAAATTACAAACAACGCCATTTGATAAGCTCTAGTGCCAATACCGGCAGAATTAGGACGTTTGCTATGATAAATTTCAGGCTGCATACTTAACATTGCTCCAGGTGTATAGTCCATAGAACCAACTGCATTTCGCATAAATGGTAAGTAAATACTATTATCAGGGGTCGCCCTGCTCATTTGTTCCATTCCCAAAACCCCTTCGTAGGTTAAAATGTTTGGATAAGCTCGTTCTAAACCAGCAGGCTTAAATGCTCCATGAAAATCAATAAATAATTTATGCTTTGCTGCTTCCTTTGCTACTCTCTCGTAGAAATTAACCATCCATTGATCGCTACGATCCATAAAATCGATTTTTATACCTGCTATCCCCCATTCTTTAAAGGTTTTAAATAACTCAAAGTTATTTTCTACGGTTAACCATGGTAGCCATAAAACAATATCGACATTACGCTCTTTCCCATATTTAATTAGCTCGAATAAATCTATATCTGGATTTGGTGTATATGGATTTGTAGTACTCTTTGCCCAACCTTCATCCATTATTATATAAGAAATACCAAATTCTGAGGCAAAATCTATATAGTACTTATAAGTCTCTTCATTATATCCAGATACAAAATCCACATTATATGCAGAAGCTCCATTCCACCACTCCCAGCTTACCTGACCCGGTTTTATCCAGGATGGGTCTTTTATTTTACTTTTCGGTGCTAACTGATATGTTAATGTATTTTCAAGGAGGTCTCCATCATTTTCAGATACCATAAAATATCTCCAGGGAAAGTTTCTATTACCATCTGTTTTAGCTATATAATCTGCTTCCTTTATGATCTTTAAACTTCTATCATTATTAGGCTCAAACTCTATTGGATTTTTTGGGAAAATCGATTGAACTCCGTTTGTATTTTTTCCCCTAATAAACATGGCGGGATAATCGAATAAATTAGATTCTGATATCAGAATTTTATATTTATTCTTTGTTTCTACCAATACCGGCAACGTAGACATTTTATTTTCTTCATCAAATTTACTTGATCCTAAATGGGTATAAGGATATTCATAATTTGTCTTAAAAGAAGGTGTTTGCTGTAAATGAAGCTTATATTCATCTGGGAAATTAACCGAAAAACACTCATCTATAATTTCTATTTCTCCTGGAATTTTTGTTATAAACCTATAAGCAAATCCATCATCATATGTTCTAAATTCTACCCCAAAGTCTTTCTCAAACTCTAAATATAGATTATTATAATGATCTGTAATTTTAGAAAACTTAAGTGGTACTACGGGAGTTAAAACTTCATTAAATTCTCCCATTTTTTGAGATTTGATAATTGGAGCTTCGCCAAGTACTTTATCCTTCAATACAAGCTTCAGTTCATTATTTTCTAATAGTAATTTATCTGAAAAGATCAATGAATATTTTATATTTTTGCCAACCCTAATTAAGACCTTTAACTTACCATTAGGTGATGTTAATTCGAAGCTTTTTTCACTAACTGAGGTCCCAAAGCAGGTAGTGATAATTCCTAAAATGCAAATTATAAGGCTTATCCTGGTTTTAGTTTTTATAATCATATGTTATTTTTTTAATATTTAAATCTGATTAAGTTATGCTGAAGGTTTTAACTGATTTTTCTCTGTCTTAAGAGGTTTTCAAAACCTTAGTGATCAATATTTTCGATAAACACAAAAAAAATCAAAAACTCGGCTCCCAACCTTTTTCATATTTTCTATCCCATAATTTCATTGCTTTTCGGTCATAAATATGTCCTGTTTTAGAATTGATCTCGAATTCATTACCTGTTCTGTAGGCTATATTTGCGTAATGTACCATTGCCATACTTACAGCCGCATCTGCTATAGGAGCCTGCAATTTATCTTTCCCTCTTATTGAATTGAAAAAGTTTAATACATGCGCAGTCGAGGTATCTCCTCCTCCACCCAAAGCAGTTCCAGATTCATTAGAGCCAGACTTAAATTCTTTAATTATCTTTCCGTTTAGATCTGTTATTTCATATCTTTCCCTATCAACAAATGCGGCACCATTACTACCGTAAATAATCGTTCCTCTTCCTGCTCCATAAGTATTATAGCCATTTCTACTTTTCCCATCCCATTGAATAACCTTATCATCAGGAAAACTAAAAGTAGCTTCCATGCTATCATACATTTCCCATCCATCATCCTTAAATTGCCGTTTATGAGCCAGCACTTTTGTATATTCCGGATACTCCACCTGTAAAGCCCAACGGGCAACATCCAATTCGTGAGTCGCATTATTCCCTGCTTCTCCAGTACCATAATTCCAACCGTACCAATGCCAGTTATAATTCCAGGTTTCAGAGGTATATTCTCTGTGTACAGCTGGGCCCTGCCATAACTCCCAATCTAAGCCCTGTGGTACTGCGGCCCTCTTTTGAACTGGTACAGCATCTCTGGAATTTACATAAAATGCAACTGCCTTATACGGCTTCCCAATAACTCCATTATGTATTTGGTTAATGATATCTATGGTATGACCGGAAGAACGTTGTTGGTTTCCCATCTGGACTAGCTTATCATACTTATTGGCTGCCTGAACCAATAATTCATTTTCATTCATGTTATGGCTACATGGCTTCTCAACATATACATGTTTACCCGCCTTCAAAGCCATGATAGAGCCTGGTGTGTGCCAATGATCTGGGGTTAAATTGAAAAGAACATCTATATCTTTATCCTCAATGATCTTTCGTATATCGACCTCTAATTTTGGTTTATATGCTATCCGTTCTGAAAAATTATTTAAAGCTTTCGCTCGCTGACTTTCCATAACATCACATAAATATGATAGATGCACGTTAGACTCCTTTAGTGCTATTGGATTATAAAATGCAGCAAGTCGTCTTCCTAATCCGGCAATGGCGACATTTAATCTATCATTTGAGCCAATAATCCTATTGTAACTTTTCGCCGGCATCCCCATTAAAGAACTTGAAAATGCTAAAGCTGTTCCACCAAGTGCAGTATTTTTTAAAAATTTTCTTCTTGAAGACATATTATAATTCTTTAATTTTTATATTCTTAAATAATACGCGATCCCCATGATCCTGTAATAATATTTGTCCTTTTTCGAGCTGGCCAAAATCCGGCCATTTATCGTATTTACTTTCTGAAACCAGTTTTTTAAAGTTTTCACTAAATCGATCGTATTCTAAGACTTTCTTATCATTTAAAAAGTGGGTTACCACACCATTTTTAGAAATAATATGAGCACTATTCCACTGCCCAATTTGGTTAACTGACTTATTAACATCAGCTTGAATTAAATCATATAAAGAGGCTAAAGTTCTACTACCTTCATGATTTCCTAATTTAGCATCTGGATGATTATTATCATCCAGAATTTGATATTCTAATCCTATAGAGGATCCGGGTCCTTTATTTAAATCTGTATCTACATAATATTTAATTCCGCTGTTTGCGCCCTTTGTAAGTTGAAAATCGACCTTAAGTTCAAAATCTTTATATAGTTTTTCAGTTACTATATCCCCTCCGGCATCAGATTCCTTACCTCCGGTAGAAAGCACAGTTAAGTGGCCATCTTCAATAACCCAGCCTTCGTTAGGAAAACTATCTAGCTTTGCTCCTTTCCACCCATTTGTAGATTTACCATCCCATAACATTTTCCACCCATTCTCTTTTTCTCTACTAGTTAAATTATTTTTGGTCCTAACAGGATTTAGGTCCATTTTCCTTAAAGCCCCCTCTAAATTTTCTGTTTGAATCATAATATTCTTCCACATAATTTTCTTCCCGGGTTTCTCCTCAGGTTTTATTCGATGTACCTGTAAAGCAATAAAACCGGTTTTTGTTTCATCATCTATTAAAAAGGCTGTAGGCACATCATTTAACCAAACTTTTAAAGAGTCATTTATCGCTTCTACCCGTACATGATTCCATTCATTCTGTTTAAAAGCTTCTCTTGCAGTTTGATTTTCTTCTAACGATACCAGCCAACCTCGCCTTGCTTCTTCATAAATCCCCCCACTCCAACTACGATCGGACGGATCTATTTCTACCTGGTAGCCATGCACTCTGCCATCTTGAAACTCTGGCTTACTATTACTTCTTATTTGAATACCAGAGTTCATACTTGGATCCACCTTGTAATCGAGCTCGAGTATAAAATCATCATAAAGTTGATTGGTAGTTAAAAATGAATTAGGGGAATCCTCTGGAACAGTTTCTCCAACAACAACACCATCCTCTAAAGTATATTTTGCGTATCCACCTTTTTGCGTCCAACCATCTAGCGTGTTTCCTTTTATTAGTGAATAACTGTTCTCATCTGTTTTTTTCTTTGTTTTACAGCCTGCTATCATTAGCAATAACAACAGGGTAAATAAAGTTGTAAGCTTTGTATGTTTCATAATATTGGTTTAGGTTAATTCTAATTTTTATTATAAAGGAATATCTTTCCTATCACTTATATGATTTTAATTTGCTTTTGATAGTTGAATTGCGCTATCATCTATTTGGAAATTTTCATTCTTTAATAGTTTTATTATCTCTGCACCTGCTAATAGTACAGGACCATAACCATGCGCCGCATATTTGTGAGTTGGTCTGTGATAATAAAACGCGGGATCGAACCCCATACCTGTACCCACGCAGGTACCATCTACAGTGCCATCTTTATCTATTTTTGTCTCTACAGCATTCCATGCCAATAATACCATTGGCCCATAGGTCATTTCATTAACATATCCATTATTAATGGCTTTAGCAATAGCATAAGTATATATCGCAGTTGCAGAGGTTTCTAAATAAGAGTCATTTCTATCGATTAACTGATGCCAAAATCCCGTCGCGTCCTGATAGGAAGCGAGACCTTGAATGTGAAGCCGCAATTGCTCTAAAACATCTTCTCTACCAGGATGATTTTCCGGTAGCACCTCTAATAATTCTATCATGGCCATTACAGCCCATCCATTTGCTCTAGCCCAGTGAAATTCTGGTTTTATATTCATGGATTCTACCCAGCCGTGCATATAAATCCCTTTTTCCTTATTAAACATCCTCTTAGAAAATTGCTTTACCTGATTCACGGCATCATCAAAGTATTTATCCTCACCAGTAAATTTACCCATTTGTGCCAATGCCGGAACACTCATAAAAAGGTCATCCAACCATAGTGTATTTTTTTGAGGTCGGTTACGAGCTAATGTCCCATCCGGAAATCGGAATTGTTTTTCACTGATGTATTCTATAAAATTTAATATTAAAGGTTCTAATTCTAAATTCAGACCAGCCCGTTCAGCCTTTATCATCGCTGCACAAAGGGCACCTGCATCATCTAAGGCATCAGGTTTTAAAACAGAATGTACAGCCGTTTTTTTCTCAACATTTTTGTCTTTAAGCGATATAGCAAGATCTGAAATGAGTTTTAGCCGTGATTTTGTATAGTCCTGAAAATATTGTTGTCCGGTAGCTTCAGTAGCATGTAGCATACCGGCATAGGTAACACCCCACTCATAGCTTGTTAAGCGGAAAGAAGAAGGTGCAAATGTGGTATTAGCATCGACCTCCTTTAGATTTCTCACTTCTTTCTTTGAACTATTAATTAATGTTGAAGCAGTACTATTTTCTAAAAAATGATATACCTTATCTAATGCATTCTCAACTTCATTAATCTCTGGAACTTTATATGGAATCACATAATTTGGCTTTAAATTATGTAATGGGGTAGTTACATCATTGATTTGCGAATAAGCCTTATGTCCATTTAGTGCTATTAAAAATAGTAGTAAAGTAATTATCTGGTTTTTCATATTGATATCTATTTGGCGGATGTAATACACCCATAATTTGAGTTCATTTAATCTATTTTTAGCAATTGGTTCTCTAAATATTTATTATCGAAATTTTTAGCACTATCCTGATTCCATTTTGGCTCTGGAAATTTCCTTATCTGAGAGTAGCGTTTATAAGTTTCATAAACATCTCCGTTCCCAGTTACCCTGGGATCTTCTGTTCTCATTAAATAAGCTCCTAATCTGGCTCTTAGATCTAAAAGAGTTTTATTGTATGTTCTATTCCCTACCAGATTATTTAAGCAATATGGATCATTTTTTATATCATAAAGTTCTTCTGCCGGCCTCTTATTAACTGCATTTTTAAAAAGAGATGCCGTTTTATCTTCCACTTGATTGGCAATCATATAATCTAATGTTGGTGAAGCATCTATATCATGATAACCACCATCCATTTTTTCTAGAATTCCATCCTTCCCAATTTTTTGTGGAGCACCGGCTGGCCATCGTTCTGGTTTAAAATTTCTGATATATAAATATTCATCTGTCCTTATACTACGTTGAGGATATGTAAGGTTATTCCATCTAGAACTTGAATGCCGCTCTCTAGCCATATAAACAGCATTCCTTTTTTCAAGATTCTTTAGTTTTGGCTCAAAATATTTTAAAAGACTTTTTCCCTCCATTGGGTAGGTTCTCATTATTTCGGGATAATTCTCTCCGTATGCCGCTTCAAGAATAGTAGGTGCAATATCTATTAGACTTACTAAATCCTTCACAAGCTTACCTCCTTTTAATTTCTTTCCCCATCTAATGGCTAATGGCACATGCGTACCATATTCGTTTGCATTAGCCTTTGCGTATGGGAAAGGCATACCATTATCTGATGTAACAATGATTAAGGTATTCTCTAGTTCTCCGACCTTTTCTAATTTTGTAATAACCTTTAAAAGTTGTTGATCGAAATATTCGATCTCTAAGGCATAATCTAAAAGATCGCTTCTTACGTCAGGACTATCCGGTAAAAAGGCCGGAACTGAAACGGATTCTATTTTTTTACCTGACCTTATTCCAGATCCTTCTTCATAAACTCTATGAGGTTCACGAGAACCAAACCAGAAATAGAATGGTTCATCTTTATTTCTTTCCAGCAAAAATTGATTAAAATTCTCAGCATAATCAATGCTACTTACTTCTTTTAAATTGGGTTTGGTATATGCCATATCATATTCTTCTCCTGCAGGATTACGACTTCTACCACTGGCTCCCCAATTACCTGGCCCCCACCCCTTACCGGTAAATCCAACTTTATATCCAATCTTTTCTAAAATTTCCGGGAATACCTTATAATCCAGTGGAAATTCACTATCGTGGGTTCCTGCCTGCTTCAATTGCCAGGTATTAAGCCCCGTTAATATTGCGGCTCTACTGGGGCTACAACCAGGAGATGCTGAGAATGCATTTGTAAACAGTATACCCTCAGCAGCAATTTTATCAAACCCAGGTGTTCTTATCCAATCTTCACCATAAGCTGATGCGTGTGGATATGATTGATCGTCGCTAATAACAAATACTATATTTGGTCTATCTAGATTAGCTGTTTCTTGATCTTTATTTCCTGCAACAGAATTTCTTTCTGTAGAATTTTTGCAGCCTATAGTTGACAATATAAACACGAACATAATACTATAAGTTATTGTACAATTGATATACTTAACTAAAAGGAGTATAGAATGAATTAAATGCATCTTAGTTATAAATTTTGTTTACGAAAAGTTTTCCTTTAAGTCTATAGTTTCACCTTCTTGTTATATTAGTTAATTAAAGCCTGTACTGCATATTCAGGTAAGATTTCATGATTACCCTCAAAAATTGTTAGGCTTAAATTACCATATTCTTTAACAAGGATGATTTGTCTATCATATAAGCTACCATAATTACCAAGAGCTTGTCTACATTCAAGAAGCTTTAATTTTTCTTCATCAGATACATATACTGTTTTATCTGTTACGGATAAATCTGACAATAATTTATTATAAAAGTTTATTGATTGGGTTATAGGCACACTTCCCTGAATACCATCAAAAACTCCTGCATATATATGTAATTCCGCATTATTCAATTTTTCGATAGGAGTTTCCCAGTAATAAGGAGACCGCTCTATTGCAGCATCTATATTTAATTTGATACCAGAATCAGTACAATCTAGTATATTTTGAGCGTACTTATTTTTGCGAATCTTACTCTCTTCATACCAGGCTACCAGATCAGTTATTGAAGCCCATGCTGAAAACTTACTAATTTTGTGCTTGGATTTCATAAAAGTACTAAGTGTTGCATATCCACCACCACTAACACCTACAACATAAATTTTGGAGGTATCAACATTTAAGTGATTTAAAGCATAGGCAATAGCATCATCAATATCTGAAATAGCCAATTTACTCATACACCCTTCTGGTTTAGTATTTTGCCCACGGAAATTAGGATGGATATAGTTTATATTTTTTAGTCTACACAAATCAGCGATCTCATCTTTCTGAGTATAATCACCACTCCAAGTATGAAGACTTACAATTAGTGGACGAGGTGTTTCACTAACTGACTTAAATAAGTAAGCTTTTTGGACATTAGCGTCGAATGAAGATTTTATACCTACCAATTTATAGTTATTATCCCAATTCGTTTCCCTAGTATCATCATATTTAATATAGGAGTCTAATCTTGTTGCTTCTGTTGAATGATTAAGAGCCAAACTATCTTCAACCTCTTTACTCTGCCCTTTTAAAGCAACTACATATAATAGAACTACTACATATATCAATTGTTTTCCCATAACTATGTTATATTACTTGAGTCTTTATTATTTCTTTTAATCACCTATCTGAATCTCATAAGTATGCAAATCCGCATTATAAGATTCAACTTTTAAAGTTGCTCGCTTTAAGGCTAATAGATCATCTAAATGAGTAAGTACTACCGTTTTTGACTCATTAGGAAGTAAATTGAAAAAATTATCAGAATAAAAGGTTGGACTAATACTTTTACCTGATTTATCCTGAAGTTTTAATTGTGTGAAAAAGCTAAGTGCGTTTGATACATTTTTCACCTTTACTTCAATTTGATTCTTCATCTCCTTTATACTTACTTTAAGTTCTGCTTTATTCAACTGGCTCATTTCCTTAAAACCTGAAACCGCCGGACCTGTCATTGTCCACGCTCCTTTATAGCTGTCGTTAGAACGCCAGTAAAAAGTATCGCTAACTAATTCACCTTCTTTATTTTTAAGTAATAATTTTATAAAATGAACCTGACTTAAATCCTTCGGAAAATCAATCTTAAGCACATCGTTTGCTACTCCATCGTTTGGAATGTCCGTAGTCACCTTCTTATTCCAGACCTTTTTTGAGTGTATATCATATATTATTGCTTCTACAGAGTAGCCTGAAAAATCTTTCCTGTAGTCGTTGTATACTGAAACCGTATTCTCTACATAATCGAATTGGGCATGCAAAGGCTCTAGAGCATTCTGCGAGTAATAAAGCGCTGCTGTAGGTTCTAAGCTCCAATCATACATTCTACCGGCAGTTTGCGGAACAGGACTATTATGATACCAAAATAAAAATCCACTGGCAAAGCGATCTCCATAAGAGAATTTGTTTTCATTCCAAACTTCCCAAATAGCACGATAATTCATTGCTCCCACAAATTGTGCTTTTTGAGCAAATTCCTCGATAGACTTAGATTTACCAAACTCATCTACCGCGTCCATATATTTTGTAGTTATATTATGAAAGCCTCCTCCATCTAAATAATTCCAAACAGAATCGTTTATTGGCCATAAGTCCTCTTCAGGCATCATTAATCGCAAAGATTCTACTGTTGGTAAAATAGGAGTACCATACTCCGGATTAAATCCATCTACCCTACTTCCCCTTTTTGAAGCTGTATTTTCATAGTACTGCATAGGATTTTCAAATTTATATGGGCTACCATCATGAACCCCGCAACATTCAGATTGCATTTGATACCCTCTGGTAGGGTCTAACTTTTTTATTAAATCAGAAGCTCCGGGAATTTCGGTAGATTCATTAGACGATACATGGTACGCTAAAGAAGCATGATTTCTAATTCTTTTAATTGTAGCTTCAATATTATTAAGATAAAGAGTAGTATCCACCACCGGCTGCGTATCTCCCGTCATCCAGTATTCACTCCAAACTAGAAATCCCATTTCATCACACAAATCAAAAAAGTAATCAGATTCAGATATTCCCCCGCCCCAAAAACGTAATAAATTAAGTCCTGCCTGTTTGGTATATGTAAGTTCAGCATGTGTTCTTTTTGCTGAATTTTTTAACATTGCTTCAGGAATCCAATTGGTACCCCTAATAAAAATAGGATGCCCGTTCACAATAAATCGACGTGAGCTATCGGGTGTGTTTTGATCTGATTTGATTTCTCTTATTCCGAAACGAGTAGATTTTTCATGACTAATCATCCCATCCTGAATAAATTTTAGATCAAGATTGTATAAAAATTGCTCCCCCTTATTAATTGGCCACCATAGCTTAGGATTCTTTATTGTTAACTGTTCGTATTCTTCAGGAGTAAAGACAATTGTTTTTTGTTGTTTTGGTTTTAATGTAACTTCTTTTTCAAAATTAACATCAGCTTCCTCGATTACTCCAGATAAAACTCCGGAAACATTTTCTTCTGAAGAGTTAAATACATCTACAGAAATTGTTTGCTTTGATAGTGTAGTATCAGGCAAATTCAACTTAGTTTGAACAAATGGATCTTTTAAAACTACATCTCCTGTTGCGTACAATTCAACTTCCTTCCAAATTCCCGTATTCCTATCTCTAATCCCATCCTGAAATGTAAAATCCCAACCAACACTCATAAGCATCGTTGTGTTTTTACCTATATTACCGTCTCCTCCGTTTTGATTTTCACCTTTGGCTCCAGAACGTTTTTTATTTTTACGGCCGCTTTGTCCTGGGAAATCTACCGGAGAGATATTTACAGCGATAGTATTCGATTTTTCAGGATCTACGATCTTGGTAACATCAAAAGATTTCGAATTAAACATACCAGCCATATTCCCTAACTTTTGGCCATTTAACCAAATCTCGCATTTGTAATTAATCCCATTAAATTTTAACCATATTTTCTTGTCCTTAAATGACTCCGGAACATTAAAACTTGTACGATACCAATAATGGTAAAATTCTCGCCCTGCATCTGCAATATCTGGTATTACATTATGAGTACGCTTATTAATATCTCCATAATATGGATTTGGATACACGCCATTTTCTACTAATGATGTTAATACAGTACCTGGAACTACAGCATCCATCCATCCTTCCTGATCAATATAATCAGGGTTTGAAATTTCCTGACCTCCTAAATGAAGCGAATCAAACTTTATTAATTGCCATTTGGATGAGTTTGAAAAAGCTGGATTAGAATTCAGAAATACTGAATTCTTAGAAGAAGGAGTACTAATGTGTTTAGGTATATTAGCCTTTATATTGTTAAAATTTGATTGCGCATTTACAACTAACGCTTTCGAATAAATAAACACTATTATGAATCCAATTATAATATTTTTCATAGGTTTTTATTTTTTGATTTGATCATTCCTAAATCCTCATTCTTTCCAGGAATATTAAAATCCTGATGAAGCTGTTCTCTTTTTAAACTGTTTTTTGCTAACCATAACAATACAATTGCGAGCAGAAATAAGGCACCAGCCAAAATGGCCAAAATGTAAGTGCCATTTTGATAATTTGTAATTGCAAAAAGACAAAGGGAGCTTAATGCAACTGCAAACATTACATACATGGGGATTAACACGAAAGAGGCATTAATCCTTTTCTTAATTAACCAGACAGCGATGGCCAACAAAGCCAGAGCAGCAAGCAGTTGATTTGCAGATCCAAATATTGGCCACAAAACATCAAATTCTCCTGTAGATAGCAATACAATAGAAGATAGAATTACAACTGTAGTAGCTATATATCGATTGGCACCAACTTTCTTGATCGTACTATGCTCTTTATCATCAAAGTATTCCTGAAAAGTAAATCTAGCAAGGCGCGTACATGTATCTAAGGTGGTAAGTGCAAATGCAGATACTGTTAAAGCAACAAACGATGTAGCCATTTGTTTTGAGATGCCAATAGCAGCGATTATTTTGCCTAAGCCATCTGCAAATAAAGACACCGGACCATGATTTAATAATTGGCTCACATATTCTTCTCGAGAAATTACCATAACTGCTATTACTGAAAGAATCGCCAAAAATGTCTCTATAAGCATACCTCCATAGCCTACGATTTTAGCATCAGACTCTTTATTTAACTGTTTTGAAGTAGTTCCTGAAGCTACCAGAGAATGAAATCCACTTATTGCTCCACAAGCAACGGTTACAAATAACACGGGAAAGATATATCCTAAATCAGGAGATTTAAATACAATATCATTATCCATCTTAACCTCTGGATTTGCTATAAAAATACCTATAACCGCTGCGATTATAAGTCCATAAAGTAAATAACTGGTTAAATAATCTCTTGGTTGTAAAAGTAAAGTTACAGGTGTTACAGAAGCTATAAATGCATAACCTAATAAGATTATAACCCATAAATTGTAGCCAATATTTATAGGTATGAATTTTCCTAGATACACAAAAAAGTACATTAGGACAACCCCAATTATTGAAGTTATAACAAAAGCATATTTCGAATTTTTAAGGGCTTTATTTACTACACCAAAAACCACAGCCAAGATGATGAACAATATTGAAGATGAAGCTACAGATGGGTTATTTATAAAAGTTTTTGCTATAATATCAGCAAAAACACCTACAATTAGTATTAGTGTTGAAAAACTAAATATTAGAAATAAAACCTTCCCTTTAGCGCCTATTTGCTTTTCGATCACATAACCTATAGATTTACCTTTATGTCTTAACGATGCGAGCATACTGGCCATATCATGTACTGCCCCAAAAAAGACCCCACCTATTATAATCCAGATCACAGCCGGAATCCATCCAAAAGCCACCGCAATTACCGGCCCAATAATAGGCCCTGCGCCCGCGATAGATGCAAAGTGATGACCCAAAACTATTGGCGATTTAGTTGGCACATAATCAATACCATCTTCCAAAGTATTAGAGGGTGTAATATTAGAATTATCTACACCCAATTTTTTAGATACATATTTACCGTAAGTATAATATGCTGTAATTAGGATAATTGCAGAGATAATAATGAGAACAATTAAATTCACTATAATTTATTTTTTGAGTGTTTCATAATTATTGAATATTCACATATTCAGATCAATATTTTTCTTCAATAATCTTTACGAGAATCTTTCCGAAGCGCTCACCTAATCCTAATAATCCTTCAGAAGAATAATGAAGACTATCTGATCGCTTTTCTAACCCATCTGTATCTACCAAATAGGTATTCGCTATATTTTTTGCGATGTATCTTTGGGATGATTGCAATGCCAATAAGCCAGGATATCGGCTAGCAATAGGATTAACCTTTCCAAAAATAATTGGCAGATCTTCTTTATGATATTCTTTCCTTACCTTTTCTATCAATTTTTGAAAATTTGAAGCATACTCCTGCCCCGCAATTTCAAATCTCGCATCGGTTTCCCCCTGCATCCATACAAAAGCAATTGGTTCAGTAATTTTCCCTTTAATAGCGAGATCGGTATATTTAAATAGAGAATCGCTCATCTTACCAAAGTGCGGATGCCCCATTTTCTCAACTTTTTTTTCATCTCTTTCGGGAGACCAACCATACATTGAAGCTCCTCCTACAGCATATTTAAGAATAATGAATTTCTTATTTGGAAACTTTATAGACAACTGTTCCATAATTCCTATTTCCGGACCAAAGGTATCCTCTGATACAATTTGCAGATTCATACGTTTACCATAATTATAATAAGTAATATTATCACTTATAAATGGTACCTGTATTTGATCTTTTTTACCACTCCCAACCATGTTTGACTGGCCAGCAAGAATTATCAAGTTGTAAACCTGAGCGCTATCCTTAGAAGCTTCTGTAGATAATTTTAGATTTTCAGAAAGCTCTTTTGTCTGTCCGAAACAAATGATACCCATTTGTAAAAAGAATAGATAACAAATAAGCATTCTTTCAACAATGTTTCTTATAAAATCCATTTATAGTTCTTTATGATTGATTTAGTTTTCTTTTTAAAAAAAAAGGATATGTATGTCCTGTTGATGTTCCTTCTCCTAAAACATACTTCCCATAGGTGATTGAATCCCCCAGGCATAAAATTTTCATTTGTGGTAATACCCAATTATAACTTTTGAGATATTTTGCAATCATATTTGCTATAAGTCTATATCCAAAAGGAGTAAGATGAACCCCATCTTCACGACCACTATTCTTCATATTCATAATTACTTTGTCTTTGTTATGATAAGGGATGCCTTTTACAAGTAATTCATTGTTGAGATCAAAAAATTTCACATATTCTCTATCCACAAGTCTCTTCATACTTTCACTTATTTTATTAAGCATTTTATTTGGGCGATTTTTATACTTTCTCTTATCATGCCTTTGATATAAATAAACTTCATCAACAGGTGGAGGACTCAACAAAAGTATTTTTATGCACCTTTCTCTTAAAGCATTCACTATTTCAACAAGGTTGCTTTCATATTCTTTATAACCCAATAAATTGTTAGTATTCAACAAATCATTCGTACCTATCATAAGTATCACTAAATCCGGTTCAAATGGTATAACATCACTACTCAATCTATTTAAAACGTCCAATGATGTATTACCACTAATTCCAGCATTTATTAGTGTAATGTTTTGCGCAAAAAATTTATTTATTGGAAAAAGTATAAATACCACACCTATCAATAAATAGAGTTTATTGATTTCCATTTTAAATTTTTTTGAAATTAAATGAAATGGGGTACTACAATTCAATTATTTGTCCCTCCTTCTTCAGTTCTGCTTTTAAACTTTTATAATTGATCTCCTGAACGGGCTTTTTCTCCTCAATTGCAATAATAGCAGCCGTCGCTGCACTTTGTCCTAAGATCATAAAAACTGGTTCCATTCGAATGGATCCAAAAGCAATATGTGAACTAGATAAAGCCAGAGGTACCAGAAGATTCGAGCATTCCTTTTTCTTCGGAACTATAGCTCCGTAAGCTATTTGGTAAGGGTTTTTAGGTTTAATACCCAAGTCGCCCTCGTTTTGTACATATCCATCTGGTGTTATATATCGCTGAACATTGTGAGAATCCATTGTATAAGACCCCATTGCTATAGGTTGAGGAACTTTTTTATGGCCAAGTATATCATGCTCTGTCATAACATATTCTCCTAACATTCTCCTAGCCTCGCGAACATAAATTTGGTGCGGCCAATTATTATTATCCTGAAACTCGTCCTTTGCGTAACCCCAAGTCTTAATTTTATTTTGAATGTCCTCAGGAATTCTTTCATCTGTAGCAATAAAATAAAACAGACCTTTTTGATAATTTTCATGATCTTTAATAATTTCTGCTCTTCTCTCGTAAGAAGCTTCCGGATACTCATAATTAGCGCCAATAAAATCTGTACTAAAAGGCCCATGGTTATTTGTATCTGTTTTGAGATTAGGAATTGGATCGAATTTATTAAAAGTTTCATCCCAACCTGCTTCATACAGTCTGGCTAAAAGTTCGTAGTCATCTTCATTATAACTGTCTGGCTTATAAAATGGAACTAAATTATCTTTTACCTGTGTTAAACACAAACGAAAATTATAGGCCTGAAGCTTTTTATCTCCACTCCCAGTTTTTCCCGGATGCTCTTTAGATACGCCATGCACTAATCCGCTAGATGGATTTTCAGGATTCTTATAAGGACTTATATTAAAATCCATAAAATTGTGCTTGTGGTGAAAAACATCTTTTTGGACTCCATTCCACTTCTCATCATATTTGTTATTAGCTTCTCTCCCAACATGATAATTTATCCCGGCTGCAGCCATTAAATCACCCTCATAAGTAGCATCAATAAAAACCTTTGCTGCATATTTTTGTCCAGATAAAGTTCTAAAGCTTTTGATTTCCCCATCATTTACTTCAACTCCACTATTTCTATTCAGAAACGCTTCCCTATGGACAATTATATTATATTCCTTTATAAAATCTTCAAAAACCTGCTCGGCAATATGGGGCTCAAAAATCCACATAGTTCTATTCTTTCCATCTATAGCCGGAGTTCCTTGTCCTTGGTTTCCATAATCCTCTTTCTTTTGCCACTTCCAGGTTTCTTCCTTTGCATAGTAGTTATAAATACGATGATAAAATTCACGAGACAGACCACCTATTACAGCTTTATTCCCTGTATCGGTATATCCTAATCCTGAAGAAGAAAGTCCTCCAAGATGTTTATCTGGGGAAACCAAAATTACTGATTTCCCCATCTTTTTTATTTGTACCGCGGCAATAACAGCACTAGAGGTACCTCCATAAATTATTACATCAGCCTTATATGATTTTTTGCTTATCAGCTTGTCACAATTGGGTATAATTGGCATACAAACCATACCGTATATACCGTATGTAAATGATAACATCATCAGTACTAATAATATTCTATTCAATTTATCCATTTTATCGTAACTATTTTGTAGTAGAATTTTCTTTCAATATCAGATCCAGATCTCTTTTCATGGCAAAAACTCTATCTGGATATTTATTTGCTAAATTCGTGTTCTCTGACGGATCATTTTTTAAATTATACAATTCGAAAAATGGTTCATTATTCTCTCGCGGAACCTCAATAAATTTCCATTCCTTTTGTCGTAACGCATACACATCATTCCCTGCTTTTAATACGATTGAAGATCTTTTTTCTTTAACCTCTCCTAAAAATGCTGAAATATTATTAATACCATCGGGTGTCACCCCTTTCTCTAATTCATATCCCACTATTGGCGCTAAAGTTGCCATGATATCGGTTAAGGACATTATTTCATTAGATTCTTTACCCTCGGGAAAATGTCCTGGCCAACGCGCAATTAAAGGTGTTCGCACTCCTCCTTCCCATGCACTACGTTTTACGCCTCTTAAAATACCATTTGGACTATGCTTTTTAATTTTTGATAAATCTTCAGGTGCTTTATACTTTCCTTCCAAATCAACATAATGACCTGGCAATTTATTTGCTGCATTTGAAGCATCCATTCCATTGTAAGATGTTCTAAAAGCTGAACCATTATCACTTGCAAAAAGAATAATTGTATTCTCTTTTAGTCCCAAACGATCAAGATGATCTAATAACTTCCCTATATAGAAATCTAATTCATGAACATAGTCTCCATAGGGACCGGCCTCGGTAGAACCTAAAAAAGATTCACTTACAGCTAAAGGAACATGTGGAACATATGGTGCATAATATAAAAAGAATGGCCGCTCCTTATTTTGCTGAGCTTCATTCAAAAATTCAATTGAGGCATCGGTTATTAGCGGTAGATAACTATCCATAGAAATAATATCTAGCTTTTCCTTACCAGGTGTTTTTTCAATTGTATAGAAATCATGTTCTAAAGCTCCAACGATTTCCTTATTTTTAAATACAAAACATTCACTAGCACAGCTGAATCCGAGCCAATGTTGGAATCCATGATCTACTGGTCCATCTGAAACTTTACCTGAGATATCAATATTAGATCCATTTTGTGAATGATAAAAGGTTCCATATCCAACTGGTTTTTCATCGTCTAAAGTTGGAAATTCTGTTCCTAAATGCCATTTACCAAAGCCTCCTGTCCTATAACCAACTTTTTTAAGCATCTGTGGTAAGGTTAGTTGGCTATCTTCCATCATAGATTTTTCATAATTTCTCATAACTCCGTCCTTCTTTCTGCTTCGCCATGCATATGTTCCAGTCATTAAAGAATACCTCGTTGGTGAGCAGACAGCAATTGGGCAATAGGCATCTGTGAAACGAATTCCCTCAGATGCCAGATTATCCAAGTTCGGAGTTGGAACTAAAGAGTAATCGTTGTATACGCCTAAATCGCCATAACCTAAATCATCTGCTAAGATCATTATGATATTAGGCCTACTCTTTTCTTTTTGATTAGTTCCCTTGGTTTCATTATCCTTCGCAGGTAGACAGGAAATGAATTGAGATATAGCTATCAATACTATACACCATCGAGAAATGCTGTTCGAACTTAAACTAAAATTAGTCCTAATCTTTTTATTCTTTTTGTATACACATCTCTTCATCGTGAAATTCTTAATAGCCAGGATTTTGATCCTCAGGCCCCAGGGCAGGGTTATTATTTATCTCATCAATCGGGAGAGGTAGAAGTAAACTTACGTCACTCCATGATTTTCCAGTGATTTCGATCGCTTGTTGAGCTCTTCCAGTTCTTAAAAGATCATTCCATCTTTTCATTTCAAGATTAAGTTCATATACCCGTTCTTTCAATACAGCATCCTTAAATTCACTAGCACTCATACTTTGTGGATAATCCTGATCCGAAGGTGAGTTTATAGGATATCCATATCCTCTTCTTCTCACAATATTAAGACGTTCTAAAGCAAGTGCAGTAGGACCATCGATTTCGTTAGAAGCTTCCGCATATATTAAATACATTTCTGCTAATCGATAAAAAGGAATATTATTTCTGCCATTAAAACTACCTGTCGTTCCCGCATCTCTGTATTTATTAAAAAGTTTAGGTGTACTTGCTGGCAATGGCTGTAATTCTCCATTTTCATCAAAATATTCTGTATAAATTGAGAATTGTTGACGAAGATCGTTAGTATCCCAATCCCATACTAGACTACCCTCTACAGGCAACCATGCATAATAACCTCCAACTGAAAATCCCGTATTAGGTCTGTGAATATGTGTGGCAATTCCATTTCCATTAGTTTCGGATTGATGCGCTGAAAATATTTCACCAGAATGAGTAATCGACTCTGGTCCATAAATCTGAAGGAAATCATCAGCAACCTTTACTTCTACTAAAGAAAATGGACCATTTGAGATAATATCTTCTGCCATATCACGTGAATTAGTCCAATCTTCAATATTTAAATAAGCATCAGCTAGAGCTGCTTTGGCTGCCCAGGAAGTTACTCTTCCGGCCTCAGATTCAGGGAAAGTGTCAGCTAAATTTGGAATAGCCTCAGTCAAATCATTTATAATCTGTTCCCAAACTTCAGAAACTGATGCTCTTGGAGCAGGAATTTGGTCTAAAGAAGTAAATTCTTCTAGCCTTAAAGGAACACCTCCCCAATATTTAACTAAGTTCATGTAAAAGAAAGCTCTTAAAAATCGAGCTTCAGCAATATACTGATCTCTCAATTCAGTATTCATATTTTCAATCCCCCCAACATTGTCTATAACCGCATTAGCCCTGTTTATTCCTTGGTAAAGGTCATTATATGCTGCAAAAACACGGCTTTGACTTGTATTATCCATAGGGGAATCATAAGTACTAAAACCGGCCTGACTTCCACGACCCTCAGAATAATCTGAGCGATTCTCTAATAATGACATATAGAAAATAGTTGGAAACTCACCCTCCCTGCTAAAAATTCCATATACCGAGGTCAATGCTGATAATGCATCCGCGCCATTCTTATAAAAATTTTCTTTTACTAGTCGACTTTTTGGATTCTCCTGTAAAGCACTCTCACAACTATTGTAGAGTATGCATACAGCTATTAATAATACTATGGTCAATATTTTTTTCATTTTTAATATTTTAAACTGATTAAATCTTTAAGTTCACGCCTAGCGTAAAAATCCTAGCGGTAGGATAAGCAGTTTGAGCAATACCTAATCGCAAATCTCCAGTTCCTGCCCTCGTATTTACATCTGGATCAAGTCCTGGAAAATCTGATACAGTAAATAAGTTTTGTCCACTTATATATAATTCCATTGAATTAACTCCCCATTTTATCTGCTCCCCCGATAGAGTATACCCCAGCTTAACATTTTTTAATCGTAAGTAAGAGGCATCTTTTATAAATCTATCTGATACTCGAATCTGGGCACGGTTAGAGCTGGGTGCTGGATAAGCCGCATCTGTATTTGTAGGAGTCCAATAATCATTATAAACATCAACGATTTGATTACCTCCAGTTCCAAAAGAAGTAGCTATATATCCCCCAGTGGCCCAAAAAAGTTCATTCCCCTGCGATCCTTCGAAAAATATATTCAAACTCAAATTCCTAAATCTTAACGTATTATTTAAACTATAGATAAAATCCGGATAAGGATTTCCTAAAATTTGTTGATCTTCACTGTTTATTTGATCATCCCCATTCAAGTCCTTATATTTAATTACTCCATTGTCGTCGTATCCATCTTCAATATATCCATAGAACACTCCTAAAGGCTCTCCTTCACGCGCCAAGTTAATAGGAGAATTGAATGGTATATCAAGTGACCCGCCTAGAATATCCTGCCCAATGGTAACGACCTTATTCTTATTAAAAGAAACCATAGCATTCACATCCCAAGTAAAATCATTTTTCCCAAAAAATGCGCCTACTGAGAATTCCATACCTGTATTTTCAATTTCCCCCAGATTTGTGATTTGAGAAGTAAATCCTGTAGATCCTGGAAGTGGTATAATAGCCAAAAGGTCTTCGGTGTTTTTCTTATAATAATCTACTGTTACCCGATACTTATCCTGAAAAAATGATGCATCTATTCCTATTCCTAATTGTTGAGTAGTTTCCCACTTTAGATCTGGGTTGGGAGCTGAAACATTGGCAAAACCAATAACATCCGAATTTCCAAAAGTAGCACGTTCTTCACCAAGCGTATTCAGTGATTGATATGCTGCAATAGCCGTACTACCTGTCTCTCCATATCCAATTCTTAATTTTAAATCTGAAAGATTATCTACATTCTTCAAGAACTCTTCATTACTAAGCCTCCATGCAAATGCACCAGAAGAAAAAATCCCCCATTTATTATTTTCTCCAAAGCGAGAAGATCCATCAGCGCGAATACTAGCTGTGAAAAGATATTTATCATTTAAATCATAATTTACACGACCTAACCAAGAGAGTAATTTCCATTCACTTACGTTGGAAGTATTAGGGTTAGTATTTTCTGCACTTCCTAAAGAATTATCTTCTAAAATATCTGTTGTAAATCCACTGGCACTCGAATTATTGAGTTTGCGTTGGAAAGTTTGTATTGTAAAACCTCCGATAGCTGAAAGCTTATCATTATCACCTACATTCGTTTTATAAGATAAAATATTTTCATTCAGGTAGGAAATATCTCTCGTCATCTGGAAAGAACCTAGACCTTGGGGTGTTCTATTAACTATAATAGATGGAGAATAAAAGTTTCGTTCAAGATATTCCTGCTCTACGCCTCCCAATACCTTAAATTTTAGACCTTCCAGAATATCTAATTCTAATGCGAGATTACTTAAAGTTTTGGAAGATGTAAACAATTCCTTTCTCTCTGTATATAAAAGTGGATTACTAAGAGCCGTTGGACTAAATGGATAAATTCCAACATCGCTATAGTTTCCTTCATCATCATATACGCTTACAGTTGGTGGAGCTTGCAAAGCTGCTGACCATATATTATTCCCTGCATTTCCATTGTTAACATCTGCATCCTTGATTTCACTTCTAGTAGAAACTGCATTAGCAGTAATACGTGCCCAATCATTAACTTTTTGATTTAATGATAACCTAACCGATCCACGCTTTTGACCTGTATTTTTGATTATTCCATCCTGTTCAAAATAATTTGCTGAAACAGAATATGATGATCCATTGCCACCTCCAGAAAAGGTTAAAGTATGATTTTGAATTCCTGCTAGTCTGAAAATTTCATCTTGCCAATCTGTTTGGACATTAGGAAGATTACTTAAATCAAATGGCTGAGGATCCCCACTATTTTCTGCTGAAATGTTCGCCAATTCTGCAAATTGTTGTGAATTCATTAAATCATAGGTCTTTAAAACTTTTTGAATGCCATAATAACTTTGTATATCAATAACACCTTTTCTTTCTTTACCACCTCCTTTAGTGGTAATCATTACAACCCCATTTGCTCCTCTCGATCCATAAATCGCGGTTGCAGATGCATCTTTTAAAATATTTACAGACTCAATATTAGCAGGATTCAAAAATTCAATTCCTCCTGTTAAAGGAAATCCATCAACTACATAAAGCGGATTATTATTACCTAGATATGAATTACCTCCACGAATTTGTACTTGAACTCCAGAGCCGGGTTGACCTGAGTTTTGAGAAACCCTAACCCCTGCCGAACGTCCTTTCAGCGCCTGCTGAACATCTGTTGTAGGTAAAGCATTTATTTCATCGCTATCTACAGTAGAAATTGATCCCGTTACATCTTTTCTATTAGTGGATCCGTACCCTATGACGACAACTTCTTCCAACCCACTTTGCCCTTCTTCTAAACTTACGTTTATTACTGTAGCATCGCCAACTTTTAATTCTTGGGTTTCAAAACCTAAAAAACTGAACACCAAAATAGAATTAGTATTTTCTAAATTCAGTGAAAATTCACCATCAAAATTTGTAACGGCTCCGTTAGAAGTACCTTTCTCCAAAACGTTAACACCCATTAGCGGCACACCATTTACATCCGTCACTAAACCTGCAACCTTTTTCTGTTCTTGATTGGTAAAAGAATAAGAATCGTTTGATTCACTTTCTATTTTAGGGGCTGGCTTTATCAGGATTTTCACATCATAGATTTCATATGATACTTTATCCTGATCAAAAAGAATTGATAAAATTTTATCAATCTTTTCTTTCTTAACATTTATACTGATATTTCGATTAATATCAATAGTGTTGGTTTTATAAATAAATTTAAATTCAGTTTTAGCTTCAATCTCATCAATGATTCGTCCTATTTTGACATTTTCAAATTTTAAAGAAATGGGAGTGCCTTGAGAATAGGTACTATTTGCTTGAACAGCTATGGTTATAGCAAAAAGAATAAGTGAAAGCTTCATTTTAAGGTCCAATTTGAATCTCCAAAACCAAAGTTTTGAATTCCACAATTTTTTCATAATTTTAAATTTGATTAATTAGTGATTAAATAATCTAATCACTTAGTATTTATCGGGAAATGCTGGAACCATTTCCCGATTTTAAAGTGATTATCTCTTCTGGTGATTTTTGGTATTACATAAAAGGAGTTTTATTTAATTATGACTTCATTATTTTTAACCTGGTAATCTATATCGTATATTTTTTTGAAATACTCGAGAATTTGATTTATATCCTCGTTCCTTAAGTCCATGGTAGCATTAAACTTTTCTTCGGCTAGCTCTGAATTAGTATTAATAATTTTTATATTGAAATGCCTTTCTAGCTTTTTAGTAATATTTTCAAAAGTCGTTTCTCTAAAAACTACTATTCCATCTAACCAACCTGTATAAAGAGAGACATTAACTTCTTCGGTATTTATCTTATTTCCTTCTTTCAAAAAAATACCCTTTTGACCAGGTGAAAGATGTACTTCTTCACTTTCCAAATCATTAGATTTGAGAGTTACAGCTCCTCCAACCAAAACAACTTCCGTATCAATGTCCTCATTGTAATTCGAAACATTGAACTCCGTTCCAAGAACTTTTATATTTAAATCATTTGCATTAACAATAAAAGGATGTAATGAATCTTTGGTCACCTCGAAAAATGCCTCCCCTTCCAAAAAGACCTCTCTTTTCTTACCTTCTATAAAATTTTGTGGAAATTTAAAGGTAGAACCTGAATTAAGCATTACCTCGGAACCATCTGATAAAACCACCTCCAACTGTTTACCATATGGAATTTTAAGTGTATTATATGACATTTCAGTTATAGACTTATTTTTAGTATAGACGATTTTATCACCTAACTGCTTTCCTATAACTAGTCCTTTGTTATCTTTAATAGCAAATTGAGTATTATTATCTAAGATATCAATATTACCATCGGAACTTTCTAAAATTATTTTATCATCACCAACTACAACGTTTTCGACGTGATGCATTTGTAAAATTTCCGTTTGAAAATAATAAAGTCCAGAAACTAATAAGACAAATACTGCTGCATATTTCAAAAATACAATTCGCTTTTTTCTTTTTAATTTACTCTTATCATCTCTTATTTTTTGAATAAGATTACTCTCCATTTGTCTAAAGTCTTGATCATTCATTCCTAAATAGATTGCAAAATGAGCTTTTAAGTATTTTTTAAAAATTGCATTATTATTCGGATTTGCAACCCAATCATTTAATAAGACCAAATCATTTTCTTTAGCTGATCCATTCAAATATCGTAATAGTGCTAATTCTGTATTCTTGTCGTGCATAAAATATCTCATCGTATATTAGTATTACAAAGCAAATTAATAATACCCTAACTTTTTATTTAATTTTTTTATATATTCGTAAATACAAACTATCAATTTTGACAATTTATGAAGCCTGTAAGCCAATTCGATAACAATAATTCACTTGTGAAATATTTAAAAGATGGAGAGGAGAAAGCTTACTCTTTTCTTATTGAAAAATATCACAGACAATTATTCGCATATGCTCTAACCTTTGTAGATGAAAAGGCCCTTGCACAGGATATTGTTCAAAGTGCATTTCTCAAGACTTGGCAGTATCGTAAAAAGTTAAATCCCGACTATTCAATAAAAAGCTTCCTTTATAAAACTGTTTATAATACATTTATTAACTATTATCGAAAGGAAAAGGCAACTATGATTCTTGAAAAAAAATATTATGAAAATATGTACGAAGTGGTTGATGAATTAGAAGACAGGAACTTGAATGAGTTTATAAAAATTGTGACCTTGGAAATCGAAAAATTACCTAAAAGATGTAAAGAAGTATTTACTTTAAGTAAAAAGGAGGGTCTTACAAATAAAGAAATTTCTGAATACCTAAATATCTCAAACAAAACAGTGGAAGCTCTTATAACCAAAAGTTTTAAAATTTTGAGAAAGGAGTTAGGAGATAAATATGAAACCTTATTATTCATTCTATTTCCCAAAACTGATCATTCAATAAAAGGTATAACTTTGTCTTAGAAGCTAGTTTTATCTAGTTCAAGGCATTATTATCAAAATACTAGTTGACTTCGATAAATAAGTTTTTTTTATTTATAAATACAAACGAGGGTGTAAAATAAACTCTGTCTGAATAGAATTATTTATTAATTTC
>CETS01153197.1_pt1 | contig 38966 bp, 40 predicted proteins | sample 356391 | NCBI WGS metagenome assembly CETS01 (sample SAMEA2622673, study PRJEB7988) | marine metagenome | isolation source: saline water (ENVO:00002010), including
GCAAGGCCTTTATCCAGCCATTCCAATGCAATCTCATGATTGCCCTCTGTGGCCCGGCAGTAACCGATATTGTGGAAGGCGCGCGCCAGATCTGGCGAGATCTGCAGTGCTTGTTCGTAAAACAGGATGGCCTGGTCGAACTGGGTTTGCTCCATCATGACGGTGCCGAGCGAGTTCCAGAGCAGCGAGCTTTCCTGATTCGTATAAATCGCCGCGCGCAGAACTTCGATGGCATCGTTGAACTGGCCTTTATCCCGCAAAACGCAGGCAAGATTGTTTGGGCCTTCCACCATGTCCGGCATCATACGGCAGAAGATCCGGAAGAATTGCTCTGCAACATCCAGCAGTTCCATCCGCCAGGCCAGCAGGCCGAGGTTCTGGTAGACTTCCGGCTCGTTCGGGTCGAGCTTCAAAGAGCGCTCATAAAGTTCCAGCGCGAGCGAAGCTGCGCCGAGCTTGTCCAGCGCAATTGCTGTCACATGATTTGCAAGCGCCAGATCTTCCGACAGATCAAGCGCCTGCAGACCAAGCTGAGCGGCATCGCGATAAGCGCCTTCATTAATCTTTCGAACGGCGCGCTTCAGAAGTGGGAGCGCTTTGCGGAGCTTCGCATCGGCTTTGGTAAACTTCTGGCCGAGCACTTTGTCGAGTGCCTTTGAATTTGCCGCATCTCCCGCAGAGTCCGACGGGACGGGCAGGGGCGGCTGTGCGGCGTTGAGTGCATCTTCCAATGACGGGGCTTTTGCGGCGTCTGTCATGAGGGGCTCCGTATGTTCTGAACCTTTGAATTGACATTTTCTCTTTAAGAAACGGCTAACCTGGAATTCACGGAGTGCAATCAAGCATTAACCTGATGGGTGTAATTGTAACTCGAACCAAAGCTGGCAGGAGAAGACCATGCCGTTGAAATTGTCGCTGAAACCGGGCGAAAAATTCGTTGTGAACGGTGCCGTCATCCAGAACGGTGATCGTCGCGGCGTACTGCTCCTGCAGAACAAAGCCTCAGTTCTACGTGAAAAAGATATCATGCAGCCGCATGAAGCCTCGACGCCAGCGCGCCGTATCTACTTCCCGGTGATGATGATGTACCTCGATCCATCAGACGTCTCAGAACCGTATGAGGATTTTGTGATGCGCATGACAGAGTTCATGTCAGCGATTCGCAATCCTGAAATTCTCAAAGAATGTATCTCCTGCTCCAAGGATGTGATGGCGGGCCAATACTACAAGGCACTTTCAAGGTGCCGGACAATAATGGGTTATGAAGAGGAGTGTCTGGGGTATGTCGATCAGGGCGTATCAGCAAACAGCAAGGCGGACAGAGAATCCGCGTGAAGTCGAGTACCGACTGTTTGCTCAAGTCACTTCTGCGCTGATTTCGGCTCAGGAGTCAGGGAAGTCTGACATTAAAAAGCTGATGGACGCGCTCGACTGGAATCGGCGTGTCTGGTCAGCTCTTTCCATGGACTGTGCATCGCCGGATAACGGCCTTCCTGCGCAGATCCGTGCGAACATCATTTCGCTGTCGATTTTCGTCAGCAAACACACCTCCGCAATCATGCGGGAAGATGAGGACATTCAGGACCTGATCGACATCAATCGCCTGATTATGCAGGGCTTGTCCGGCGAGTAAGCTCGCCGGAATGCCAATTACTCGTCATCTTCAGCTGGCGGTGGATCGAATGGAAGTTCGGCTTCCTGCCATGACCGGGTGCCCCGATGTGCGCGGACATTTGTATAACCCATCTCTTCCAGTGTTTTGGTTACGTCAGCGGCACGATAGCCCATAGAGCAGGTGACGATGATCTCCTGGTCTGATGAATAGTTTCCATCAGCCATCCGGAACTCGACCACACCCCGCGGCACATTCGTCGCACCTTCAATACGACCGGCCTTGAATTCCGGCACGGTGCGGACGTCCAGAAGAAGCAGATCAGGGTTTGCCTTCATGCGTTCCTGAACATAGGCATTGTCCACGTGGTCTACCCCTTCAACCATATGCGCAACCACTTCATCCGGCGTTCTGATGCCTTCCGCATTGGCGATACCGCAGAACGTCAGGGCTGAAAGGATCAGGGGGGCGGTGATGCGCTTCATCTGGAGTGTCCTCGTTTCATTCTGATTGATGAACGCTAGCATTCGATTCTCAGAACAGCCAAACACAAGCGCTTTACCTCTGCTGGATTCGCGCGCACGGTATCATCTGCCGGAGAGATGCCATGCTGGAAATGCGCCCGAATTGTGAGATTTGCGACTGTGATCTGCCCGCTGATGAAGGGGGTGCTATGATTTGCAGCTTTGAATGCACCTTCTGCACGTCCTGCAATATTGAGAAATTGCATGGCGATTGCCCAAATTGCGGCGGTGAGCTTCATCTCAGACCAAAGCGGGAAGGCGCCATGCTGGAAAAATACCCTGCCAGCACGAAGCGCATTCTCAAATCAAGCTGATCAGAGCTTCTCCCAAACCTCGATATTGTTCTTTCGGCCGACAGTAAAAGCTAGCTCAGGCGCAATTACGCATCTGAATTCTCCGGAGAACAGCCTCTCTTCTGCCCAGTTCCGATCCTGTTCTCCGAGCGTTTGGAAGGCGGATTGTACGCGTCTCTGGCAGTAGAGCAGGTAAGGCTGAACAGCGACATCTGTCGTCACACCGCGATAACGAACGGGCGCAATGCCGATCGCGCGTTGTGACGGCTTTGCGCCTACAGGCATGCCATCTGCGAGGTCTGTCTCTTGCTGGTGTTCGCGAATAAAGGCGATACGGTCTGCGAGTTCTGGCCCATATTCCTCGACAATGAAAGAAAGGACCGCGAGCAGGGTTTCCGGGATCAAGTCATCAGTCAGAAACGCTTCGGCTCCGTCATATTCTGGCATATCGGCGGTCGCGCAGTTCATGCGCTCGGTCCAGCGAAACACATTTGGCGCGAGCCGCTTTATGATGGTTTCAGGCACGGGGTCGCGTCCGAGATGCGCACAAAGTGGGCCCAGCATGCCGTAATCGCCAAGACATGGCTGGCCGCCCAGAAGGTAGGGATAAGTCGCAAAGTGTGTGTCGAGGAGTTTGAGGAGCGTTTCGAAAGAGTGCTCGATCTCAGGAATTGTGTCTGCCGAGACGCCGAGAATGGGCAGATAACTCTTCATTTTGTCCATGATGCGCGCTGACCCCTCATCGCCGGCGGTCAGGCCGAAGGCGTGATCCAGAAAGGCTTTCTGATCATCATAGAATGTCCAGCGATAATGCATGGCCGCCTTGAGAAGCGCCTGGCTGCCATAAAGGAAGAATATCCGGGAGATCAGCTCCTGTTTGGCGCCTGTCGGCATCGCGCTGAGCGTGGCGCCGTTCGTCTCGCCAGCTTCGATTATGTCCAGACTGTCCTGAATCAGGCGACCATCCTCGAGCCTGAGTACCGGGATGATACCGCGCCCGATGGCGGGCACGATCTCCGAGACAAAATCTGCCCGGCGCGATGACACCTCCTTAACAGCGAATGTCTGTTTACGAAGATAAGCGCGCGCAATGAGCGTGTAATACGAGTGTGGCAGGCCAAAAAGCTCTGCGTTTTGAAACTGTCCCAAATCGCCCTCCAGATTTCAGAGAAGGACGAACGCAACCCGAAGAAAATATCAAGGGCACGACGCGAATATCGCTGGGGGAGGGTGCGATTTTCTGCCTCGGCAACACTTGCAGCAGCAGACCAGAATTCACCGGCAATTCGTGCCCAGCCTGCAGATCAAAAGTCGTAATTCATCAGAAAATTCAATGAAATAGGGTGGTTGCCTGTTAACGGGTCGCTAACCAAAAAGGCACGCGAATTGCGATCCTCCCGGCAGGACAAAATGTCCAGCTGACTAAAATGGTCAGAAAAAAGCCTATCCAGAATGGAAGGAAATCAAAATGGCTGCCCTTTCTGTAAACACCAACTATGGGGCGATGGTCGCCCTGCAACAACTGAACAGCACCAACATGGCTCTGTCTGACACGCAAGAACGCATTAACACCGGCCTTAAGGTCGCGTCTGCCAAGGACAATGGCGCTATTTACGCCATTGCTCAGGGTATGCGTGCCGACCTTCAGGGGTACGGCGTTGTGCAGGACAGCCTCAACAGAGTAAATTCCACTGTGGACGTCGCGATTGCGGCGGGCTCTGCAATTTCTGACCTTCTGATTGATATGAAGGAAAAGGCTCTGGCAGCGTCTGACCAGTCACTGACCACGACACAGCGGTCGGCTTTCAACGAGGATTTCAAAGCGCTCCGAGATCAGATCGCCACCATTGTCGGCAATGCCGAATTTAATGGCGTGAATCTGATCAACGGATCGACGGCGCAAATCCAGGCATTTGCCAACGCTGACGGTTCGACCACCATGACGGTGCTGGATGAAGATCTGTCTCTGGGTGGAACGATCGTGACTGTCGGAGCCACTGCATCGATGAATACCGCATCGGTTGCATCTGGCTTTGTCACCACAATCGAGACATCACTGAACAACCTCAACCAGGCGCTTGCCCGCCTGGGGACGTCGTCGAAGGCGCTCACAATTCATACTGAATTCGTGACGAAGTTGAGAGACTCTCTTGAGGCGGGCGTCGGCAATCTTGTCGATGCGGATATGGCTCGCGAAAGCGCCAATCTTCAGGCTCTGCAAACAAAGCAGCAGCTTGGTGTGCAAGCGCTCTCTATTGCGAACCAGGCGCCTCAGATCATCACCAGCTTGTTCCAGTAAGACCACTCAAATGTCGGAGGCGGCTCGTCCGCCTCCGTACTTTGATCGCGCACCATAGGAGTGAGACGTGTCGAAGACACGACATCAGAAACACATGGCAGCCGCCGGCGGAGCAATCCCCGGCGGTTTTTTCTTGGCCCGGCAGGCACGTTTTGCCGGTACGGGAAAGTTTTGCCCGGCAAACAGGCCGGCACGGGAGAATTGCATCCAAAATGGTAACCTTTTAGTCCGCATTGGCGGGGCTGTAGGCCTGTGCCGTTAACGCTTCCAACTGGCACTCGTCTTGCTTTTTAAGGACACGGGCAAAATGCCTGGGTGAGCAAAATGCTCGCAAGACATAACCAGAATGGAGATCGCTAAAATGGCGAGTGTGAACACAAATTATGGTGCTATGGTTGCGCTGCAGCAGCTCAATTCCACCAACGCTCAACTCGAGACAACTCAAACCCGTATCAATACGGGCCTCAAAGTTTCCTCCGCAAAAGACAATGGTGCCATTTATGCGATCGCGCAGGGCATGCGTGCGGACGTCACCGGCTTTGGGGTTGTATCTGAATCACTCGATCGCGCGTCTTCAACTGTCGATGTTGCTATTGCGGCTGGCGAAGCAATCTCTGATCTCCTGATCGACATGAAAGAAAAAGCGCTGTCTGCTTCCGACGCGTCTCTCACATCGACACAGCGTTCAGCGTTCAATGAAGACTTTACAGCGTTGCGCGACCAGATCGCGACAATCGTTTCCAATGCGGAATTCAACGGCGTCAATCTGATCAATAACTCGACTGCCAGCATCAACGCTCTGGCGAATGCAGACGGCTCGAGCGTTCTGACCGTTCTCGACGAAAACCTGTCTCTGTCGGGTTCTATCGTCACACTGACATCTACGGCTCAGCTCGACACTGTGACAAACGCCTCTACCGCTGTCACGACCATTGAGACATCGCTGAACAACCTCAATCAGGCGCTCGCGCGTCTGGGTACGTCTTCAAAGTCTCTGGAAGTTCACTCGAGCTTCATCACGAAGCTGACGGACGTCACCGAGAAAGGTATCGGCAATCTGGTCGATGCAGATCTCGCAAAAGAAAGCGCGAAACTCCAGGCGCTTCAGACAAAACAGCAGCTTGGTGTTCAGGCGCTTTCTATCGCCAACCAGGCCAGCGGTATCGCGCTCTCCTTCTTCCGTTAATCGAAGGAGAGGCGCTTAAACCGCCAATCGAATACATTAGAAGGTGGCAGCCTTCTATCACTGCCGGGTCAGAAATGACCCGGCTTTTTCTTTTTGAGATTTTTAAAAAACCTAATAAAAACATGCGCGTATTGTCGCATGATAAACTGCCCGGCAAAGCATTCCTACGCGGCAGGAAAATCCTGCAGTGCATTCAATTTATGTGGAATTGCTCTGCCGGGTTAACGCCTGAAGCCCGAAAATAAAGGGAAAAAGATATCGGCGTTAACCCGCCAGTCTGGCCCTGAATTTGCGATGCCATTCTGCGGGCAAAAAGCCCGTCTGAGCAAAAAGCTCGGAACATAAAGAACCAGAATGGAGATCGCTAAAATGGCGAGTGTGAACACAAACTATGGTGCTATGGTTGCGCTTCAGCAGCTTAACTCCACCAACTCTCAACTTGAATCTACACAGACCCGTATCAACACGGGCATGAAGGTTGCCTCTGCAAAAGACAATGGCGCTATTTATGCTATTGCCCAGGGCATGCGTTCTGACGTCGCTGGTTACGGCGTTGTTTCTGAGTCGCTGGATCGTGCGTCTTCGACAGTGGACGTTGCAATTGCGGCCGGTGAAGCCGTTTCAGATCTCCTGATCGATATGAAAGAGAAAGCCCTCAGCGCAGCTGACGCATCTCTGACATCTACTCAGCGTTCTGCTTTCAATGAAGACTTCAAAGCGCTGCGTGATCAGATCGGGACGATTGTCTCTAACGCTGAATTCAACGGCGTGAACCTGATCAACGGTACGACCAACAGCATTGACGCAATTGCATCTGCTGATGGCTCATCCGTTATTACGGTTCTGGACGAAGCGCTCAGCCTTGGTGGTTCAATCATCACGCTTGCGGCAACTGCGTCACTCAGCTCTGCTGGTGTTGCATCTGCTGCTGTCGGTACGATCGAGACATCGCTGAACAACCTGAACCAGGCGCTCGCTCGCCTTGGTACGTCTTCCAAGTCGCTGTCTGTTCATGCTGACTTTGTGACGAAGCTTTCCGACGTGACCGAGAAAGGCATCGGCAATCTGGTCGACGCAGATCTTGCTAAAGAGTCCGCGAAACTTCAGGCTCTGCAAACCAAGCAGCAGCTCGGTGTCCAGGCCCTGTCCATTGCCAATCAGGCAAGCGGTATCGCGCTCTCCTTCTTCCGTTAATCGGAGAAGAGCAAACGCCTCTGGGAAAGTTCATGGAAAAGCCGGATCGAGAGATCCGGCTTTTTCTCTATTTAATTTCAGCGCGGTCAGCTCATTTTTTCGAATATCGCAACATAAGTAATACTGGGTTGCCCCATTCCTGCGCAGCCCGGTTGCGTTACTTCAAATACACTGTGAAACCGATAGCCAGAGTCGTATTTCGCGCTGAGATTTTGTTCCAGCGCTGCAATTCCCTTATCGCTGAACTGCTTTCCGATTGTTTCTACAACATATTGCCCCATGGTTACCCCTCCGGTGGTTTGATGCCAACAATATCAGTTCCGCCATGGCCAGGCTGGCATCGGCCAAGCCGCGAAAAGATAAGCCGCGCAGCATTTGCTACTGAGTGCTGGCGGAGAGCTAATTCTGCATAGCGCGAACAACTTGGTTCGAAGACGCAGCGGTCCCCGATTTGGCGTGGTCGGAGTTTTCGGTAAAGCCTGACCATGGAAATCATCAGTCCGTTGGCAGGTGCGCCTTGAAACTTCGGCAGTTGATCAACTTTCTGGTCAATTGCCGGCATCAAGCCATGTTTGCGGAGGGCGCTTACGCGAACATCCTCCGGCAAGGTTTGCAGGGCGTCATGAAGAGCGCCCGGAGAAAGCTCATTTGCTCTTTCAGTCACCAGAACAGACTCCCCCCGCCCAAGCCAAAGCCAATGTGACTTTGCAACCATGGCCACCTGTTGGAAAATGAGTCAATCTTCGGGTGTCCAAAATTTTATGAGATGATTACTTTTTGCTGGAGATAGGCAGACAAGAACTCTTGCAGTCAGTTCACTCGTTTCGGATTCGACGATTTGTTGAGTTTGGCTCCAGTTTTTTGTCTAAATTTCACGGAAATAGCGTCAATATTTCGACGGTAAGAAAAATATGCAGGGCAAGATTTTTATCCCGGCAACAAACAGACCAGTTGCATGAAATTTCAAGCATTACGGCATCGGTCGTTAAGCTTAAATCGCGTGTTCATGGGCGTATGGTATAGAGCGCGTTAAGCATAATACTGGCCTGCGGTTTGCGCTGTCTGTTCCTGGGCAAAATGCCCGGGATACAAACAGGAGACCGCTAAAATGGCGAGTGTTAACACAAACTATGGTGCAATGGTTGCGCTTCAGCAGCTGAATAGCACGAACTCCCAGCTCGAAGCTTCTCAAACCCGGATCAATACGGGTATGAAAGTTGCGTCTGCGAAAGATAATGGCGCGATCTACGCGATCGCTCAGGGAATGCGATCTGACGTAGCAGGCTTCGGTGTAGTTCAGGAATCTCTGGACCGCGCAAGCTCAACAGTCGATGTTGCGATCGCGGCCGGTGAAGCCGTATCTGACCTTCTGATCGATATGAAAGAGAAAGCACTCAGCGCAGCTGATGCGTCTCTCACATCGACACAACGTTCGGCGTTCAACGAAGACTTCACAGCACTTCGTGATCAGATCGCCACGATCGTTTCGAACGCTGAGTTTAATGGTGTGAATTTGATCGACGGTTCAACCACGGGAATTGAAGCGCTTGCAAGCTCTGACGGTAGCTCAACGATCACAGTTCAGGATGAGGCCATCGGCCTGTCCGGTTCTATTGTGACGCTGACATCTACTGCTCAACTCGACACTGTGACAAACGCGTCTTCGGCTGTGGGCACAATTGAGACATCGCTCAACAATCTGAACCAGGCGCTCGCCCGTCTGGGGACAGCGTCGAAATCTCTGGAAGTTCACTCGAACTTTGTCACCAAACTTTCTGACGTGACAGAAAAAGGTATTGGCAACCTTGTGGATGCCGATCTGGCTAAAGAGTCGGCGAAATTGCAGGCCCTGCAAACCAAGCAGCAGCTTGGTGTTCAGGCCCTGTCCATTGCCAACTCTTCTGCCGGTATCGCGCTCTCCTTCTTCCGCTAAGGCGAACGCGCACAAAGACGATAATACAAATATTGGGTTCCACCCCAGACTGCCGGGCCTTTGTGCCCGGCTTTTCTTTTTTTTGGCGGTAGCCTTGGGAGGGACCTGATGACGAGCCCGGTGCTGCCGGCGTCTTGTAGCACTCGTATGCTCTTCTTCCGAATTTCTTCTTTCAGGTGGGCAGGTTGCGACCGGAAATTCATGCCGGGCGGCAAGATTTGCCGGTCTGGTTGCGACGCCATAACGCACATGAAATTTCCGTTAACCAACGCCGCTCAACCGTCGCGGCGCAAGCCAGATTCTGGGTTTAACCATACCATTTGGCACCGGCTTTGCCTTCTGAGTCACAGGGAAGAATCCCGAAGAGCAAAATGCTCATACAAGTGCCCGCTAAGGGCCGAATGACCAGAAAGGAATGCCAAAATGGCGAGCGTGAATACAAACTACGGGGCTATGGTTGCCCTCCAACAGCTGAACAACACGAACTCTCAACTGGAGTCGGTTCAGTCCCGGATCAATACCGGTCTCAAGGTCGGTTCTGCAAAAGACAACGGCGCTATCTTTGCGATCGCTCAGGGCATGCGCTCTGACGTAGCAGGCTTCGGTGTTGTCCAGGAATCACTCGACCGCGTTTCTTCTACTGTCGATGTCGGCATTGCTGCCGGTGAAGCAATCTCTGATCTTCTCATCGACATGAAAGAGAAAGCGCTCTCCGCTGCTGACAGCTCGCTGACCACCACTCAGCGCTCAGCGTTCAACGAAGACTTCAAAGCGCTTCGTGATCAGATCACGACCATTGTCAGCAACGCTGAATTCAACGGTGTGAACCTGATCAACAACTCAACAGCGGGTATTGAGGCTCTGGCTTCTGCTGACGGTGGTTCAAGCATCACAGTACAGGACGAGAACCTGTCTCTGGGTGGCGGCGTTATCACGCTGGCAGCCACGGCATCTCTGAGCTCTGCTGGTGTTGCTTCTGCGGCTGTTTCAACAATTGAAACATCTCTGAACAACCTGAACCAGGCGCTCGCGCGTCTTGGTACGGCATCTAAGTCGCTCTCTGTGCACTCTGACTTCATCACGAAGCTCAATGACGTGACAGAGAAAGGTATCGGCAACCTGGTCGATGCGGATCTGGCAAAAGAATCTGCGAAACTGCAGGCCCTGCAAACCAAGCAACAGCTTGGTGTACAGGCTCTGTCTATCGCGAACTCTTCAGCTGGTATCGCATTGTCCTTCTTCCGTTAAAGGCAAGGGCGCGGGCTGGCGCATGAAAATGCGCTGGCCCGTGTTCCCCCTGACGCGAAGGGAGACGGAACATGGCAGGAGATCTGAATCTACGACCCGTATCGCCAGCCTTCCCGCTGGAAGCGCAGGTCGATACCAAGCAAAAACGAGACGAGCCCCAATATCAGAAGCTCAGTGACTCGAGTTTTGAAAAAGCGGACAGTTCTGAAGAAAGACGTGCGGCATTAGAGAAAGCCATTGTCTCGGAGCGCAAAGAGCCGAGCGGCCGTCTGATTATCGAGCGCGATCAGGAAACCGGAAAGTACGTTCAAAAGGTGATCGATCCGAAGTCTGGCAAGGTTTTGAAACAGTGGCCAGAAGAGAAGTTTCTAGAGCTTGCGCGCCAGATGGGTGAGGCGTATGGACTGCTTGTCGATCGGAATGTCTGACAGCAGGCGAGGAAACACCGTTCGGTTTTTTTTGATATCGCCAACCTTTCCTTAACGATACGGGGCCAAAACTCCTCCGAGGCAGTAGTTATTAACGGTTTACTGCCGGGAGATGTTAAATGGTTTCGAGTATTCATACGAATGCGGCCGCCATGAGTGCGCTGCAACAGCTTGCGAGAACCAATTCCGAGTTGGAGACGACCCAGGGGCGGATTTCCACAGGGTATAAGGTAGCTGGTGCTCGGGACGATTCATCGGTTTTTGCGGTTGCACAGAACATGCGCGGGGACATCTCAGCGCTCACCTCAGTTCAGACCAGTCTCAACAGGGCAAACTCCATCACAGATGTGGCGCTTGCCGGTGGCGAGGCGATTTCAGACCTTCTCGTACAGATGCGCGCCGTCGCTGTGGCTGCGACTGACCCATCAATCGATGGTGTTGCGCGCGCAGCTTATAATAATGATTTCAGGTCTTTCCTTGAGCAAATCGCGACAATCGTAAACGAAGCCGAATTCGATGGTGCGAATCTCATCAACGGATCACTGACCAATGGTATTGCGTTCCTAGCAGATGCTGATGCGACGTCAGCGCTGACGGTTGATACTGAAAACATGTCGCTCAGCGGCTCTATCGTCACATTGGCAACAACCGCCAGCCTCGGCACCACCACTCAGGCTTCTGCTGTGGTTGGCGCGCTCAGCGCGAGCCTCGACAATGTGAACGCCGCGCTCGGTCGCCTCGGCGCAAAGGCAAATCGTCTCGACACACATGCCGGTTTTGTTCAAAAACTCGCAGATAGTCTGACCTCCGGTGTCGGTAATCTGGTTGATGCCGATCTCTCTAAGGAGAGCGCGAGATTGCAAGCCTTGCAGGTCAAACAACAGCTTGGTGTTCAGGCGCTCTCAATTGCGAACCAGAACCCTCAGACGATCCTTTCGCTCTTCCAGGGCGGCTAGGATCGACGCTCACAAGTTTTGGCGATTACGGATCTGGTCTTCCCTAGTCGCTTTACTGGACCCGGAGTTCTGCTCCGGGTCTTTTTTTTCACTCTCTGCTTCGGGATCCGCCGAATGATATTCCTCATCGCGCTCCGTTGCGATCAGGGTGCGGACCGTTTCGGTATCGTAACCAAAGCGATACAGAGCTTGTCCGGCCAATTGCAGCCCTGTTTCAACCACCTCGGGAACGACATAATCAGCGCCCGCCGCCTCCAATGCCGCGGCGTGGCCCGAATCATGTGCGCGCGCCAGTATGGGAATATCCGGACGCAGTGAGCGAACGGACTTGACCATGGTTTCCACGATTGCGGGATTATCGACCGTCACAATGAAGGCTGCCGCCCCATCCAAACCGGCAGATATCAGGATTTCTGGGCGGGAGGCGTCTCCCAGATAAGCGCGCAGGCCAGTTTGGCGCGCGTTGCTGACCAGTTTGGGGTTACGGTCAAGGGCAACAACCTCTGCGCCTTCGGACGTCAGAACGCGAGCAAGGACAGTGCCGACCCGACCAAATCCAGCGAGAAGAATGTGCCCGCTCTTTAAAGAAAAATCCTCATCCACCTCGCTCACAGGTGTCTGCACCGCTACTTTGTTGCGTCGACTCAGATAGCGGCCAAGATTGGCCATACCGGGGGTAATGAACATGGAAATGCCAGCGACTGCGGTTAGCAGCGCGGCGATATTGGGCGGAAGGATACCCGTTGCACTGGCCGCTGCGGTGACAACAAATGCGAATTCACCCGCAGGAGCGAGATAGAATGCTGTCTCCAGAGCAATCTGTTTGTTTCCCGTCATCAGTCGGGCCGCGAGATAGCCCGCAGCAAGCTTCACCGTCAGAAGCAGTAGAATGCCAATGGCAATCATGTCGGGACGGGCAATAATGGCAGGAAGATCGAGCCCCATGCCCACGGTCATGAAGAATAGCCCCAGTAGAATGCCCTTAAAGGGCTCAAGATCGACTTCTGTCTGATGCTTGAACTCGGTTTCACCGAGTAGAAGGCCAGCCAGAAATGCGCCCAGGGCAAGGGACAGATCGGCGCTGGCGGTGATGGCTGAGGCGCCAACAAGTGTCAGCAAAGTCAGCGCCATCATGAAGTCACGGCCACCCGCAGCGGCAACCATTCGAAACACGCGGCGCAAGACGAAGCGGCCAATCAGGAAGATCACTGCAATCGCAATGACGCCCTGAATGAGCGCGCCAAGCAGGACGCCTGTCAGGCTTTCACCTGCCTCAATATCTACAAGACCGACAAAAATCAGGATCGGCGCGACCAGAATGTCCTGAAAGAGAAGGATGCCAAACGTCGTCTGCCCCACGGGGCGCGTTGCATCCTTATTCTCGACCAGCAGCTGCATGACAATGGCGGTGGAGGAGAGGGCGAGGGCAAGGCCACATATGATCGCGAAGATGGGGTCAGGATTTAAAAGCCAGGCAAAACCGGCAATGCCGACGGCGCTGAGTCCGGCCTGAATGCCCCCTGCGCCGAAGACAATCTTGCGCAGCCCCCAGAGCTTTTCGAAAGAGAATTCGAGTCCAAGTAAAAATAGAAGGAAGAGAACGCCAAGTTCAGCGAAGGGCGCAGCGGCTCCCGGATCAGAAATCGAAATGAACTCCAGTATCGGGAACTCGTCACTCAAAGCGCCGAGGGCGAATGGGCCGAGCGCGATACCTGAGAGCATGAAGCCGACAATGGCGGGGAGCTTCAGAAATCGGAAGAAAGGAACGGCAACACCAGCGGCGAACAGGAACACAAGCGTGTCCTTGATGAGAATTTCCTGCCCGTGTCCTGCTGCCATCTCTGCTTATTCCCCTGTCTGCGCATAGCTTAGCTCAGGTCTCTCCGAGATTTAAGCAGAAGTGAAGGCCGGAGCGATTCTGACGCGCTCCGGCCATTCTGAGAGGCTATTCTGGCGCAGGATATATCATTGGGAGTGTCAGGTCGGCACCGTCTTTTGTGACTTTGAAGCTGACTTGATCGAAGGTTGGCTCACCGCGGAGGCTGGATGCATTCACCATCGTCCATCCTTCCTGAGGCATTCCGTTTTCTGCCATGGCCATCTGGTGATCCATATTTTCATCATGGAGGACGGACACAGAGTATTCGCCCGGAGGCACGTCGAACGTCACTTTATGTGTGCCAGCTTCTGGATTCTGGATAATTTCTCCAGCGATGCCCGCATTTTGCATAAACTGATCCTGGGTTTGAAGTCCGACCAGAAACTGACCGCCTCTGGCTTGAACGCCTGAAATCTCGAGGGTTACGGGAGCCGCATAAGACGCTGCACCGCAAAGTGTGCCGAGGGTGAGGGCGGCAAAAAGTGTGTGTTTCATAATCTTTCCTTTTCTCTGACAAACAACTTTGAAAATCAAAGTGTATATAAACTTTGAAACACAAAGTTGTTTGCTGGTCAACGGGGAAGGAGTCTCGCAGTCAGTGCTGAGTGAATTGGCGCTTGATTTTCGGGGCAGAACGCGTCATGGCGGCCCGCATGAGTGCCGAACTGATTTCTCTTTTCTCAGCGACGTTTGTAACGTTCTTTGTGCTGATCGATGCGCTTGGCGTTGCGCCCGTATTCGCTGCGATGACAGCGCCGGGTGGGGCGGCCTATGCGCGGAAGATGGCCATCAAATCAGTCTTTGTGGCCACGCTGATTGTCTTTGCATTTGCGATCGGCGGTGCGTGGCTGCTTGAGAAAATGCACATTTCGCTGGATGCCTTCCGGGCTGCTGGCGGGGCGCTTCTGTTCCTTATCGCCATCGATATGGTGTTCGAGAAACGAACAGAACGGCGCGAACAGCGTGCGGAAGATTACATGGACGAACATACGACCATGGACGACATTTCAGTCTTTCCGCTGGGTATTCCCATGTTGGCTGGTCCGGGCACAATCGCGACCGCCATGCTCTATATGGGGAATTCAGACGGGAACCTGGCCGAGCAAGGCATTGTTCTGGCCGCGCTCGGCGTCAACATGGTGCTGACTTTGCTGATCTTCCTGGTCGCAGGACCCCTCATCCGCTTTATGGGTGACAGCGTTGCCGGTGCGCTGACAAGGATTTTGGGTGTCATCCTTGCTGCGCTCTCCATTCAGCTTCTGATCGACGGCATCAAAGGCGCATTTAATCTCGGCTAGGCCGATTTGTTCAGCATTTCTCGCGCGGCAGCTGGCAGATCTTCCTGCGTAAACTCCGGGAAAGCTGCAATCAGCATGGCCAGGAGCCCGCGTGCATCCAGGCGCTCCGGGTTCCGGTTTGAAGCGTAGTAGAAGCCCTCTTCCACTGTTTTTGCGCCCTGGTCGAGCCAGGCTGTCATCAGCTTTTCGTCGAGTGCCGGCAGAATAGCGAAACGGTCAGCGATCTCGATCGTTGAGCGACCATCATCTTCGGCCACCATGGTTTCGTGAAGTTTTTCGCCCGGACGAATGCCAACGATCTTGTGCGGCAGGTGAGGGGCGACAGAGCGCGCCAGGTCCACAACAGTGGTCGATGGAATTTTCGGCACGAAAATCTCACCGCCATGCATGAGTTCAAGGCTGGAGAGAACAAAGTTCACGCCTTGCTCCAGTGTGATCCAGAAACGTGTCATGCGCTCATCAGTGATTGGCAGGTGATCTGCGCCATCTGCGACCAGCTTACGGAAGAACGGAACAACCGAGCCACGTGATCCCACGACATTGCCGTAGCGCACGACAGAAAAACGACATCCTTCTCGGCCGGACAGATTGTTCGCGGCGCAGAAAATTTTGTCCGACGCCAATTTCGTCGCGCCGTAGAGATTGATCGGGCTTGCAGCCTTGTCGGTCGAAAGCGCGACCACGCGCTTCACGCCGGTGCGGATGCATGCGTTCACAACGTTTTCAGCGCCCATGATATTGGTTTTGACGCATTCCATCGGGTTATATTCCGCAATGGGGACGTGCTTCAGCGCCGCAGCGTGAATGACGTAGTCAATGTCTCGCATCGCCATTTCCAGCCGCGCCTGGTCCCGTACGTCGCCGATGAAATACCGCAGAAACTCGTGATCCTTGGTCGGAAATTCCTGCGCCATCTCATACTGTTTGAGCTCATCGCGTGAGAAAATGACCAGCCGGCGCGGTGTCCAGTTTTCCGTGATGGTACGGACCAGCTGCTTACCAAACGAACCTGTGCCGCCGGTAATCAGAATGCTTGCGCCATTAAGATTCGGAAATGGTGTGTCGAAGCCTCGGCTGGAGCCGGGCAGGGAAAACTCAGTATCAGACGCGAGACTCATATCCTGAAGCCTTTTAATTCCGATGAAATTCAACGTTTCCATTAAAGTTATACCGGGTTTGCTTTACCAATCCTTAGCGCCTGACCGCTTTAATCCATTGTATGACGTCGACACCCATTTCTGTCGTGCTGTGCGCGCGCAATGAAGCCAGTCGGATTGAGCACTCCATCCGTGCGATTCAGGCGTGCCTTCCGGCCGAGTTGATCGTGGTTGATGGTGGCTCCACCGATGACACCGTCGCGATTGCAGAGCGCCTTGGAACACGCGTGATCCGGTCGGGCGGCAAGGGACTTGCGCCAGACCGTCAGCTTGGTGCGGATCATGCCAGCCATGATCTGATTGCCTTTATCGACGCAGATCACCGGCCTGCACCGGACGCTCTTCAGTCGCTGAAGCGCGATATGGAAGAGTTCGGTCTCGATGTTGTTCAGGCTGGCGTCGGTATTGAGGATAATGGGTTCTGGAACCGCGCTGAGCATGACGCCATGGCAGTGTTCCAGCATCAGCCGGGCCCACGTAGCCTGATGATCGGCGTAGCACCAACCCTCTATAAGAAAGCGGTTTTGCAGGCTGTTCGTTTTGATGAGCAGAACAAGGATCAGTCTGATGATGCGGACCTGTTCAAACGGATTGTCGATACCGGTCGCTTTACCTTCGGTGTCGGTCGTACGGTCGTTCCGCAATATCACCACCCCGAATTTGCCGAATATATGAGCAAATTCCGCTGGTATGGCCGCCGGGACGCCGAATTTATCCGCACGCACCCTGATCGCGCTCACTCCATGTATTTCCACCTCTTCTTCCGCTATCCTGTCTGGCGTCCGCTGAAATCCCTGTTCACAGGGCGACCGCGCGCTGCGGTTTATTTCTGGGTGTGTGGTGGCACACGGCTCGGCATCGTCCTCAGGAAGCGGATCAGTTCAGTATTCAAGCGTACCTCCCGTCCCACTCCAAAAACAGGAGACGCCCTATGACATTTGCTGTGATCGTTCAGGCGCGCATGGGTTCGTCGCGCTGCCCCGGCAAGGTGATGATGGATCTTGGTGGCGAGCCTTTCCTGAAGCGCTGTCTGGATCGCTGTGACCGCATCCCGGGAACAGACTTCGTTGTCGTTGCTGTGCCTGATCTTCCCCAGGATGATCCGGTTGCGAAGGCCGCAGACAGCTGGGGCTATGCCGTTGTCAGGGGCTCTGAAACCGATGTTCTGGCGCGCTATGCCAAGGCGGCGCGTGAAGTGCATGCCGATGCTGTGATGCGTGTCACGTCGGACTGTCCGATGATTGATCCTGAGATTTGCGGCGAGACGATCCGTTTCTGGCAGCAGTCTGGCGCGGATTACGGCTGCAACAACATGCCGCCCGGTTTTCCGCATGGCCTCGATTGTGAAGTCTTTGATGCGGATGCGCTGTTTGCCGCTGAAGAGCTGGCAGTGCTTCCCTATGAGCGCGAGCATGTGACGCCCTGGATCAGAACCAACGCCAAGATGAAGCGCTCTTCCATCCAGGGGCCAGGCGGCGGCATGGAGAAGCTGCGCTGGACGCTGGACTACCCGGAAGATGTCGAGATGTTTCGCGCCATTTATGAAGAGATGGGCGATGCGGCACCGTTCGCTTCGGCAGCAGATTATCTGGCGCTCTGCCTGCGGCGACCAGATATTCCTGCACTCAATCAGAACCGCCACGACCCAGCCCGACTGCAATCCGAGCAGATCGCAGACATTCGCAACGACACGATGATGCTGCGGACTGAGGCCGCCTGATGAAGGTGCTTGTGCTCGGCGCGACCGGTCTTCTGGGCCGTGAGGTGATGCAGGTTCTGAAAGACCGCGGCATTCGTGCGCTTGGCGCAGCCCGTTCAGGAGCGGATCTCCAGATTGATATCACCAATCAGATGGCGCTCTTTCGGCTACTCGTCCGCGTGGATTGTGACGCCGTGATCAATGCGGCTGCCTGCGTTGACGTTGGCGCCTGTGAGCTCGATCCGGAGGCGGCTTATCGCATCAATGGCGCGCCAGCGGCGGTGCTTGCCGCCTGGAGCCAGCAAACCGATGGCCGCTATATACAGGTTTCGACAGACAATTATTTCATGGGCGATCTGCCTGAAAAACATGATGAAAGTGCTCTGGTTAGCCTGACGAATGCTTATGCGGCCTCCAAGTTTTCCGGGGAATGCCTAGCACGCGAAGCAAAAAACAGCCTGATTGTGCGCACAAATATCTGCGGCGCGCAGAAAGGCTTTGGTCGCTGGGTCATCGATAGTCTGAAAACGCGCGCCCCGATGGGTGTTTTTACTGACTATTTCACGTCGACCATGCATGCGCATCATTGCGCTGAGACCCTGGCCGATCTGCTGGTCAGTGATGCAACTGGTCTCATCAATGTTGGTTCGTGTGAGGTCAGCTCCAAGGCGCGCTTCATTCGCGCAGTCGCACAAGAGCTGGAGATCAAGGCAGACTGGCTTGAGGAACGCTCGGTCGCCAGCCTCAAACCTGTGAGGGCGCGGTCATGCGGTCTGGATGTGAGCCGTGTTGAAGATCTTTTGGGGCGCCCCATGCCGACGCTCAAAGAAACTGTCAGAATACTTGTCGCAGAGGACAATCGATGCGCTACGCCCACGACTTCGAACTTGGCAACCGCCGTATAGGGCTGGGTGAGCCCACTTACTTCATCGCAGACATTGCTTCTTCGCACGACGGTCAGCTGTCGCGCGCAAAAGAGTTGATCTGGCTGGCGAAGGAAGCAGGAGCTGACTGCGCCAAATTCCAGCATTTTCTCGCCAAGGATATCGTCTCGGACGAAGGCTTCAGGGCGCTGGGCGGTCAGATGGCGCATCAGGCTGAGTGGAAAGAGTCGGTTTACGAGATCTTTGAGCGCTATCAGACACCGCGCGACTGGACGAGCGAGCTGGTGGCTGAATGCGAAAAAGCCGAAATTGATTTTATGACCACACCTTACGATATGGAGGCGATTGAACTGGTCGATCCGGTTCTCAAAGCCTTCAAGGTCGGCTCTGGAGATATTGGCTGGACCCAGTTCATCGAGGCGATCTGCGATCGTGGCAAGCCGGTTTTCCTGGCGACAGGCGCAGCAGATATGGAAGATGTTGAGCGCGCAGTCGAAGCGGCGCTCAACAAGACACGCACGCTCTGCCTCATACAGTGCAACACCAACTATACCGGCAGCCTGGAGAACTTCGCGAATGTGAACCTCAATGTGTTGCGCAGTTTCGCTGTGAAATATCCGGGCATGCCGCTCGGCCTGTCCGATCACACGCCGGGACACGCAGCTGTTCTGGGCGCGGTAACCCTCGGTGCTTGCGCAGTCGAAAAACACTTCACAGACGACAATAACCGCGACGGGCCAGATCACCCCTTCTCCATGAACCCGCAGAGCTGGCGCGATATGGTCGACCGCACGCGTGAGCTGGAGCTTGCACTTGGGGACGGAACGAAACGTATCGAAGCGAATGAGTATGACAGCGCCGTGGTTCAGCGCCGCTGCCTGCGTGCGACACGCGACATCACCTCTGGAGAAACCCTTAAAGAGGGCGATGTAGAGGCCTTGCGCCCACGTCCAGAAGGCTCCGTCGAGCCATTCGAGCTTGATCTGGTAGTCGGCCAGCCTGTTACAGCCAGCCTTAAGAAGGGCGACGCTCTGATGTGGGAGCAGGTTGGGTAACGGAATTTAATCTGTTTTCCGCCTACACTTCAGCTTCAAATGATCAGATCAGGCTCCCGCCATGCTCACAGGTGAACTCACCGGGCTTCGCGCCATTGAAGAAGACGATCTTCCGCAGCTCCTGGAATGGCGGAACGATCCGCGTATGCGTCGCTATTTTCGCGAGTATCGCGAGCTGAATATGTCCCAGCAGCGTGGCTGGTTTGAAAACTCGGTCAATAACAATCCAGCCATTCGGATGTTTGCCATCGTCGATCTTGAGAATGGCGAACTGATGGGAGCCGGCGGGCTTTGCTATATCGATTGGGTCAACCGGAATGCCGATTTCTCGATCTATCTGGGCGCTGATGATCTCTATATTGATGAGGATTACGCGCCAGATGCTGGCCGCACCTTGCTCCGATATGGTTTTGAAGAGCTGAATCTTCACAAGGTCTGGGCCGAAATCTATTCGATCGATGAGCCCAAACAACGCCTGTTCTATGAGCTTGGTTTCTCGCGCGAAGGCGTTCACCGGGAAACCCATTTCACTGAGGGCAAATGGGTGGATAGCCTTTTTTATGGCCTGCTCGCAAAAGACTTTCGCTAATCAATAGCGACTATAGTGGAAGCTCCGCAAAAGCGTGCTAACCGCAATCCAGCCGAGGATCAGGCAAAGAACGCCGAAAATCACGATCAGCGTAATAAGCTTCATCGACCAGTCCATGATCGTCACAGCTGCGTTGAGAACGTCTTCGCCTTTATGTTTGGCCAGTGTCACGGCGCGGTCCCCGCCCGCCATAGAGACCAGCTCTGCGCGTTTGAGATCGCGAAGGGATGTCACGGTCCCGAGCAGGGTGAGGGCGGAGACGGTTGAGCGTCTCCGGGAAAGTTCTGCAATCCGGTCGAGATCGGATGCGATCAGATCTAGCTCGGAGGCATCGGTAGAACGTGCAAACGCGTCGAATATCGCATCGCTCTGAATGAGAATATTCGAGTTCTCCCGGAAAGCACGAGCCAGATTCTCCCGCAGAACATCCGGCGGCAGTGCGTTTTCAAGCCTTGTGCGTAAAAGCGCTTCAAATTCCGGCTGCAGACGATTAGCGCGAATGGCTGCTTTCAGTAGCGAGGCGCCCTCATAAAATCCGGTATCCGGATTAAATCCCTCCAGCAGACCGTCGCGCGCGACGAGGCCCAGACCTGAAAGCGAAAGTGCGAACACGTCGACCGGATCCCCGCGCACCCATCCTGCGCTCTGGAAGGACAAGTCTCGTGCATTTCCGAGAACGTAGAAGTCAGCAGAATCACTTGAGGTTCGTTCGGCAGAAGAGTTGACGTCTGTAGATGACTCTTCGGTGGGAGCACTATCTTGGCTAGCGGCTTCGTCCGGTACTGCAGGCTCAGAGTCCGGCGCACTCCGCAGCTGCTCTGAGAGGCTTGAGACGGGATTATAGTCAGGCAGCCCTGTCGCGCGCTCATAACGGGCGCGGACATCATCGGGCAGGAACAGCTTGGCCGCATTGAGCATTCGCTGGTCCAGTGGACCGGTTGTGTCTGTCGTTGCGGCGGCGGTGACGGCGGCGGCATCGCGTTCATTCAGCATGTCCGGGGCTGCCAGAAGAAAACCACGTGCACTGATGAGATCATCGACCCGAATTTCCGCGTCGATTTGTGCGGCCCAGAATTCGCGGCGGTCTGCATCGACCGGCACCATGTCAGCGAACAATGCGCCAAGCTTTTCATCCGTTGCCGCAAGCGCTTCACGGGTCGGTTCAAACTCGTCACCAAGTGCGATCCGGGTCTGATAAATCAAAAGCGAGAGGACGATTGCGGTGATCAGAAACAGGATGTTGAAGAACACTGCCGAAAGCCAGCCGAAGGGCATCTGATTTTTGCGGCGGCTTAAGCGCATGGCTGGCTTTCAAATAAACGGATTTTTTAGATCGTCTTTAGACTTTCGTTATTTCGCGGAGGGATAATGATCAAGTCTTGCGTGTATATCGCGCGCCGAGCGACCGATATTGGTTGATATTCATGGATGTGGTGAAGTTCGATTTCTCGGCTCTGTCGGGATATTACAATGCGAAGATCAACTACCGCCTCGCTTCGGCGCAGGGGTATGCCGCTGTTTCACCAACTGCCGGTACGCAGGGCGCTGAGGGTCAGGTTGCCCAGAGCGAGCTTCCCTGGCGCCAGGACGTCGATCAGGCCGCGCTGTTAAGAAAAGCGCTTGGCGCGGCATCCTTCATTCCCGACAGCGTGGCGCGCGATGCGCGCAAAGAAAAAGGTGATATTCCGAAAATCTTTGCGGCCTATGAAGCGCTCGCCATGGCAAAATCAATTGCTGACGCCGCAAATGAGGGTGAGCTGCCAGCCGGCCAGGAATCGCGCGCTGAAAAGCGAATGTTGGCGGCAATCGAGGAGGTCAAATCCTTCCTCGGAGGCGTGGATTTTGAGAAATCCATCCTGATTTCGGGAGAACGTCTCTCAACCGCCGAGAGTGAGACGGCCATCAAGCGATCAACATACGAATATCAGACCAAAGTCCTGCATGACGGCGAATTCGATGCCGAAGTCGCTGCTTTTGCGGGCAATCAGGTATTCACCATCGACGCCAAGAAAATCAATTCCACCGAATCGGTGACGATTGATCTGTCTCAGATGGAAGCGACGACTGGAAAAACCGTTCGAAATCTCGATAACGTCGCTGAGTTTATCAATTTCAAACTCGAAGAGGCCGGTATTCGTTCGAAATTCGAACGTGTGAAAATCGGCACTGAAGATGAAAACGGCGCCATCAAGGGCACAGAGTTCGGCTTCAAGATCGAAGGCGTGTCGACTGAGCGTCTGAGTTTCTCTGCAGCAGATGCGGGCCCTGCAGCCATCATGGTCGGCCAGTCCGGCGGCAGTGGTGATAGCGGTGGTCAGCTTTCCATCTGGACAGGCCTCGACACGGCTTCGGCTGAGCGAGTCGCAGCCGCACGTCTCGGTGAAGATGAGAAAGACACCAATATAACCGCGAGCGCTCTTCATCCAGACGGCGGATATGTCGTGGTCGGTACAACGAATGGCACGATTGGTGAGGGCACGGCCCGCGGGGAACAGGACGCCTTCATGGCGCGCTATGACAGCCAGGGGAACATGGTCTGGTCGCGTGCGCTCGGTGCTGCATCTCAGGCTGAGGGACTGGCGCTTGCCGTTTCAGATACCGGTCAGATTGCCATCACCGGCAAAACCGAAGACGAACTCACGGCGACGGCGGTTGGTGGTCAGGAAGATACGTTCGTCACGCTCTACAATAGTGATGGTATCGAGCAGTGGACGCGCCAGCGCGCCAGCACGTTTAACGATCAGGGCAATGCTATCGCTTTCGCGGCAGACGGTTCGCTCGTGATTGGCGGAACGACAGCCTCCAGCATGAGCAATGACCCTCTGGTTGGTGAGAAAGATTCCTTCATCGAGAAGATCGATTCGAGCGGCAATCAGGTCTGGCTCCGTCAGTTTGGCACGACCGGCAATGACAGCATTCAGGAGCTGAAGATCGCTGATGATGGATCGGTGATTGTGGCGGGCATTGAGGATGGCGAGGCCGTTATCCGCCGGTATGCGAGCGATGTCGACGAGCCTGCCGACTGGAGCTATTCGTTGGGTCAGGTCGAAACAGGCAAGATCGGTGCGCTGACGATTGCAGATGATGGTTCGATCTATGTCGGTGGCGCGACGCGAACATCAGGCCAGGATGGGAACGGTTTCACTGGCGCCGTTCAGGCTGACCGAGATGGCTTCGTCGCCAAGATCAGCATGCAGGGCAATGCGCCGAACCTAGACTGGCTCCAGCGCGTTGGTGGTGAAGGCTATCAGTCCATTGAAGGCCTCAGCGTGACAAACGGCCAGGTGATTGCGGTCGGTACCGGTGAAGCCGTCTTTGGTTCGGGATCTTCGGATAAAGACCAGTCGGCCTATATGACCACACTGTCTGCGACAGACGGAACGCAGGGCTGGACAACGAGCCTGTCGGGCCGGGGTGGCGTCGCCAGTTCCTCGGATGTCATGATCTCCAACAGCTATTCCAGCACGCTGGATGCTTTCGGGCTGCCAGATGGCGAGATGGTCCTGTCTGACAGTTCCTCTGTTACAGACAGGCTGGCGCTGCGTCCGGGCGATAATTTTTACATCTCGGTCAATGGCGGTCGCGACAAGAAAATCACGATTGAACAAGGCGATAACCTTCGGGCTCTGACTTTCAAGATTAATGCAGCACTCGTTCTTGATGGCAATGCCGATGTTCGCCGGTCGAACGGGGCCCAGTCTCTGAAAATCACACCCGGAGAGGGTGTCCAGATCGAACTGAAGCACGGCACCGATGGCCGCGATGCGCTCAAAGCGCTTGGTCTGCCGACGGGTGTCATCATGAAAAAGCCGGTGACTGCGGAAGACCGCGAGAATGCCGGGCCTGAGATCGTAACCATGGGACTGAAAGATAATCTCAGCTTTGCGACCAAAGAATCGCGTGAAGAGGCTGTGAGTGTGCTTGATGGCGCCATGCGGGCTCTTCGGACATCATACCGTTGGGCAGTAGATGATCCGACGCTGATGAAGCTGAAGAATGGTGATCAGGGACCGGGCAAGCGAGGCGGTGCTGTCCCGGCCTATCTGACTGCGCAGATCGCGAACCTGAATGCCGGGTTGCAGCGTCTGTCGGCTGGCGGGGGCGGGGTTAGTTTCTTCGCCTGATCAGGCGTCGCGCCATTTACCAATTGGAATGCCATCAATCGTCCAGTCGCCGATTGAATAACGGATCAGCCTGAGGGTGGGGTGACCGACGGCAGCCGTCATCCGTCGAACCTGACGATTGCGCCCTTCTGTTATGGTAAGACGTATCCAGCTGTCCGGTACAGATTTCCTTTCCCGGATAGGCGGCGTGCGCGGCCAGAGAGCCTCAGGTTCATCAATCAGTTCGGCTTGTGCTGGCCGGGTCCGGCCATCCTTGAGCTGCACGCCGTCCTGTAATGACCTTATTGCCGCAGCGTCGGGAACGCCTTCCACCTGCGCCCAGTAGGTTTTCGGCTGTCTGAATTTCGGGCTCGCAATCCGGTTTTGAAGTTTTCCGTCGTCGGTCAGCAGAAGCAGGCCTTCGGAATCCCGGTCGAGCCGACCAGCGGCATAGACACCCGGCACGTCAACGTAATCGGACAGGGTCTGGCGCTCGGAAGCCTCAATGCCACGGTCGGTGAACTGAGAGAGAACATTGAAAGGCTTGTTGAAGAGGATCGTGCGCGTCATTCGCCGAGTGATACGCGTGGATTACAGCCCGTCAAACATATCCGGTGTATTCGGGTCCTTTCGGTGGCGCATATCCTCACCGATGTAGAAACAAGGATGTTTCATGGTCTGCAGCCCACCCTGACCTTCAAAATGCACCCAGCCGCCGTTTGGCATGCGCACTGTGCGCACCTTTGCGCCGCACATCGGGCAGGCATGGTTCACTGAGCGAGCATCATGCTTGGTGTGATCGGTCGTTTCGCGAACCATCCAGCTGCCGGCAACGCGCGCATATCCGCCGTCCCTGAGCTTGCGATCATGTGCTTTTCGGTAAACGAGCTGAACAGTCATGATCACGAGAGTGATGGGCTATGCTTAATAAATCCTTCTTCTCATCCCCTGAACGGAGGATTGCCGCGCGACAAGTTCAGCTGGATTTTATCCCTTCGCAAATACCTGAAGAGGAGCGTGTTATGACCCAGCCAAAGACAGTTGAAGAAGCACGAGACAAATTCATGAAACTTGTCGGTAAGGAGAACCCTCAAGCTGCGCAGCAGGTTCTCGATGAGTTCTTTTCAGTGAAAGATGCGGACCATGATGAAGCTGAGCGCGAAGCCCATTTTCAAGCCCTTATGGCAAAATCAGGCCTGTCTCTGCCCGAAGGGCATAACTGCTATGCCGACTGCAAGGGCGCATGTGCGGGAATTCCAAAAGTAGAATGGGAAGTTTGTTTTGTCTCTTGCATGGCAGGGTGCTTTTCGGGTGGCGGAGAATGGCCGTGAACCGAAGCATCATGTAATCAGCCTCCTGTTGGCAAAATTAGGTTGATCTTGTGGCCTGCTTTACAGGCTTTCTGAAAGCACCTCCATCACGTGTTTGGATATGGACTGGCGCACATCGAAATAACCCTCCCACGGGTCCGACTTGAGTTGCGCGAGACGCTGGCCAATTGTGCGGATGGTATATTTGTCTGCGGCTTCAATGCGTTTCAGCTCTGCCCAGTCCACAGGTGTCGCAACTGGCGCTCCGGGGCGTGCACGCAGGGAATAGGGTGCGATTGCGGTGGCGCCGCGCTCATTGCGTAGCCAGTCCAGAAATATTTTCCCCTTTCGCTTCTTCTTGGACATTTCAGCCACGTAGGAGCCAGGTGCAGCATCAGCGAGTTTTTGGGCCAGGTTACGTGCTGCTGTCTTGATTTCGTCCCAGTCGCGTCGGCGCTCCAATGGCACGATTACGTGAATGCCTTTGCCGCCCGTCAGAAGGGGAAAGCTTTTCAGCCCTGCACTTTCCAGCACATCGCGCACTTCGAACGCCGCTGACTGCACGTCTTCAAAAGACAGGCTCTCATCGGGATCGAGGTCCATAACGAACCGGTCCGGAGATTCCAGCTTGTCGGTTCGCGCGCCCCAGATGTGGAGTTCCAGCGCACCAATCTGTGCCGCCGACACAAGTGCTTTGGCAGAATTCAGAACCAGGTATTCGTCTTCCTCTCCATCGCTTTCACGGATCATCACTGAGCCGATGTCATCCGGCGTTGAGTCAGTATGATGCTTCTGGAAAAAGCACTTGCTTGTATCACCAGCCGGACAACGGACCAGACTGACAGGTCGGTCCTTGATATGAGGCAGCATATGCTCGGCGACCTCATTCAGATAGGCGGCAATATCGCCCTTGGTCACGCCTTGCTCATCAAAGACTACGCGGTCAGCGTTTGAGATGGTAATTCCGCCAATACGGGTCTCATTATCCTCTGCTGGTTTATTTGCTTCGACCATGTCTGCTTTCTCCGCCTGAGAGATCACGTCTTCCGCAGCTTTGTCGTCGCGCAGGCCAAGATAGCTTGGATGGCGCAGATGTCCGTCTGGTGTCTGCTCTGTGTATTCGATTTCGCAAACCAGTTTTGGTGTGAGCCAGACCGCACGACGTTTCGCATCGCTGGGCAGGGTGTTGAATGGTGATGTCTTTCGGGTCAGTGATTTGAATTTCGCCGACAAATCCGAAAGTGTTTCTTCGTCAAAGCCCGTCCCCACGCGGCCGCGATAGATTAGCTTGCCGTCCTCATATTCGCCCAGCAGAAGCGATGCGAACGGGCGTCCGCGCTTATCGGATTCTCGATATCCTGCGATGATGAATTCATCGCGGCCAAGGCATTTGGACTTGATCCATTGCGTGCCCCGATCCGAAGTGTATTTGCCGTCCGCCTTTTTGGAGATGATGCCTTCCATGCCCATGGCGCAGGCCTTGCCAACGATCCGTTCGCCATCGCCATCAATATGGTCGGAATATCTCAGCTTATGACTGTCTTCGTCCAGAAGGTTCTTGAGCATGGATTTGCGCTCAAGCAGCGGTTTCTTGCGGAGATCCTTGCCGTTCTTATGAAGCAGGTCGAACGCGAAATAGGCCAGATCGGCATCGGCGCCTTTCTTCGTTGCCGCCTGCAGGAGCGAGAAGTTGCTGTGTCCCTCATCATCGAGTGCGACGAGTTCACCATCCAGAATAGCTTTCGGCAGGTTGAGACCTGATAGCGCACGAACAATGCCTGGATATTTATCGGTGTAATCCTTGCCATTGCGGCTGATCAGTTTGACGCGTGGGCCTGAAACAAGCGCCTGAATGCGATAGCCATCAAATTTCATTTCATGGACCCAGTCATCGCCGGTGGGAGGGCTGTCTCTCAGGCTGGCGAGCTGAGGCTTTACGAAATCGGGCAGTTCCTGGTCGGCGTCCTCGCCGTGAATACCCGCATCACCACTGGCCGCGGCAATCTCGATTTCTTTAAAGTCGCGCCCACTGGTTACGCTGTCCGTCCAGATATCTCGCGGATCGTTATCTTCATCGATATGATCATCGCGCTCTTTGATCAGAAGCCAGTTTTCGCGATCGGACTTCTTTTTTGACTTCATGCGGACCAGTGCAAACCCGCCCGTCAGACGCTGGCCGTTCAGAGTGAATTTCAGCGAGCCTTTCTTCAGTCCTTCATGAGGATCATCCTGAGGCTCCCATGTGCCTTGATCCCAGAGCATGACCGTGCCCTTGCCATAGCCATCGGGGATCACGCCTTCAAAACTGCCATAGTCTAGCGGATGGTCCTCGGTCCGAACGGCGAGGCGTTTATCAGAGGGATTGAGGCTCGGCCCCTTGGTCACGGCCCAACTTTTCAGTACGCCATCCAGCTCCAGACGGAAGTCATAATGGAGCCGCGTGGCGTCATGTTTCTGGATGACGAAGCTGTTTCCTGATCCCTTGCTGGCAGACGCGCTGCCGTCAGGTTCTGGCGTTCGTGAGAAATCTCTTTTTTCACGATAGGTCTGGAGCTGGTCATCCGCCATGGTCAGGCCGCCTTGTCAGATTTCTTCGAGCGGGAAGATTTCTTCTTCGAACTGCCTTTGGAGTCATCTTTATCGACGCTTTTACGGAGCGCATCCATCAGATTGACGACTTTACGCGTGCCGCCGGTTTCATCTGAAGACGTGTCTTCTGAGATCTCACCCTGCTTACGCTTTTCTTCGATGAGCTCTTTGAATGCCTTGGTGTACTGGGACCGGAAGGCGTCGGCTTCGAAGGGCGCAGATTTGCGCTCGATCAGTTCACCAGCCAGCTCCATCATTTCCTTGTCGGCCTTCATCTCCGGAATGTCTTCGAAAATGCTGTCGCTTTCCTTGATCTCCTCAGCATAGCGCAGCGTTTCGAGAAGCAGGCCCTGTCCACAGGGTCTGATGGCCACAACGTAATCCCGACCGCGCACTGCCATCTGTCCGAGCCCAACCTTACCGGCTTTCTTCAGCGCTTCGCGGATGACGGTGAAGCCTTCCTCTGCGACTTCATCTTCTTTCGGCACGACGTAATACGGCTTTTCAAAATATCTTGGGTCGATCTCGCAACTGTCGACGAACTGGATCAGGTCGATGGTGCGCTTGCTCTCCAATTTGATCTCGTCGAGCTCTTCCGGTTCGATCACGACATATTCGTTTTTGGAGGTCTCATAGCCTTTCACGATGTCGTCTTTGTCGACCGGGCCGACTCCCTCGGCGACCTTCTGATATCGGATACGTTTACCGCTCTTTCGATCATACTGATGGAGTGAAGGTCGGCTCGCCGATTTCGTGGCCGTGTAGAGTTCGATGCCGATGGTCACAAGTGAAAGTCTGAGGTGACCTTTCCAGTATGCACGCACTGCCATTTTAATTCGCCTTTATGAATCCGAATGCGAATCACTTGTTTCGGTTCCGATTCAGTTCGGTCTGCGCTTTTATGCAGGCGGGAACTGTGCTTACCGGATGCCATGACCATAACGATTTCACTCAACCCAGAACTCGATCTGCCCGCGCTCGCCAAAAGCTTCCACGAGTCCGGCCGGCTGCAGATCCGGGACTTTCTGAAAACATCTGACGCCCGGAAGGTGCTTGCCGCGCTTGGCCGCGTCGAGTGGAATCTCGTCATGAATGACCGGGATCGACACATTGATCTTCCGGTATCGCAATTGCCGAACCTGGGCCTCGAGCGCATCCGCGCAGCCGTTCACCAGGCGCTTGGGCGCGCAGCTGACGAATTTCAGTATGTCTATGAGAACTATCCGATTGCCGACGCCGCTGCTTCTGGCAGCCTGAAACTGAAAGAACTCAAAGCGATTTTCGAGTTCATGAACTCTGAAAGTGTGCGCAACACGCTGGAGACAATCACCGGCCATGCGACCGACTTCTGCGACATGCAGGCGACCAAATATGGTCCCGGACATGTTCTCACGCCTCACGATGATGGCGTTGAGGGCAAGAACCGGAAATTCGCCTATGTGCTCGGGCTGACCGAGGGCTGGTCATCGGTCTGGGGCGGGCAGCTCCAGTTCATCACAGACGACGGGCGTGTGGAGCAGAGCTTTGTTCCAGCCTTCAACACACTGTCGATTTTCGCGGTCCCGGCGCTGCATCATGTCAGCCAGGTGGCCAGCTTTGCGCCCAAGCCGCGCTTATCTCTCACTGGCTGGTTTCGTTGCCACGACAGCTGACGTATGGTCGGCGCTCGTGTTCATTACGACTTGAGAGGCTTGCTTGATGATCCTATCGACGATCGCCGTTGACGATATTGCCGCCGCCATTCAGGTCGCCATTGCACCAATCTTCCTCCTGGTCGGAACGGGGTCGCTTTTGAATGTGGTGACGGCGCGCCTGGGGCGGGTTGTCGATCGCGTCAGAGCGATCGAGTCGCTGATTGAAGCCGGGGAAGACGAAACCTTAGAACGCCGCCATGTCGCTGAACTGATCGCGCTGGACAGACGGATGAAATTTGGCAACCGCGCGGTTTATTTCTGTTGCGTGTCAGCCGTATTGATCTGCTTTCTCGTGGCGTTTGTTTTCGTGGCAGACTTCTTCGGCGCCGCAGCAGGCCTCCTCGTTGCATTGCTCTTCATGATCGTCGTTGTGACGCTGATCATCGGTCTTATCTGCTTCCTGATGGAAGTGACTATTGCGACGAATATCCTGAGGGTACGCCACGAATTGATCACCGGCGGCCGGACCGCTGAGCTTCTAAAAGCCAGCGACAAGCCGATCGACCGCTGAGAGGCCCGGCCGGGTCAATTGCTAGTCCGCGAATCGAACTTCAACGCGACGGTTCATGGGAACGATCAGATCATCTTCGGTGAGGGCGTTTTTCTCGCCTGCCGCAACGATCTCAATCCGTTCAATATCAAGGCCCTCGGCAAGTATGGCCTGAAGTACGGCGTCGGCACGACGTTGCGAGACCCGGAGATTCACGTCTTCTGATCCAATCGAGTCGGCATGCCCGACAACTTCGATGGCGTTCGGTTTGCAGGTGCCAGCAGCCTCCACAATCGCGTCAATGACCAGGCCAGCTTGTGAATCGAGCGTTGTCTGATCTGAGGCGAAATAGACCTGGAAGGTTTCCTGAAAGCACTGAGGCGCTTCCGCCATCTCTTCAGGCGGAGGCGGCGCGAGCGGCGGAGCAGGTGGTGGCCCCTGGATGGCGCTGCACGCTGCTGCGCTCGCAAGAAGACCCAGGACGGTTGCCTTCTTTATGAAATATCCCATCACATCCAACTCCCACCCTTCAAACTCTTTGCTGTTCTACTGTGGTTTTGCACAGCTGCAAATCTCTCTCTTGGCTGCTCGGGTGTATTGAGGACTGGTGGCCGTTAGACGCTCGCTTTTTCCTGATGGTGTGAGAGGCAGTTGGCTGGCGTCATTCTTTGCAGCCAATTTCACCGAGTCAGTCAGGTTTTTCTTAACCATGCAGAAAGCACTCCGTGAGGTAATTGGCGGGTCCCGGAAAGGAGCCTGCAAAATGCTGAAACATCTCATCCGACACGTCGCTCAGACCACAGGCCTTAATGGCCAGACATCACGAGCAGCACTCGGTATTCTTCTAAGCGCTTCAGATCGCCAGGGGTCACCTTTCATGAAAGAGCTGAACCAGCGGTTTCCTGCCGTTCGTAAGCTCGTCAATCAATCGCGCCAGGTTTATGGCGGCGCGAAGGGCGAAATTGCGCAATTGATCGAGCAAACACCTGGCGGTCGGATGGCGGTGGCGACAACCATGATCCGCAATCTTCAGAATCTCGGTCTCAGCCATCAGCAAATCGCAGGCCTTTTCCCTGCTGTTTCATCCTATTACGAAACCAATTACGGCATTAAAGGCTTTGCCCACCTTGGCGATCTTCTCGGCGGCGGTGAAGCTGTTGAGGCATCGAAGGCAGTGCACGGCTAGGTCGGCGCGTCTTCGTAAGATGAAAGGCCGCCCTCAGGGGCGGTTTTTTGTTGCGAGGAAAAGCCTGCAAGGGTCTAAAGCACTATGACTTCAAATCTCTGCCTTGCGATGAACACGTTGACAGAAGCCCTGACTACAGAGGCTGAAAGCCTCATTTCTGGATGTGATCTCGTGACAATAGACTTTCAGAACACCCTGCCTGGCCATCAGGATGGGGACACGGAAGTTCAGCTGGAAACACTGAAGAAGTCTTCTCGTACGCTCTTTCTGAAGGGCAGGCTCACGGCAGGAGACGAGGTTATTCTGGCTGCGCGAGCGATTTTTAAGGCAAAATCTGCTTCCGAAGAAGGTTAATCAAACCTTAATAAAGCAAATTTCTCCAATTTATTCTAATTTTGTTCCAAAACTTTGTTGCGATGAGAACAAAAAGAGAATATATGTTATTCACAGGAACGGAGAAAGAACATGCGGGCTGTGAATTTTTGTGGAAAGTCGGGACGCGATTACAAATTTGACCGGGTCTCTCCTGATGCTGATTGGGCCGCACGCCAGGGTATCGCGCTTTTTGCGTCTCATTCAGGCTTTGGCTGGCGCATCATCCGGATCGTCGAACTCGATGGTCGCAGCGACAATATCCAGCCGATCTGGGCGTGGCGCGATGCGCAACGCTACGGTGCCCGCGCTGTCTTCTTTGCTGATTGTGACCGCGTTCTCGACCGCAAGACGAGCATTGCAGATCTTCGTGAAGGTCTGGATCCGGTCTGTGACGCTGAACGGGCGCGACACGTCGCTTAATTGGTAGAATGCCGGTCAAATGACCGGCTCTCCGTTTTTCGGTAATTAGTATACGCCTTCATTCGAGCCAGAAGACTGGAGCGCTTCCTGCGCCGCAGCAGTCTTTGCGGAGCGAACCAGCTGGACGAATTCGGAGCGATATCCGAAGGCGTCTTCGCCGCGGGCGTTCAACGCGATTTCGATCACGTCATCATAGTCAAACTCTGAATTGAGATAGGGCTCACCCTTAAGGAGCTGTCCGAAGCCCGCCACCGCTGTTGCCAGCCGTGTGCTTTGTGGTGCGGCGCTGAGCGATGAAGCCTTCATTTCATGCGTGATCGGGACTTCGATCAACTTTGACGTCTCAGACTCCGGCAGTTTGTAGCGCAGTTTCAGAAAAGCGAATTCGTTGGCGATAATGTCAGTTCGAGGTGTTCTCGATTGCTGATAGCGCCGTTCGTCCAGCATGCCTTTCGCACCGATCGGCGTGATCTCGTAGATCGCCGTGACCCGGTGTCCTGCGCCAATCTCGCCGGCATCAACCTCATCGTTGTTGAAATCGGCTTCTTCCAGCATCCGGGTTTCATACCCGATCAGCCGGTATTCGGTGACGGCTTCAGGATTAAATTCGACCTGAATTTTCACGTCTTTGGCGATGGTGAAGAGCGAGCCCGACAAATCATCGCTGAGCAGCTTACGCGCCTCATTTAGCGTGTCGACATAGGCGGCCATGCCGTTTCCGGTCTGGGCAATCTTCTGCATCATCGCATCATTATAATTGCCGCGGCCAAAGCCCATGACCGAGAGATAAACGCCGCTGTCGCGCTTGCGGGAGACAAAGTCTTCGAGGCGCTCATCGCTGGTAATGCCGACATTGAAGTCGCCATCCGTCAGGAGCATGACACGATTGACGGCATCCTCGTCGAAGGATTGTTCTGCCAGCGCGTATGCGCGGCGCAGTCCCTCTCCGCCAGCGGTCGAACCGCCCGCACTCAGCCGTTCCAGTGCCGCCATGATCTTGGCTTTGTCGTCACCCGATGTGGGTTCAAGAACCGTGCCCGCAGCACCGGCATAGACGACAATGGCAATATTGTCCTCTGCGGTCATCTGCTCAATCAGCATGCCCAGCGCCTTCTTCGCGAGGGGCAGCTTGTCGGGAGAGTTCATGGATCCGGAAACATCCACCAAAAGGGTAAGGTTGAGCGGTGGGCGTTCATCGGCGTCAATCTCATAGCCCTGCAGGCCAACATGCATCAGCATGTTCTCTTCAGACCAGGGCGAAGGGACAATCGTGACATTCGTCGAAAAGGGTGGGTCGCTGCTTTCTGGCACAGGGTAGGCATAATCGAAGTAATTGATCATTTCTTCGATCCGGACCGCATCTTTCGGCGGCAGAATGCCATCATTCAGATAGCGGCGGACGACGGAATAGGACGCGGTGTCGACATCTACGGAGAAGGTTGAGACGGGTTCATCGCTCACGCGCTTGATGGGATTGCTGTCCACATCTTCATATCGCTCCCTGTCGAGCTGTGGCTCCATCCCCGGCGCAGGTGCCGCGCCAATTTTCATGCCCGTGACGGAGACCATTCGCTGGGCCTGAGCAACGTCTGAAATAATCATGCTCTGAGGAGGTGGAGCAGGCGGAGGCGGCGGAGGTGCAGGCGGCGGCGAAACCACGGCAACTTCTTCAGCTGACATCCGTTCGGTGGATCCACCATTCGTGGAAGTGCAGGCGACCACGGCTAGAGCGCAGCTGCCGATCAGTAAATATGTGCGAAATTTGCGTGCCATAATTCTTCGTCCCTCAAAAAATGAATGAGGACAGGGGGCCTGCGGCCTGTGTCGGAAATACGGCGCACTGCGGCAGAACTCGGGCCAATTCCGTGTCAATTCACTGAGGCAGCAATCCAGCTATCCATATCACGCTCGACAATCGTCAGAGGACGTGACCCGTCAGACAAAAGTTCTTCGTGGAAGTCTGCGAGCACAAATCGCGGGCCAAGCACGCCCTCAGCGCGATCTATCAGAGTAGAATAGGTCGTGTACCCTTCAACTGCGGCGCAGGCAAAGCCTGGTTCTGCCCTGAAAAGAAGCAGAAGGTCTCTCGCGACCGCTTCGCTCATGCCAAGACGAGAGGACAGCGAACGCACGGCGTCGTCTTCGGTCCAGAGTCCGGATAAAAGTCCGGCTTCCGCCTCGGCCTGGGCGAAGGTCATAAGGCGGTCATACAGCATAGCAGCTTCCAGCTGAGGCGCCTGATTGAAGGCGCCTCGCGAAGCCAGCGTGTCCAGCGCAAACAAAGGCCAGCCAAGGTCAAAGGCCAGTGTTGAAACGCCGCGCGCCAGACGCGGTGTGTCTTCGCTCGTTGAAACCTGGCGCACGCGGAAGTCATGGCCTGGAATGAAATTCTTCAGAACAGCCAGAATATTCTGGCTCATGGGGAGGCGCTCCAGATGGTCGACTGAAATGTTCAGGCGCACAACGTCGTTATCCCGGGTCTGGTCCATGCGTTCGAAAAGATGGGACATTGCCGATGACTGTCCTGGCAGGCCGGATTCGCTGCGGCCCTCAGGTGCCGGGGGCAGTACGGGAGACATTTGCAGGAGCGCAGTCGGCTCTTTCGAAAACGCGTCGATATCTGCAGACAATCTGACCAGGGCTTGCTCGAAACGGATAAAGCTCTCCGGCAATGGTGGTGTCTCGCTGACGGGAGGTGTGGAGGCCGCGCTCAGTTCGCTTATTTCCGGTTCGGGTGGCAGCGGGAATACCGGGGCGCGTTGAGACCATATGGTAATGGCTTCCTGAGGCAGTTCAGGCACGGGAATGCCATCGATCTCGCGTTCGGGCGTAAATGTTTCACCGTCTTCAGTAACGATGGTTTCAGGCATCGGAATATGCCGGTCCCAGTCGTTCTGAACCACTCCCCAGAATTCCGTAACGGTTTCATCGGCCAGACGCGATGCAGTCACGAGACAGGATTGCCCGTCCATACGACCAGATGTGAGCTGAGCCAGCAGCGCATTGAACTGTTCAGGAACGTATGAAGGCTCCGGGACACCGGGTGTTCCGCGCGCCTGTATTTCGGTGAGTGTGTTCAGAAGGGCTTCGACCTCTGGAACCAGCAGGTCAGCCATGGTCTGCGCCAGGCTGACCTTGGCTGGCGGGCGAGGGGTCTCTTCTCGACCCGTTGCGCGCCAAACCGTTCGCCAGGCAAGAAAACTGGTTTGATCACGGAGTGGGGATGCGCTCACATCATCGTGAAGCCGCGAGATAATGGCTTCAGGCGGCAGCACGCCACTCGTGGCGCTCAGTTCAAGACGCCGATGTGCGGCGTTCAGGCTGGCGGCAAGGCGTGGCAGATAGTCTGCAAGCTCCTCCGACGACCAGTCGTTTCGATCGCTTTGCAGGTAGTCGAGCAGGTCTTGGACCGCCAGATGCGGTCCGCTGACATGATCTATCGGAAAGGGCCGGGAATAAATCAGATCCGAAGAGGCATGACCTGTCCGACCGGTCTCTACGGCGAAGCGATACGCGGCATGGAGCTCCCAGAACGCGTTGAAGTCCGGAGCGTCAGCGACAGGCGCTGGCAGACGTGCCAGTTCCTGAAACGCAATCAGACGTTTGACGCGCGCATTCTCGCGGTCGGCATCAGATTCCAGTCTTGCGGTGCGCACCCATTCGCGTGGCGTGACGTCTGGCGCAGGCAAGGGTTCGGCCGGATAATCATAGCCGAGACTTTGCTCAAGCTGGTCTAGCTGAGCGTATAAACTTTGCCTTCCGACATAGGATTCGCTGGTCGAAACGCGCTCCTGGCCATCCGAGCAGGCGGCCAAGCCCAGGACCGGCAGAATCAGGCCTATCAATCTGAAAGTCCTGAGATCAGTGCCCGAAGACCGCGGAAAACGACAAAATAGAGACATGATCATAGAGTTTGGCCCAGGCAGTTGGCTTTGGTCGGTTGTCGCAGAAATTGTTTTCCTTTAAGGAGCCGACTGCATCAAGTTTGGAGAGCTTTATGGAAACGACACCCGTCGGACAAGGCCCGGAGTTGACCGGGAATGTTTTATTCTACCGCAAGCCTGAACCGCTTTCTCTGGAAGCTCACGGCAAGCTGGGCGTAAAGAGAATTGATCAGCCATTCGGTTTTCTCCGCCAGGCGCACGCGGTTCCGGTAACGATCAGCGAATTCGGCATGACTGCTTCGTCTTATCCGGTCATCTTTGTTGGCGCGGAAAAAACACCGGTTGCCGTTATGGGCGTCAGCCAGGGCGTGAACCTGTTCGTCGACGCCGACGGCAAGCCACTGCCAGAATATTATCTTCCGGCTTTCGTCCGCCGCTATCCTTTCGTCTTCGCTGCTGACGACAATCAGGACCGTCTTCTGCTTTGCGTCGATCGCGAAGCGCCAATGGTGTCTGACAATCCTGACATGCCTTTCTTCGAAGGCGATCAGCCGTCCAAATATACGCAGGATGCAATCGAATTCTGTAAGGAATTCGAGCGCCAGCGCCGCGGCACAGCTGAATTCGTGAAGCTGATGGAATCACACGATCTGTTTGAGCAGAAAACTGTGACCTACAAGCCGCGTGATGAGCAGGGTAATGAAGGTCAGGCGCAGAAGATTGCGGATTACTGGGCGATCTCCGAAGAGAAGCTGAACAAGCTGCCTGCGGAAACTTTCATCCAGCTGCGCGATCAGAACGTGCTTGGTGCTGTTTATTCTCACCTGGTTTCGCTTTTGAACTGGTCGAACATCATCCAGCGCGCAATTCGCATGCAGCAGGCGCCTTCCGCCTGATTGCGGCCCAAATTCTGCATTTCGAACGCGCCAGGCTCTGTCTGGCGCGTTTTTTATTTGGTCTCACAGCCGAGGCAAATCCGCTCACAAGCGTGCGATGACCCTTTTCGTGCTGTCATGTAGCACCTACACATTGATGAGACCCATGATTTCGAGTTTGGACGCATCTCTATGCTGACCCGTTTTGTATCAGGACTGACTTTCCTTCTGCTGATGGCCACAGGGCTTCAGCAAGGTATGTCTCGCGCCGAGGCCCAGCCAGTCGATTCAGGCCATGCGCTTGTCGAGATGGTCGCCAACCATGAAACAGTGACGCCGGGGCAGACCATCCGTCTGGCCTTGCATCTCGATCTGGCTGACCACTGGCATGTTTACTGGAAAAACGCCGGCGACTCCGGATTGCCGTCTGAAATCATCTGGGATGACGGGATTCAGGCAGAAATCGGCGACTTTGTCTGGCCAGCGCCTTATCCGCAGCCGCTCGATAGTCTGATGAATTACGGCTATGAGGAAGAGCTCATCCTGCCGTTTGATGTCACCATACCGGAAGATGCGAGCGGCGAAGTGGCGCTGACTGGCACGGCCTCTTTCCTTATCTGTGAAGATATCTGCATCCCCGAAGATGCGCCGGTGGCTGTTTTTCTGCCTGTCACTGACACGCCGACGCCAAATGCTGACACCGCTGCGCTTTTCGAACGGGTCGACAGCCAGATTCCAGTCGACTTCGATGGTGAAGCGCGGATTGATCGGTCAGGTGACCCCTGGAAGCTCTCGCTGCAAAGCCCTTCTGTGCGTGCAGCGTTTGACGCTGAGGTTGAATATGCGCGCTTCTTTCCAGAAGATCATCAGATCCTTCACCCCCCCGTGCAGCCCGCTTCGCTCGGAGAAGATGGCGTAACGCTTTCTTTGCAGGAATCGCCTGGCATGGGCGGGGAGGACGAGCTCGCAGGCGTACTGGTCGTTCAGGATGTTGAGGGCAATCGCATTGCGTTCGACCTTGTCGCTGAGCCCGGAGACGTGATGGCCGGGACCTCCGGTACAGCTTTCAGTACTTCAAAAGCCGCAGGCGCCGGTGCTGGCGATAGCGCAGGCCTTGGCGTTGCAGGCTTGCTGGGCCTTCTGGGGCTTGCCTTTATTGGTGGGGCGATCCTCAATCTGATGCCGTGCGTTCTGCCGGTCCTGTTCATCAAGGCGCGAAGCCTTCTGCCGCTGGCTGGCAGCGATCAGATGGGTGAAATCCGTGCGCACGGCATTTTCTATGCTGTGGGCGTGGTGGTCTGCTTCCTTGCCTTCGGTGTTATTCTTGCCGCCTTGCGCGCCGCTGGCGAAACGGCGGGTCTTGGCTTCCAGCTTCAATACCCACCTGTTGTCGCGGCACTCGCGCTTTTGATGTTTGTGCTTGGCCTCAACATGATGGGCTGGTTCGAATTTGGTAGCTCCTTCATGGGCGTCGGGTCGGGGCTCGCCGAGAAGAGTGGGCATCCGGGCGCTTTCTTCACAGGCTTACTTGCGGCTTTTGTTGGCGCGCCCTGTGTTGGCCCATTCATTGGCGCTGCCACAGGCGTGCTGGTCACGCAGCCGGTCTGGGTGATCCTGATTGTGTTTGCCACCATGGGCCTTGGCATGGCTGCGCCATTTCTGCTCGTCAGCCTCTTCCCACGCCTGGTGTCTGCGCTGCCAAAGCCTGGTCCCTGGATGGAGCGGACAAAGCAATTCTTCGCGTTTCCGCTCTTCCTCACAGCGGTCTGGCTCGTCTGGGTTCTGGCCAATCAGGCTGGCTCGGCC
>CETS01043655.1_pt1 | contig 38284 bp, 27 predicted proteins | sample 356391 | NCBI WGS metagenome assembly CETS01 (sample SAMEA2622673, study PRJEB7988) | marine metagenome | isolation source: saline water (ENVO:00002010), including
AAAGGTATAGGCAAAGCTGTTTGCCTCGGCTTCTGCCCGGGTGATGACCAGTGTCAGTCCCTCGGTTTCCCGGAACTGCATGCGTGGCCTGATCTTGAGGTGAGCAATGTCGCGTGTCGTCGTCACGAAGACATAAGTGTCCCAATGGAGTTCGGGCTTCATCTCCGAGAGGAGCTTTTCGAGATCGGTTTCGCCGGTCATGTGAAATCCCGCTGGTTTTGCTGTGTTGGTAACCCTAACCCAAAATGCAACCGAGCGGCAGGCCCGGTCAGATTCTCCAGAAGCGCGGCGTCAGCACCACAAAAATTGTGATCAACTCAAGTCGTCCGAAAATCATCGCGATGAGGCAGACCCATTTTGCGAACGGATGGAGCGGCTGGAATGTTCCTGAGGGCCCAAAAATACTGCCAAGGCCCGGGCCGACGTTTGAAATTGAGGTCGCCGCAGCAGACAGCGAGGAGATCGCATCAAGACCCGTAAGAGAGATGAGGACTGCTGAGACAGAAAACACGAACAGATAGAGGAAAATGAACGTCATCACCGATTGAAGCACATCGTCCTGTACCCGCCGGTGACCGTAACGGACAACGATGATCCGGTTCGGGCTGAGCATGCGGCGGATATAGGTCCACATGGTGCGCAGGACGATTTCGACGCGGAAGACGTTCATGCCGCACGCCGCTGAGCCGGCGCAGCCGCCAATGAACATAAGAGTAAAAAACACAATTTCTGGCAGGCTGCCCCACTGTCCGTAGTCAGTGGAGGAATAGCCCGTCCCCGTCAGCACTGAGACAACGCTGAAAATCGTGTCGCGCAGCAAATGCTCATCATGTCGGATGAAATAGGTTTGCGGATGAAGCTTTACGCAGACATAAAGAATGATTACAGCGACGATGGTGACTGCCAGATAGAAGCGTGGTTGAGGGTCCTTTACGAGCCAGTTTATGCGGCCGTGAAAGAACAAAACCATGGTGGTGAATGGCAGGCCGGCGAGAAACATGAAGACAATCGACACTTCGATTGCACGGGTCTCGGCATATTTTCCCATGGACGCGTCACTGGTGGAATATCCGCCGGCTGCCATAGTGGTCATGGCGTGATTGACCGCGTCAAAAAATGTCATTCCCGCAACGACGTAACAAAACAGGCAAGCAATGGTGAGGCCGAGATAGAGCCAGGTGATCTGCTTGGCGATTTCAGTGACGCGTGGGAGGAATTTGTCTGACACGTCCGAAGATTCAGCGCGGAAAAGCTGCATACCACCAACGCGCAGCATGGGCAGAACGGCAATCGCCGTCACAATAATTCCGACCCCGCCAATCCATTGCAGGATGGAGCGCCAGAGCAGAAGGCCTTTCTGTTCTTCGTCGAGGCCGGTCATGATGGTGGCACCGGTTGTGGTGAGGCCTGAAACGGATTCAAACACCGCATCTGTGAAGGTGAAGCCGAGCGCCAGGAAGGGGAGCGCGGCGGCCAGAGGCAGAACGGCCCAGACAAGTGTTGTCAGCAGGAAGGCTTCGCGTGTTCCGGTCTTTTTCTCGGAATTGCCGCTGGCGATTGTGAGAATACCGCCAATCCCACCCAGAACGAAGGCCGTCAGACCAAACACGCCCCAGCTTTCAGCGCTGGTGAAAAAGTCCACCACTGCACAGGGAAGCATCGCCCCGCCGGTCAGCATCAGGAGTATGCCGAGCGCGGAGAGGATGGGCTGAAGGTTCATGGTAAAAAGCGGACCTTAGTTCGCTCGAGCCGTTTCATACGGACTGTCGAGCGAAAAGGCAGGAATGGTGACCCGGAACTCCTCACCGTCTTCGCGACGCATACCGTAATGACCGGCCATCATGCCAGAAGGTTCGGGCAGCGGGCAGCCACTCACATAGAGATAGGACTCGCCGGGATGCAGAACGGGCTGCTCACCCACTACGCCTTCGCCATCAACGATCTGCCGGCGGCCAACCGCATCGGTAATCTCCCAGTGCCGATTGATCAGCTGGATGGTGTGGTCGACATTGTTGTCGATCTGAACGGTATAGCGCCAGACGAACCGGCGCTTGCCAGGATCAGAATCATCCTCGACATATTCTGGCAGCACACTCACCGTGACGCCCCAGGTTTCATGCGAATAGGGAAAGACGATATCGTCCATCATGCCTTGTTTGCCTCGTCGAGTGCATAGAGCACATCTTCCATAAGATCATCTGCATCCTCCAGGCCAACGGAGAAACGCACCCAACTCTCATCAAGCCCCATACTGGCACGCTCTTCCGGCGAGAGCGCCCGGTGAGTTGTCGTCGCCGGATGGCAGGCCAGCGATTTTACATCGCCCAGATTGTTGGAGATCTGTACCAATGAAAGCGCGTTCAGGAAGCGGAATGCCGCGTCCTTGCCACCTGCCAGCGACAGGGCGATCAGCGTGCCGCCAGATCGCATCTGCTTGGCGTGCACTTCATAGTGCGGATGGTCTTTCCGCCCGGGATAGCGCAGCGCGCGCACGGCCGAATGCTCTGCCATGGCGTCGGCCAGTCGGGTTGCTGTCTCTGATTGACGCTCGACGCGGATTTCCAGCGTCTCGAGACCTTTCAGAATGACCCAGGCATTGAAAGGCGAGATGCATGGCCCCGAATGCCGGATGAAAGGATCAATGATCTCTTCCATGTCTTTCTTTGGCCCGAGAATCATCCCGCCAAGCACGCGTCCGCCGCCATCCATGTGCTTGGTGGCCGAATAGAACACCCAGTCAGCGCCGAGCTCAAACGGACTTTGCAGAACGGGGGATGCAAACACGTTGTCGACAATGAGCTGCGCGCCCGCCTTGTGAGCCAGATCGGCAACCGCCTTGATATCCACCGCATCCAGCATCGGATTGGCCGGGCTCTCAACCAGAACCAGTTTGGTCGGCTTGGACAGCGCCTTCTCCCAGGCTTCCATGTCCATACCGTCAACGAATTCGGTTTCAACGCCATATTTGGGTAGCTGATTGGCAATGAGCCAGCGGCAGGAGCCAAACAGCGCACTTGCGCCGACCACCCGGTCACCTTGCTGGATCGGCGCGGTCAGGATCGCGTTCATGGCGCCCATTCCGGATGCCATAGCGCGACACGCTTCAGCGCCTTCAAGCAGACGCAGCCGTTCTTCCAGCATGGCCACAGTCGGATTATTGTATCGGCCATAGACATAGCCGGGCTCTTCACCGGCCATGCGTGCCTGAGCCTGCTCCGCTGAATCATAGACATAGCCCGATGTCAGAATCAGGGCTTCGCTCGTTTCCTGCCAGTCCGTGCGCTCGGTGCCGCCATGCACCAGATTGGTGGCGCGGCGGTAGGTCTTGCGCGGATCAGAAGAACCTGAACTCATAATTTGGCCTTTTCTCATACAAGGGCGCGGGCATAGAGACTTGCGTCGGCCTTCGTCAAGGTGAAGGTTGGATTACCAATAGTACAAACGAGTCGGACACCAAAGTGCGTTTTAAGCCCGGAATTCTCGCAGATCACCAGATCGACGACATCATTGCTGAAGGTGCCATCAGGGCCGAAGGGGGGCTTGAGCCCCTGCAGGTCCAGCCCGCCAGCCTTGATCTGCGTCTGGGCGGCAAAGCCTATCGCATGCGCGCGAGCTTTCTGCCCAATGGACGGCGCGTTGAAGACTGCCTGACAGATGAAGTTGTCATGCACACGGTCGACCTCTCTGGCGGCGCTGTCCTGGAAACAGGATGTGTCTATCTCGTCCCGTTGCAGGAGAGCCTGTCACTACCCAAAGGCCTGACAGCCTCTGCGAACCCGAAAAGCTCGACGGGGCGGATCGATGTGTTCGTGCGGCTGATCGCGGATGGTGTTTCGCGTTTTGACGGTGTTCCGGATGGCTATGATGGCCCGCTCTATTCGGAAGTCAGTCCACGGACATTCTCTGTACTGGCACGGCCTGGCGACAGGTTGCTTCAGATGCGTTTCCGATCTGGAGATCATGTGCCGACCTCAACACTCGATTTTTCGGTACATCTCGAGCCCCTGCAGGACGAGCTGATTGGATACCGCGCGCGACGTCATTCCGGAGTGCTGGATATTTCCCGTATTGGTGGCCACCGGACAGATGATTATTGGGAGCCGGTTTATGCGCGCGATGGACGGCTGATTCTGGATCCTGACGAGTTCTACATTCTGGCATCGAAAGAATTCGTTCGAATTCCCGAAAACCGAGCCGCAGAAATGGCGCCGATTGCACCGGATCTTGGTGAATTTCGCGCTCATTATGCTGGCTTTTTTGATCCCGGCTTTGGCTGCGATGGCAAGGAGGGGCGAGCGGTTCTGGAAGTCCGTGGCCGGGATGTGCCTTTCATCCTGGAGCATGGTCAGCCGGTCGGCCGCCTTGTCTATGAAGCCATGTCAGAAGAACCTCGCTCACCTTATGGCGGGCAGGGCTCCAATTATCAGGGGCAGGGGCTGAAGCTTTCAAAGCATTTCTCTGGCTGATCTTGCGACCGGCGATGACCTTGTGGGCGAGCGCGGTCAGACATGATAGACTGCCACCATGAGTTATGACGTTGGTCCCGGTGATCTTGTCCTGTGTGTGAATGCGGCCCCGAACCATGTGACGGGCATGCCTGTGCCGCTTGTGGCCGGCGAGACCTACACGGTTTATGACGTCTTGCTGTTTGCCTGCCCCTGCGGTCGATCCGACGCGCTCATTGATGTCGGCGTCGGCTTTGCCTGGTGCCAGTCGAGATTTCGACTCCTTCCCAAACCCAAGGCGAAAGCCAAGAGACGCAGCGCCTCCAGGCCGAAGGAGCTTGAGAAGGTCTGATCGCAGTCAGAATTTGGCGACTGCATTCTGCGCAAAGAAAAAGCCTCGCCAATAAACTGGCGAGGCTTTCTTGTTTGAAGGTTGGAGCCTGACCTAGTGCAGGTTCAGGAGATCCGCATCACCGCCTTGCGCAGCCGTATTGACGGTGGTTGTCCGTTCAACAGCAAAGCGCGGCAGATAGTGCGGTCCGCCGGCTTTCGGGCCGGTACCTGACAGACCTTCGCCGCCGAATGGCTGAACGCCTACAACGGCGCCGGTCATTGTCCGGTTCACATAGGTGTTGCCGACCTTGACCTTGGACTGAACTTCCTTGGCAAAACTTTCCAGCCGCGAGTGAATACCCAGCGTCAGGCCATAGCCTTTTGCTTCGAGCTTCTGACAGGTCTTGTCCATCTTGTCCGGATCATAGCGGACGACGTGAAGGATCGGCCCAAACGTCTCACGCGTGAGATTATCAATCGATTTCATCTCGATCAGCGTCGGCGCGAAGAAAGTGTGCTCCTCCGGCAGGCCTTCGAGCTCCACACGCTTCAGCACTTTCGCGTTTTTGTCCAGCTTGTGGAGGTGGTCAGAGAGAAGCTCTCGGGCATCCGCATCAATCACCGGTCCGCATTCCGTGGACGGCAATGACGGGTCGCCAAGCTTGATCTGATCCATTGCGCCTTTCAATCCTTCAATCAGCATGTCTGCTGTATCATCCGGGATGAAGGCCACACGCAGCGCAGAGCACCGTTGACCCGCTGAGCCAAACGCGGAGGCGATGATGTCGTCGATCACCTGCTCGCGCAGTGCTGTCGTGTCTACGAACATGGCGTTCATGCCGCCGGTCTCTGCGATGAGCGGCAGGATTGGCCCCTCACGATTGGCGAGCGTCTGGTGGATCAGGCGAGCGACTTCAGTCGAACCTGTGAAGCACACGCCACCAAGATCTTTATGCTTGGTCAGAGGCGCGCCGATTGTTTCACCATCGCCCGGCAGGAGATGCAGAATCTCTTTCGGCAGACCGGCCTTCTGGAACAGCTTCACAGCCTCAAAGGCGATCAGGGTTGTTTGCTCTGCCGGTTTTGCCACCACGCCGTTACCAGCTGCAAGCGCTGCGGCGACCTGGCCTGTGAAAATGGCGAGCGGGAAGTTCCATGGGCTGATGCAGACGAAGACGCCGCGACCGTGAAGGCTGAGATGGTTTGTCTCGCCAGTTGGCCCAGGCATACGTCTTGGTTCATTGAAGTGCGCTTCAGCTTCGTGCGCATAGTAACGCAGGAAGTCGACAGCCTCACGAACTTCGGCAATGCCGTCGCTCAGTGTCTTGCCGCCCTCACGCGCCATAATGGCGATCAGGCGTTCCATATTGTCTTCAAGCGCATGAGCCATATCGCGCAGGATGTCCGCACGTTTGACGCCGCCGCGGTTATTCCACTCAGGCTGGGCTTTGACTGCAGCCGCAAAAGCCTTGTCGACATCCTTGGTGTCAGCCCATTTTACCGTGCCGACCACTTTGGAAAGATCGTGTGGGCAGCGCACCTTGTGCTTGCCGCCTGTACTGTCTTTGCCATTAATGATCGGGCCGGCTGAGAGTACAGGGCCATCGTCCAGTGCCTTGACGGCCTTGGCAATCGCGTCGCGCTCCACCTTGCGGGTGAGGTCCATGCCCTTCGAGTTCCGGCGATCGCCGCCATAAAGCGCGCCCGGCTTGGCGATCCGTGGATGGCGTTTCTGACCGGCTTCCAGTTTCGAAATTCCGTCATAGACCACATCATCGACGGGCACATCTTCATCAAGGAAGGTGTTCACGAAGGATGAGTTGGCGCCGTTCTCAAGAAGACGACGTACCAGATATGGCAGAAGGTCACGGTGAGCCCCAACCGGCGCATAGACGCGGACGCGATTGTTTTCGCCAGCGGCGCGATAAAGCGCTTCGCCCATGCCGTGCAGGCGCTGGAATTCGTATTGCTCCACGCCCAGTTCATCCGCCATCAGCCTGACCGCAGCAAGGGTATGCGCATTGTGCGTCGCAATCTGCGGATAGATGTTTGGCGAAGCCTCCATCAGAAGGCGGGCGCAATAGAGATAGTTGAGGTCTGTGGCGTCTTTTGTCGTGAAGACAGGGAAGTCATCAACGCCTTCGATTTGCGAATGCTTGATCTCGGTATCCCAGTAAGCGCCTTTCACGAGGCGAACCATCAATCGCATGCCGGTATCTTCAGCCAGTTTGCGAAGATTCTTGATCACATACGGCGCGCGTTTCTGATAGGCCTGAACGGCCATGCCGAGGCCTTTCCAGCCCTTAAGCGACTCTTCGTTCGCGAGACGGTCGATCACCTGAAGCTGAATCACGAGACGGTCAGCCTCCTCGGCGTCGAGGCAGATGTGAATGCCGCGGCGGTGTGCCATTTCGCAGAGCTCAAGCACGCGCGGATAGAGTTCCTCCATCACACGGTCTTCATGATATACGTCATATCGCGGATGGAGCGCCGATAGCTTGACCGACACGCCATTTTCCAGTTCTGGCGCATGACCTTCCGTCGCATCATCAATCGAGCGAATGGACATCTTATAAGCTTCCATATAGCGATCGGCGTCTTTGGCGGTACGTGCGCCTTCGCCGAGCATATCGAAGGAGAAGTGCGCCGCTTCGTCTTCGCGGATCATCTTCTTGCCGCGTTTGATGGCAGCTTCGACCGTGCGACCAAGAACGAACTGCTCGCCCATGATCCGCATGGCCTGCATCATTGCGGCGCGGATAACAGGCTCGCCACTCTCGCGCACGAGGTTCTGGACGAATTTCGCGGGGCTGCGGACAGCGTCAGCCGGCGGGCCAAGCACACGCCCGGTCAACATCAGGCCCCAGGTTGAGGCGTTGACGAGCCAGCTTTCAGATTGGTTGAGGTGAGAGGACCAGTCGCCAGACCGGATCTTCTCGGCAATCAGATCGTCGCGGGTCTCAGCGTCGGGGACGCGGATCAGTGCCTCGGCCAGACACATCAGCGCCAGGCCTTCCTGGTTGGACAATCCGAACTCTTCTAGAAAAGATTCCATCATGCCTTTGCGTCGCGCATTCTGGCGCGCCGTGATGACAATATCCTGGCCGATCCGGACAGCTTCTTTCCTTTGGGATTCGCGCAGCGGTTCTTCAGCAAGAACCGCGCTGACGACCTCCTCTTCAGGAGCTATTTTGTACTTATCGATTTCGTTCCAATCGATGTTTGATGCAGTTTTCATATCAAATGCCATAAATCCTCCGTCAATAAGGACTTTGCCCCGCTGGACAAGGACTTCAAGAGGCCGACATGAAGACTCAGCTATTTGTTTGAAAACTTTCGAAAAAGCCCGCCATACGGGAACTTTCGGCCTTAACCTGTGTTATATTCTGTTGGCGTTTACGGCGCAATTTAATCAAATGGTTTGGAGCTTTCGCATCAGCAGTGAATGCCGCTGCGAACTGCATTCTGTCTCTATTCTGAGACTTTTGACCAAATCTCCCTGCGGTTCGCCCTATTGGGCGTGATCCTCGCCTGCGGTATCGCGTCCTTGCTTTTGTCATCATGATTTGGAACACCTGTTTGCGCGTCGAGATTTGGCGGCTTCAGGAGTTTCTGCATGAAAATCATGCTCATTACCGATGCATGGCACCCACAGGTGAATGGCGTCGTGCGGACACTGACCCGCGTCATCGAAGAAGCTGAAGCTATGGGCCACGTGTTTGAGGTCGTCTCGCCCAGTGATGGCTTCAAAACGATTCCTCTGCCGACATACAGCGAGATCCAGCTGGCCGTTGGTGCGCGCAAGCAAATTGAAGAGCGGTTTCATGCTTTCGAGCCAGAGGCGGTTCATATTGCCACGGAAGGCACGCTGGGCATGGCCGGGCGTTCCATGTGCCTCAAAAATGGCATGCCCTTCACTACCAGCTATCATACGCGCTTTCCGGAATATGTGTCGGCGCGCTTCCCGGTGCCGGTGAGCTGGGGCTACGGCTTCATGAAATGGTTTCACCGCTATTCCGGACATATCATGGTGGCCACGGCCTCCATGCGCGAAGAGCTGGAAGAGCGCGGCTTTGGCAATGTTGTTGCGTGGTCGCGGGGTGTCGATACCGAGCTTTTTCACCCGTCGAAGCGAGAGAACATGCCAGACCCGTTCGCGGGCATGGAGCGCCCGATTTTTCTCAATGTCGGACGCGTTGCTGTTGAGAAAAATATTGAAGCCTTTGTGGAGCTGGACCTGCCGGGCACCAAGGTCGTGGTCGGTGATGGCCCTCAGAAGGAAGAACTCGAAAAGAAGTATAAGAAGGTCAAATTCCTCGGTGCGAAGTTCGGCGACGAGCTTGCCTCATGTTTTGCGCATGCGGATGTCTTCGTCTTCCCAAGCCTGACGGACACATTCGGCCTCGTGATCCTTGAAGCCATGGCCGCCGGAACGCCGGTTGCAGGGTATAATGTTCCCGGCCCGAAAGACCTGATCCCGGGCAGTGGTGCTGGGGCCATAGCCGATGATCTGAAAGAGGCGGCGCTCGAATGTCTCAAGCTCGACCGGGAAACGTGCCGCACCTATGCTGAAGGCTATTCGTGGACGGCATGTGCTGAGACCTTTGTGACTAATCTCGAGCCTCTGCCCGTACCCGAACGTCGACGCTTCTGGCGTCGTCTCAGAAAGATCAGGCGTCGGCAGGAACGCGATCAGGAAAGCGTTCTGTAACCACCAGCGGGGGGAGAAGTGAGCGAGCAGAAGCCAAGTTCCGCACCGGATATGCCGGCCCCGGGAACGGGTGTTGGCCACAAATGGTATGAAGATGTTCTGGCCGTCATTTTTGGTGCGCTGTTCATTGGAATGGGCGTGGTTTTCTTCGTGGAGGCTCGACTGCTCACGGGCGGGGTGTCTGGCTTTGCGCTTGTCCTCTCTTATGTAACACCCTTTGATTTTGGCACGTATTTCTTCTTCCTCAACATGCCGTTCTATGCCCTGGCCATCTTACGTATCGGCTGGCGATTTACGGTGAAAACAGTTGCGGCCGTCGCGATCGTATCGGTGTTTCCGGATGTCATTCCGCATGTCTTTGCCATTCAGGACCTGAACCCCTTCTTTGGCGCCGTGTTTGCCGGAGCGCTCGTTGCCATGGGCATGATCATTTTGTTTCGACACGGAAGCGGAATTGGCGGCGTCAGCATTCTGGCGCATTTCCTTCAGGAGAAGGGCATTATGCGCGCTGGCTGGTTTCTTCTCATGATCGATCTCACCATTCTGCTTATCGGAGCTTTCATTCTTCCGGTGGCAAATCTCCTGGCCTCTGTTGTCGGTGCGCTGGTGATGAATGTAGTGGTTGCCATCAATCATCGCCCGGGACGGTATTTCGGAGGGTGAAATGGCAGCGTTCCGATATGCGGCACACACAGACGTGAACTGACAGCTTCACCAACAAGCGTGATTTTCTGCCCTCAATTCGATACAGTCCGAGCAGACTTCGAAACAGAAGCATCCTTGAGGGAGGAATAGATGAGTTTGAAAATGTCTGCTGTGTGCTGTGCAGCTCTTGCCTTCGCTATGCCAGCCATGGCCGCCAGCCATAACGAGGCCAAGCCAAACCCGGAAGTCGTTTACTCCGCGACCCAGCCCGTCGATACGGCCGTTGTTCAAACACCCAAAGGCACGCTGGTCGGTGAAAAAGTGGGTGACGTGAATGTTTTTCGCGGTGTCCCATTTGCGAAACCGCCTGTCGGTGACCTGCGCTGGAAACCGCCACAGCCCGTCGAAGCCTGGGACGGCATCAAAACGGCGATTGAGTATCAGGCGCCATGCCAGCAGCCACAATTGCAGGACCCTTCCGAACCGAATGGTGGTGGCGTTCAGGGCGTCAAATCAGAAGACTGCCTGTACCTTCAGGTGTACGCGCCCGCCGAAGCCGAGAAAGCGCCAGTCGTTTTGTGGATGCATGGCGGGGCCTTCTTTCTTGGTGCCGGGCACCTCGGCTCATATGTCGGCATGGAGAACGCGAAAAAAGGCGTGATCACGGTTCCGATGAATTATCGTCTCGGACCGTTTGGTTATTTTGCGCATCCGAGCATCACAGCTGAAGGCGACGGAACCGGATCCTATGGTGATATGGATGCTGTTGCGGCGCTCGAATGGATCAAGGAAAACATCGAATCCTTCGGTGGGGATCCGAATAACGTCACCATTGCAGGGCAATCCGCTGGCGGCTTCCTCGTGATGAATCTGCTCTCGACGCCATCCGCTGAGGGCCTGTTTCAGAAAGCGGTTGTTCAGTCTGGCGCCGGCCTGACGGACGGAAGAAAGCTTGAGGCAGCAGAGAAGTCTGTCATGGAAGGGCTGCCGAACATTGGTTTGCCTGAAGATGCCACGGCAGAACAGCTGCGCGGCGTGTCTGCTCAGACCCTGGTCTATGATCCGGTCTTCCGCTCAGGCATTCGCGGTGTTGTTGATGGCAAATTCTTTACGACAACGACCAAGGCTGCGATGGAAGCAGGCACCGAGTTTGACGTTCCGGTTCTTCTGGGTTCGAACATGGGCGAAGGCGGCTTCAACCGTGCCAAGCTGGTCGCGCAGATGGCGGGCGATGAGGGTGCAGGCGCGTTCCTCTATAACTTCCAGCATCAGGCCGCGGAGCGGGATGCAAGCTGGAAAAATGGCCCAATCCACTCTGCCGAATTGATGTATACGTTCGACACACTCGACACGTCTTCGTGGTCGGGCGGAATTTCCGACATGGATGCTGAAAAGGCCTATGCGGATATGGTCAGTTCCTGCTGGGTGGCCTTCTACAAGATGGACCCAATGGACAAAACCATCAGCTGTGCAGATGGCCTGGAATGGCCAGCCTACACTGAAGAGAACGATGCGGTCGCGATCTTCGGTGAAGAAATCCGTATTGGTGACGCTTCTGAGTTGCCAGACGGTCCACAAAGCTAGGTTTCAACGCTCTGTTTAACAGATCGAAGCGCCCCGCTGGCTCAGCGGGGCGTTTTACGTTCAGGCTTTGAGAAAGTCTCTGGCGAGGCCGGCGAGCAGGTCGGCGCCGGTTAGCAGAACATCGTCATTGAAATCATAGTGGGGATTGTGAAGTGGCGCCGCATCCTCGCCAATGCCAAGCCAGATATATGCGCCCGGCACCTCCTGCAGCATGACGGCGAAGTCCTCCGAGGCCATGCTTGGTCGGAAACTGGTATCGACACGATCCACACCATAGAGCGCGCGCGCCGTCTCTGCCGCGAAGTTCGCTTCTTTTTCTGTGTTGATTGTCGGCGGATAGTCCCAATCATATTGCAGTTCGGCGTTAATGTGATGCGCGCTGGCAACCGCTTTGGCGGTGTGTTCGATTTCCACCTGAAGGCGCTTGCGGACCTCTTCGCTAAAGCATCGCACCGTGCCGCTGAACTCCACCTCTTCAGGTATCACATTGAAGGTTTCGCCGCCTCGAATACGGGTCACTGAGATCACCGCTGGATCGTGTGGGCTGATCTTGCGGCTGACTATGGTCTGAAGCGCCAGAATGAGCTCTGCAGCCACGGGGATAGGGTCGCGGGTCGATTCCGGCATGGCTGCATGTCCGCCTTTGCCAGTGAGCGTGATCGTGAAGGTATCATAGCTCGCCATCATCGGGCCGGGCTGTACGGCGACCCGGCCAGCGGCCAGTCCCGGCCAGTTATGAAGAGCGAATATGGCGTCGCAAGGGTGCTCGCGGAACAGACCTTCCTGGACCATACGGCGCCCGCCGCCTTCATTCTCTTCTGCAGGTTGGAAGATGAAGTGGACGGTGCCGGAAAAATCCATGGCCTGACTGAGCGCCTCAGCCGCACCGAGCAACATGGCAGTATGTCCATCGTGACCGCAGGCATGCATTACGCCGTCATTCTTGGACTTATAGGCGTGGTTGCCCGCTTCCCGGATCGGGAGGGCATCCATATCGGCGCGCAGGCCGATAGAGCCTCCATTGCCTCTGGCCAGGGTTCCGACCACGCCAGTTCCGCCGATGGCTCGCCGCACCCTCAGACCCAGGCTTTCGAGTCGGTCTGCAACAAGTTCAGAGGTCTGGAATTCCTTGAACGCCATCTCCGGGTGAGCATGAATTTGCCGGCGTACGGCTTTCATGCGCTCAAAGCGGTCGGTGTTGGTTATGTCGTCTGCCATTCGATCTCTTTTCCGGGTTTGACAGCCTCATCTTACGACAGATTGAAAAATGAGGAGAGCGGAGACTTCATACGTCTTTTAAACTGGAGACGGAGCCGATAAGACTCAACCTCAGTGTAGAAGGGGGCAGTATGCGAATTGCGTTTGTTGGAAATCACTTCCACGAAAAAACCGGTTCATCCTCCTTCTTCAAGGACATACTGAGAGAACTGACTTCTGAGGTCGAGTTCTTCAATTCCGACAATACAGGCATTGAAACAGACTCAGACGATGTCTTTGAAAGCGTGGTGTTCGGGGCATTTGATCTGGTCGTTTGCTGGCAGTCTGAACACTTTGCTGAGCGGCTTCTGGGGCTGGGGCAGAGACTGCTGATCGTGCCAATGTGGGATGCTGCGGCTTTGCGGCAGCGCGAATACTGGCATCGTTTTCGTACGGCGACTTTCATTTCCTTCTGCCGCGAGCAGCATGAGATGCTGATCTCTGCGGGATGTCGAAGTCATTATTTTCAGTATTACACGAACCCGGAAGATTATCCGGATCTCTCAGACAAGGCAGAGCTCTACCAATCTGCATTCTTTTGGGAGCGCCGCCCTGAAGAATGGTGGAATGCGCTCGCCGTTGCCGATCTCTGCAATCAGTATTCATTGAAGCATCTGCACCTCCACGCGGTGGCGGATTATGGTGAGAGCACGGAAGAGTTAGATTTCCCGTCTGTTTCGCGAAGTGACTGGTTCGATCAGAAAAGTGATTTTCTGAATGCAAAGGCCGAACATGGCGTTTGTTTCGTCTCCCGGACACTGGAAGGGATCGGTCATAGCTTTCTGGAGTCATTGGCGATGGGCCAGTGCGTAATTGCCCCCAATCTGCCCACAGCCAATGAATATATATCTGATCGTATAAATGGCATTATTCTGAGCCCATGGCGCACCGAGCCGCCAACCCGTGCCGAACTCCAGCGTTATGGCAAGCAGGCACGAGAGGCTTGCATGGAGGGATGGAACGCCTGGCAGGCGAGTGTGCCAGAGCTCAAGCGCATCATTCAACGCGCTGCGACCTCAGATACATCCAGAATTGGCGCAGCTACAGGCAGCGATGATGTTTTGCTCGATGGGCCGGAGGTGCTTGCAAAAGCGCCGGATGCTGATCCGGTTCTGAGCATTGTCATCACAATCAAGAATGACCGCAAAGGCCTGCGCAAAACGCTTCAAAGCATTGCAGAGCAGGGTTGTTCTGGCGGTTATGAAATCCTCATCGGCGACAGTTGCTCAGACGATGATCCGCGAGCTGTTGCAGAAGATTTTCCAGATCTTCCGATCCGGTTCGCAACGATCAATGACACGGGCGTTTATGATGGGATGAATATCTGCATCGACTTGTGCGATGGCGAATTCATCTTTTTTCTGAATGCGGCGGATGTCTTTTATTCGGATACGGTCCTTGGCAAAGTATTAGCCTCCCTCAAACAATCCGACGCAGACCTCGTCGTGGGTGGGCATATTTACCTGGATAAGAAAACCAACACACCCTTTCGCCGCCAGGCAGGCCATTTCGATCAGATCGTCGCTCAGCTTCAGGAGGGCGCCCTCGACCATCACTGGTTCAGCGCCATTCCAAGCCACCAGTCAACGTTTACGCGTCGCTCTGCGTTTGATCGCTATCGGTATGATCTCCGCTACCGGATTGCGGCCGATCATGACTTTCTTTTGCGTCAGGTGATTGAAGACGGCGCAAAGGTCGAGGTCATGCCGGAGTTGATTTCGATTTATGAAGGCGGCGGGTTCTCCTCCAAAAATGAGCATATGTGCCAGTCAGAATGGCACCAGATCTATCACAGCTACACTCTTCAACCCTCGCATATCGATGATCATTTCGCACCGGGTTCTGACTATCGGATCGGGACATATAATGCGCAAACACCGGTGCTTGTATGCGGCGGCTATCCACCTGAAGGGCCATATCCGGAACTGGGACTTTTCCATCGAACGCGGTGGGTGAGTACTGGCGGAATTGAGATAGCTATTCCTGCACATCATCAGACAGCCAGCTATCTGCTTCGTGGTAACAATCTTGCTGCAGACCAATATCTGAATATTACTTTTGGCGATCAGACGGCTGAGGTCACATTATCTGACCGCGGCTTTTTCTGTATACGAATTGAGTTGCCAGCGTCTCCAATGATGGAGCGTCTGACCGTTATTCCAGCAGAGACCGCATCGCTGGGAGACGAAGAAGGCCGGCAGGCTGGATTTGGGTATTACGCGCTCGCGCCGGTGACGTTGGACTATCCACCTTCAGGTCGGTTAACTGCTCGCCAGATCCCGGCGCGACTGCATGATGAAAATTATGCTCTGGTGACCAATGTTACCTTCGGGCACGTCTATCCTTCGGGGAATTCTGGGGATGTCCTGCCAGCACCTTACCGAATAAGGCTCGTGGCCGAGCGTCCGGTTCCCGATTACCCGATCTATTTCAAATTCAGGTCAGTGGCGAAATCAGTCGCCCGCATCCGGCATATTCCAACAGGCCATGAGCTCCATTGTGATCTCGAAGCTGGAGAAAGTTGGGGTGGATTGCCTGCGCCTGCGCGCGGATGGTCAAAGGCTGAATATTTCGAGATCACGCCTGTGAAAGGTGCTGGTCAGATCGAAACACCGTTTCGCGTTTGCGGCCTGGCCCAGGATATCTCGAATCTTCTGACCGTAGAGCCCAACAAATATATTGGCTGTGAGGATTTTCCTTCGGTTCTGCCAGCGGGATGGGAGCCCACGAGCCATCCGCACATTACGAATGACGTCGGGCGGTCCATCATCCGCTTTGATTGTTCTGACTGGCCTCAGGATGATGTGGAAATCTGGTTCTTCATGTCGATCAAAACCGCTGATGGTCAACATGCAGAAGTTCAGATGACATGCGGTGACGGAGAAACTGTCACGCACATGGTCGGACCGAACCCGGAGCTCTACGCTGCGCGCGGACCGGAACATGATGGTGAGCTGATCGAGCTCGAACTTGTCTGGCCGGAAAGGGCGAAAATCCTTCTATTCGGTATGGAAGTTAAAGTGCCTCCGGATGCGGACTGAACCTGAACCTCAGCACTGAACCCTCAATCAAATGATATCGCAGATGGCAGAACAATTATCAGCTGAACTGAAATCGTTTTTGGCGGACAGATACCCCTATTTGCTGCGGGGCGACGTGCGGCAGGTCAACAATATTCTCCTCCGATGGCGGCTTATTACCGAGTATATCGGTCACAATGGCCTACGCTTTGGCCATTTTCTCCATATTCCGAAAACTGGCGGAACGACGCTGGCGCATGAGCTCGAAAGGGGGGCTGAAACTCAACTCATCTCAGTCGACGCGCCCTGGGACAGGTTTCTTGGCCAGCTGTCTCATTTGAAATCTGATTCATCGCGTTCTTTGATCACACGGGCGCATCACATTTTTCCTCAGGTTATCAACGCCGGGGGTGCTTCTGCAGCACGTTTTGTTTTTTCGATTTATCGAAAAAGCAGTGAGGTGCACGTTTCGAACATCAACATGATCCACAGGCGGATTCTTCGGTTTAAAGCTGATCCGGACGGACAGCCTGCTGATGTCAGGGCGTTTTCGCTTCACTGGCTAGGATTGCTTGAGGCGGATGGCGTTGAGGTTCGGGAAACAAAGGATACGGCCATCGCGATCGCGGCGTCTGATGCTTATGTCAGTCAGATGGGAGGAATCTACGGCAGATATTTCTCCGATTGTCCTCTGGAGGAAGTGAACAAGGTCTATTTCATATCCACAGAGGAAACCGACGATATTCTTACCACTGTTCTGGGTATGGACCGACCGCCGGCGCGGAGAAATACAGCTCAGAGTGGGGCTTTGCAGGTGGAAGATCTTCGCCAGAGTGTCATTGATCGACTGGTTGGAGATGATGAGCGAATTGAGACTATGATCCAGGACCGGCTCTCCTCGCCGGAGGATTTGCGGCGTGTCTGGCAGAAAGAACTTCTGCCTATGTCAGGCTAAGCTATCTGGATGCGTTTTTGCACGGAGTTTCTGGTGCCAGTTCCACGCATCTGTAATGATCTCTGTGATGTTTCGCCGGGGCCGCCACTCGAGTTCCGTTTCGGCTTTTTCCCGGTTTGCAATCAGCACGGGACTATCCCCCATCCGCCGCGGCGCTATCTGGACGTCGAATGATTTTCCGGTGACAGATTTTATCGTTTCAACCAGCTCCCTGACGCTGGTGCCATTTCCGGTTCCGAGGTTGAATGCACCTCCCAAATGACCATCAACAAGGCGTTCAAGTGCCTTCACATGCGCCTCGGCCAGGTCCAGAACGTGGACGTAGTCTCTGATGCACGTTCCATCGCGTGTCTCATAGTCATCGCCATTTATGCTGAAGCCCGAACGTATTCCCAGGGCATTATCGAGGGCGATTGGAATGGCGTGTGTCTCTGGCTCATGCCATTCGCCGATACGCCCTTCAGGGTCGGCGCCTGCTGCATTGAAGTATCGAAGCGCAATCGACGGATAGTTGCTGTATTGACGCAGATCGGACAAGGCCTGCTCAACGACCAGTTTTGTGCGTCCATAGGGGTTTAAGGGTGTCTGCTCATGGACTTCATCCATAGGCAGGTAGGCAGGCGTTCCATATGTTGCGCAGGTCGAAGAAAAAACCAGCGGAACGCCGTACGTCTTCGCGCATTCGATCAGGCTGATCGCGCCGGTAACATTGTTTCGATAGAACGAGATCGGATCTTTGACGGATTCGCCCACTTCGATCAGTGCCGCGAAATGCAAAACTCCGACGGGCGCGTACATCTGGAAGGCTTCGGCCAGATTTTCCGTGTCCTGAATATCGCCCTCGACAAATGGACCCCATTGGACAAAATCGCGATGGCCATTTGAAAGATTATCGTAAACGACAGGGATGTACCCGGCCCGCGCAAGCGCCAGACAGGTGTGTGAGCCCACATAGCCAGCCCCACCTGCGACAATGACATGCTTGGAAGCGGATTTCACTATTTCAGGCTCCTCTGACCTGCCGCGTAGCGCGTAACCTTAACCCGGTCGCCAAATGGTATTCAGTTAGGTGGTCATTAGCCAAGGGATAAAAATAGGCGTATGTAAATGTCTGCGCTGAATAAGAAAGGCGCGCCACTTAATAATCGGCCGCGGCGATATTTATTGTCATGATGTCAATATGGTCTGCATAGGTCACGTCTGCTCACAATGAATATTGAATAGAGTGTATCAGCTCGACTTATTTATTTATCTGTATAGGTTTTGGTCTGCCGATTCATTTTGATGGTATTTGATAAAAGGTCGATATGGTTCAGGACCCGCTACGGAAATTCCCCGGCTATGCACTTCGCCGGGCGTCGAATGCCTTCCTCTCAGACCTTACGCCCCGGCTCGCTGAGCTTGATCTGAGGTTGACCGAAGCGTCTATTCTGACTGTAATTCGCGCCAATCCGAACATTACGCAGAGTGAGATTGGCAAACTCCTGAGTATCGCCAGCGCAAATGTTGCTCCGATCATCGGGCGGCTGGATGAGCGAGGTTTACTTGAACGCGTGAGGGTAGATGGCCGTTCTCATGGTCTCTGTCTGACCGATCAGGGCTCACATCTGGCAAAACAGGCTCTGGGCATTATGGAGGCGCAAGAGGTGCGACTGCTTCAACGCATCCCGCCCGAACACAGAGATGGCTTTGTTGAACTGATCAATGGGCTTTGGGATTACGAGGACTGAGCGACGAGACGCCGCTCAGTCACCCGCCAATCAGAACATATCATCCTGCAGACCGAACATTGATGCATGATCAGGTGTTGTCAGGTCATCCTCTGGCATGAGCCAGGCCATGTCATACGAAGCAGGCGCCGGGTCGCTAAAGTCTGTGTGCGTAGTAAAGGCCAGATCTGCGTCAGATGACGAAGGTGCTGCTGACTTTTCGGCCACAAAAAGGCCATTTGCAGGGCTCGGTGATCCAGCGAGTTCGTCGGCACTGTACCACTGTTCATCGCCTGTGAACCAGAAGCCGTCCACCCCTTCGAGTGTATCCACGCTGCCGTCTGGCTTCTCGACCGTAATCGTGCCATCCGCATTGCGGGTCATGGCGTAGTCAGATGAATTACCCAAATAGTCCACCTGGTCGTAGCCATCTCCCAGCCGGATCGTGTCGTTGCCTGATGTGCCGCGCACAACGTCTTCGCCCTCAAGGCTGATGATCTCATCATCTCCGCCAGTGCCGACAACATAATCGTCACCCGGGGTAATGCCGATAATATGGCTTGGTGGCGCCAGTTCCTCGGCGTCGTACCAGCGCTCTTCTCCCGTAAACCAGAAACCGTCCACGCCGCTTAATACGTCGCCGGTCTCGCCGCCCGGTTTGGTCACAGAAATCGTGTCATCGTCGTTGCGAATGAAGATGTAGTCCGAAGCAGACCCTTCATAGTCGACCTGGTCATAGCCATCGCCCAGAGTAATGCGGTCATTGCCGGCACTTCCGATGACAGTGTCTTCGCCCTCAAGGCTTTCAATCACGTCATCGCCGTTGGTCGCGTAGATGGTGTCATCGCCCGATGTAATGCCTGTGACTTCCGTCGCAGGTGTGAGTTCCGTCATGTCATACCAGCGTTCTTCATCCAGGAACCAGATGCCATCGACGCCTTCCAGCAGGTCTACACTGCCGTCAGGCTTGGTGACATAAACAGTGTCAGCAGATTGCCGCGTGAAGACATAATCAGCCGCTGAGCCTGCGTAGTCGATCTGATCGTATCCATCGCCGAGATAGATGGAGTCGTTACCGGTGGAGCCGACAACTGTATCTTCCCCCTCGAGGCTGACGATCACATCATCGCCCGCTGTGCCGTAGATGAGATCGTCGCCTGGTGTGATATCCGGATTCTGGTCATAGGGAGCTAGTTCAGCTGCATCATACCAGCGCTCTTCATCGATGAACCAGAAACCGTCCACGCCTTTCAGCGTGTCTATGCCGCCACCCGGTTTGGTTACGGTAATCGAGCCATCTGCGTTGCGAACCATCTGATAGTCCGTGGACAGACCTGCGTAGTCCATTTGATCGTAAGTATCGCCAAGATCGATCTGGTCATTGCCTTTCGATCCCCGGACAACGTCCTCGCCCTGCAAGCTGACGATGACATCATTGCCGTCCGAACCAGTGATATAATCATCTCCCGGCGTTCCGGAATGCGGCACACTGTGGAATGCGCCATGCTCTTCCAGAAGAGCGTCTACGCCTTCAGTTGTGTTTCCTTCATGGCTCAAAATGCTGTAATCAGCGCCATTGTCTATGGCGAGCGCGGCTACTTTACCGGCGCCAACGGCCAGAGTTTCCGTTTCCATGCTGGCAATTGGATCCTGATAAGCTTCGTCCGCCGAGATGATTTCCCAACCGTCAGCGCGCAGCGCATCAATTGCGTCATCGATGAACATGGCCGCCACATCATTTTCGTGCAGCAGAAGTACATGAGCCGGCGAGCGGCCGAATGTGTCCTGACCAATGGCATCAAAATGATTTGCCGAGGATACGATCATGTCCACATACGCGTCGCGGACAGCGTCCATGTCGTAGCTTTCTCCCCCCATGATGGCGTCATCAAGTCGCGACTGGAGGTGCCAGTCAAATGTATCAACCGTGACATAGCCATTGGAGAGACCGCGTTCATCAAGTGCGGCACGGTAGGCGTCACGGATCTCATAGGTCGTGCCTTCATCAAGGAAGGGGAAGCGGAACCAGCTGCGGTAATTGCTGTAGTCTTCCAGAAGATCTGTGACCAGATCAACTTCGGCGAAGTAATCTTCTACCGCTGTCTCGCTAGCTGCCGGGTGCGTGTTTGTGTGGTTGGCAATCAAATGACCGGCGTCGTTATATGCTGCAATCCGGGCTTCCGCGTTGGGCAAGCTAAAGTCACGGGCCGTTACGTAGATTGTTGCTTCAACACCGCGGCTCTCCAGGGCGTCGATCAGAACATTCGTGCGCTCAACTCCAGAAAAAAGTGTGCCGTCGCCAAGCGGCGCATCATCGAATGTCAGTGCAATTTTCTTCGTCATAGTCTGGTTCCCCGTGCCAGCCCGGGACTGATTTGTCCCAGGCGATTGGAATACGGGGTTCAGGGGGCAAATGCCGTGCCAGTTTCACCCGTCGGGCGAGTGGCAATGTGTTTCGATTTGAACATGTAAAGGAAAGCCAGGCTAGAAAACCGGGCTACCAGCCAGGCACAACAGCGGACGCATACTGGACGTAGGTCGAAAACGCTTCGCCGCGCGCGACCAGATATTCATCTTCGGCCTGAAGCCGTGTTTGTTCGGCCAGAACAACCGATGTGAAGTCGAGCTCTCCGGCATAGAACAGGCGTTCAGCGAGCTCCTGTGCCTCCACCGCGGCCCTCAGGGCGTCTGATCTCAGGACCATGCGATCTTGCGCGCTCTTCCATTGGGCGAGGCTCGTGTCGATTTCGAGAACGGCTGAAAAGACAGTCTGTTCGTAAGCGATGAGCGTTTTTTTCAGGTCCGCATCTGCGCGATCCACATTGGCGAGCAGCCGTCCGCGGCCAATCAGCGGCGCGGCGAGGCTGGAGACAAGTGATCCTGAGACGGTGCTGAGCGCGGGAAGGTCGCCAATGGACTGGCCTGAGGAGAAAATGGAAGAATTGAGCGATATGGATGGGTAAAGCGCGGCCTGCGCGGCGTCAGCCTGATAACTGGCGCTGAAAAGCGCAAACTCTGCCGCGCGAATGTCTGGCCGGTTCCGGGCGACGCGCTCCAGATCAGGTACAGGAAGCTGGCGCGGCATATTTAGCCGTAGCGGTGCAGCATCCAGCGCAGCGATGAGGTCTGCAGGCGGTATGGCGACAAGCAGTGCCAGTGCGTTGTCGCTTGCCGTCTGAAGCGCGCTCAATTCGGCTCGCTTGGCTTCAAGGACAAAGAGCTGGCTTTCAGACCGGCGCAGGTCGAGCCGCGTGCTGTAACCTTCTTCAACAAGCCGGCCGATCCGACGCGTGTTCTCTGTCAGCCGATCAATATTCTGTTCTGCCAACCGTGTTCTCACACGCAGATTATAGCTGGTGAGATAGGCCTGAAGTGTCCGGGCCACGATCAGGCGTTCGATATCCCTCTGCGTCGCCTGCGTGGCCAGAAGGCCCGCCTCGGCAGACCGGATTGTATTCCGGGCCTGCCCGAACAGGTCGATCGTCCAGTTCCCGATCAGCGAGAGTTCTGCAGAGTTTGAGGCAGTTCCCGCGAGGTCGGACGCACCAAGGTCCGGCTGGAGCGTGCCAAGGCTGCCCGCCAGATCAAGCGATGGCATGTTGGCCGACCGGGCGCTTCGGAGCAATGCTTCGGCGCGCTCAACGTCTGCGAGGGCCTTTCGCACATCAAAGGCCTGCACCTGTGCCTTCGAAATCAGCTCATTGAGCAGAGGGTCTTCAAAGACATGCCACCAGGTCTCGCTGGTGGTCGCCACATACATGTTCTGTGGGCTTGAGGTCAGGCTGGGGAGTTCAGTATTCGCGAACGTTTCAACAGCAGTCACATCCGACGGTGTGCTGGTGGGAGTCGTGCAGGCGCTCATCAGAATTGTCAGGAAGGTGAACGCACCAGAATACCGCATGTGATCAGATTCCGCCCTCGCGTCAGGCCATATACATTAAGGTAAATAAGTTAAAACCGGCTCAATGCCCGTGGGCGAATTTCCGCGCCGATCCAACCGGATATTAAGCTGAAATCACTATGGTTCATGTTCGCTGAGCGGGATGCGCGTGAACATGTTCGTCATGGGTAACAGAAAAATCAGAGGACCGTCGCCGTACTCTCATATGGGAGCACTGCTCGCGTTTTCCTTTGTGATTAACCTTCTCTACCTGATCGGCCCGATCTTCATGATGCAGGTCTATGACCGCGTCTTGCCAAGCGGAAGCGTTCCGACTCTCGTCGGACTGCTGGCAATTGCTGCGCTTTTATATCTCTTGTTTGGCGTGATGGATCACCTCCGCTCACAGCTTGTGATTTCGCGGGGCGAAGCCTTTGCCGACAGCCTCTCTGACAAGGCATTCCACGAAGCGGTCGAAGCATATGCGCTCGATCGTCCGGATGCGGAAAGACGTCAGGCAATTGAGGATGTCAGCGTTCTGCGACGCTTTCTGATTTCACCAGGCATGTCCGCCGTGGTCGACCTCGCTTTCATGCCGATCTTTCTGATCTTCATTTTTCTTCTGCACGCGGCGCTGGGTGTGGCCGCTGTTGCCGCTGCGGGTATTCTGATTGCCCTTGCTGTACTGAACGAACGCATCAGCCGGTCTGGCATTGCTGAAAACGAACGTCTGCGTGGGCAGGCGCACCGCTGGGTTCTGCAGGTCCAAAGACAGGCTGATCTGGTGCTTGCCAATGGCATGGTGGATGAAACCGCCAGGGTGTGGCGAGACCGCGAAACCGCAGCCAGAGAAGGTGCGCTGGATGTCGGCGTAACTTCCTCACTGTTCACATCCGGCTCCCGCACATTTCGTCTATTCGTTCAATCGCTCATCCTGGCGCTCGGCGCGTATCTGGCCATTATCGGCGAAATGTCAGCCGGCGCCATGATCGCCGCTTCTATTGTTTTTTCGAGGACGCTTGCGCCGGTTGAACAGGTTCTCGCACAGTTCGCGAACATGCTGGCGGCGCGTAATGCCTGGCAACGGATTCAAGGCTGGATCGTCAGCCGCGAACCAGAAGGCCGAATGCCGCTTCCTGCGCCCAAAGACTCGATCCGCTCAGAGATCCTCACCCTTAGTCCGCCCTCTTCAGAAGCGAATGTTCTGCGCGATGTGAAGTTTGAACTCAAAGCCGGGCAGGTGCTTGGCATTATTGGCCCGAGCGGCGGGGGGAAATCATCTCTTGCACGCGCGCTGGCGGGCGCTTGGCATCCTTCACGCGGTGAGGTTCTGCTCGATGGTGCGAGCTTGCGTGACTGGCCGCTTAATCAACTTGCCGAGGCGATCGGGTATATGCCGCAGGAGTGTGAACTTCTGGATGGAACGATCGCGCAGAATGTCAGCGGCTTTACAGCAGACACCGAGTCCGAGGCAGTTTTGGCGGCCTGTCAGCTCTCTGGCGCGCACAAAATGATTCTCGCGCTTCCGAACGGATACAATACGCTTGTTGGCCCCTCAGGGCAGCCGCTTTCAGCGGGCCAGCGACAGCGGATCAGTCTTGCGCGCGCCTTGTTCGGAAACCCATTTCTTGTCGTTCTCGACGAGCCAAACTCCAATCTTGATGATCAGGGCGAAGCAGCTCTCACCTTTGCCATCCGTCAGATGAAGTCGATGAACAAAATCGTGGTGGTTGTGGCTCACCGCCAACGGGTGCTGCAGGAAGCCACACATATGGCTTTGATTGAGGATGGCGCGCTCAAAGTCTTTGGACCGCGCGCGGCCGTTCTGAGTCATCTGTCCGGTCGCACGCCTGAGGCTGATGCAGGGCGGCTGTCGGCATGACTACAGTAATCAGCAATTTCGAGACGCGGACCAAACGCGTCGCACAGCTTGGCTTTGCAGTGTGTGCGGGCTTTCTCGGACTTTTGTTTGTATCAGCATGGTTTCTTCGCATTGACGGGGCCGTTGTTTCCCCGGCGCACGTTATCTCAATGGGGAATAATCGAATTGTTCAGCATCCGGACGGCGGCTCCATTCGCGAGCTGCTGGTGGAGAATGGAACGCAGGTTGAGGCGGGGGATGTCCTGGTTGTGCTCGACAGTCAGCCGGTCGAAGCAGACTTCAATGTTGCAACTTTCCGACAGCTTGAGTTGCGGGTGAAACTGGCACGCCTGAAAGCTCTTCTCGAAGAAGATGACGCCTTTGAGTTCAACTGGTTGCGTACCTCTGGCGGTAATACACGTCTTGAAAAGATCATCGCCACACAAGAAAAATTGTTCAATGCCTCCCGGGAAGCTTTTTTGTCTCGCACGTCGGTTCTGAAGGACCGGATTGCCTTTTTGAGATCAGAGATTGCGGCGCTTGAGAGCCAGATGCAGACGGTAGGCCGCCAACTTGGCGTGATTGAACGTCAGCTGGCCGAGGTAACGCCGCTGGTGAAAGATCAACTGGTTGCAAAATCGCGCGAATGGCAGCTCATGCGGGACCAGATTGCCGCGCAGGAACAAATTGATTCTATGAAGGTCATCCGTGTGCGGACCGAAAGTTCTCTCAATGATGCGGAGAACGAGCTCAGCCAGCTCATAAACGATCACCGGGAAAAGCTGACAGCAGAAATAGAGGAGACAGAAACCGAGCTTCAGTCGGTTGATCAATCATATGCTCAGCTTTCGGATCGCCTGACACGCCTTGAGATTACGGCGCCGGTTAGCGGCCTTGTTCACAATCTGCAATTCCGGAACGAACAGGCTGTGATCCAGCCTGGACAGCCCATCATGGAAATTGTGCCCCTCAATGAAGGATATGAGCTCATGGCGCGCGTCAGTCCAGCGGATATCGATCAGGTCGCGACGGGGCAGCCGGCCAGACTTCGGTTTGACGCCTTTGACAGCCGCTCCACGCCTGAGCTTTCCGGTACAGTGACGAAGATATCAGCCGACCGGCTGACTGATGACGCCACCGGGCAGGTCTATTTCGAAGTGTCGATTGACCTTGATGAGCGAGAGCTTGATCGGCTGGGTCCGGTCGATACGCTGTCTGGCATGCCGGTAACGGCCATGCTGAGAACCCGCGACCGGAGCCTTCTCAGTTATCTGGTGCAGCCCGTCGAGCAGCAGGTCGCGCGCGCTTTCCACTAGCGCGGTTCAACTTAGATTGTCTTGGCAGAGCCACTCGGGCCCAGTTCAGCGGCGAGCCACGCTTTTGCAATCTGCCAGTCTCGCCGGATTGTGCGACTGGTCACATCCAGAGCCCTGGCGGTCTCTTCTTCGGTATAGCCTGCGAAATATCGAAGAATGGTCACGCGGGCGAGTCGCGGATTCTGTTTTTCGAGCTGGTTCAAAAGGTCAGAGATGGCGACAATCTCTTCAGGGTTTTCACGAAACTCTGGCAAAACGGCTTCGATCTCGTCGATATCATCAGACGAAACCCCGCCAACGGCGTGCCGCTTTCCTGCCAGTTTAGAGCGCGCATAGTCCACCAGAACCTGACGCATTGCGAGCGCAGCTGTATTCATAAAATGGGCTTCATCCCTCCATTCCTGCTGACGGCGGAGCTTTAGCCAGCACTCATGGAGAAGGTCGGTGGTTTGCATGGTTAGCCCTGCGCCGGCTCGCCGCCGCTTGGCACGCGCCATGTGCTTGAGCGTTTCATAGTGGGCCCGAACCAGCATTTCAGCCTCGGATGTGCCCACTGAGTTGTTCGTATCCTCCGACATGCCCGCGGTCGCCATTTCCATTGAAGCCCCTTCCCCTACATCTAACGCGAATATTATGAACTTTCCAATGTAACTGATCCTGGATGAACACAGCCTGTCTGACGTAGCGTCATGCTTGATCATCGCACTCAACCCCGCTCTAAAGCTGGGAAAAACAGGGAAAGAAAAAATGACCGCCATGCGCGCACTCAACGATATTCGCCACACCTTGTTGCATTCGACAGGCGTCGGAGAATTTTTCGGCCATGAAGGCTTTCCGGAATTCGATCTGGATCTGATGAATATGATCCTCGATGAGGCCGCCAAATTGTCTGATGATATCTTCTCGCCCCTCAATCCGGTTGGCGACCGGGTGGGTAGCAAGCTCGGGGAGAACGGGGTCACCACGCCCGAAGGTTTCCGCGCAGCCTATCAGGCGTTTTCAGAAGGTGGTTGGGGCGCGCTGCCATTTCCCGAAGAATTTGGCGGCCAGGGCCTGCCGCGCACACTCGCCATCGCGGTGATGGAAATGATCATGTCGGCCAATCTGTCACTCAGCCTGTGCCCGACACTCACCGTCGGCGCGATTGAGGCGCTGATGACCTATGGCGATGACTTCCAGAAATCCGTGATCCTGCCGAAACTCGTCACCGGCGAATGGACAGGTACGATGAACCTGACTGAGCCGCAGGCGGGCTCGGATGTGGGCGCGCTGAAAACCAAAGCCGAGCCGAATGACGATGGCTCGTATTCGATCACCGGACAGAAGATTTACATCTCCTGGGGCGAACACGACATGACGGACAACATTATCCATCTTGTGCTGGCGCGCCTGCCGGATGCGCCCGAAGGCACAAAGGGGATCTCGCTCTTTCTGGTGCCTCGGTTCATGGTGAATGAAGATGGCAGCATCGGCGAAGAGAATGCTGTGAAAGCGATTGGCGTCGAACACAAAATGGGTCTTCACGGCTCGCCCACCTGCGTCATGGAATATAGCGGCGCGAAAGGCTGGATCGTCGGTGAGCCCAATCGCGGCATGATGGCCATGTTCGTTATGATGAATAACGCCCGTCTTCAGGTTGGACTTCAGGGCACAGCTCTGTGTGAGGCAGCTTTCTGGGAAGCTCGCGATTTCGCCAATGACCGGGTTCAGGGAAAGGTAATGGGCAAACCGGCCAACACCTCCATTCTGCATCACCCGGATGTTCAGAATATGCTAATCCGCATGCGGGCTTACGCGCTGGCAGCGCGGACGCTGTCTTACGAATGCGCCAAGGCCGCTGACCTTGCCCATGTTGCAACAGACGAGGCCGTCCGGAAATCAGCGAAAGCGCGGGAGGATATTCTCACGCCGATTGCGAAATCCTGGCCAACTGACACCGCCATCGATGTCACCAGCATGGGCGTGCAGGTGCATGGCGGCATGGGCTATATGGGCGAAACAGAAGCCGCTCAGTTCTTCCGCGACTCACGTATCCCGCCCATCTATGAAGGCACGAACGGAATTCAGGCGATTGATCTGATCGGACGAAAGCTTGGCCTTGAGGGTGGGCAGGCAATCCATGGCCTGTTCGCTGACCTGACTGGCGAGGTCGAGAAGCTGACATCTTCAGACGATCAGGAGATCGCGGACATGGCGGGAGCACTCTCTGAAGGACTTGAGCTGCTTCAGGAAGAGACACGCTGGCTTCAGTCGCAGAATGAGCCGTTTTCTTCCCTGATGGGTGCGACGGCTTATCAGCGCCAGATCGGCTCACTGCTGGCCAGTATCTACATGCTGCGCGGCGCGGCGAACGCAAAAGCGGCTGGCACGCGTGATGCCGACGAACAGCTTGTGCTTGCTAAAGTGTTCGCCGCCTTCGAACTGCCGGGCTATGCGAGCGCAAAAACGAAAGTCAGGCTCTCTGACGTGCTTTCGTCTGAGATGAGCGAAAAGCTTGTCGGTATCGAAGCCTAGGAAATAAAAAAGGCGGGCCTGAGCCCGCCTTTTTTATCAGATACCGCCGAAGGTCAGCGACTTGATTTCGAGATAGTCATCCAGGCCGTGGTGTGAGCCTTCGCGGCCCTGACCAGATTCTTTCACACCACCGAACGGAGCCATCTCATTTGAGATGATGCCTTCATTGATGCCGACCATGCCATATTCCAGCGCCTCGGCCACGCGCCAGCAGCGGGCGACGTCCTTGGAATAGAAGTAAGAGGCAAGGCCAAACTCGGTGTCATTCGCCATTTGAATGGCTTCTTCATCTGTCTTGAAGGTGAAGACCGGTGCGACCGGGCCGAAGATTTCCTCAGAGAAGACGCGCATCTCACGGGTGGCATCGGTGAGGACCAGCGGCTTGGAATAGCATTCGCCATTTGGCGTGGATGGGCCTTCGTGGACCTTCGCGCCCTTGCTCACGGCGTCTTCAACGAATTCAGCGACGGTTTTTGCAGCCTTCGTAGAGACAAGCGGACCAAGGTCCACGCCGTCATCCATGCCGTTGCCGACTTTCAGTGCATTCGTCGCAGCCAGCAGCTTCTCGACGAAGGCGTCCTTCACACTCTCATGAACAAGAATGCGGTTCGTGCACACGCAGGTCTGGCCGGCATTGCGGAATTTCGAGGCCATCACGCCTTTCACGGCGAGATCCAGATCACCATCCTCGAAGATGATGAATGGTGCGTTGCCGCCCAGCTCCATAGAGAGGCGCTTCAGCGTGCCGACACACTGTTCGGTGAGGATCTTGCCGACACCCGTTGAGCCAGTGAAGGACAGCTTCTTGACGATCGGACTGGAGGTCAGCTCGCCGCCAATGGCGCGGGTATCACCACAGACAATGTTCACGACGCCTGGAGGGATGCCCGCCCGGTCACAAAGCTCGGCAATTGCCAGCGCTGAAAGCGGTGTTTCACTGGCGGGTTTGCAGACCACTGTGCATCCCGCTGCAAGCGCTGGAGCAATCTTGCGCGTCAGCATGGCATTTGGGAAGTTCCATGGCGTGATGAGGGCTGCAACGCCGACAGGCTGGCGGATGACCACCACACGCTTATCCGGTGAGGGCTGGGTCATCACCTCGCCATAGATGCGCTTCGCTTCTTCGGCAAACCATTCGATATAGTTGGCGCCATAGGCGATTTCGCCGCGCGCTTCGGCCAGCGGCTTGCCCTGTTCCAGTGTGAGGATGCGGGCCAGGTCTTCCTGGTTTTCCATCATCACATTGAACAGCTTGCGCAGATAAGCAGAGCGTTCTTTCGGTGTTTTGGCGGCCCATTCGGCTTGTGCCGCTTCAGCGGCTTCGATCGCAGCCTTGGTTTCTGGAGCGCCGCAATACGCCAGCTCAGCGATCAGTTCGCCATTCGCCGGATTATCGACGGGAAAAGTCGAACCATCCACAGCGTCAGCCCATTTGCCATCGATATAGGCTTTGGTCTTCAGAAGACCCGGGTCTGACAGTTTCACATCAGCGGTGCGGCGTGTTTCCATTTGGTCATCCATAGTGATCTCTCCGATCCCTCTTGTCTTTAGTCTGGCGCTAGAATGCAGCTTCGTAGATCTTGAAGGCGTCTTCGACTGTCACCTTGCGCGGATTATTCTTCAGAAGGCGTTCCTGTAGCATGGCCTCTTCGGCAAGTGACTGCAGGTCATTCGCCTGAACGCCGGCTTCGCGCATTTTCTGCGGCAGGCCGACATCCTTACTCAACTGCTCAAGCTGGTCACAGAACCAGGCTGAGATTTCCGCCTCATCCCCATCGGGCACACCGTCAAAGCAGATCGGTGCCAGTTCGGCATACATCTCTTTCGCATGCGAGGAGTTGAAGCGCAGAACGTGCGGCAGAAGCAGCGCATTACTTGTGCCGTGCGGCACGTGATATTTCGCGCCCAGCGGATAGGCGAGGGCGTGGACCGCGGCGACTGGAGCATTGGCAAAAGCCTGGCCGGCCAGGCAAGCGCCGAACAGCATGTTCTGGCGGGCTTCAAGATTTGTCCCGTCTTCGATAACCGGCTTGAGGTTCTTCGACAGAAGTTCGAGCGCCTTCACGGCAAGCATGTCAGAGTAGGGGTTTTTCTGGATCGAGCTGGTATAGGCCTCAATCGCGTGAACCATGGCGTCCACACCTGTTGCTGCCGTAACAATCGGCGGCAAGCCAGTCGTCAGTTCAGCGTCGAGCAGGGCAACATCCGGATAGAGGACCGGCGAGACAACACCAGACTTTGTGCTTGGGCCGGTCGTGACAATCGCAACAGCTGTCACTTCAGATCCGGTACCTGCAGTCGTCGGGATAAGGATCAGCGGCAGGCGCTCACCCTTCACATTGTTGACCCCATAAATGTCTTCGAGTTTCTCATCAGACCGGAGCAGAAGCGCTACCAGCTTTGCCGCGTCCATAGAGCTTCCGCCGCCATAGCCGATCACGCCATCGGCGCCATGCTCGCGGGCCATTTCCAGACAGCTCATAATGGTCTCAACAGGCGGGTCGGCAACCACTTCGGTGAACAGCGCATAATCGAGGCCCGTGCCATCAAGGCCAGCCGTCAGCTTGTCCAGCAGGCCAACCTTCACAATGCCAGGATCAGTTACGATGAGCGGACGCTTAAAGCGGAGCTGAGAACAGACTTCGCCAATGCGTTTGATGCCGCCGATTTCGTTGATGATGGATCGGGTTGTATTGAAAGTGAAAGAGGTCATTTGACGTACGTTTCCAAAACCTGAGTGTGCGAATTCTAACGTTCAGTGTTGTCTGCTATACCTAAAATCGGGCACTGTCGCCCGTCGCCGTCTACACAAATTGTTTATGCAGTTCAGGACGGATCGTCTGATTCCGAGTATTTTTCTGATACGGCTTTCCAGCCTGCCAGGATGAACCGTGTCCAGAAATCAGATGCTTCATCAACATCGACCTTGCCCAGACGCAGGGAGCCTTCTGCGCCGCGAAGGGCAGAGATCGTCATAAGAACGCCCATACGGGCCACGTTCTCCGGCAAGCCATAGGTTTCCATATGACGCTGGACCCAATAGGTATTGGCGTCTTTTGAAAACCGTTTTGCCATTTCGGCGGCTTCGCCGCCGGCCACCTGCGCCTCGCTGAGAAGAAGGTGGTAGAAACGGCCGCGTTCCTCAAGATACTCAAAGTGTCGCCGTATATAGATGCGATGGGCGTCTTCGGTAGAAGTTTCTTCTGACACGAGGCCGTCCTGACGGCCGATGACAAGATCAAATTCGCGATTCAAAAGGGCTACGAAAATCTGCTCACGGGTCGGAAAGTATCTGTGCACCAGCGGCCGGCTGACGCCAGCTTCGGCTGCGACTTCGTCAAGGGTGAAGTGGGCAGACTGTGATGACTGAATAAGGCGTGTCGCCGCATCAAGGATCAGATTCCGACGTACTTCAGGGTCAAGCCGTTTGGCCCGTTGCCGCGTGCGCTTTGCCGGTTTGTCAGTTGTCGTGTCGGTGTCCGTTTTCAAATCAATCAGCCAGTTTCGAGTAAGCGAGCACAAGTTCGGTGCGCAAATTCTATCAGACCGTCGCCGGTATGCAGTGTATGGTAGAGCGTGCTGCAGGACCTCCGCAAGCCTTCTCCTCATCCTGTGAAGGTTAAGCTTCAGGAAATTGTGAACGCTGGCGACCTGTCTGAGCTCAGTGATATAATTGACAATGCGTCACTATTGCGGTCTCCTCAACCTTAAAAGATACATAAAGATCGGAGGAAGCATTGCTCAGGCGAATTATGATGCCAGGCATTGTCAGTGCTGTCGCAGTGGGCAGCGTTTTGTCGTACGCGGCATTCGCTGACGGAAAGCCGACCAGCCACAAAGGCGCGTCATCGAACAGCGCATTTCCAGATGCCATGACTGTTGCGCTGGATGAAAAAGAACTCGCGAAAGTGGGCGAGCGGGACGAATTCGTCTCTGCTTATCGCCGTCTGACAGAGTCTCAATATCGCAATACGATTGCAGATATTTTTGGACCCGAAATTGAACTTTCCGCCCGTTTTGAGCCTGAAATGCGTCAGGATGGCCTACAGGCGGTCGGTAATGCTGATCTCTCTGTGACAACAACCGGTCTAGAGCAGTATTTCAGTCTTGCGCGCTCCATTGCTCAGCAGGTGATGGCTGACGAACGACGCGATGAACTGGTCGGTTGTGCCATTGACGGCGCGATGTCCAAAGCCCAAGCGTGCGCGAAAGAGTTCTTCAAGGAGACCGGAAAGGAACTCTACCGGCGTCCGCTGACAGGCTCTGAATTTGATACTGTGATGTCCATCTGGACCTCGGCAGCAGAGGGCAGAGAGAATTACCGTCAGGCCTTTGAGCTGGCGCTTGTCAGCATGTTGGTCTCACCAGAATTTCTCTTCCGTACAGAAGTCGCAGAGCGCGTCGGCGATACCGATAAGTTCCGTATGGATGCTTATTCCAAAGCCTCGCGTCTGTCTTATTTTCTCTGGGATACAGCGCCCGATGAGGAATTGATTGCAGCAGCAGAGCGCGGTGACCTGCATACATCTGAAGACCTTATCGAACAGGTTGACCGGATGATGGGGGCAGAGCGCTTCGATGAGGGCGTGCGCGCCTTCTTCACCGACATGCTCTTCTTCGAGCATTTTGACACGGTGACAAAGGACTCGCAGACCTATCCAAAATTCTCTCAAGCTGTGGCCAATAGTGCTCGTGAAGAGACGCTTCGGTTCCTCGTCCAGCTGCTTGTGGAGAATGATGGTGATTATCGTGATATCTTCACGAGCCGTGAGACAGTGATTAACCGGTCTCTGGCGGCTGTCTACAACGTCCCCTATCCGTCCAGGGAAGACTGGACGAGCTTTGAGTTCAGCGAAGACTCTCAGCGTTCGGGCGTGTTGACCCAAGTGACATTTACCTCGCTTTTCTCCCACCCGGGTAGCTCCTCACCAACGCTTCGCGGCAAGCACATTGCCGAGATTTTCCAGTGCACCAAAATTCCTGATCCGCCAGCCGATGTGGACTTTTCCAAGGTGCAGGCGCTGGAAGAGGGAACGGTCCGCGAGCGACTTGATGCGCACCGCTCAGACCCAACCTGCGCCTCTTGCCACATTCTGATGGACCCGGCCGGTCTGGCGCTGGAAAACTTTGATAGCATCGGCCAGTTCCGCAAGCTGGAGAATGGCAAGCCGATCAATGTCAGCGCTGATATCTTCGGCCAGAAGTATGAGGGTGCGCCGGGCATTGGCCAATATCTGCATGATGACCCGCAGACCTCGGCCTGTGTCGTGCAAAAGGCCTATAGCTATGGTGTTGGTCGTCCCTATGACTATCAGGATGCCGGTTTCGTTCAGACCGTACAGTCCCAGTTCGAAGAGAATGGCTACAAGCTGAAAGGCCTTTTCCGGTCCATTCTCACTGATCCGAAATTCTATGATGTCGTAGTTCCTGATGGGTTGGAGCGCGCAAAGACATCCGCACAAATCGAGACGCAAGACGTCGCTCAGGGAGGACTCAAATGACAAACCGCTTCAATCGACGTTCGCTTCTCAAAGGTGTGCTCAGCGGCGGCGCTGCTGTTACGCTCGGTCTGCCCATGCTGGATCAATGGATGAACGCGCATGGCGAGACCCTCGCCAGCGGCGCGCCAATCCCAACCCGCTTCGGCACTTATTTCTGGGGTCTGGGCCTGACGGACACACCCGCAGGCGGCAGCCGCTGGGTGCCGCGCAAGGTTGGCTATGATTATGACATCATGCCCGAGCTTGAGACCTTCGCGCCGCTGAAGGACAAGGTCTCGGTCTTTTCTGGTTTCCGTGTCATTGGAGACGGGCGTCCGAACCTCGTGCACTGGAGTGGACATGCGGCCATTCTCGGCGGTGGAGCACCTGAGAAAACCGGCCAGATGGTCGGACCATCTTTCGATAACAAAGTTGCTGACGCAATCGGAGCGACCACCCGTTTCCGGAAGCTCGATATCGCACCGTGTGGCGATCCAAAGGCGAACTATTCCACACGCACGGGCAAAAGTTTCGCGACGCCAGAGACCACACCGCTGGACCTCTATATGCGCCTGTTTGGCGAAGGGTTTCAGGACCCGAACGATCCGAACTGGAAACCAAATCCGGATATCATGCTGCGCAAGTCTGTGCTCTCTGCCGTGGGCGAGCAGCGCCGGGCTCTGATGGCTGATGTCGGACGTAATGATCAGATCAAGCTCGACCAGTATTTCACGTCACTTCGTGAGATTGAAAACCAGCTCGCCATGCAACTCGAAAAGCCTGCCGAAGCTGAAGCCTGCGCCATGCCGAAAAATCCCGGTGAAGGCAAAAATTCGATCACGGTCGATGTGGTGAACCAGAATACGAAAGTCATGTCGAAGCTTCTGGCGATGGGCCTTGCCTGTAACCAGACCCGCGTCTTCAATATGGTTCATACCCCCGGCACATCGACGACCTATGTTGCCGGTGAAGCCAAGACCTATCACCAGATCACCCATGATGAGCCAACCGATGCGGAGCTGGGCTATCAGCCAGAAACCTCGCGCCTGGCAGGCATGGTCATGGAAGGCTTCGGTATCTTCCTTAAAGAGCTCGATGCCATTCAGGAAGGCAATGGCACCGTATTGGACAACTCCCTGGTCATGGCTTTCTCCGACACGGGCTATGCGAAGATCCACTCGCTTGAAAATATTCCGGTCTTCTTTGCTGGTCGCGCAGGTGGCCGCCATAAAGCTGGCTATCACGTTGCCTCCAAAGGCGAGCCCATCTCTCGTCTGTCTCTGACAGCTATGGAGCTTGCTGGCGCATCGCCGGGCGAGTTCGGTGAAGGCGCAATGAAAACCTCAAAGCTGGTGGAAGAGGTCATCGCGAAGGGATCAGACAATGCGATTTAATCTGAAGTCGCTCTCGCTTGCTGCTCTGTTCGCCGGCATGGCGGGCGGTTCAGCCATGGCGGACTGGCAGAAATCCTATGTGATTGAATGGTATGAGCCTGCCAATTACTATGGCGCTGAAACCGGTGTGATCGATCCGGGTACGGACTGCCCAGCAGGCACCAATCCGGAAATCGATTATATCCAGGTATTGATGGATGCCGGATATACAGAAGAAGAGGCCCGGTGGCTTCGTGATCCTGAGCATCCCTACAGATTGCCAAATCACGGCTCCAACCAGATGGCCTTTCGCGGCAAAGACCGGGCGAATGTCTACACCCAGCCCTGGACTACGCCAGATCCGGGCCTGACCCCTGTAACGGGCACGATCTCAGAGGGGCTCGACCTCGACGGCGATACAACGAACGGCTTTACCAGCCCGGATGGCCGGACCGGTATCGACAATGAATTCTATCGGACCATTGGCTGCTGGAAGACCTATCGCGGCCCGGACCGCCTGTCGAGCGGCGCCATGACCTTCAACGACGCCATGCGTGAAGGCGCCTGGACAGTTGCCATTGTCGTCACCGGACAGGGTGATGACCCGATGAATGACGATGATGTGCAAGTTGCTTTTTACGACAGCGCTGACTCTCTGGTGAAGGATGGCAATGGCGACATTGCGCACAACTATACCTTCACCGTTGCGCCGAATGAAAAATATGAAGCCATTTTTCCAGCGAAAACCGTCAATGGAACGATCATCTCGACCGAAGCGGTTGATGAGGCCTGGTTCCGCGATCCGTCTTATAACCGTCAACTCCAGCTTTTGAAGGCTCAGTTGCGCCTTGAAATGAAGGAAGACGGCACGCTGACGGGTGTGTTTGGCGGTTATCGTCCGTGGGAGCCGGTTTATGAAGGCTGGGTCAATGCCCGCGGCACCGTGATTGAGTCCTTGACCTGGGTGAATCTGCCGAGTGTTTGGTATGCGCTGAAACGGAATGCTGACTACAGCCCGGACGGCGCGGATGGCGAAAAGACTCACATCTCATTTGCCATGCGGCTCGATGCTGTTCCGGCCTATGTCATGGTGCCCGACGCCTCCTCTGAGCTGAAAATGGTGAAATCCTTCAGGGATGAAGCGCCGCCATTCGAAGCGCGGGTGAAGCGGTCCTATACGCGCGACGGCCTCGTGCCGGACAAGGATGGTGTGATACTGGCCGGTCCGGATGCGCCGATTGTTCCGCCCACGGTGACCCGCGAGGAATTGAAAGCCCGCCTGACCGCGCAGCAAACAGGGGCCTCCGGCGGACAGTAACCATTCTCCCGGCTGCCGGGCTCTAGCAGCCGGACATCATAAAGAGCGCGCCAGAAAACATGGCGCGCCGGCCGTCAGGAGGGATGGATGAACACGCTGATTTCAAGATTGATCGCTGCCACAGCCTGCAGCGTGAGCCTCACCGGCATTGCGTCGGCTGACTGGACGCGAAGTTACGTCGTCGACTGGTATGAACCGGCTCATTATTACGGCGCTGAAACCGGGATAACCGATCCGGGCACAGATTGTCCGGCTGGCACCAATCCGGAAATCGACTGGGAAGAAGTTCTGATCCGGTCCGGCTACACACCCGAAGAAGCCAAATGGCTTCGCCACCCGGAGCATCCCTATCGCGTGCCCAATCACGGTCAGAACCAGATGGCGTTTCGCGGGGAAAACCGCGCCAATGTCTATCTGGAACCCTGGACGACACCCGATCCCGGCCTGACGCAAGTCTCCGGCGAGATTTCAGAAGGCTTCGATCTGGACGGCAACCCTGAGACCGGGTTCGTCAGTCCTGATGGCGTGCCGGGGATTGATAACGAATTTTATCGCACCACCGGCTGCTGGAAATATTATCGCGGCCCGGAACGGCGCAGCTATGTCGCAGAGTCCTGGAATGACCGGATGCTTGAGGGTGGCTGGACAGTTGTGGTGGTCATCTCCGGCGAGGGCGATGATCCGATGAACGACGACAATGTTCAGGTCGCCTTCTATGACAGTGCGGACAAGCTTGTTCGTGACGGTACGGGCGCGGTCGCTTCGAATTACACCTTCACCGTGGCGCCGAATGAGAAGTACGAGGCCATCTTTCAAGCGCGCTCTGTGGACGGCGAAATCGTCACGAAAGCGCCAATGGATGAGGTCTGGTTCCGGGATACGAGCTACACCAAAGACCTTCAGCTTCTTCAGGCCCAGCTTAAACTCACCATGAACGAGGATGGCACACTCAAGGGTCTGGTTGGCGGGTACAGGCCCTGGGAGCCCGTGCACAATCAGCTGGTAGATGCGCGGGGGTCCGTCATTGAATCTCTGACCTGGATTGAGCTTCCTGCGCTCTGGTATGCACTGAAACGCAATGCCGATTACAGCCCGGAGGGCGCGGACGGTGAGAAAACCCACATTTCTTACGCCATGCGCGTCAGTGCTGTGCCGGCCTATGTGATGCTGGAGGACGCCTCAGACGAGGTTCAGATTGCGCGGTCTTTCCGAAATGAGCCAACGGCGGAGCCATGGGCGCCCCTTCCAAAGGCTGTCAGCTTTTCGACCGTGACTGTAGAACGCGGAATTGTGCGGGAAAATGATCGGTACTTTCTTGCCGGTCCGGATGCGCCAATCATACCGCCGGACATGACACGCGATGAACTCTTTGCCAGCAAGGCGACTGCAGATGGTGAGGCTGGCGGCCAGTAGAGCGCATCAGCCTTCAAACAATCCATTATCTGACGCTGCCTTCGGGCAGCGTTCTTCGTTTGAGCCCGGCTGAAGCTTGAAGTTTGCAGTGTTAAGACAGGCCGCTGTTCCTTGAAAACTATCAGCAAATACAGAGCGCAGACGCTTCGGCGCCCAGGCGATGGCATGGCTGGGATCACGCGTCGAAATTCGCCGTGTTTTCTCGTCCTGACCATGCAGTTTCAGATTGACTGACATGTGTGGTGTCGATATACCGCGCCTTCCAATTCAGAGTGCGGTCGTGGCGGAATTGGTAGACGCGCACGGTTCAGGTCCGTGTGCCGCAAGGCGTGGAAGTTCGAGTCTTCTCGACCGCACCATTCATCGCATTCGAACTTCGTTCGAAAATTTGATCCAGTGGATCAAATTTCGCGATGAATTGTGTTTGATCCCCGCTCCGCTGTCGCTCCGCGATGGATCGCGCTCAAGGC
>CETS01022932.1_pt1 | contig 38126 bp, 38 predicted proteins | sample 356391 | NCBI WGS metagenome assembly CETS01 (sample SAMEA2622673, study PRJEB7988) | marine metagenome | isolation source: saline water (ENVO:00002010), including
GCGCGAGTCGACTTGCGAACGCCTCCTCATCATTAATCCGGATGCAGTGATAAGGCTCAATTCGATCCAGCAACTCGAAAGCGCCAGACAATCTGGCAGTTCTCCTTGCCTGGTTGGAGGCAAACTCATTTACCCGTCGGGCCGCGAACAAAGAGGCGGGCGACGCGAACTGCTGACACCCTGGAGAGTTTTCGTCACTTATACCGGCCTGTTTGAGCTGGAGCGGAAATTTCCCGCCTTCAGAAACATGCATCGCGAGCATGATCCAGAACCGGAAGGTCCGGTCGCCATGCCGGTCGTTTCAGGCGCTTTCTGCTATATCTCCAGAGAAGACTATGAACGCCTGAATGGCTTTGACGAAGGCTATTTCCTTCATGTTGAAGACATTGATCTTTGCCGTCGGGTCGGAAAAAATGGCGGAAAGGTGATCTACACCCCACACGCTACGGCTATGCACTATGGTTCCACTTCAAAAGTCTCGGCTTTCTTCGTTGAGTGGAACAAGGCAAAGGGTCTTGCGCGCTATTTCACAATCAACTCGACTTCGATCTGGGGTAAAATGCTCGGCCGGACGAGTATCTGCATTTTCGCACCGACGCTGATCGTCAGATCAGCTTTGATCCGCAGCTATCTGCACACGCGCCAGGCTATCCGGGAGATGCTCCGCTAGGCTGGAAACTTGCCCGCTTTGGTGAGGCTCGAGGCAATCGGGTGACCCAGAACACCTTCCAGCCAATTGGCCGTCCGGATCATTTCATCGAGATCAATACCGGTATCAAATCCAGCGCGCTCCAGCATGTAGACAACATCTTCTGTTGCGACGTTTCCAGTCGCCTGAGGCGCAAACGGGCAACCACCAATACCGCCGCAGCTTGCATCCACGACGTCGACGCCCGCCTTTACAGCCGCCGCCACATTGGCAAGCCCGGTATTTCGAGTGTCGTGAAAATGAACCCGTAGGAAGACGTCAGGTGCATACATCTGCACCTCTTCCAGACGCCGCTCAACGAGCCAGGGGTCTGCCACCCCGATCGTATCACCAAGGCCAACCTCACCAACGCCCGCTCTCTGAGCCTGCGCGGCAAGTCCGCCCACGACGCCATCAGCGATGTCGCCATCATACGGGTCACCAAAGGCCACCGATATTGTCGCGGACAGCGGGATCCCTGCCTCGTGCACCAGCGGGGCACATTGCATCAGCATGTCGGCGCTGTCCTGCGGGCTCATGCCCTGATTGCGCTTACCGAAGCCTTCACCTGCGACCAGAACGAAGTTGATCTCATCAGCTTTTGCATCCACGGCCCGGCGTACGCCCTTTTCATTGAGCGCCAATGCGATGTGCCGCACCGGCTTTGACCGATCGAGGCCCGCAAAAACTTCTGCGCTGTCGGCCATTTTCGGTACGGCCTTCGGCGAAACGAAACTCCCCGATTCCATGCGCTTTACGCCACATGCTGTGAGGCGCTCAATCAGCTCAAGCTTCTGACTGGTCGTCAGATTGGCAGGATCATTTTGCAGGCCATCGCGCGGCCCCACTTCTACAATATCAATACGTCTGGTCATCTGTCCTACTTAAGCGCGGCATGGTCCATCTTCGACCCGCACTCCCACAAAATGTACAGGATCGCCATTCGAATAATTCAGCGCATAGACGGGCTGGCTCTCTCGCATACAGCGGCCCTGTTGTTCGGCCTGCCTGCGGATATGCTCGAGCGCAATCTCGCCCTCGCCTTCCGCTTCCAGATTGATCACCCAGGCCATGACCGGTGCTTCGGTTGCCAATGGCAGATCAGAATCCGAATTGGGGCTAATGCTGACATTCGTACCTGTCGTGAACACAAAGCTCGGCTCCGCATAACCAATCGCCTGGACGCGCACCGGCTCTGGCCCGGAGCATCCGGTCTGGCCGGGCAGGCTACACACTTCGCGAAGCGCTTCTCGTGCTGCCCAGGTTGGCTGCACCCAGGTCTGGGAGGGCAGCACGAACACGCGTACGTGCCAGCCCAGCGAAATGCTGGTAATAAGGGCAAACAGGACTGCCAGCTGATACTTCCGGATAAATGCCGCAATCGCCGTTGCACCGAGGGCCAGCAGGACGATGACCAGGGGCCAAGACACCAGCTCGACCGACGCCCAGCTTGCCATGACATCTTCGGCGCTTGCCGTACGGAAATCACCCGCCGCTTCGGACATCACGCTGTGAAGCCCCAGAGGAGAGATGAAGGCTGCAAACAAGCCACCGCCGAGCACGAAAAGCCCCAGCGAGATCAGACGGCTGACCGGATAGCGCGCACCATTGGCGAGCTGCCAGACCCCATATCCGCAAAGAAGCGCAAGCGCTGGATAGGCTGGCAGCACATAATGGCTCAACTTTGTGGGGAGAAATTCAAACACCAGCCAGGTCGGCACCAGCCATGCGATAACAAAGACCAGTCCTGCCGCGGCTGGCGCTTTCGCCCGAATGTCACGCACCGCCATGACAAGACCGGGGATCATGAAAAGTGTTGCCGGGAAGAAGTGCGTGAGCAGAAAAACAAGGTGATAGCCTGGAGTGCCGCCATGGCCCTCGGATGCGCCGACGACCTTGTCTTTCAGGTCTTTGCCGATTGCCCCCTCGGCGAACTGCCCGTCCGTCGCCATCTGAATGGAAATGAACCAGGGCAGTACCATCACGACGAACAAAAGCGGGCCCGGCCACCAGACGAGCGTTCTCAGCCAGTCCTCTTTCCAGAAATCCATGACATACCGGACACCCGCTGCGGCCAGCATCAGAATGCCGATACTCTTGATCACCCAGCCAACGGCTTCATCTGCCCCGCCAAACCAGATGTAATTATCGAGGAAGAGCACAATCACGCCGCCACACAACAGCGCTGACCATTTCCAGCTCCGCTCCCACAAACCGGCAAACGCCATGGCGAGGATCACCACCATGGGCGTGACAGGCCCCTTGATCAGAAATCCGAAGCTGATCGCAAACCAGAAGAGGATGGCGAGCCATTTGGGATGTCGCTCATTGGCTTTCAGGTGCACGAACGCGGCAATCGCCAGCGTCGTAATGGCGACGAGCACCCCATCCGTCTTGGAAATATGCGCCTCACTGGTGAGCAAAATCCCGGTCCCGAACAGGGCCGCACCAAGAAAAGCGGCGCGTCGTCCGATCAACGGAATTCCAGCCCAGAACAAAGCACATGTCGCCAGAGCGCCGCCAATAAAGGAGGGCAGCCGATAGCTCCAGATTTGCTTGGCTTCGGGCGAGGAGAAAGCGGTTGTGGTTGCGGCCTGCAGCCAGTGAATGCCTGCGGGTTTCTTGTTTCGGAGCCCATCCTGATACCGGATCATGATGTAGTCGCCCGTTTCCAGCATCTGCTTGGAGGCCTGGGCAAACCGCGATTCATCCCGATCGAGCGCTGGCATGGTGAAGACACCCGGTGCCGCCGTGACCAGAGTCAGGCAAAACAGGAGGATATAGGCACGCACACCACGGCTCAGCTGATCCAGTATGGAGAAACGATCCATCACAAAAGTCCCAGATTGCGGATTTCTGCCATATCCTCTTTCCTCGAGCATGTCTTCCTCTCGCATCCTGTGACATGAGACGCTATGTGGGCAGGAAGTATTTTTTCCAAAGGAGTCTCGTGTGGCTGAAGCGGTTGAGTTGAGCGTTGTTGTGCCGGTTCATAATGAAGTCGGCAATGCTGCAGTGCTCGCGCGTGAAATCGCCGAGGTGATGGAAGGTCGCGCATTTGAGCTGATCTTCGTGAACGACGCTTCGACAGACGACACGCTTGATGAACTTGTCGCGCTGAAACCCGAAATCCCGCAGCTGCGCATTCTCTCTCATCGCAAGAATGCCGGTCAGAGTCGCGCTTTGCGTACCGGTGTGAAAGCCGCCCGCGCGCCGGTGATTGGCACGGTGGATGGCGATGGCCAGAACGACCCGGCCGATCTGCCCAAGCTCTATCGCCAACTGACCCGCGCGGGAGCACCTGAAAAACTGGCCATGGTGATGGGGCGAAGAGCCAGCCGCAAGGATACCGCCTGGAAGCGATTTGGATCGCGTTTTGCCAATTCAATCCGACAGAAGCTTCTGAACGATGGCAGCGACGACTCAGGATGCGGCACCAAAGTCGTGAAGCGCGATGTCTTCCTCGAGCTCCCCTATTTCGATCATATGCACCGCTATATGCCCGCCATGATACGGGCGGATGGTTATGAAGCCGAGTTCGTTGATGTGAATCACCGCGACCGCGAGCATGGCATTTCCAAGTACAACAATTTCGGGCGCCTTGCCGCCGCAGCTTCAGATCTGCGCGGTGTCACCTGGCTCATGAAACGCAGACGTCCGACTGGCGGCGTTGATGAGATGTGATAAGTAGTCTTTACGACATGGACGGAGAACAGGCATCGTGGCTGGTATCTTTGGGCCAGGCATCGCCGCCGCCCGTATCGAAGACAAGCAGCGTGCTTTGGCTGCGCAGACGGATGAGAAACGATCAGGGGGTCACGGTATGAGATTTATATTTGGCATCTTCCCGCTTCTGATCATTCCCGTCGCGATCTACAATCTCATGGCATTTCTCTTCACCGCTGCGCCAGCAGATCCGACCACAGGCAATGCCGCTCCGGCAATTCTCGCGAGCCTTGATGCGCCAATGCTATCCCTGCCAATGGTATCCGGCGCGACCTGGACCATGACGGGCGGTGATCTTCTCGTACTTCTGGCGCTGATTTTCCTGTTTGCTGAGATCTTGAAATCCACCAGCACGGGCACGGCGACGATCATGAACCATGCCGTTTCCATGATCCTTTTCATCGTCTGTCTCGTGGAATTCCTGTTGTTCAGCAATTTCGCCACATCCATCTTCTTCATCCTGACGATGACGACATTGCTGGATGTGCTGGCAGGGGTTGTTGTGACAATCGTCTCTGCGCGACGGGACTTCGCGGTGGGTGAAGGATTCAGCGGCTAGCGCTGACCACACTCTCAGAATCAGCTGAACAGCAGAATCACACCTGCAAACACCATCAGGTCCACAACAAGCCATCCAAACCCGTTACCGGTTTTCGGCTCCGCGGTTGTGTCGACGCGATCAGTCAGCAGAAGAACCTCCTCAGCCACTAGACCAGCCCACCCTTACCAGATGTCCGGCGCGGAGTTGGCGGGGCGTATGTCTTCGCCGCCTGCCGCGCATCCGTTGCGACCGGCTCGGCCTGACCGATTAAATGTGCGCTCAGCGATGCTGAAATCCACGGTGTGGCTGTCGGATTTGTATTCCGGTCCGCCGCGCGGCGGCCACCGCCCGCCCGATTGTCAGACCGGCGGTCGCCCATACGACGATTGCCCGCCCGGCGACGGTCGGCATTAGCCGTCTCAGCACGTGCCTGATCCGGATTCGACCAGCGATTCCGCTGGTTGAAATCATTCTGTGCCAAACTGGCACCGAAGCTGCGCTGAATACGTGTCATAGGCGAACTTTCGCAAAGGTTATGCCATTATCTGGGGCAAAGTGACCCAAATGCAACGCGCCATCACTTACAGAAGTTTCATTTGCATTTCTGCTTTGCCGTGGCATATTAGACACATACGCGATGGCCGAAATTGCGTTGTCCCCCCGCAGGTCATCGTGGTGCCGGATTTCCCCTCCCGGCAAGTGCCAAGAGCACAGCGTCACCCCGGTCCTCCCCAAAGGCCGGGGTGATTTGCGTTTATCGACCTTGTAATGGTCCCGGACTCATGGCCTTTGAGGCTTATGTCTGAACTTTCCGTCGTCACCTGGAACATTAATTCCGTACGCCTGCGCGCCCAGCGCGTCGCCGACTTTCTCGCCGAACACAAACCAGACGTGCTTTGTCTTCAGGAAATCAAATGTCGTGAAGCGCAATTCCCATCTTCTGTCTTCGCGGATGCGGGATACCCGCACATCCAGATCTGCGGACAGAAGGGCCTTCACGGCGTCGCAACCATTTCCAGACTGCCGATCGAAGAGCTCACCGCGCCCGAATTTTGCGGTCAGGGTCATGCCCGCATCTCAGCCAGTCGAATAGGCGGCTTCGACCTGCACAACATCTATCTGCCTGCGGGCGGAGATGAGCCCGACCCCACAATCAATCCGAAGTTTGCCCACAAACTCGATTTTCTGGACCGAATGGAGCGAGTCTATTCCGAACACCCTTCCAATGTCCCGCTAATCGTTGTTGGCGATCTGAACATTGCGCCGCAAGAACACGATGTCTGGTCGCACAAGCAGCTTCTGAAGATCGTCAGTCATACGCCGGTGGAAACAGAAAGCATGGCTCGGATCGTGACCGCCGGCCGCTTTACCGATCTGGCCCGGCGGGAACATGACCCGGCGCAGAAGCTCTACACCTGGTGGAGCTATCGCTCGAAGGACTGGGCGGCATCGAATCGCGGGCGTCGGCTGGATCACATCTGGGCCAATCCGGCCGCCGAGCCGCTCGCCATTCCGGGCACCTACCGCATTCATCTCGACCAGCGTGGCGGCTTTAAACCGTCAGACCATGCACCTGTGGAAATGCGGTTTAAAAGGCCCACAGCCTAAGCGTTGTCGTAAGCCTCTTTCATCCAGCCCTGAACGTCAGCATCGAAGTCTTCAGGCGAGGAAAGCTTCACAACATGCGAGCACATGGCGTTTTTGGATACTTCTAGCCGACCTTCTTCAGCGCGTCCCTTATTGTTGATTCCCAAATCAATCCGCTTTTTGGTGGCGGGCGTCACAAGCGCGAACTGCTTGGACCGACGCAATGAAACGCTGGCCTTCTTCGGGCTGACCTCAACATCCCCACCCAGCGACGCCGCATAGGCAACGATAGCGTCATAAATAGGCTTTAAGTCCGTCTTCGCTCCGGAATACTGCGCGGCGACAAGGTCGTCTGCACTTTCGCCAGATGTTGATGCGGCAGACTTCAGCGCCGTATGCGCAGCCAGATTGGCGTAGCCGTGTGTCATTCCGTGATCTGACTTCAGGAATTTGACGATCTCGCCATGCTTCTGAAGCCCTGATGCAGAAACCACCTTCAACCATTCATCCATGGGTTTGCCTGTTTTCTCAGGCATGTTGGCGATCATTTTCGTCGCCATCTCCTCCGGTGTTGCCATAGCGCTCTCCCTTAAAGCTTTTCAATCCGGTCAAACGACCAGTTCTCGGATTTGCAAACCGATGGCGTGAAGGGCTGCATCAGCCCAATCATCGTCAGCATCAAGCTGGCACCGAACCCAGGCTTACCGGTTTCGCAAACTGCCCTGAGCGTGTTGACGATCATCGGACCGCCTTGCGCCATGCTTTTTTCGGTCTTGGAGTCCACCACACCGCCCAAGGTTGTCAGAGTGAAATCGACACCCCCATCCACCTCTCTGAGATCGTACTCAATCGTGACGGGCGGATCGTCCATATTGGTGAATTTCAGCGTGTGGACGTATCGATGAGGCGGCGAGAACTCCAGCACATTGCCAACAACGCTGGTAAACCTGCCATTGGGGGTACGCATCGCCATGGGCTGCCCGGGCGTCAGGTTTCCATCACGCGTCTTACAGACTGCGCCAAAGAAGAATGGCAGAGCCTCGTCCTGCTTCACTAATTCGTTCCACACCACCTCTATTGGCGCGCTGATATGCACCTTGTAGATCTGCTTTTCTGCTGGCTTTTGCTCATCAGTCATTTTTTGTCCCCTCTTCCAGTCGCAGCCTGCTCAGCTGCATATTTCAGCCCCGTCAGTTTGCCGGCCCAATGCCCCGTATAATCGTTGATCCATCGGTCGTGGATCATCTGTATCGGCGCCGCATTGAGATAGAGCCGCCGCGTACACCCATCTTTCTCGCTGATAATCAGCCCTGCACTTTCAAGCACAGCCAGATGGTTCATGATGGCAATCCGGCTCACGTCAAAGGATTTGGCGAGCCCGCCGACGCTCTGCCCCGGTTCATCGCGAACCAGGTCCAGAATGGTTCTACGTGTCTCGTGAGCCAGCGCGTGAAAAACCGCATCCATAGTCTCTGATGTAATCATGTAATTACTTAATTACATATTTGGATGAGCGTCAAGCTTTTGCACGTCCCGCGTGTCACCGGCTTATCGTCGGAAGATGGACCCAACCTCTCGAAGTGTGTGCTTCAGCACTTCCGGGCGCAGGATCACTGTCATGATCAGGCCAGCCACTGCGCCACCGAGGTGCGCCTCATGGCCGATATTGGACGTATCCCATATCGGCGCGAAAGCAGAAAATGCCACAAAGAGCAAAGCAAACAAAATGGCGGGTATTGGGATAAATCCAAAGATGAGAATGGTCATGAAAGGCGCAAACAGGGCGACACCGAGCAGCACACCAGACACTGCCCCGGAGGCACCAACAGCTGAGTAATACGGCTCATTCAGATGCGTGCCGAGCGCCCAGAGATTCCCTGCCAGCAGCGCCACAAAGTAGACGATCAGAAAGCCACGTTTGCCGAGCGCTCTTTTATCTTCCAGCACCGGACCGAAAAAGAACAGGCTGACCATGTTGAATAACAGGTGCATGATATCGGCATGCAGAAAGCCTGACGTCAGAAGGCGATGGACCTGGCCATTCATGATAGGGCCGACCTGAAAGAACAGGGCCGCGAACACATCCCGGCTGGCAAACGCCAAAACGGAAATCGCCACGTTCGCAGCGATCAGGATATAGGTCAGGGGAATACGGTTTTGAGGCATCGCCTCAGACATAGTTATGCCTGAAGGCGATATCCACCGGTTTCAGTCAGCAGAAGCTTGGAGTTAGCCGGATCCGGCTCGATCTTCTGCCGCAGTCGATAGACATGGGTTTCCAGCGTGTGGGTGGTGACGTTGGAGTTATACCCCCAGATCTCACTGAGCAGCTCTTCGCGACCGACCGGCTTTCCGCTCGATCGATAGAGATATTTGAGAATATTCGTCTCTTTTTCCGTGAGCCGGATTTTACGACCGCTGGAATCGGTCAGCAGCTTTGTGCTCGGACGGAATTCATATGGCCCGACCTGAAAGATTGCGTCTTCACTCTGTTCGAAGCTGCGCAGATGCGCCCGCACCCGCGCCAGAAGAACCGAGAATTTGAACGGCTTGTTGACGTAGTCATTTGCGCCGGAATCGAGCCCAAGAATCGCATCGGCATCCGTCGTCTGCCCCGTCAGCATAATGACCGGCGCGCGTATTCCGTCGCGGCGAAGCAGTTTGCAGGCGTCACGGCCATCCATATCTGGCAGTTCAACATCTAGCAGGATGAGGTCGATCCGTCCGTCCTTGGCAATCGCCATGCCTTCCGCAGCAGTGGAGGCCTCCTGTATCGAAAACGCGTCATAGAGCTCGAACTGCTCTTTCAGGGCACCGCGCAGGTCCTCATCGTCATCGATCAGTAGAAGTGTTTTGGTGGCAGACATGCCGGACTCCGAATTTTTCCCAGTGAGTGGGAATATACCGGAGTCAAATCACTTTTGTAGGTGCTTATCGAAAATCACGACTAACGCATCCAACACAATCACGTGTCTGGCTTTTTGAAACTTGCCCAGAATTTATTTTCAGCCCGAGAAAAAATCGGCGCCGACCTTCCCTTTCACCGAGTACAGGAAGGAGATCATCATGAACAATTACAAAAAAATCGCCTCAGCCCTTATCGGTGCTGTCATCTCGATGGGTGCAACGGCTCACGCAGCCGAGCGGTGCAGCTCGACCGAGATTAACCGCCTCAAGCAAGCAATGTTTAGTGAAATGAATGCGCAAGCGTCATCAATTGTCTGGTTAGGGTCCGACAAGAGCGTGCAACTGTCATCATGCAGCCGCTATAGCGACGGCTATCTGGTGGAAGGACGCTTTCACATGTACGGAACAGACGATGCCTATTACTGGCTGGACGGCACCATGGTGGCAAATACCAGTCTCGCACCTCAGCAAGTCCGTATCGACGATTATAATTCGAATTTCCTATGGCTCACTGTAATCAAAGGCGGCCTTGCCGTCGGCACGGTTGTCACAGCCTGCGCCGCCAGTGGCGAATGCTGATCCAATCGAGGTGCCGGTCAGAGAAAAGTGCTGACCGGCAACTTTATAATATACCGTAGCGTACGGCTTTATTCCGCGGCGCTATCGTCCTCGAAATCGTCGTCATCGAGCTCATCATCAATGTCTTCAATCTCGGCGACATAATCTCCAGCAACTGAATTCGCACAGTCAGAAAACAGGTCGAGCAAAAGCTCCTTGCCGAGATCGGTCGGCTTCAGGCCCTTCCCCTCAAGGATGGTCTCAAGCAGTTTCCACGCCGTATAGGAGGGTGACCAGTCTGTTTTCTCCGACATTTGAAAGTCTCCATGCTCGGTTCTGGCAGACCGTGAGGGAGTTCGTCGCCCGTTGAAAGCACGAAATCAGCGACACTGCAGCCGCACTATTCGCCGCCGAGCGTACCCGCAAGCGCAGCTCGCGCCGCAATACGCGGGCTGACCAGGTGCGTGCGTCCGCCGCGTCCCTGACGACCCTCGAAATTCCGGTTCGAGGTCGAAGCACAACGCTCGCCCGGCGCCAGGGTGTCCGGGTTCATCCCCAGACACATGGAGCAGCCCGGCTCGCGCCATTCAAATCCCGCCGCCAGGAAAACTTCATCCAGCCCCTCGGCCTCTGCAGCCGCACGCACAAGGCCAGACCCTGGAACGACCATCGCCCGAACACCGTCGGCTACATGCTTGCCGCGCACTTCGTCGGCCGCAGCGCGGAGATCCGACAGGCGTGAATTGGTGCAGGAGCCAATGAAAACCCGATCAATTTTAAGTCCGGAAAGCGGCTCGCCGGGTGTCAGCCCCATATAGCTGATGGCCCGCGTCGCGGCTTCCTTGCGGATCGGGTCGTCAAAGCGGTCAGGGTCCGGAACGCTCGCAGACAGAGGAAGCGCCTGCTCCGGGCTGGTCCCCCATGTCACCGTCGGCTCGATATCCTGAGCGTCAATTTCGATCACATGATCCCACTCGGCATCCTCATCGGAATAAAGCGTTTTCCAGTGGTCGACCGCCACCTGCCAGGCGCCGCCCTTCGGCACAGCTGGCCGCCCCTTCATGTAGGAGAATGTCGTCTCGTCTGGTGCGACCAGACCGGCGCGCGCACCGCCTTCGATCGAAAGGTTACAGAGCGTCATCCGGCCTTCCATATCGAGGCCTTCAATCGTATCGCCCATGAACTCCATAACGCAGCCTGTGCCCCCCGCGGTGCCGATCAGGCCGATCAGGTGCAACGCGATGTCCTTGGCGGACACGCCAGGCCGAAGCTCGCCATTCACGCGTACTGCCATGTTCTTCATCTTGCGCGCTCGCAGGGTCTGCGTCGCCAGAACATGTTCTACCTCGGAGGTGCCTATGCCGTGAGCCAGTGCGCCGAACGCGCCATGTGTCGATGTGTGGCTGTCACCACAGACGATGGTCAATCCCGGCTGGGTTCGCCCCTGCTCGGGTCCGACCACATGAACGATCCCATTGCGCACATCCCCCATAGGGAAAAATTCAATGCCATAATCCTTCACGTTCCGGGAAAGCGTCTGGAGCTGGTTCTTTGCGTCCGGGTCAGTCACACCCTCAATGCCCAGCGCCTGATTTTCCGTTGGCGTATTGTGGTCAGCTACTGCCAGAGTCAGATCAGGCCGTCGCACAGGACGGTTCGCCGCTTTCAGACCCGCAAAGGCCTGAGGCGTCGTCACCTCGTGAATGAGATGCAGATCAATGAACATCAGCGCTTCGCCGCCCGGCACCTCATCAACGAGATGGGCGTCCCAGATTTTGTCGTAGAGTGTCTTACCGGCCATTGGATGATCTTCTGCGTTTTGAATTCGAGCCGACTTTTTCCAAGATGAGCGCGGTTTGTCCAGCTTTCATACTGTATGCACGCAGACTGTGTTTGAGATTATCAAAGCCTGAGGATAAGGATCGAGCCGAGGAGAGCGTCCCGGACATGACAATGACAAAAGCCAAAGAGTCGGAATGGAAAACCTGGGTTTGGACCAACCTCCACCGGGGCGTCAGCCCGCAGTCGCTGGAAGAAGAGCTTAGAAAGCGCAACTTCACAGACGATGATATCAAGTCCATTCTGGGTGAAGCCTATCGCGCCGAAACCGCTCCGGTTGACCATGAAGCAATTGCCAATTGCGCTGTCACAAAGCGGGTCGGGAAAACACCTGGCCTGCGTCAGCTGGTCACGAAAAAGGCGCAGGTCTTCACCTGGCAGAACTTTCTGTCACCAGAAGATTGCCAGCGTACCATCGCGCTGATCGACAAAAATCTCCGCCCCTCCACCGTGACTGACACACGCGGTGATGCGCGCGTCCGCACCTCCTCCACCTGTGATCTTGGCGATCAGCCTGACCCGTTCGTCTATGAGCTTGATCGCCGGATCGCCGCCGCGCTTGGCATTCACTGGAGCTATACAGAACCCAATCAGGGCCAGAAATATCTGGTTGGTCAGGAGTTCAAATCGCACACCGACTTCTTCGAGCCCGGATCGCCGGAATACCTGCCCAATACAGGTGAGCGCGGTCAGCGCACCTGGACCTTCATGATCTATCTGAACTCAACCCCTGAAGGGGGCGCGACCCGTTTTCCGCGGCTGGAAAAGCTCTTCCGCCCGAAAGAGGGTATGGCTGTCATCTGGAACAACCTCACGCCGGACGGTTCGCCAAACCCCTACACGCTTCACCACGGCATGAAGCCGCGACGCGGTGAAAAATACATCATCACGAAATGGTTTCGCGAACGCGGCTGGGGTCCGATGTTTGCAGGCGCCGACCCAGTGCCAGGCGAAGCTGACTGAGAAGGTCTAAAGCTTCCGGACGACATGGCCCATTTTTCGGCCATGCCTCGCTTCGCGTTTGCCGTAGATGGTGACGGCCTCGCGAGGCCCTGCCTCGCCGAACGCCCTTTGAACGTCATCGCCGAGGAGGTTTTCCATTTCGGCATCCATATGCCGATCAACCGGGCCAAGCGGCCAGCCTGAAATGGCGCGGATATGCTGCTCGAACTGTCCTGTGAGACACGCTTCCGGCGTCCAGTGACCGGAATTATGAACTCTTGGCGCCACCTCATTCAGGCGGATTTCACCAGACTTCAGAACAAAGAACTCACACGCGAGTACGCCCACATGATCGAGCGCCGTGATGAGCTGTGTTGCGGCAGCCATGGCTTCATCCTGCACCACCTTACCAAAGCGGGTCGGCACCCGTGAGGTATGCAGAATTCCGTCTTTGTGCACATTCTCTGCAGGCTCATAGGCACGGATCTCGCCGGTTGCGCTTCGCGCAATGACCACAGACATTTCACCCTGAAACGGCACCAGTGCTTCCAGCACACATGGCGCCTCGCTAAGTTCGGAAAACGCCGTCTCCATGCTTTCCGCGCTGCGTTTCACGCGTCGCTGACCATGTCCATCATACCCGTCTCGTCGGGTTTTCAGTATGCCTTCGCCCGCCAGCTCGGCCATAGCCGCTTTCAGGTCAGACGCGCTATCAATCACCCAGTAATCGGCCGTTGGAACGCCGTGTTCTCTGGCAAAAGACTTTTCCAGATGCCGGTCCTGGCAGACCTCAAGCGATCTCGGCCCTGGATGCACGGTTGCGCCCATATCCTGCAGAATGCGCAGCGCATCCGCAGGAACGTTTTCAAACTCCAGCGTGATCGCATCGGTGCGCACGGAAAATTCCGCCAGCGCATCCTTGTCGAGATAGTCGGCGCAGATGGCATGAGAGGACACGCGAGACGCTGGGCTGTCTTCATTCTGTCCAAAGATCACAACATCAAAGCCCAGCCGCGCTGCGGCCGTCGACAGCATGCGACCCAGCTGGCCATCGCCCAGAATTCCAATTCGCGATCCGACCGGCAGTGCACTCATGATCAGGCTGGAAACTCCGTCACGCTCGAGGCTTGCGCCTCACGATAAGCTTTCAGACGGTCCCTCAGCGCTGCATCCTCCAGCGCAACCACCGCCGTGGCGAGAAGCGCCGCATTGATTGCGCCAGCTTCACCAATCGCCAGAGTTCCCACCGGCACGCCCTTCGGCATCTGCACGATCGATAACAGGCTATCCATGCCCTTCAGCGCCTTGCTCTCCATCGGTACGCCGAACACAGGCAGATGCGTGAGCGCCGCCACCATGCCCGGCAGGTGAGCCGCGCCGCCCGCGCCGGCAATAATCACCTTAATGCCGCGCTCTTCCGCTTCGCGCGCATAGCGATACATCCGGTCAGGTGTACGGTGCGCAGAAACGATCCGGCTTTCATGCGGTACTTCAAGTTGCTCGAGAATGGATTGCGCTGAGGACAGGACAGGCCAGTCTGACTGACTGCCCATGATGATGCCGACTTTAGGCGGAGGATTCATGAGGTTTAAGCTCCGGCAAAAAGCCACCATATGTATTTTCAACTGCCAAACAAGGCCCATTTCATGGCTAAGTTGGCCTTAACGGACACTGCGCAATTTATAACAAATTAACCGTCCGCTAACGCCAGCCTGCCATCCTGTCCGAAATGCAGGGAATGAGCAGATGACTGAAGCCACCGCTTCGTCCGATCCACACAGCTCTGGAAAGGTTCTGGAGCTCCGTCCGGGTGACGGCACAAAAGCGCTTGGCAAAGTACAGACTGCGCGCAAGGCTCTTGCCCAATTTCTCGACAGCGCAGGCTGGTCCGTATCGGATCTTTCAACCGATCAGATACGTCTTTTGGCCGGTCTTATGACTGAACGTCAGAAACTTTTTGAAACCATTCAATCGCTCAGCAACGAGCTCGATCTGGCGCGCAATATCGCAGATCATGATCCACTGGTTCCTGTCTACAACCGTCGCGCTTTTTTGCGTGAACTCTCGAGGCAACTCTCATTTTGTCAGCGCTATGAGCTCTCATCGTGCCTGATCTATCTGGATCTCGATCACTTCAAGGCGCTGAATGACACACTCGGCCACTCTACCGGAGACGAGGCGCTGAAGGTTTTCGTTCGGGTTCTCAAATCACATACTCGCGAATCTGACCTTATAGGCCGTCTTGGCGGTGATGAGTTCGCCATTCTTCTGATGAACGCGGATCAGGATGCCGCCGACACAAAAGCCGCGCAGCTACGTGACGATGTCCGCAAGCTCTCCTTCGGTGAGTCCTCGGCGCCGCTCTATCTCGATGTTTCGGCGGGCGTCGCACAATGGCAATCGGGCGAATCGGCTGAACACCTGGTCGAACGCGCTGATGAGGCCATGTTCTCGGAAAAGCATAAACGGTCCCGCGCAAGCGCCTGACCGCGGCATTCGCCAGTGCTGAATTATTGAGCAAATCCTCCGATTTCGCATTCACATAGCGCGATCACGCGCTGTTGACACTTAGTCAGTTACTCAACGGTTGAGAATTTTCAGAACTTTGACTACGGTATAGCCAGCTATACGCAATGAGATTGAGCCATCGGCAAAAGCCGTAGCTCTCACCTGAACGAAGCGCGGTCTTGGCCGACTTCGTTGATCTGGCTTCGGCCAGATCAAAGCCAGTCTTTTCGTGTCTGTGCTCGACACTGAAGAGTCTGTCTTTTCTTTCCCAGAAAACCTTGAAGGCGGTTGCCAGTCAGCCGCCTTCTTTTTTCTGAAAAAACCGTCCAGTCAGACCGCAAATTATATCGCCGTGATTGCAAGCCGTCTCATTCTGGTATTTTATACTGTAATAATTGAGTCGAAGACTGGTGGGAAAGCCTGCAAGATTTCAGGGAAACGCCAGAGCTGCTGAAGAATAGTTCAGCAGTGAAATTGGGGAAAGCGAAGCTTTGGTATGACCAAATTTCCTTTGCGCACGAAACGCAAGATGGAAACCCGTCAGAAACTCGTGCGAGCGGCTCGGCAGCTGTTTCTCGCTAAGGGTTACGATAACACGACACTGGAAGAAATCGCGGAAGCGGCGGGTCTTCACGTTCAGACTCTCTATCGCCATTTCGGGACAAAACAGGATCTGGCCCGTGCGGGTGATGTCTACTGGCTCGAATTGTTTGAAGACGCTATTGCGAAACGGGATCGCGCCGAGAATACCTTCAAGTTCTGGCGCGACTGGATGGACTCCACGGTCGAAAAGCTCCTCGAAGACAGAGAAGCCTTCCGCTCCCATTTGAAGATGAGTCATGGAACGCCCACCATTCTCGGCGCGACCATCGAAATCCGAACTCGCTATGAAGATCTTCTCACCGAACACCTGGCGCGCGATTTTGGCATCGACCCGGAAGGCGTAAATACCGCGCGGCTCGTCGCAGGAATGCTCATGTCCGGTAACGCCTTTGTCCGTTCCGTCTTCGTGAACCGCGATACCGACCTCAAGGCCGAAACCCTGAAGGTGATTGATATGGTGACGGAAATGTTTTCTCACCTCATCGTCCCCGAACAGGGCATCAGCAAGACTGCCTGAACAGTCCGCCCGCCTGATCACAAGCACGCGATAGAGCTGGACGCGTGCCTGCCGAGATGCTCTATCTCCCTTTATAAGAATAATGGTGGGCGCGAATTCGCGTTCGCGGGAGGATAATTCATGACGACAGGCGAAATCCGTTCAAGCTTGCGCACCTGCCTGCTTTCAGGCCTCTGCGCTTCAGCAATGCTGGCCCTCGCGGCTTGCACCACCACCGGCTCTGATGCCGCGCAAGTCCCGGCAACGACACAGACGTCCCAGGTTGAACGGTTCAGCCCGGAAGGCCTCGCAGAGCTCGACGCCATGATGAAAAAGGCCGTCGACACAGGTGAGGTTCACGGTCTCGCTTATCTCCTGGTCGCTGATGACGAGGAAATTCAACGCAACTATTTCGGCTACCGCTCTGCCGAGAACGAGCTGCCCATCACCGAAGACACGATCTATCGCGTCTACTCCATGACCAAGCCCATCACAGGCATTGCGATGATGATGCTGTGGGAAGAGGGTAAGTGGAAACTGGACGACCCGATCACGAAGTACATTCCCGAACTGTCAGACCTCAAAGTTCTTGATGGCGTCAACGAAGATGGCACGCCGCGCCTGGTCGATATGGAACGTCCGCCGACCATGCGCGAACTGATGAGCCATACGGCTGGCTTTGCTTACGGTCTTGGCGGCACGGATCCAGCCAATCAGGCCTTCCGCGATGAACAGGTTCTGCGGTCACCGGATTTCGACACCCTTATTGACCGGGTATCGGGCATTCCGCTGCTGTTCCAGCCGGGTGAAGACTGGTTCTATTCTGTCAGCGTCGACCTGCAGGGCTATATTGTTGAAAAGCTCTCTGGCCAGAAGTTTGGCGAGTTCCTGGATGAGCGGATTTTCACCCCGCTCGATATGGATGACGCCGCGTTTTACGTGTCTGCCGACGATTATGACCGCTTCTCCAGCGTCTACACCTATAGCAAGGATGCCGGCGGACTGATCAATGTTGACGAAGAAGGACGCGGTTTCCGGAAAGAAACAGTCGCTTTTGAGTCTGGCGGCGGCGGTCTCGTCATGACCCTCGATGACTATGCCCATTTTTGTCAGATGCTGCTCAATGGCGGCAGCTATAATGGCAAAAAGCTGGTCGAACCAGAAACAGTCGCACTCATGGCCACCGATGTGTTGCCTGAAGGCGTGGAAATCTGGTCGGCCGGTAACACCGACAGCCGCAATGGCAGCGGCCAGGGCTTCGGCCTTGATTTCGGTATTGTGACCGATCCGGTTGCAGCAGGAACAGGCCAGGGTGCCGGCTCATATTATTGGGGCGGCGCGGCTGGAACCTGGTTCTGGATTGATCCGGTGAATGACCTGTATTTCGTCGGTATGATCCAGCGGATGTCAGGCAATCCTGAGTCCGATTATGACCCCCGAGCGGTGAGCCGAACGGGCGTTTATAATGCGCTTCAGGACTAGCCTGACGAACCTCATCACCAAGGCGTGAACTTGACATACGTATAGTCAGGTATCATGAATTACCCAGTTCGGATGCCCTCGGATAATGACAATAATAACGGCACACTGATCCGACATCTACGATAGTTCAGAAGGGCAAAGGGCCCTTCTTGGGAGGATTTGAATGAAAGCTTTTGTTTCAGCCTGTGCGGCTGTCGCACTCGTCGCTGGTATGTCTGCCGCGTCCGGGAATCTCAGCACAGCATCAGCACAAACCTCTGAGGCTTCAGAGAAATTTGACCTGAACGGCGTCTGGAAAGTCTCCAGCGACGCTTATTTCGATCTGGAAGCACACGCTGCAAAGCCTGCGATGCAGACGATCGAAGGTCCTTACGGCCCGGTCCCTGACCGTCGCGTTCTTGCACTGGGTGCTCTGGGTGCCGTTCCGGCCAACCAGAGCGTCGTCAGCACGGGCACGATTCCTTACACGGAAGAAGCGCTGGCACAGCGTGACGAAAACGCGAAAAACTGGATCACCAGTGATCCGAACATCAAGTGCTATCAGCCAGGTGTTCCGCGCGCGACCTACATGCCTTACCCTTTCCGCATCATCATGAACGAAGAGCAGGAACAAATGCTCATCGCTTATGAATATGCGGGCGCTGTTCGCAACGTCTTCCTCGGTGAAAATCCAGGCGAAGCTCCGCTCGATAGCTGGATGGGTCAATCCTGGGGTTACTGGGACGGCGACAGCTTCGTGATCGAAGTTGAGTGGCAGAACGGCCAGACATGGCTGGATCGTGCCGGCAACTTCCTGCCTTACGGCGCGAAAGTGGTTGAGCGTTATACGCCGGTTACAGAAAACCACGTGCGTTACGAAGCAACGATCACCGAGCCAGAAACCTTTACTGAGCCATTCACAATCTCACTCATGCTCTACCGCCAGATGGAAGAGGATGCGCAGATCATGGACTTCAACTGCGTTGCTTTTGTTGAAGAGCTGCTGCACGGCCAGCTGCGCAAGAACCCACTGCAGAAACCGGTTGAGCCACCTGAAACCGGAGGCAACTAATGCCCTCAACTCTTAAAACATGGCTGGCCATTTCGGCCAGCCTGGCGATCATGGCCTCCCCGGCCGCTCTGGCGCAGGAAGCTATGCCTTCCGCTCCTGAGGCCTGGGACCCGGACTATGAACCACCGCGCATGCCAGATGGCACGCCAAGCTTTCAGGGCGTCTGGTCCAAGGCATCCCTGACGGTTCTGGAGCGCACCCCGCAATTCGACGGGCTTGTCATTTCGCCTGCAGTCGCAACAGCGATTGAGCAGGGTCGCGAAAAGGCGATGGAAGCATCCAATCAGCCGACCGATCCGAATGAAGGTGCACCAGAAGCCGGCAACAATGTCGGCGGCTACAACACCTTCTGGATGGACCCCGGCACGCATTTTGGTGTGATCGATGGTGAGATCCGCTCTTCCTGGATCGTTGATCCGGAAGACGGACAGATTCCATACACAGAAGCTGGTGAGGCCGAAGCAACGGCTGCTGTCAGCAATATGCGTAACAATTTCGATGATCCGGAAGTTCGCTCTGCGGGTGAGCGTTGCACGGTGGGCTTCGGCTCAACGGGCGCTCCGCCAATGCTGAACGTGCTTTACAACAACCACATTCAGTTCTTCCAGACACCAGATGTTGTCTCTGTACTCGTCGAAATGAACCACAATGCACGCATGATCCGCATTGGTGACGAACATCGCTCAGATGATCTTCACCAGTGGCTCGGTGACTCCGTCGGCAGCTGGGATGGTAATACGCTCGTGGTGGAAACCACGAACTTCCACCCACATAACTCGGTCCGCACGGCTATCCGTCATGAGGTCTATCTTCAGCCGGATTCCGTTGTCGAAGAGCGGTTCACGCGCGTGTCTGATGACGCGATCCTCTATGAGTTTACCGTCACAGACCCGGATCTGTTCACACAGCCCTGGAAAGGCGAAATGCCGCTCTGGAAAACAGATGGACCGATCTACGAATACGCATGCCACGAAGGTAACCACGCTCTGCCCGGTATCCTCGCCGGCGCACGGCGCAAGGAAACTGTCGCGGCAAACGGGTCGTCTTCTGGCGGCCAGTAAGCCATCAATCAGGATGCAGCAGTTGAACACTGACTTCACGCAATCTTGTGTTTCAACTGCTGTCCCTTCCCTGCGACACTCCCTGAATGCAGGAACATTGGGAGATGGACATATGAGAAGCTTTCTCCGCACATGCCTCATTACGACGGCCTGCGTCCTGTCCACGTCATCTTTTGCGAATGCTCAATCGGTGTCCAGCGAGCCGCCCCCGGCCTGGGATCCGAACTATGAACCTGAGCGCCTTTCCGACGGTACACCGAGCTTTGCTGGCGTCTGGTCAAAGGCCTCTCTGACCACGCTCGAACGTCCCGACCTGTTTGAAGAGCTGGTGATCCCGCCGCGCCCCGCTCGCATTCTCGAAATGCGAAACCAACAGGCCACAGCAGACGCAAACCGGCCAACCGATCCCGACGCCGGCGGCCTGGAATCAGGCGGCGGCGTTGAAGCTTATAACAATTTCTGGATGGACCCTGGCGCCCACTACGCCATTATAGACGGTGAATTCCGGTCTTCCTTCATCACCGACCCTGAAAACGGCCAAGTCCCTTATTCCGAAAACGGTCGCAAGATCATCACGCAGTCTCGTCTGGGACGCGGACGCGCCGACCATCCCGAAGAGCGCTCATCTGGTGAACGCTGCACCGTCGGCTTTGGCTCAACGGGCGGTCCGCCTATGCTGAACGTGCTCTACAATAACAATATCCAGTTTTTTCAGGATGAAGATGTCGTCTCCATTCTGGTGGAGATGAACCACAATGCGCGGATGGTACGTCTTGGCGGCGAATTCCGCTCTGACGAACTGAAACAATGGCTGGGCGATTCCGTGGGTCATTGGGACGGCGATACGCTGGTCGTCGAAACCACCAATTTTCACCCGGATCATTCGGCTCGCGGCTCGATCCGGAATTTCCTGTTTCTGAAACCGGATTCACACGTCGAAGAGCGGTTCACCCGCGTGTCTGAGGACGTGATTCTCTATCAGTTTACAGTCACAGACCCAGACCTCTTCACTCAGCCCTGGACCGCAGAATTGCCGCTGATGAAGACTGACGGTCCGATCTATGAATATGCCTGCCATGAGGGGAATTACTCACTTCCCGGAATCCTGGCTGGCGCCAGACGCGAAGAGGCCGAAGCCGCACGGGCTGGGGCACCGGCTTCGTCAGGGAGCAGATAAGTGTTAGGGTGGGCCAGAACGGATTGGCCGTACTCTCAATAGAAGATGCCGGGGCAAAAGAACTCCGTCATCACATAAACAAACGCGAACAACTCAATCAGGGAGACGCTCGGATGAAGTCCAATTTCAAGAAATGCCTGGCTGCAACAGCCAGCCTCATGATGCTGGCAGCACCTGCTGCAATGGCTCAGAATGGTCCACAACCATGGGATCCAAATTACGAACCGCCACGCCTGTCTGATGGCACACCAGACTTCTCAGGTGTCTGGGATAAAGCCAGCATGACCGGCATTGACCGCCCACCACAGTTCAAAGACCTGGTTGTTCCGCCAGAAACGGCTCGTGCGATTGCAGATGCAAACAGCGCACGTATGGAAGCAGCCAACGCGCCAACAGATCCAAACGAAGGCGCGCCAGAAGCTGGCGGAAACCCGGGTGGTTATAACGCATTCTATATTGATGCCGGCGATGGCCTTGGTGTTGTAAACGGCGAATACCGCTCGTCCTGGATTGTGGATCCGGCTGATGGCCAGCTTCCATACAGCGAAGAAGGCCGCGCCGAAATGGAAGAAGCGGTCGCGCTGTCTTGGCACAATTACGACAACCCGGAAAACCGTTCAGCCGCTGAACGCTGCACAGTTGGCTATGGCTCCACGGGCGCTCCACCCATGCTGAACGTGCTCTACAATAACCACATTCAATTCTTCCAGGCGCCCGATAGTGACATTATCTCGATCCTCGTCGAGATGAACCACAATGCCCGCATGATCCGCATGAATGCTGAACACCGCGACGAAGCGCTTGACCCATGGCTGGGCGACTCAATTGGCTATTGGGATGGCGACACGCTGGTCGTGGAAACAACAAACTTCCACCCGGATGTCTCTCAGCGTTCTTCTCAGGCACAACGCTTCTATCTTCAGCCAGACACGCATGTTGAAGAGCGTTTCACTCGCGTAGCAGACGATACGATCTTCTACGAATACACCGTCACAGACCCGGATCTGTTCACTCAGCCATGGAAGGCCGAAATGCCAATCCGTCGCGCCGAAGGTCCGATCTACGAATATGCATGCCACGAAGGTAACCACTCACTGCCAGGCATTCTGGCCGGTGCACGCCGTGAAGAAGCTGATGCTGCTGCAGCAGACGCTGCTGGCTCAGCTTCCAGCGGGAGCCACTAATACCTGAAAGCTCATAACACATAAGGGAGTCCCACGATGAAAGCGTTGATGAAGACCTGTCTGATCGCCTCAGCCAGCTTCCTCGCCCTGACCACACCCACGGCACTCGCCCAGGAAAAGGTCGCGGCCGCGCCGGAAAAGTGGGACCCCGATTATGAGCCCCCTCGCATGCCTGACGGCACACCCAGCTTTGCTGGCGTCTGGTCCAAGGCATCTCTGACCGTGCTTGAGCGCGGCTCCCAATTTGACGATCTGGTAATCGCGCCCGCTCAGGCGCGGGCGATCGAACAGGGCAATGCTCAGCGTCGAGAGGCCGCAGACCAGCCATCGGATCCAGATGCTGGCGCGCCAGAAGCCGGCAACAATCCCGGCGGTTACAACTCATTCTGGACTGATCCTGGAACAAACATCGGCGTGATTGACGGCGAGTTCCGCTCCTCCTGGATCATTGATCCGGCTGACGGAAAGATTCCCTATACAGAAGCGGGTCAGAAAGAAGCTTTCGACGCCCGTCAGGAATCCCGCGAGAATTTTGATGATCCGGAAATCCGCATGGCAGGTGAGCGCTGCACTGTGGGCTTCGGCTCTACCGGCACACCGCCCATGCTGAACGTGCTCTATAACAATCATATCCAGTTTTTTCAGGATGATGACGTCATCGCAGTCCTCGCTGAGATGAACCACAATGCACGCATGGTGCGCATGAACGACGATCCCCTTCCTGCCGAAATGAACCCCTGGCTCGGCGACTCCGTCGGTCACTGGGAAGGCGACACGCTGGTCGTCAAAACGACCAACTTCCACCCTCAGAATTCTGTCCGCTCTGCAATCCGACACTATCTCTACCTGCAGCCGGACTCAGAAGTCGTCGAGCGCTTCACGCGAGTTGCAGACGACGTGATCCATTACGAGTTCACCGTGACCGATCCGGATCTGTTCACTCAGCCATGGACAGCGGAAATGCCGCTTTGGCGGACAGATGAGAATATCTACGAGTATGCCTGCCACGAAGGAAACTATGCGCTTCCGGGTATTCTGGCAGGAGCGCGCAGGAAAGAGATGGAAGCCGTCCAAATGGAGAAATCCGACCAGGCTGACGGCTAGCCCTTCCCGAGTACCTCAAACAGTTCCGCAGCCCGCCTGTCTCAGGCGGGTTGTTTCGTTTGGGCATCATCGCACGGACGGCTGCGCCCTCTAGGGCGGGGTGCAGATCATCAAGAATTATTGATCCCGCGTGAGACAGTTTTCACCCCGATACACGCTCTTGCCCCCTGTTTATTTAACGATAGCTGACTATATTTTTATGGCTATATACATAAAATACAATTCAGGGAGACGTAAGATGAGCTTTTCGATCAAGACCGCCTTAATCACGGCAACCAGCGCCCTTGTGCTCGCCGGAACGCCTGCTTTCGCCCAGTCCGAGGCGTCCACAGCACCAACACCCTGGGATGAGGACTATGAGCCACCACGTCTGAGTGACGGCACGCCAAGTTTTGAGGGCGTCTGGTCTCAAGGCTCGCTCACGGTTCTGGAGCGATCGCCACAGTTTAAGGGTCTGACTCTGTCGCCTGAACGCGCCGCAGCCATTGAGCAGGGACGCGAAAAGGCGATGGAAGCATCGAACCAACCGACAGATCCCGATGAAGGCGCACCGGAAGCTGGTGGCGATGCGGGCGGATACAATACCTTCTGGATGGACCCCGGCACACGTTTCGGCGTCATTGATGGTGAAATCCGTACCTCATGGATTGTCGAACCTTCTGACGGACAGATTCCCTATACCGAAGCCGGGAGGGAGGAATCTGTCATCGCACGCACAGCAGCACGTGAAAACTTCGATGACCCTGAAATCCGAATGGCTGGTGAGCGCTGCACAGTGGGCTTTGGCTCGACGGGCACACCGCCCATGGTGAACGTGCTCTACAACAACCATCTTCAGTTCTTTCAGGCACCGGATGTCGTCTCTATCCTCGTCGAGATGAACCACAATGCCCGTATGGTCCGGATCGATCAGGATCACGGCCCCGAAGCTATGCAACCATGGCTCGGCGATTCTATCGGACATTGGGATGGCGATACGCTTGTAGTTGAGACCACGAATTTCCATCCTCAGAACTCTGTGCGGTCGGCATTGCGTCACTATGTTTACCTGCAACCGGACTCGGTCGTTGAGGAGCGATTTACCCGAGTTGCCGATGACGTGATCCACTATGAATTTACCGTGACAGACCCCGATCTGTTTACTCAGCCCTGGAAGGGCGAAATGCCCCTGTGGCGCGCAGAAGGCCCTATTTACGAATATGCCTGTCATGAAGGAAACTACGCGCTGCCGGGCATTATGGCTGGTGCAAGACGAAAAGAAGCTGAGGCCGCTTCAAGCGCAAGTGAACAGCCCTCAGCTGGCAATTAAGGCATAGACACGATACAGTCATTCAGTTGAAATTCATGTGGGTCATGATATTACACTAACATAAAGTGGCTCACACACTTTAGTCAGGAGGCAAATTAATATGTTTAAGAAAATGGGGAAACGCACCATTGCCGGTCTCGGTAGCATCGCAGCTGCTGCAGCACTTGCAGGCGCCGCATACGCGCACCACGCATTCTCTGCAGAGTTCGACGCTGACGCGCCAGTTCTGCTCAAAGGTAAAGTGACGAAAGTGGAATGGGTGAACCCACACACTTGGATTCACATCGACCACGTCGATGAAGAAACTGGCGAAACCGTCGCATGGATGGTTGAAGGTGGTACACCAAACACGCTTCTCCGCGCCGGTCTGACTCGTCGTACACTCAAGCCAGGTACAGAACTTGTTGTTCGTGGTTATCAATCTATCGACCGCCTCTGCGCACCAGCGTGTAAGGCCAACGGTCGTGACGTGACCTTCCCGAACGGTGAAAAAATGTTCGTTGGTTCTTCAGGCACGGGTGCACCAGACGACGGTGCGAACCCAGACCGATAGATCTTCGTCAGATCTGAAACCTGTTCAAAGGCCGCTCATTTGAGCGGCCTTTTTATTTGCGCCCCTCTTCCTGAGCTTCGGTCACTCTTGCCGCACAGGCCTGCAGCATTTACTCAGACGAGACATCAAGCCTTCCAGTCATTGAAACGAAGCATTACTCCCGCGCTCCCGCGGCGCCTGCCAGCCTCCTTCGGCCCAACACTCATTCACCAGACAGCCCAAAGCGCGTCTTGCGCAGGTCTGCTCATCCACCATCGTCAGAAAGCGAGTTCGAAAGCGGCTACGGCTGGCATCCACTGCAGGCAAAAGAAAAGCCCGAGCTTTCACCCGGGCTTTTATTCGAAAGTACTGTTGTTCAGCCTCTTACCAGAAGGCGATCCAGCGACCAGAGATCGCCGTAGAGGCCCAAAGGAAAATGCTGATTGCCGCAACGATACGCATTGCAAGGGGTTGCTTGTCCATGCCCATGCCCGCCCAGGCCACGAGCCCGGTGAGGAACGCCACCAGCATCATGCCCAGGATTTGCGGCTGGAAGAACGCGCCAATGCCCATGCCGTTCATGTCTTTCTCGGTCATATAGTCGATGCCAGAAAGCAGGAAAGCCACCGTGATCAGGCCAACCACCACTGCGAAGACAAGTGGCAGTGAGACCAGCTGCGGCAGGCGCCGCACCGGTGCCGTAACAGATGCCGGAAGGATGGATGGGGCAAACACCAGGCCCGCAAGAATGAAGACAAAGATCAGGTAAGCCTGACGCGCGCCGAAAAACCAGTCCGTCAGATTGATCCAGGACAGCCAGAACACAACCATGGAAACGGCAAGGCCAATCCAGGCTGTGATCGTCAGCTTGCCTTCATTGCGGATCACCGCATCACGCGTTGTGAAGGTGAAGACAATCGCCGCGAACAAAGACGCCATCTTGAGCCAGAATGGCGGGCTGTTATACACGCGCATCACCTGACCAAGCGCCAGAAGCACACCTGAAAAGATCAGGCCGACAGCCGCCCAGATAAGGAACGGGTGCATCTTCTTGTTGATCTGTTGTGGCGATTGAGCCGAAATCCCTGGCCCAATAATCCGCAGGTCGGAAATGATCACGGCACCGCCCAGAATGGCGAGCGCGACAAGGTGGATACACCCCGCCATAGGCGTGAAGTACCAGGCCTTTTTTACGGCTCCGGAAATAGGACCCTGATCGATGCTTTCAAAGATCGGCTGGATATTGTTCGCCATAAAGTCGGCGTTTCCAGCAAGGTTGAACAGGAAATCATACAACATCAGTGGCCTCCCAATTGTGGGCAATCCTGGAACACATAGAATATGCCGCCATCATCAAGTGTCTGGCAGTGGAACCAGTCACCATAAGCAATCAGACGGCCAACGATGACGACAAGGATCCATGACGTCAGTGAAATCAACGCGATCATGCGCGCGCTCTTCGGCGGCTTTTCGGCATTGTCCCACTTCTCCTGATTGCGCTGGACCCGGAAGTGGAAGACGACAATGTTGATCATCGCCAGAGCAATAATGATCAGCTTAATGCGGAAATAGAAGTTGTTATAATAGGTCAGTGGCTTGGCGTAGAACAATAGTACACCGGTTACCACCAGGATCCCGAAACCGAGCATGGTCAGCGGCAAAACCTTGCGGTCGATCGCTGAGATCGGCGTATTTGTGAACAGGACGCCCATCAGCCTCAGGTCCACGACAAGAATTGTGCCCACGAAAAGCATCAACGTCATAACGTGTGATGCTTCCAGGGCTGGCCAGACCAGCAGGGACTCACGGAGCGCAATGCTCCAGTCCGTGCCGTTCAGCCACAGCATAAAGTCTCTCACTTTTATTTCTCCCCAGTAATTGGTTGCGGAATTTCACCGCCATCCCGAAACAGTGTCGCCGCAGTATAAAAACCTCGGCTCGACAAACTGATCTCAATCGGCTCGGTACTCAGGTTTTCCCAGTACCAGCCGTGAATGCCCTGATAAGGCGCTGTGTAGCTGCCTGAGACCCCCTCACTCTCAGAAATCATGAAACTGTCGGAGACTTCCTCTCCGTCGATCTCCGCATCCGTGTGAAAGTCATAATCGATGGGGGCGCTTGCCGACCATGTGTAGATCAGCGACGCACCCTCCTTAAGTGTGTATTTGTATTCAAGATTTTCGTAGGGCAGCAGGGTCCAGGTTTTCTGGTCGCTCATCATCTCGCCGTTCTCGACCTCATGATAGAGCTCGGTCTGGGCGCTTTCTTCAGACAGCGCAGACAGGCCGGTCAGACGCCCGAACCCCGTTGGGTCGAAACCGAATTCGGCTGGCCAGACAGCAAGCACAAGAACAATCAGCGCTGCGGCTGCGGAAAAGAGCAGGGGTTTAATCGGGCTGCGTTTTGTCTCGGCCATATCAACCACCTCCATTTGTCAGAAATGCATAGAAGTGCTGTCCGAAGAGCACGAAGCCCGCAAACATCAGGGCACAGTTTGCATACCAGGCCTGACGCTCAAATCCGTTCGCCATGCGCCAGATATTCAGAAGACTAACCACAAAGATCAGAACCAGAACCTGGCCCAGCTCCACGCCAATGTTGAAGCTGATCATGTTCCAGAACAGACCATCGTCAGAAACAGCCAGCGCCTGAAGCTTGGTCGCCAGGCCGGTACCATGTGCCAGTCCGAAGGCGGCGACAGCCCATTTTGGATCGATCCTGAATCCGCCCAGGGTATCGAATCCGCCAATGTTGTCGTAGGCTTTGTAGACAACTGACAGCCCGATGATCGCATCGACGAGATACTCATTGGCATGAAATCCGCCGAGCACACCGCCAAGCAGCGTCAGGCTATGTCCAAGTGTAAACAAACTCACATAAACGAGGATGTCCCTGAACTCGCGCAGGAAGAACACGACGCCAATAAGAAACAGCACATGGTCAATACCCGTAACCATGTGCTTGGCGCCGAGATACAGAAACGGTATCGGCGCAATGCCAGAGATCGACTCGATATATCCGGCATTGCGTTGAGACACGTCATGTGCGAAGGCCGGAAGGTTCAGACACGCCAGCGCCAACAGTCCCAGCGTAACTGCCATCACCCAACGGCCTGTTCCTTGAAAACGCGAACTGCGCTCCAGCGGGATATATGCGGCGGTCAGCCTCATCATCCGTCCTGGCGCATTCCAGGTGAATAACGCTGATGGCAGGCGCGGCAGACACGATAGATATCGCCGCCTGACTCAAAAACGCCTTCTTTGTCGTGAGCGATAGCTGCTTCTTTGGCCTCGCCCGCAAAAACGACGAGGCTTTCGGCAATCGCCACCCACTCTTCGTCGCCACCGGAATATTCATCCGACTGAAGTTTGCGCGTGACAGCGATCACCTCATCGGCGGCCGCAGCCACATCAGCCCATTCTTCATCCGTTTCAGGAAACAGAGAGCGTTCACCTTCTTCGGTGAGCTCCCACCCGGAATGCAACCAGATCCCATCCGTTGCCGGGTCCAGCTCTTCATTCATCAGTATCCGCGTACGCTCGAGCCGGGCTTCTTCATTGTCGCCGCCGGAACAAGCCGTAACCAGGGTGGCCGCCAGGGCCATAATCATGAACCGATACACCTGTTTCATCCTTACCACTCCAACAGCGCGAAAACCGCACCTTCTATGCGCTCCGACCAGATGACGGGACAGGGTGACAGGCAGGTTTCTTGTTGGCGTAAGGCAGAACGGCTTACAAATAACACGTACGCACAACCTCAGATGTGCGGACCTCCCATATTCCCTGATCCCTCTTTTCGGGGCCTTGAGACTTTCACCTACCCTTACTCCAGAGAAAGTGATAGTCAACTAACTCCATATACACTGCCAGTGACGCTTCTGTGATCGCAGCTCTGCAAGCCAGGGCCATGAGCCCCCTTTTCTTTGCTTTCTTTGAGGAAATGCGGCAGGAGCATCGGGTAAGAGAAAGACCCCGAATGCGAATTCACACTTTCGGGAAAAGACAAAAAGGAAGGGAATCCCGATGGAAGCAGATTTCAAAAACATGTTTTCGGTGAAGGGCAAGACTGTTGTCGTTACAGGTGGCTCACGCGGTATCGGAGAAATGATCTCGGCCGGGTTTCTCGCCGGCGGCGCGAAGGTCTTCATTTCATCCCGCAAGGCTGACGCCTGCGACGCCGCGGTTGAGCGCCTTAAAGCCTATGGCGAGGATGTCGCTGCCATCCCATCGGATCTCTCGCACATGGATGGCATCAATCATCTTGCAACAGAACTCGGAAAACAGACCGACAGCATTGATGTTCTCGTAAACAATGCGGGTGCCGCCTGGGGCGCGCCAATCGACGAATTTCCCGAGATCGGCTGGGACAAGGTGATGGACGTCAACGTCAAAGGCGTTTTCTTCACCACACAAAAACTTCTGCCCATGCTGCGCAAGCCTGCCAAGGCTGAAGACCCCTCCCGCGTGATCAATATCGGCTCGATCGATGGTCTGCGCACACCGGCCATGCTGACGCCATCCTACAGTGCCTCCAAGGCCGCGGTACACCACCTCACCCGCGTCCTCTCGGCTCACCTGATCCGTGAGCACATCACGGTGAATGCCATCGCGCCGGGCCCGTTCCCGACCTACATGCTGTCCACCGGCGTGGGTTTTGGCGGCAAAACCGAAGGTGACGATGTGGACTGGAATGAAATCGGCAAGCGCAACCCGTCCGGACGCGTTGGAAATCCAACCGATGCTGCGGGTCTCGCCGTCTTTCTGGCGTCCAAAGCCGCCTCTTACATTGTCGGTCAGACCATCGCCCTTGATGGCGGCGTCGTCTCAGCGAACGGCAATATCTAATCTGATCATATAAAAAAGGGCGGACTGATCGGTCCGCCCCTTTTGATTCAATGCCCGGCCATTGCCGCCTTTAGCTGGCCAGAAGGTTTCGGACAAAGCTCTCTGACTGGCTCTTGAGGTGGCGCGCTTGCTCCATGGCTGTGCGGGCCTCTTCCCCGATTTGGCGGGAGCCGCTTTCTGCTTCTTCAGAAATCGCCGCAACCTGCGAGATTCCGTCAGAGACAGAGCCTGCCGACGTCGCAGCACGCTCAACATTGCCGGCAATCTCTTGAGTCGAGACGCCCTGCTGCTCCATTGCCGCGGCAATGGCACCAGAAATCTGGTTCAGCCGTCCAATAAGGTTGATCACGGCATCAGACGCAGACGACACTTTGGAAGTCGAAGACCGTACGCGAGAAATCTGCGCACCCACGCTTTCGGTCGCCTTGGCAGTTTGTGAGGCAAGCGCCTTCACTTCACTCGCAACAACCGAGAAGCCACGGCCGGCTTCGCCCGCGCGGGCCGCCTCAATCGTCGCATTCAGGGCAAGCAGGTTCGTCTGTTCCGCAATATCGGCAATCATACGGACAACGGATTCGATCTCCTCGACTACGGTCTCCAGAGAATCGACCTCGCCAGCCACAAGCTCGCCAGCAGATTCACCTTCACCGGCGATCCGGGCAACATCCTGAACCTGACTGGATATGTCGCGAATTGTGGCAGACATTTCTTCCGCAGCGCCCGCAACGGCTGTCATGTTTGCCGCTGATTCTTCTGTTGCGCCAGAAACCTCTTGAGCATTGCTGCGTGCATGAGCTGCAGCCTGCTCCAGGGATTCAGACATTTTCATAAAGGTTTCGATTGAGGCCGAAAGCGAAGCAATAGAGCCCCCGACTTCTTTTTCAAATTCACCCGCAACTTCTTTCATCACGCGCTTTTTCTCGGCTTCAGAACGTTCACGTTCCTTGACCTGGGCTTCCTCAAGTTCACGCGTACGGATGAGGTTTTCACGGAACACTGAAAGAGCCTTTGAAAGGTCCGCGATTTCATCCTTGCCTGATGCTGCAGGGATAGAGACATCCGTCTTGCCCTTGGCGAGCTCTAGCGTCACATCGCGAATTCGGCTGATCGGCCGTGAGACTGCGCCATTGAACAGCAGACCCATGACGATGGCAGCACCGATCGTCACCATAGCTGAAACCACAGCCAGAACAGAGATGATATTCAGCTCTTTAATACTTAGGCGGGTTTGCGAGGCCACACGTGCCAGCAGGATTTCGTTGAGTTCCTCAATATGGTCGAAGGCCTCACCCAGACGCTCGCGTCCTTCACCTGCTCCTTCACGCAGGCGCGCAAGATCGACCGTATCAAGTCGACGCATCAGCGCAAACTGCTCCGGCGTCCAGTCTTTCGCATAGCTTTCCCAGTCAGCTTCGACTTCGTTCAGCAGTCCAACATATTCGGAATCAAGCTCCGACATTTCGTCTCTGAGCGCGTCAAACTGGCCTTCCAAAACGGTCCGCTCTTGTTCAAATTCTAGCCGATAAGCATCTTCCGATGACATGAAGAAAGCGTCAGCCAGCAGCGCATGCTCGCCGAGCGCGCCCTTCAGGCGTCCCAGGTCGACGAGTGACGAATTCAACACAGAGGTTTCGCGCGCCTGCCCCTTCACAACAGAAGAGAAGCTGAATGTCACAATGCCGGTTATGGCACAGATCAGGCCGATCACCGCGAATGCAGCACCCGCCTTTTGAGAAACAGACATTGACTTAATCATTTGAGCTCAACTCCTTACCTGAACGACGTTGCAACTCGGTCAGGTTGACTTCGACTGTGCTGGCACCAATCGGCGTTCCGTCGATGGAGATCGTCAGATTGACCTGCACGATCCAGATATCGAATTCATCATTGAATTCGGGCTCATCAATGAAGATCGCGCCAGATCCGTTCGGAAAGGTTTTCTGAAACTTCGCTTCATCGCCCTGCCAGAAGTCACTCGTAATGCTGCTTTGGGCCACGTTCATTCCATAGCGGTCCATTACGAATATTTCGTTATAAAGGCCTTTGGAGGAGGCTTGCTTGCGCAGAAGATAGGTCGATGTTGGGCTGCCAAGAGCCAGTGTAATCAGAGGCTGCTCACCCGTGCTTTCGACTTCCTGACGCCAGGCCTGATCAAGTTCCAGAATACGCTCTTCAGTCACGCCTTCTCGACTCTTGTTCTGAGCGATAATGGCTTCGGTGACGATCGGTTTGTTCAGAAACTCTCTGATCTCCGAAATAGTCTTTTCGGTGATCAGGTCGTCCACTGGAGGCTGCGTGGTCGCCGAGGCCATCATGAGGCTCGAGCCCAGCACAAGTGCTGGGAGAGCCAATAGGGTTTTCATTGGTGACGTCATGTCAGGCTCCTTAATAAAGCTCGAGTTGAGCACGCAGCAGGAAGGTCTCGGCATCGCCGTCGCCATAAGCTGGCGAGTCCTCAAAGTCTGAATGGCTGAAATTTGCCATCAGGCGGACATACTTGTTCGCGTACCAGGTCAGTCCGAGAATTGCGGTTTCTTGCGTGCCGCCAATTACTCCGGAGTCGCTCAGATCAGCGACGTCATAGCGTGCCGCGATCGCAAAGGCACCCGGGCCACCCGAGTTGACCGGAGAGTCGATTGCAGTGCGCTTGAACAGGCCGTTTTTATAAACACGGTGGCCGCCCCAAACGTATCCCGCATCAACGTACCAGGCGTTTTCGCTAGGATCGGAAGGGCAAAGACCCGCGTCACAATTCACTTCGGTTGTGGCGTACTCGGCCTGGAGGAAGAAACCGTCATTCAGATAAGCGGCCTCCAGGCCAAAAAACATGTCGGAATCGCCGATCTTAGTCGTGATGGTTTTCGGCGCAGATTTGCCAAACGCGCCCTGCGCATACTTCAGACGCCCGGACCCGTTGCTATCGCGGTACCGAACAGAAGCGCCGAGGTGCAGAATGCTGTCTTCATCGAATGGCTGGGTATACCAGGCGATGCGGCCAGAGGCCGAATACATATCGGATTCATCGATCACATTCGCGTCTGGACCAAACACGCCGCCCGAGATCAGGAAATCGCCAACCTGGCCATACAATGCTACGCCCGTGGCCCGACCCAGACCGTTGATCGTTTTGACGGAGTTGCTTTCCATGAAGGTGGTCGAATACAGCGAGGATTGCTGCTCAAGACCGTTCATGACTTTGAAGTTGCCCGCGCGAACTGTTATTTGGTCGCCAAATTCAATAAAAAGGTCGCGGATATTGATGTCATCGCCATGTACATCGGTGCTGCTCTTAAATTTCAGACCACCATATGTTGCATTCAGGTCCAGTCGAAGAAGACGCAGGTTTGTATCGTCCAAAACTTCGACGTCATCAATGCTTGCGTTTTCATAATCTAGAAATGCGTGCGCACCGAAACTAAAGTCTACTTCCTGAGCACTCACAGACATTGAAGTCAAAGCTGTCACAGCTGAAATTAATGCTATTCTGCATGTCTTTTTCATTTTTATTCACCCGAATTTTTTCGTTTCAGGTGAAGTACCGAAATATGTGAACTTAACTGTTAATTGGGATCGTAAAAATTTTAACTAAAACTGCACTTCAGCGTACCTTAACGAGTACTCAACGAAGAAAGTTAAATTAAAAAACCCAATATATTCAGGCAGATGCCGGCAGAACGGGCCATTCATCCACGATTTGACCGTTCTCGTAGACGAGAATTCCGCCAAATTGCAGGAACACCGCTTCACTTTGACGCGGCCTCAAATAGATAAAATCATCCGGCTTTATTTTGAGGTCTGACGGCCCCACCAGGAAATCCTGATTGCTGGACCGCCCAAACTCAGGGTGATAGCGCAAGCCATCAGGGCTAACAGGGTCAGCTTTCCAAAAGCCGCCATAAGTGAAAACTGACGTCAGCCCCTCTGCACCGGTCTCGCCCTCTTCGCTCACGGCAGGGTCGCCAGGGCGTTTCACACCCTTCCAGGTCTTCAATACTGGCGCGGCAATGAAACTCGCCGGAACGAAGTCCGATAACAACTCGGTATCAAAGTTTGTCGGCTTCACCAGAACCGACCCCAGCGCCACTTCGTTTGCAACCTCCGTATCGGTCCAGAGACGGTAGGTCGGACTACCCGCCGCATTCCGGGTGAGAAGCTTCATGGTCTCCTCACCAAAACGCGCCTCGGCCGCCTGGAGCACGTTTCTATAGACCGAATTGGCATGCTCGCGTGCCGCTTCCTGAACGCCGCCCTCTTTCGGCAACAGCGTAACGTGGGGCTCATACCCCATGAAGCCGGAAAGGTCAGCGCGTTCGTGATTGCTCAGAAGGTCAAGCACGCCGTTCAGCGCGTCACCCGGGACAAACCCGCCCCGATGCATACCAACGTCTATCTCAAGATTGATCCGGATCCGCGCACCATGACGGTCAGCCACTGCGAGATACTGCTGCAAACGCTCCGGTGTATCGACAAGCCACTGGACATTCTGATGAGCAAGCACATTCCGCGGGCGCACCTTGCTGAAAAACGACTCCATGGCCTTCACCGGAAGCGGCTTACCCAACAGCTGATCGGCCATGGGATAGTGCTCGGAGAAGTATTTCAGCATCGGCAGATTGAAGGTCATCAACCTGTCCGTCTTGCTTTTCCGCATCACGCGAGAAATCAATTCCGGACTTGGCAGAGATTTGGTGACCGCACGAAACCCCATATCGGACGGCAATGACGCCATGAGCGTTTCGATGTTCTGATCCAGTCGGGCCCGGTCAATGACAAGGCGAGGTGTTGCGATACCCGCCGCATCAAGCGCGCTGGCGAGGGTCTGAAAATAGGCTCGGTCACTCATGATTTTCTGTCTGCCGTGATGAGGCAGGATAAATCTCCTGTACTATTCCTCGCATGACGGAAGAAATTTGGCCGCTTGTAAAGTGTCGCTCATCCAAAGCGCGCTTCAAAACCAGATCAGTTCAGACACTGAGCAGCAAACAGCAAGTTCCGGGACGACACAAAATCAACACTCACGCATTATCTCAGACATGAAGAGTGACAGCACCAACACCACCAAACAGCTCAAACCCGAAGCCATCGCCGCGGAGCTTGATCGCGACGGATTCGCTCGCCTGCCGGGTTTGATCTCACCAGACGTCTGCCAGAATTTGCGCAATCTGTTCTCAGGCCCTGAAGACCAATTCCGTTCTGTCATCCACATGGCGCGCTACAATTTCGGGCGCGGCACGTATAAATATTTCAGCTATCCCCTGCCTCCAGCCGTCCAGCAGCTTCGCGAACAGCTCTACGCAGTGCTTGCGCCGGTTGCGAATGATTGGGCCGCCAGACTGGGCGCAACGCCGGACTGGCCCGCGACACTCGCCGAATTGCTGGAACGCTGTCGGGCTGCAGCGCAGGACCGACCAACACCGCTCATCCTCCATTACGGGGCGGGCGATTATAACTGCCTGCACCAGGACATTTACGGCGACATTCATTTTCCGCTTCAGGTGATCATAGGGCTTTCAGACCCAGAGGCAGACTATGAAGGCGGCGAGCTGGTGCTGACAGAGCAGCGCCCCCGAATGCAATCAAGGCCCATGGTGCTTCGCCCAGCGCTGGGCGAGGGCATCGTTATTCCTGTCCGGGAAAGGCCTGTTTCGGGCAAGCGCGGTTGGTATCGAACCCAGATCCGGCACGGCGTCAGTGAAATCACCCGGGGTGAACGTTTCACCCTCGGGCTTATCTTTCACGATGCTCGTTAGGCGCTGTTTCAGTCGATGGTGACTGTTTTCGCATTCATAAAATGCTGCATGCCCATATCAGACAGCTCACGCCCATAGCCGGACGCTTTCACGCCGCCAAATGGCAAACGGGGGTCAGAAGTCGTTTTCCCGTTAATGGCCGTAAAGCCTGCGTCCAGCTCGTCCACGAAACGCTCGATTTCCGCACTATCTGTCGTCCAGGCGGCAGAGCCAAGGCCAAAGCGCGTGGAGTTGGCCAGCTTGATCGCTTCATCGATGTCCTGGACCTCAAAAACGCTCGCTACAGGACCAAAGAACTCTTCTTCATTCGCCGGGCTATCGAGCGGGATGTCCGTCAACAGGGTTGGCGGAAACCAGTACCCATCACCCTCTGGCACTTTGCCCTCAAAAACGATCGTCCCGCCTGCGGCCACCGTATCAGCCACCTGCGTTGAAAGCTCGTCACGGATATCTTTTGTGGCCAGCGGGCCTATATCTGTATCCCGGTGAAGCGGGCTGTCGACTTTCAGTTCGTGCAGCCTGGCCGAGAATTTGTCGATAAATGCGTGGTAGACTTTCGAGTGAACAATAAAGCGCTTGGCTGCGATGCAGGACTGCCCATTGTTCATCGTGCGTGCTTTGACTGCCGTTTCAATCGCCTTGTCGAGCTTGGCAGACGGCATCACGATGTACGGGTCGGACCCGCCCAGCTCAAGAAGAGACGGCTTGATCAGTTTACCAGCCAGTGACGCCACAGCGCGTCCGGCAGGCTCACTCCCAGTCAGTGTCACGCCTTTCACCCGGTCATCGCTCAGCACCTTCTCAACGCGCGACGAGCCGATCAGCAAAGTCTGGAAACTGCCTTCCGGAAAGCCAGCCTCGCGGCAGAGCTCTTCAATCCGAACGGCGGTCTGCGGCACGTTGGAGGCATGCTTTAGCAGCGCTGTATTCCCCGCAGCCAATGCAGGCGCGATAAACCGGATCACCTGCCAAAGCGGATAGTTCCAGGGCATGACCGCCAGAACGGCGCCGATGGGTAGCCAGCGGACATAAGACTTTTCATGGTCTGTGCGAATGGTCTCATTGCCCATGATGCGTTCAGCATTGCGGACATAATACTCGCAACAGGTTGCGGACTTCTCGACCTCCGCTTCCGCCTGAATGATCGGCTTGCCCATCTCCATGGTCATCAGGCGCGCAAGATTTTCAGCGTCGTCCTTCAGCAGCTTTCCAAGCTTCCCGAGACATTCCAGTCGTTGAGGCAGGTTTTTTCTTTTCCCGAATGCCGGAAACACCGCAGCGGCTTTGGTGAGCGCCTCTTCAAGCTGCTCGTCTGTCATCTCATCGTATGTCTTGAGCGTTTCGCCGGTCGCGGGGTTAATGGAAGTAATCATAATATCTACGCCTCAAAATGGTATTCTGCGGGTCGGCGCGCTGTCAGCCTGCCCGTTTCAGTAATGCATATGATGCCGGGCAGTTCATTTGAAACCCGCACATCTCCTATCCGCCTTTCAGACGGCCAAGAACACTACAGCGCATAGTGGTCTACCCGTTTGCTTCATCAACTCTTCGAGAACTCGCAGCGGATCGCCTTCTCAAATGGGGCTCGCCATGGACATGGTATTGGCGCTCAGTAATAAAGGTGTAGTCAACCGCATATACACCGTATAAAAAATGCAGGTTAGGGAGAAAACATTGAGTTCACATTTGAAAGCCGGCTTGATTACCGCGTCACTCATGACGCTGGCGGTCGCCAGTTGCGCATCGCAGGAAACACAGGCCCAGCAAGCCTCATCCCCTCCACCTGTCGAAGAAACTCAGGCGGAACCTGCTCCGGCGCCTGAAACCACAATCGCAGAAGCTGAAACAGACAAGGGTCTGTCTGGTAAGGCGATTTACGAAACAATCTGCGCGGCATGCCACGAAAACCCGAACATGACGCGTGCCAGTAATCTGGCTGGTCTGCAGAAACTGCCTGAGGCTCAGGTGCGTATGGCACTGGGCGAAGGCGGCGTCATGGAAGCCATGGCAGCGTCTCTGTCCGAAAAAGAAAAACAAGCGGTCATTGATTATCTGACGGCTGAACAACGCGCGGCGCGTGCTGCATCTAATGTCAGCTGGACTGAGCCGCTCATGTGCGACGCTGACAATCTGACCGTCGATGTCGGCGACAAATCTGGCTTCACCAGCTTCGGATATGATCGCAAGGCAACGCGCAATATTCCGGCTTCTGAAGCGGGCATGTCGGTTGAGGA
>CETS01161261.1_pt1 | contig 37953 bp, 34 predicted proteins | sample 356391 | NCBI WGS metagenome assembly CETS01 (sample SAMEA2622673, study PRJEB7988) | marine metagenome | isolation source: saline water (ENVO:00002010), including
ATCATGGAGCCGTAAACGCCACCATTTGAAATGGTGAATGTGCCGCCCTGAAGATCAGACATGGCCAGATCACCCTTACGGGCTTTTGAGCCAAGCTCACCGATTGCTGCTTCAATACCAGCCAGAGAAAGCTCGTCACAGTCACGCACGACCGGAACAACGAGACCTTTTTCCGTGCCGACCGCGACACCGATATCGTAATAGTTCTTGTAGATGATGTCCGTGCCATCGATCTCGGCATTCACAGCCGGGATTTCCTGCAGCGCGTTCACGCAGGCTTTGACGAAGAAGGACATGAAGCCCAGCTTCACGCCATGGCGCTTTTCGAAGCTGTCTTTGTACTGCGAGCGCATGGCCATGATATTGGTCATGTCGACATCGTTGAATGTCGTTAGCATAGCCGCGTTGTCCTGAGCTTCCTTCAGGCGCTTGGCGATGGTCTGACGCAGGCGGGTCATCTTCACGCGCTCTTCGCGAGGTCCAATTGCACGTGGTGTCGGGGAAGGCGTTGGCACAGATTTCTCCGCAGGTTTCGCGTCAGTAGCGGTTTTCTTCTCAACATAGGCGAGGGCATCGCCCTTGGTGGCGCGGCCATCTTTGCCAGTGCCAGGAATTTTGGACGGGTCCACATCGTTCTCTGCAGCGATACGGCGAACGGCTGGAGAAACGGGCGCATCACCTGCCGGCGCAGAGGCCGATGGTGAGGCGGACGGAGAAGCCTGTGCGGGCGTAGACGTTGGCGCGGGGCTGGACGCCTCTGCGCCGTCGCCACCGGAAATCTTGGCGATGACGGTGCCGATTTCGACCGTTTCACCTTCCTGAACGCGGATTTCGCCCAGAACCCCGTCAACCGGGCTTGGAACTTCCACGGCAACCTTGTCGGTTTCGATTTCGACAAGCGTTTCGTCCTTAGAGACTTTATCGCCCGGCTTTTTCTGCCAGCTGGACAGCGTGCCTTCAGTGACGCTTTCGCCCATGGCAGGAACGGCGACTTCAACGCTGTCGCCTGAACCGGATGAGCTCGGTGCAGGCGCAGAAGTCTCTTCGGCCTTTTTATCGTCTTTGGCTTCTGGCTCGCTGCTCTTTTCTGAAGACGCGCCAGACCCTTCACCAATCTTGCCGAGAAGTGCGCCGATTTCCACGGTATCGCCTTCACCCGCAACAATTTCGGAGAGGACGCCATCTTCAGGCGCGGAGACCTCTACAGAAACCTTATCGGTTTCCAGCTCGACCAGAACCTCATCCTTGCTGACGGTATCGCCCTTGGATTTCAGCCATTGCCCGACTGTGGCTTCGGTGACGGATTCGCCGAGCGTCGGGACAGTAATATCGGTCATTCGTATTGCTCTCTTTCCAGATTAGTGGGCGGTCAGGCCTTCTCAACAGTTGTACAGTTCGCGCTGTCACCAAGGGCAGCATCAATCAGGGCGTCGCGCTCGGCAACGTGTTTGGACATCAGACCCGTCGCCGTTGATGCGGAGGCTGGGCGGCCGGCATAAACCGGACGGCTATGCTTGGCGCCAACCTGCTCAAGGCACCATTCGAGTTCGTCCCGAATGAAGGACCATCCGCCCATATTGCGCGGCTCTTCCTGACACCAGATCATTTCAGCCTGGGTGAAGCGCTTCAGCTCTTTCATCAGCGACATGCGTGGCACAGGATAGAACTGTTCGACACGTAGCAGATAAATGTCGTCCGTGCCGCGCTTTTCGCGCTCTTCGAACAGATCGTAATAGACCTTGCCCGAGCACATGACGACACGCTTGATCTTGTCGTCGGCAACCAGCTTCACTTCGCCGCCACGACCCGGCGTTTCCGCATCGTCCCAGAGGACGCGGTGGAAGGAGGAGTCCGGCCCCATGTCTGCTAGGGCAGAGGTGGCCAGCTTATGACGCAGAAGCGATTTTGGCGTCATGATGATCAGTGGCTTCCGGAAATCCCGGTGGATCTGACGGCGCAGGGCGTGGAAATAGTTCGCAGGGGTCGTCAGGTTGCAGACCTGCATGTTGTCTTCGGCAGACATTTGCAGGAAGCGCTCAAGACGCGCCGAAGAGTGCTCTGGGCCCTGGCCTTCATAGCCATGTGGCAGAAGGCAGACGAGACCTGACATGCGCAGCCATTTGCGTTCCCCAGACGAGATGAACTGGTCAAACAGGACCTGTGCGCCGTTCGCAAAGTCACCAAACTGAGCTTCCCAGAGGGTCAGCGTGTTTGGATCGGCCAGTGAGAACCCGTACTCATAGCCAAGAACAGCTTCCTCGGAGAGAAGCGAGTCGATGACTTCGTATTTGGCCTGGCCATCGCGGATATGGTTCAGCGGCGTGTAACGGCGCTCATCTTCCTGATCGACCACGTGAGAGTGGCGCTGGGAGAATGTGCCGCGACCGGAATCCTGACCAGAGAGGCGAACAGGGAAGCCTTCGTCCAGCAGAGAGCCAAAAGCGAGCGCCTCAGCTGTCGCCCAGTCGATCCCCTCGCCAGACTCAATCGCCTTTGCACGCGCTTCATAAACACGTGCCAGCGTTTTGTGCGGCTGGGTCTTTTCGGGAATGGTGGTGATGGACTCGCCGATACGTTTCAGCGTGTCGATGCTGACAGCTGTATTGCCGCGACGTTCGTCACCTTCTGGCAGGCCGAGACCCGACCATTTGCCGTCGAGCCAGTCAGCGCGATCAGCATGATAGGTTTTGCCGGCCTCGAACTCATCGTCGAGGAATTTGTCAAAGTCTGAAATCCAGCTTTCGACATCGCTGCGCTCAACAATACCCTGACTGATCAGGCGATCGGCATAGAGCTTCTGGACGGTCGGGTGGCCTTTGATCTTTTTGTACATCAAAGGCTGGGTGAACATTGGCTCATCGCCCTCGTTATGGCCGTAGCGGCGATAACAGAACATATCGATCACAACGTCTTTGCCGAACTGCTGGCGGTATTCGGTTGCGACCTTGGCCGCATAGACCACAGCTTCAGGATCATCGCCATTCACGTGGAAAATTGGCGCTTCCACCATTTTCGCAACGTCAGACGGATAGGGCGAAGAGCGCGAATATTTCGGGCTGGTGGTGAAGCCGATCTGGTTGTTCACGATGAAGTGGATGGTGCCGCCGGTGCGATAGCCAGCAAGGCCGGACAGCGCGAAGCACTCAGACACAACGCCCTGACCTGCAAAGGCCGCATCACCGTGCAGCAGAAGCGGCATGACCTGCGCGCGTTTGCCTTTTTGGGATCCGCGCTTGAGGAAGCCTTGTTTAGCGCGCGCTTTACCGAGAACGACCGGGTTTACGGCCTCAAGGTGTGACGGGTTCGCTGTCAGAGACAGGTGAACATTATTGTCGTCGAACGCCCGGTCGCTGGATGCGCCGAGGTGGTATTTCACATCGCCAGAGCCGAATTCATCTGCGCCCTGGGAGGAGCCGCCCTGGAATTCGTGGAAGATAACCTTGTAGGGCTTGCCCATAACGGCGGCCAGAACGTTCAGACGGCCACGGTGCGGCATGCCGAGAACAATTTCTTCAACGCCGAGCGCGCCGCCGCGCTTAATGATCTGCTCAAGCGCAGGCACGGCCGATTCGCCACCATCCAGACCAAAGCGTTTTGTGCCCGGATAGCGCTTGTGAAGGAATTGCTCAAAGGCTTCTGTTTCGATCAGCTTTTTGAGGATTGCGATCTTGCCTTCATTGGTGAAGGCAACGCCTTTGTCGGGCCCTTCAATCCGCTCCTGAAGCCAGGATTTTTCCTGCGGATCGGAAATGTGCATGAATTCAATGCCGACCGACGAGCAATAGGTGCGCTTGAGGACATCCAGCATCTGGCGAACGGAGGCGTACTCCATGCCAAGCACATAGTCGATGAAGATCGGACGATCCCACATATCGGGTGTGAGGCCGTAGGATTCCGGGTCGAGTTCTGGCTGTTCTCCGCGATCATTGAGACGCAGCGGGTCCAGCTCGGCGGCGAGGTGGCCACGGATCCGGTAAGCGCGGATCATCATGATCGCGCGGATGGATTCCTGAACCGCCTGAGAAATGTCCCGAGAGGAGGCCTGAGGAGCGCGACGAGAAATCTCGCGCGTCAGATAAACTTCGTCTTCGTCACCAAACTGATAGTCGATCGCGTCAGTGTTCTCGTCGCGCTGGGTCAGAGGCCAGCCAGCGTGACGCCAGCTGGGACCGCCTGACTGTTTGGCAACCGGTTCACCCGTATCGCCAAGGCCGGCGAAAAACTCGCGCCATTGAACGGGAACGGAGTTCGGGTCCCTGTCGTAATCGGTCTGGAGCTGCTCGATATATGCGGCGTTTCCGCCATAGAGAAAAAGAGAATCGAGCAGTTGTTCGTTCGAGTCTGAGCGGTTGACCCTGGAACCTTTTGTCGGTGCGCCGTCGTCTGCCATTTTATACGTCCTGAAAGCCATGTTCCGCCCGAGAGCGGCACACGATTGATCGCACTAACCTATTTAGGGAATTTTAAGCGAAAGCAAAACCCGCGACCATGAGAGAGTGGTCGAGAGCGGCAATCTAACTCATTCCCAGCATGGGTCTGCGTGAAAATTGCCCTCCGCTAAATTAAAAAGGCGGCCTGTGCAATCAGGCCGCCCAGAAAATCCGTCGAATGAAGGAAATTTATGCCTTCAAGAGCTCGTCCAGCGTGACGCCGAGACGAGCCGGGGATGGAGACACCTTGATTCCGGCTTCTTCCATGGCCGCAATCTTGTCTTCTGCGCCGCCTTTGCCGCCAGAAACAATCGCGCCCGCATGGCCCATTGTGCGGCCTGGAGGTGCTGTACGGCCGGCAATGAAGCCAACCATTGGTTTCTTGCGACCTTTTTTCGCTTCCTGGATCAGGAATTCAGCGGCCTCTTCTTCGGCTGAGCCGCCGATTTCGCCGATCATGATGATCGACTTGGTTTCTTCGTCTGACAGGAACATGTCCAGCACGTCGATAAAGTTGGTGCCGTTGACCGGGTCGCCGCCGATGCCGACGGCCGTTGTCTGACCGAGGCCGACCTGAGATGTCTGGAAGACCGCTTCATATGTCAGCGTACCGGAACGAGAGACAACGCCAACCGAACCCTTTTTGAAGATTGAGCCTGGCATAATGCCGATTTTGCACTCTTCAGGGGTGAGAAGGCCCGGGCAGTTTGGACCGATCAGGCGGGAAGATGACTTCACCAGTTTGTCTTTGACGCGGACCATGTCAATCACCGGAACGCCCTCGGTGATGCAGACGATGAGTTCGATGCCAGCATCAATGGCTTCTTCGATGGCTGCGGCAGCGCCGGCTGGTGGCACGTAAACAACAGACGCTGTCGCGCCGGTGGCTTTTTTGCCTTCTTCGACAGTCGCGAAGATTGGCAGTTCTTTTCCGCTATCAGATGTCCAGTTGGTGCCGCCCTTTTTCGGGTGAATGCCACCAACCATTTGGGTGCCGTAATAAGCGAGCGCCTGATTGGTGTGGAATGAGCCGGTGTTTCCGGTCATGCCCTGGGTCAGGACTTTGGTGTTCTTGTCGATCAAAATAGACATATTGCTTCCTTGCTTGGATTTTATTCAACGGTAGGTTTCTTGGGGCGGCTCGATGCCATGTTGAGAGTCCAGCTGTAACTTGTGAATTCTGCTGTTAGCCTGATGGGGAAACCATCTGGCCCGATCGCGCTGTACTTTGCACCAACAACTATACTGTCGGACTCGGTTCGCCGGTCGAGACTTCCCATGAAGCCTTCGATTTGTTCGAATTCCTGTAAGAAATTTGGCTCGGTCAAATCTGTGTCAAAATCATATACCGAAAGATAGCAAAACCATGTTTCCACGTGCGGGAAGTTGGTGCCCCCCAGAATGAGATCATAATCGCGCCCGTCGATTTCTTTCTCGGCCACGAAGGTGCCAGGGGGGGCATCAGTGGGATCAGGCTTTTTCCAATTCGCAAATCGAATTCTAGCCTTTGCATCTTCTGGATCAACGCGATTGCTTGAACAGATTTCTAAGAATTCCCAAAGAAGGCTGGTAGATGAAGCGGAATTTACCATTGGAAACTCAATGGTTGGTTCCATTTTTCCAGTGCAGCTGCAAGCCAGCAGAACTGACGCTCCGACCAAAGATCTTAAAGTTCCGCCTGAGATGTAGGGCAATTTGTTATTCACACTTCGATTATTTGAATGGGTTGATGATTTCAATGTCTGGCACGCTGACGCCTGCCATGCGCTCGGAATAGATTTTCACGCAGCCCAGACGCCGCGCCGAGAGAATAACCAGCGCGTTCCTAAGCGACGTATCGAATTCGTCCGCCAGCGCTGTGCCTTCTTTGACAAGATTGACGTCAAGCGACCGACACGGCTTGAGCGCCAGCTTTTCGATCCATTCGCTGGCCGACTGGCGGCACAAAGGCTTTTCTCCGCGAACGGTGGCCACTTCATAGAATTCCGACAACACGCTCGCAGAGACTGCAAAGTTTTCCTCAAGAATGATGCTGCGCGCTTTTTCGAAATGCGCAGGCGTATCGTTACTTCCAAGCGCTGCGTAGAGAAGAACGCTGGTATCTAGAAACACGTCGGCGCTATCGATCATGATGACGCCTCCATATCGGGGCGCCAGTCGCCCATACGGCCTTCTGATGTATCCATCAGGCGCATCAATCCGGCGCGCGCCTCATCGTGGGCACTCTCCTGTTCCACGGCGCGTTTTAGAAATTCACGCACCATTTCATTTACGCTCGTCCGCTTGAGAGCGGCCAGCACGCGAACCTTGTCGAGAAGGTCTTCATCGATCGCAAGAGTGATGTTCTTCGTCGCCACAGTGTTATGCTCCACATATCCTGCGTTACACGGGTTATGTGGAGATTGGAAGGGCGGAATCGAATTCTGACTGATGGAATTCAATCCATAAGCTCGAACACAGCATTCGGGCTGCTGGCCTGATTCTCTCCGGCGAAATCATAGCCCGGATACATGGCGAGCTTTTTGAGGCGGCTGGCTGGCAGGTAAGCCCGGCCGGGATCGCCGATGAGAATACGGATGCCTCTCGCCAGACAGGCTTTGAGCCAGGGCAGGAGCGCTTTTGCTGTATCCGCATCGTAGAAAAGATCGCCAACGGTGAGAATGTCTGTGTCTGGCACGGGCTGTGAGCAGGCGTTTCCACGTTGGACGGTCAAGTCAACATTGTTGGCCTGTGCGTTGAGGCGTGTGGCTTCGCATGCATACATATCAATATCGCAGGCCGTGACGCAGGATGCCCCCGCCTGAGCCGCAGCGATAGCGACAAGCCCCGATCCCGTCCCCACATCATACACGCGTTGACCCTCGAACTGGTCTCGATGGTCATAAATATAGCGGGCCAGCCCCATTCCGCCGCCCCAGACAAACGCCCAGAAAGGGGCGGGCCCGTCGCCAGTAAGATTGTCATAGAGAGAGCTCAGGCGGCTCGCCGGACCGGCCTGCCATAATGATATTCCGGGCAAATCAGGAACTGGTCGCCAGACGAGGTTTGAGCGGATGAAGGTTTCTGCGGAGGTCGTCACAAACATCTTTCTGCGGTCTTTGTTTACGTCCATAGCCTGCCGTGTCCGCAAAGAAAAAGCCCCGACCGCATGGCCGGGGCTTTTTTATTTCAGCAGAGCGGCGAGTTATTGAACGCCAGCACCTGATGTGGACTTGGTCTCAAGAGACGTCATGTCCGCATTTGGCTTATCTTTCTTGCCAGCACCTTCTTCGATGTCGCCGAACTCGTTGACACCTTCGCGATTGCCGAAGCGTGGGTCAGCTGGACGATCTTTCTGTGCGATCTGGAACTCGGCACGGTCAAGAAGGCCGTCGTCATTCGCATCGTACTTGTCGAAGCCTTTGGCGAGCCAGACGTTACGCTGTCCGATAATCTCTTCTTTCTGCAGCATGTCATCCACAGAGTCGTCGAGAGACGCGAACAGGCGGTCTTTCATCATCGTCTCGCTGTGTTGAGTGACGTTCTGAACCGTCTCGTCCAGCCAGCGATAGTTCACGCGGAAATACATCATTTCTTCGTGGGTCTGATCGCCAGGCGTGACGTTGGCTGTGAAGTCCGGGTTCGCAAAGTTGCGTTCGGAGTTGTCATACCACCACTCGGCGATGAGACGTGAACCAGCTGGGACCTGGATCGGCTCAACCGGATTGTAGTCACGCTGCCAGTTAAAGTCATAACGCGGCAGAGAGATCAGTTTCTCTTCTGTGCCGTCTGGCTTCTGCATGGTGAGTTCGACATGCTTGCCGCGATAGTGAGCATGCGGATAGAGCACGTAGATCTCGGCGTCAGCAGGGAATTTCAGGTAGGATTTGACGTAATAGTCGTCATCGCCAGCCGGAATTTCGAAGTTCGAGTCACCAATGACCGAGCTACGCATGATGTATTCTGGCTCTTCGTCGTGGAAGTACAGGCCAACCTGAGTTTTGTCTGTCTCTTCCTTACCGAAGGTCGTGTAGTGCATAGAGAAGCGATACGCGCCATCCGGAGAGAGGTAAGTACCAACACCTGCAGGGAATTCCTGAGGGTTCTGGCCTGGCGTGTAGCTGCCTACAGACCCACCTGGGAGCTTGCCTTCAATTGAGTCTTCCTCAACTGCAGCCGACTTCTTGTAGTCCTGAATGTAACCAGACGTGACGTGGTGAACACCGCGCATGGAGCCTGGACGAACGTGCGTTGCACGGATCCATTTGCCTTCCTCGAGCTCATTCTCGATGACTGGATATTCGTATTCAAGAATACCAGTTGCCGGAATGTCGAATGCGTCGACTTCCACAATGTAGTCAGGCTCGCCAAGTGGCCAGTCCTGAACCTCAAGGTCAGCTTCCAGAAGTGGGTCTGGGCCTTCGCCGCGCGGTGAGCCGGCTTCGATCCAGTGAACGATCGTACGGGCTTCTTCGTCGGTCAGCTCGTCATTGTTCTCAAAATTGCCGATATGCGGATCTGGGAAGTAAGGCGGCATACGGTCGGTGCGGATGACCTCACGGATCATCGGCGCAAAACCGAACACTTTTTCGTAGCTTGAGAGTTCCCAAGGCGCGATACCGCCCTCAGCGTGGCATGCGCCGCACTTGTCGACGAGAATTGGCGCAACATCATCTGTGTAAGAGATTTCGCTGAACTTGGCTGGCTCATAATTCGGAAGCTCAAGCTTCTCTTTGTAATCGGCCTCAACCATTTTCGGCGCAACATCTTCGCCCGCAACCAGAGCCTCGATCGTGCTTGTCAGGTCAGCTTCGCTGGATACCGGGCCAGCATAAGCGACGGTGAAACCAGTTTTTGGATTGATGACGAGTGCTTCGCCAGTGCGGTCGAAGGCAAGGCTTTCAGCAACCAGCTGACGTTCATCCAGCAGAACTGGGACGTCGACATTGGCGCTTGCCAGCATTTCGCGGGCCTCCGCGCGTTGGTTGCCCTCAACTGGCGAGATCATGTAGAAAACCACGCCCTGATCAGCGTATTTTTCCTTCAGTGCCTGAAGTGCCTGTGCGGACTTCTTGGCTTCTTTGGAATCCAGGCTGGTTGCCATAAGAACGATTGCAGGCGCGTCTGCATAATAGAACAGTTCGTGCGCTTTACGTTCCTGGTCGGTCAGTCGAAAGTTTTCTACGAAATTCGGGGTCGTACCAGCTAGGGCCATCGGCGCAGAGGCGGCGATGGCAATAACAGATGCAACAGCGGCAATTTTTGCTCGCATGGGCGTGATCCTCCAATGTGTGTGAAACATATGTATCAAAAAACAGCGTTAAATCGAGGCTTTTTGGAAGTTTGGCTGATCACAATAAAGTAAAGTGGTCCTGATCGGGACACTTGATTTAACAGTCTGAACAGTCTGGAATCAGTCAAGATTCGACGGAATTTGCCCTCTGCGCCTGTTTATTTGATCTGGACTGATTGTTTAAGCACATCCCGAATATTAAACTATACGACGTAAAGTAGATCGACCTTCCCTTAGAATATCGACCGCTTGATGAGCCAAATTTACGGAATATCCGCCGGGAACTCATGCCCATCGGGTCCAAGAGGGAGCGGTTTGCTCCAGAGAATGTCGGTCGTTCTGAGTTCGCGATAGAGGTGGGGGAACAGAGCGCCGCCGCGAGACTCTTCCCATTTCAGCTCATCACCGAGTTTGTCAGTTTCGATCGCCAACAGGAACAGGTCATCCTCGCCGGCGAAGTGTTTGGTTGCGGTTTCGCGCACCTGATCCGCCGTTGAGATGTGTACATAGCCATCCTGCAGGTCGATAGGGGCGCCTTTGGTCGCGCCCTTTCTTTCAAACTCAGCCTGCTCATCGGCCCGGAAGATTTTATAGATCAGCATGGTTGGTTCCAGATATGAAAAAGGCGGGCCCGAAAACCCGCCTTTGAAATTCGATCAGGCCAGAGCCTTATTTCTTGACTGCAGCGACGATCTTCTGTGCGGCATCGTCAAGGTCGTCGGCAGGGATCACGTTCAGGCCGGAATTTGCGATGATTTCCTTACCCTTCTCAACGTTCGTACCCTCAAGGCGCACAACCAGAGGAACAGAAAGATTTGTCTCTTTCACAGCAGCGATCACGCCTTCGGCGATGACGTCACACTTCATGATGCCGCCGAAAATGTTGACGAGGATGCCCTCAACATTCGGGTCTTTCATGATGATCTTGAAAGCTGCAGCTACTTTTTCTTTTGAAGCGCCGCCACCGACATCACAGAAGTTGGCCGGTTCAGCACCATACAGCTTGATGATGTCCATGGTCGCCATAGCAAGGCCCGCACCGTTCACCATGCAGCCGATATTGCCGTCGAGAGAGATGTAAGCGAGGTCCCACTCGGAGGCTTCGATTTCTTTCTCGTCTTCTTCGGTTTTGTCACGCAGTTCCATAATGTCTGGATGACGGAAGAGCGCATTGCCGTCGAAAGAGACCTTCGCGTCGAGCACGCGCAGATGGCCGTTTTCCATGACGATCAGAGGGTTGATCTCCAGCATGGACATGTCTTTTTCGACGAACGCCTTGTAGAGGATCGGGAAGAGTTCGTGGCCGTCTTTCGCCGCGTCGCCTTCAAGCTTCAGCGCTTCGCAGAGCTTGTCGCAATCGGCTTTCGTGACGCCTTCGGACGGCTCAATGTTGATGGTGAGGATTTTATCTGGCGTTTCCGCCGCGACTTCCTCAATGTCCATGCCGCCTTCAGTCGATACGACAAAAGCTGGCTTGCCGGTTTCGCGGTTTACGAGCAGCGAGCAGTAAAGCTCTGTTGCGATGTCCGCGCCATCTTCGATGTAGATGCGGTTGACCTGCTTGCCTTCAGGGCCGGTTTGGTGCGTGACCAGCGTATTGCCGAGCATGGCCTTGACGTGCTCGTAGACTTCCTCAGGTGAGAAAGCGAGGCGAACACCGCCCTTTTCACCAGCTTCGGCTTCCTTGAATTTGCCCTTGCCGCGACCGCCGGCATGGATCTGGCTTTTCACAACATAGAGCGGGCCAGGGAGTTTGGCGGCGGCTTCGGCGGCCTCTTCTACAGAATACACCGCGTATCCATCAGCAACTGGTGCGCCAAAGGATTTGAGAACGGCTTTGGCCTGATGCTCGTGAATGTTCATGAATGCTGCCTCTTTGCTTGGATGGTGGCGTGACGCCCCGAAGACAGGACCGGGTTATAACAACAGGCCCCTGCCTTGCAACACTGGTGTTTCGCAATGCGGAAAAACAGTCATCACACGGTGTCTTCTTCTGGTGTGTCGGTCCGTGGATCGATCTCTGATCCCAGTACCGATGTCGGCTGAGCAATTTCGAAATGTTCGCGATCGTCCGCGCTGACTTTCTCTTTTGCCTGACGTCTCCAGATCATCAGAAGGAAGAGCACAACGCCGATCACGGCTTCCAAAATGAAAAGGCCACGACCGCCCAGCGGCGACGACATGACCACACCGAAGACCAGCGGGCCGAGAATTGAACCGAACGCCCACACAAATAACAGCCCCGACATCATGCGCGCTATCTTTTCGGGTTCGCTGCGGTCGGCGGCGTGAGCGATGCAAAGTCCATAAAAGGATAAGGCTCCCGCTCCCCAAAGGCCGATCAGTATCTCTGCGACAAGCGCGCCCGGCTGAGCGTCAATCACCGCAAGCACCAGCGCGACGGCCGCAGAGGCCAGGCCCATGGCTCCAATGACAAGACGCCGGTCAATGCGGTCTGAAATATAGCCAACCGGCCACTGGCTGATCATGCTGCCAAGATAGGCTGCGGCCATGAGTGTGGCGGCCGTTGTGACGGAGGAGCCGGGGGCATTACTGGCATAGATCGGGAGAAGTGACAGAAAGCCCGTATTGGAAAAGCCAGCCACGAAGACACCGATCACGGCGGCAGGCGCGACGTCGAACATGCGACGAATTGGAAAGGGTGATGGGTCAGGCGGTGCAGGCTGAAGGGACCGCGTCAGGCAAACCGGCAAGAGCGCGAGCGAGAAAAATATCCCGCACCAGACATAAGGTTCCAGCGCCGGGGGCGGAGACCCAACTGCGAGGAAGGGCCCTGCCATCAGAGAAATTTTGGTGGCGACCAGATAGACGCCCAGCACGGAGCCTCGTTTCTCCTGGGGCGTGGCCTCGGTCAGCCAGCTCTCAACGCTCGCAAACATCAGCGCAAATCCGATACCCTGAGCAAAGCGCGCAAGGCCCCAGCTATAGGGATCGCGAAACAGAGACATGAACAGCACAACGCTGGCCAGAAGGCCTGCGGCAAACGCGAACGCCCGAACGTTGGCAATCTCGCGGATGATGCGCGGCGCAATAGCGGCGCCCACCATAAAGCCTGCGGAATAGACAGCCGCGATCAGACCCACGATCGCGTTGGAATACCCTTCAGCACCCAGCGCCAGAGGGACGATGACACCCAGCAATCCACCAGCCACCTGCAAGAGTGCAGCAGCGAGGATGAGCGAGGCAACATTTCGAAATGCGGTCATGGGCTTGTCTTTCCGCCAATTGCGCATGCCAAACCATGTTTGGTCAGTGTCGGCAAGCTTGCGGGCTCATTCTTGGCGGATCAATTCCGCGACCTCAAATACCGCTGTGCCGATTAAGCGGTTATCCATGACACAGTAAGGTGTCGAGAGGCCAAGCTCCCCCAGATTGGCGGAGCTCAGCGATCTTTATGCGTGATGGATCCGACACGCTTTTAGCCTGCGTTGATTTCGGCGAAGGTAAAGCCGACGACGCTGACATCCTCACCGGTTTCGGATTTGATTGTGAGCTGGATGGTTTCGCCTTCCCAGTCGATCTCTACCTCGCCGTAATTGCCGGGCGTGTATCCATCGCCAATCTGGCGGCCATCGTATTCGGTCGAGACCGGATCGCGTGCAAAGGCCTGATTGAGTGAAGAGGCTGTCAGCTCATAATACGGGTAGGGACCGCGATCCTCATCCTTATAGAGAAAGGCCGTGTGGCGGTCGCCGGAGAGAAACACCACGCCTTCGGCTTCTGTCTCTTCGAGGAGGGCATACAGCCGATCGCGTTCGGCTGGCAGTTTGTCCCAGCTCTCCCAACCGTGATCGTCCGGGATGATCTGAATGGAGGAGACGAGAAGGCGGAGGTCTGCAGGCTTTTTGAGCTCTTCTTCCAGCCAGGCCCATTGGGCATCTCCCAGCATTTGCTGTGCGTCGGCTGTACTTGGGATGTAACGCTCTTTGCCGGTTTTGCCGTATTCGTCAGTCGGCATCAGGTCCGATCTGAAATAACGCGTGTCCAGCATGATAATCTGTGTGCGCTGGCCGGGCGGGCCGACCATGCGCGAATAATAGATCCCCGGGCGTTCTACGATTTCAGTGTCGTCCATATGGAAGAACTTCTCAAAAATCCGTTCCGAAAGGACGTGGGCCGGAAACCCTTCGCCATCATCGTTCAGGCCAAAATCGTGGTCATCCCAGGTGGCCAGGATGGGCATAGCGTCTGCTACGGCATTGTATTCCGGCATGTCAGCAAGATCATTATAGGACTCGCGCAATTCGGCGAGTTCAACATCAAAACTCACATAGCTGCGGCCATCCATGTCGCCATAAACGTTGTCACCGATGAACAGGAACAGATCGGCATCTTCGCGAGCAATGCTGGCGAGGGCGGGGTCTGGTTTTTCCTCATCATTACAAGAGGCGACCATGATGCGCGTGAGCGGTTTTGAGAGGTCGAGCTCTTTCAGCTCTGGCCCGGCTGGAAGTTCGCTGGCGGGGATGGAACGATAATAAACGTTCAGGGCCTCAATCGCGCTGCCATAGGAGCTGGTCTCGGGCGTGGAGGGGGCAGTGGAGGTACACGCGGCCAGTAGCCCGGTTGAAAGCAGCAAGCTTGCGATATGTTTCATGAGACGCTCCAGAATTCAGACTTGTGTCAGTGCTAGCGAGCGGCCGTGACAGGCTGATGACGTTTACAATACGAGCCTGAAACCGCTGGGATTGGGCTCAGTTTTTCTATGCATCGTACTTCTGGTCAATTGACCGGCAAAAGAAAGACTCCGGCAGGGGCAGGCGGCCGCCTGCCGGAAGGTGAGTGGAGCCCCGTTATGTCAGGTGTAGACGCCCCCAAAGATCAGAACGTTGAGCAGTCTCCCGGGCAGGAGCGCGAATAATCCCGGAATTAACAAAGCGCCGAAGATCAATCCGCGCGCCGCATGGCGGTGATAGGCCCAGCGGCGATGACGTATCGCCATGACAATTCCAAACAGTCCCGCGAAGGTGAGTGGAACGAAGACGTGAATCACACTCCACCAGCCGGGATTTGCCCTGGTGATGAACATCGCGGTCCCTGCCGCAACTGTCAGGCATGTTGCGCATGCGATGCCCAGTGTGCGGTGGGGCAGGCGACCCTTTGGAAGAAGATAAAGCGTCAGACCAATCGCGAGCGCGGTGAGCGCCGCGATCAAATGTGCCTGGATAACGGGTCCGGCGCTGACGAAAGCTTCAAGTCTCATGTCATATGCTCCTAAGCGTCAGCCCATGTGCCATGGAAACCCAGCGGCCACGCATAAGGGGCGCGGAAGCTGGCCATGGGTCCGTCATTCAGGTGCATGGCGTCGAACACGTGAACTTCAGTCGCGCGTTCCTTCATGTTGAGGGTGGTCCCCACGAGCCAGCCCACGCCTTCTTGAGCACTGTCGTGCCGGGGAACGAAGATATGTTCCTCTACCATGTGCTCGCGTCCGAAGTCGTGCATATCTGGCACCATGGTCTGCCAGTCCAGTCGCCGGATTTTGGAAGACCCTGGCGCGAAGTCACGCTGTTCTGAGTCGATCATCCAGACCTGATTGCGGGCCTGCCCCTGATAGCGTGGGTCGATCCTAGGAAACTCGGCGGGAAGCCCTGTCTCGGTCAGGCTTGCCTCGCCTTTTTTCGGGATCATGATCATCGCCATCTGAGCACCGCTATGGGCAGGCTTCTGATACTTGCCTTCGATGGTGTCGGCCTCACCCTGCTCAACGAATTGAGAGTCCGGATAGGTTGCAAGGTCCATGTAGATCCTGCCGTCAGCATCTTCCCAGGCATCGCCGGTGTGGAAGAAGAAGCGGGGCGGAAGCTCGGCCCAGCGTGTGTTGGAGAAGTCGGATTTGTCGACAATCAGGACCCGCAGACCCTGTTCTGGTGACCAGGCCATGCTGTTTGTGAAAGGCGGTGTCTGTTTCTGATAAATCCAGGGCTGGACGAGGATCAGGAGGTGACGCTCGGTCATTGCGAAGTCGTGTATATAAGCGGGCACGTCGATATTCACGAGGCCGAAATCTGTCTGGCTGCCATCGGCTGAAATCCTGTAGATGCCTACATTCGGTCCGCTGACGCCAAGATTCCAGATCGTGCCGTTGGTTTCGACCTTTGGATGGGCCAGAAACGGCATGCCTTTCAAATCATCGCGCCAGGTTTTTGGACCAAGCGTTTCCAGACTCACCGGATCAAGGCGATAAGCGGATCCAGCTTCCCAGAGCGCAAGAAGATCGTCCCCAACACGAAGCACAGAGGTGTTAGCTGCGTTCGTGGCGTCAGCGCTGCTGACTGGATAGGACGGATCTCCCAGAGTGCCAAAGCCTGGTGCCAGGAACTTTTGCGCGGCCTGTTCTGAAACTCGTTTTTCAGTTTTTACGAACTGGCCAGAATGGACCGCACGCCCGTCTTCGAAACGGATGGAATGAACCATGCCGTCGCCGTCAAACCAGTGATCAAGATACTGATCTCCATAGCGGAACTGGGCCGGGCCGTTGCGATACAAAACACCCTTTAAGTCTGCCGGAAGTTCGCCGCGGATCAATGTCATGTCTGTTGGCGCATAGCCCGCCGCTGGCGCTGTCTGCCAGCCGGCCTGCCAGTATAGCGGGCTCTCGGCCCATGAATGCTGTGTCGAAATCGCGGCCAGCGCAGCGCCAGACCCAGCAAGGAATCCTCGTCTTGAGAGTGACATGTGTCTCGTCCTTAGTTGATTGAAATGATCTGGCTGGCGCCCTCAGCGCCAATCTCGAACTTTGCCGCGTTCCAGCCGGGTGGGCCAAAGCGTACCGGTGCATTGTTGGAAAATCCGAAAGGTTCAGTCGGCATGCCGAATGGATTGGTGTTCATTTCACCATCTCCATTCACGTCGTGATACAGCTTGATGCCGTATTCGCCGGGCTCGAGGCTGAACTCAGCGGTCACCGAATCGCCCTCGACCGACGCGGCCGTGGCTTGAATGGGCTGGTTTGTTTTGTAGGCCTCTTCGCCTTTGAATATGGCGATCATGATCTGGCCGCGCGGTTCAGCTACGCGCTCAACCGTCACGGAAAGCGTGCTGCCGGGGTCGGCGTCTGCTGGTGGAGGGATGACGGCCGACGCGAAAAGCGAGCCGGTTGCCATGAATAAGGCGGTGATGAGTCTGATATCGTGTTTCATGTCTGTCCCTTTCAGGTCGTGTCTGGAGCGGCGTGTGAGTGCCGATGACCTGAAACTGGCAGAGCTGACGAAGCTTTCGAGCAAGACTTCACGAAAGGGCTGACGTCATTCGCAAAACGTCGCTAATGTCGTTCGCGAAGCGCGAATGACGGGTTAGAAATAAGGGGTTTGCGGCTTGCGTATCGCGATTGACTGGGCAAAACGCACACGAGAGCTCGCAGTGCTCTGCGCGATCGGCACCTTTCTCGCGATCATCAGCCCGTATGGTGCGACGAGTGGACTGCCATTCTGGATTGGCTGGCTCTACTGGACCGGATTGATCATCTACGGATCGAGTGTTGGCTGGTTTGTTGCAGACTGGATTTCAGAGCGCATGGCGGGACTGCCTGCCGCACTGATTCTTGTTGTGATCACAACGGCTATCTCGGTTCTGATCACTCCGGTTTTGCTCATCCTCAATTATATGCTGGGCGATACGGATTTCTCATGGGTTGAACTACCGGTGACATACGGTCTGGTCTGGGTGATCTCAGCGGCCATGACGGGGCTTGGCTACATGATTGACCAGATCCGACAATCGAAAACCCAGGCCCAGAATGGATCGAGCGCAGACGAGGCTGAGAAGGTTCGCAGTTTCATGAAGCGACTTCCGCTGCCATTTCGAAATGCCGATCTCTACGCCATATCTTCAGAAGACCACTATCTGCGTGTTCACACCAGTGCGGGGGAGCACCTGATCCTTGAGCGGCTCGCTAATGCGGTTCGCGAGCTCGAAGGCACGTCCGGGCTTCAGACACATCGGTCCTGGTGGGTGGCCGAACAGGGAGTCAAAGCAGCCTCAACCTCAGCCGGGCGAATTACCCTGACCCTGCAATCGGGAAAAGAAGCGCCTGTCAGCCGCACTTATACAAAAGCGGTTCGCGAGGCAGGCTGGGTCTAATCGGTCATCCTCAGACGCTTGCGGTCTGGACGGTGTTGAGGTCATCGTTCTGGCCGGGATTATCCATCCGCTTCACGAGCTGACTGACGAACAGGATGTGGCTTCTCAGACGGTAAAGTTCATCAGTATAGGACTCAGGGACTTCAACCTGGCCGACCACTTCAGCCTGCAGGTCGTAGAGGTCCCGGATGACGGCCTCACGTTCTTCCTTCGTGTGGGCGGCGCGTCCGCGGGCCTCAAGCACGCGCAAATCCTTGTACCACACATAAATCTTGCGACGGGTCCGCCAGCGATAGAGAGGTGGCGCCGCGCGGATCAGTGGAAAGAGAAGTGTGACAAGCGGAATAATAAGAACCCAGGCCCGCTCCAGAAAGTTTGCGACAGACCAGGGGAAATAGCGCCGAAGAAAGCTGGGGCCGTTTTCATAATAACGCTCGGCTTCATCTGCGATTGGCAGATCGGCACGATCAGGCGTCGGAAACACGTCCGGCGCAGAGAGAAGCGTGCCTGCCTTGTGGTTGGCGACCATGGCTTCAATCAGCAATGCCTGGACAGCGGGATGGAGATCTTCGCGGACCACGACCTGGGCAACCGGGGCAATCAATTCGATCGGCGCGGAGGGAAGGTTCTCTTCGAGGTTCAGGCCGCCTTCCGGGAAGATAACCTGGCTCAGATACGGGGTTCTTCGCTCATAGGCGAGCGCGCGATCAAAGCTCAGTACAGAGATCTCCGGATCGGCGAGAAGTTCGGTAATAAAGGTCGCAGTCGGAGCGGAGACCGACATCAGGACGTCAACTTCTCCGGTCCTCAAGGCTTCCGCGCCCGCCTCTCCTGTGAGGGCAACGAGCCTGGCCGAGACACCATTCTGGCTAAGCATATCTGTGGCCAGCTTGCGCGTGCCAGAGGTTTCAGAGCCTGCGGCAATGGTGAGGTCATCAAACCCGCGCAAGTCTTCGAGCCCGGATTCCAGGATACCGGTTTCGTTTCGATAAAAGACCCAGAGCGGTTCGTAGAATATTGCACCCAGTGAGCGAATGGCCTCAGCGTCGCTGAGTTCGGCTACGCCAGCCTGCACAATGGCTGCATCAACCTCCCCATTCCGGAGCAGTTTGAGATTATCACCAGAGCCGGTCGTTTCGACGATGTTAAGCGTGACACCCTTTTCCTCAAAGATGTCTGTGTAGGTCTGGGCCGTCTGAGCATAGGCGCCGTTTGCCGCCCCTGAAGCAAAGCGGATTGTGTCGGGCGGGGGTGGTGCAATGACCCGAAAAAGAGCGATTGAGGCCACCAGAAGGGCAATCGATACGATGAGATACAGAATGACGGTTCTGGACATGAGCGACCCCCTGAAGCTGTAACCCTTAGCGGCTGGGGTACGTTCCGCAAGCTCGCGCGGCAAATGATTTCGGCAAGTATATGTCGGTCGCAATTTGCCTTATTTGTGGCGAAATCATCACAATTGAAGACGTCGTTTCCTCATTGCTGCCTTTGGAGAGGTGAAGACTTTCGGGGAACTTACGATGTGGTGGATCGTTTGCAGCTTCGATACGACACATGTTTAAGCGAGGCCGCAATGGGACACACGAACTGGTTTAAGAAGGGACTCTCCATGTCGCTGATGACCGCGATGACGATGGGAAGCTTCTGGCTGGTGGCGCATCAGAGCACATCAGTCTTTTAAAGGCCCGGACAGGATTAGAAGATAGCAGTCAGACGACTCCCCCAGCTAGCCTATGAACCCCCCAAAGGCAGTCTGACTGTAACCTAAACCCCCGCATCTCCCAGAGGTGTGGGGGTTTTCTTTTCTGAGCTCAGCAGCAGCGCTCTTTTGAGAAGCTGTTCAACTGTTTGCAGAGGTCCGGATTGTCATTGCAGCAGGTCTCGACAAGGCGAGTGAGGAGCGTACCCACTGCATCAACATCAGCAGAGTAAATCATGTTCCGGCCAATCCGTTCGACCTTGATCAGACCAGCGCGTAACAGGATGTTCAGATGAGCTGAAAGCTTATTCGGTGCGACGCCTAATGCAGTTGAAATGCTACCGGCCGGCAGGCCTTCAGGTTCGGCGGACATCAGCATTCTGAAGGTTCGAAGGCGAATATCCTGAGACAGTGCCGTCAGGCCCTGAAGTGTCGCGCTCAAGTCTGTTTGAGTATCTGTTTCCACGTGTCGAGCCAATCGATTGAGAATTGAAGAAGACGATTTGCACGCCGATGCGCTCTTGAGGATGGCTTATGCGTTCTGCATCTGCTTAAGACAAGGGCCAAGAACTCAAAGTGATGGAGACTTGTCAGGATGATTGAAGACTTTCCGGAAATTCGTCTTCGTGCCGGACTTGAGCCCAAAGCTTATGCAGAAGTGTATTCGCGTGAAAAGTTCGTACAGATTCCCGATATTTTCGAGCCTGAACTGGCTCATGCGATTGAGCGTATGCTGACGCGTCTGGACTGGCGTCTGGTGTATGCTGATCCGCAGGAAGGTGTTGTTCAACTCTCCGAGAGCGACCGGCGCTCGCTTGGCCCACAGGGCATGTCCCAACGCATGCAGAAGATCATGCAGCTGGCGACCCGTAATTACGGCTATTGCTATAATGCTTATCAGATGAATGAAGCGGTGCGGGACAATCGTGACCCAGGGCATCCTATCCATAAGCTGACGGCGTTTCTGAACAGTGAAGAGTTCCGCGACTTCGGGGCAGAAGTGATCGGCGAGACCGGGATTACAAAAACCGATGCCCAGGCAACGCTCTATACGCGTGGATCATTTCTCACCCGTCACATTGATGATGGTGCACAACATGAACGCCGGTGCGCCTATACACTCGGCTTTACGGAAGGCTGGATGACGGACTGGGGCGGTTTGTTGATGTTTTTAAACGAGAAAACGGATATTTCTTCTGGCTTTCTGCCCCGGTTCAACGTGCTGACATTGTTTGACGGGCGGAAAATCCACACAGTCAGCCCTGTCTCTGCCTTTGCCGGCAAGCCGCGATTGTCGGTTGCGGGCTGGCTGCGGAACGATTGATGACTAGCTGGAGGTTTTCTGCAGTGGCTGTCGAAGGTTTTGCGTGAGACCGTTTTCAAAGCCGCGCGCTTTTAAGAGTTCGCTCATCACATTGTTGCGGTCGCCCTGAAACTGAACGATCCGGCGTTCCAGTACATCGCCGCGCGCGTCACGGAAACGTTGTGGGCTGACCTTCCACTTTCCGTCCTGCTTTTCAAACCACATCTCGAGTTGTGTGGTTTCCCCTGACTTGAACAGCTCCGCGCGCGCTTCGGTTTTGGTGTAACGAATATCGCGCAGGGTGAAGGTCTCAAATTTGTCTTCACCGATCAAATTCGCTTTGACGAGCGTATTCATGACGTCACGACCGGTAAATTTACTCAGAGCGATCGCATCAAATCGCCCTCTGAGATAGTAAACGCAGATTTCATCAAACAAAGAGAGTTCAGACAGATCGGCGCTGTGCAACGCGAGGTCTCGAATGTGTTCATAATGATTGATCGTGGTGTCAGTAACGTTCTTGGCGGCGTCATGGCCCCGGCCATTCGCGACATCGGTCGCATAATCGTAATAGACGTTTTCGAGCTGGCTCGAGACCGGAGGGCTACAGGCGGCCAGACCGGCCAAAATGCCCGTGACGCACATGAGCCGAATAGATAACGGCACTATCGATGTCATCGCTCCTCACCCCCGATTCATATATCTGTTCTATCGAACCGTGATGTTGGGGCAGATTTTGCTGCCTGAAACCTGCGTTCAGACCCTGGCCAAATCTGTCCCAACAGCTCCGCGTTTCCCTGCCCCACAGAGGAATAACTCTTGATCATTCACGGGAATGTGTACGGGGAAAAGGTAAATACTTAGATAAAACTCAAGGACAGATATGTGGGGTCTTTAGTTTTACTGCTGTATAGCAATGCACTCGATTTCGAGGCTGGCACCAAGAGCAATACCATCTACTCCAAATGTTGAGCGTGCAGGCTTCGGATCTGGCAAGGCAGCCGTGTAAGCCTTATTCATGGCGTCATAGTCTGCCATATCTTCCAAAAATACTGTGCATTTCACGATGTCCCCAAGGCTGGCACCGTTGCGTTTGAGCGTGGCTTCAATGTTTTGGAAAATCTGGGTTGTTTCTGGGCCTGCGCCGCCCGGGATGGGCGTTCGGCTGCCCGGCTTAATTCCCAGCTCTCCCGACAGAAAGATGATGTCTCCGGCGCTGACGGCCTTGGAGAAAGGCAGCCCCAGCCCTTCACCTTCGGGGCCTAGGTCGTGCCTGACAGTCAAATCGATGTTGCTTTCTGATTGATCGACCGCGCCGCAACCGGTGAGGCTGGCCAAAGCGCCAGCAAGCAAAATCGCCTTCATATGAAATCCCTCTTTCTGTTTTTCAGCCCGTGCTCCCTAGACCAGACAGCCGTCAGGCGCTCCTTAAAACCCTTGAAGGTGATTGAGAAAGTGTCTGGAGCCCAACAATCAGGCCGCCGATCGCTGAAATGGCGAGTGAAATACTCAGAATGATGAGCGCTGGAACGGTCGGAAAAATCCATTGGGCTTCAAAAACCAGTACGACGATGGGCCAGGAGGCGGCGATCCCGATCAGGCTGCCAATCAGTGCGCCAGCGCCACCTGCCAGTGCGAACTCGCTGGCATAAAGCTTCAGAACAGTTTTACGTTCTGCGCCGAGTGTTTTGAGGAGCGCAGACTCCCTGGCTCGCTTGCGGGTCATGACGCCCAGGGTGCCGAACAGCACGAGCAAACCAGCAATAGTGACCACGCTGGCAGCTGCGTTTACCGCGAGCGAAATATCCTCGAAGATCTTGGATGCCGCTTCGAGCGCCGGTCGTGTTTCGAAAACGAGAACATCTGGAAAATCTGTTTCCAGGGCGGCGATTATGTTCCGGTCTTGCTGGCCATTTGTTTTCACGATTGCGACATGGGTCGGGTTGGCTGCTTCGAGCGTGCCTGGCGAGAAAACGAAAGCTGTGTTCGATCCGATGCCAAAGCTCCCCCATTCGACTTCCCGGATTGAGGCGACTTCGGCCGTAAGATCGCGACCAAAGACCCGAATACCGAGCGTATCCCCGACGGACAGACCAAGGCCTCCCGCCGCGCCCTGTTCAACCGATACCAGTAAGGGGCCGTCATAATCAGGTGACCACCACTGTCCTTCGATGAGGCGGTCTTCTTCGGGCTGGGGGCCGAGAAAGGTCACGCTGGTCTCGCCCCGCACCACCCAGCGTTCACTTTCCGCAACGGGAGCATCCTCCACTGGGATACCTTTGATCTCTGTCACCCGAGCGAACAAAAAGGGCGCCCGGCGGAAACTTGATGCGTCGGTCGTATCGATGCCGAAACGAGCGATGCGATCATCGAAAGCTTCTGTTTTGTCGTGCGGTATCTGCGTGAAAATCAGCGAAGGCGCATTGGCTGGTGCGGTCTCGCTGATTTGCCTCAAAAGATTTGTCTGAATGGCCGCAACAAGCGATAACAGCGCGAGCCCCAGTCCCAGCGACGGGATAATGGTTGTTGCCAGTGAGCCGGGCCCAGCGAGATTTGCGAGCGCGAGCCGCCAGATGCCGCGGCTTGTGAGTGCGGCGTGTCTGGCGATCCTCCGCATCACCCACGCGGCGCCATGGAAAATCGCCCAACACGCAGCGGCCCCGCCAAGAAGCGCAAGCGTGATGAAGGGTCTTGAGCTGGAAACAAGCGCGATGACTGTGAGGCCGATAAGGCAGGTGCCGGCAAGCAGTTTTTCCAGCATGGGAATGGGCGTCCGGTGTTCTTCCGACAGACTTCGGAACAATGCTGAGGGTGGTGTGGCGCGGGCTCGCCCAATAGCCGGAATGGCGAATAGTCCAGCGGCAAGGAGGCCAAGAACAAGCGCTGTCATAAGCGGGAGAGGATAGATGCCGAGCGCTTGAGGCAAGGCAATCCGATCCCCTGCAAGAGACACCATCAGAAAGGGCGCGGCTGCGCCGACCACCACACCGATGAGACTGCCGACAAGGGCTAGCAGGCCGAGCTGTAAGAGATACGCCGCGCGGATAGTGCCGCTCTCGGCGCCAAGCGACTTGAGGGCGGCGATGGCAGGTATGCGCGTTGCGAGAAATGAGGTTGTTGCCTGTTCAACACCAATGCCGCCTGCAATCAGCGCAGCGATACCGATGATGGCGAGAAAATTGTTGAGGATCTGCAGGAGTTCCTGGAGCCCATCGACAGCATCGGAAGGCTCGCGAATGCGCACATTTGAATCGGGAAACTCTGATTCAAAAGTTTGTCGCGCCTCATCGAAGGTCAGGCCTGCAGGAAGTTTGGTAATCAGGCGCGCACGGAACAGCTGTCCGACGCTCAGACGGCCCGCAGCCTCCAGTGCGGCGGTTGAAAGCACCGCTTCAGGCCCGAAAGCGCCGGGCTCTCCCACCTGATCAGGCATGCGATCGAGACGGGCGCGGATTTCAGCTGTGATTGATCCAATTTCAACAGTATCGCCAATCTCCACCTGAAACTGGTCGAGAAAAGACTGACTGACAGCTGTCCCCCACCGGCCATCTTTCTGGCTGAGCGCCGATTGAAGCTCTGTCTCGCCGGTCAGCTCGACCGTGCCGATAAGCGGGAACCTGTTATCAACCCCGGTCACATCGACCTGACGCCTCAGTTCCCCGGCCAGGGCCATGGCGTTCAGAGAGATTTTTTCGGTTGTTGTGCCGAGCGTTTCCACAATCGCGCGTTCTTCATCGCTCAGCCGCCGCTGGCTGACAGTAAACATGGCGTCTCCGCCGAGAAGCATGCGCGCTTCGCCCGCCAGCCCGCGTGTAAAGACTTCTGTGACGGACCCCGCCGAGGCAATGGCTGCAACCCCGAGAATGATGCAGGCAAGATAGATGCGAAATCCGCCAATCCCGCCAGAAAGCTCTCTTATTGCGATCCGCCAGGCCGGGCTCATCATGTGAGGTAACCGTTTTTCATGGTCACGGTCCGGTCTGCACGGCTGGCAAGCTCGCGGTCGTGAGTGACCAGAATGAGCGCCGCCCCGCGATCCTGAACAATGCTGAAGAGTTTATCGGCAACGCCGCGGCCCGTCTCAGCATCAAGATTGCCGGTCGGTTCATCCGCAAATACGAGCTTCGGATCGCAAGCCAGCGCCCTCGCAACGGCAACCCTTTGACGCTCCCCGCCTGAGAGCTGCCCTGGATAATGGTCCATCCGGTCTCCGAGACCGACATCGCTCAACAGGGCTTTTGCGCGTTCCGTGATCTGATCCGCGCGCGCAATTTCCAGCGGAACGCGGACATTATCCAGAGCGGTCATGGTCGGCAGGAGATGAAAGGACTGAAAGACGAGGCTCACTGCGCCGCGGCGCAGCCGCGCCAGCTCATCCTCTGAACGACCGGAAATATCTGTGCCGAGCAGGCGAACCGTGCCCGATGTGGCGCGTTCAAGCCCAGCTGCGACCGATATGAGTGAGGACTTGCCGGAACCGGAGGGGCCAACTACGGCGAGACACTCTCCCTCTTTCACCGACAGCGAGACGCCGCGAAGGATATCGACCTGGCCGGATGTGGCCGGAAGGGAGAGATGGACGTTTTCAAGTTCGAGCAGTGCAGGCAAGATAGGGTCCAGATATCTACAGGACGAGACCGTCCGCTTTATGTCATAGCCTAGTCTTGGTGTGATGGGCGAGAAAGAGATCTATGCGAATTGACCTGCAAGCTTTCGTGATCCTGGCGATGTTTCTGGCAGGATGTTCACCGGCCTCTGGTCCGGAACCAGCGGCGTCAGAGGTCCCTGTCAGGCGGGAGCCGCCGCAAGCTATGCAAACAGAGGCCCGCAAGATGGAACAGGCCGAAACAGTGATTGTGATGCTGGGTGACAGCCTGACGGCAGGCTATGGTCTGTCGGCAGAGCGCGCTGTGCCGGCCGTAACTGAACGGCGCCTGACAGATGCGGGATATGACGTGGCGATCATCAATGCAGGTGTTTCAGGAGACACAACAGCCATGGGGCTGGCGCGTTATGACTGGAGTGTCTCATCTGCCGAACCGGACATTGTGGTGGTCGCGCTTGGTGCGAACGACTTTCTGGGCGGGTTTCCGGCGGAGGTGGCAAAGGCCAATCTCAGCAAGATCATCACACGAGCCCAAACTGATGGGATAGACGTGATCCTTGCCGGGCTGGAACCGCGCTGGCCTGAAACATCTGAAACGCTTGAGGCAGAGTATGCGGACCTCTATCCGGCGCTTGCCGCCGAATTCGACGTGCCGCTCTATCCTGGCTTCATGGATGGAGTCTGGCAGGAGCCTGACTTGCTCTTGCCCGACGGTCTGCACCCGAATGTGGCAGGCGTCGAAAAAATGGCAGAAGGATTGTCAGGTTTTCTGAAGCATGAGCTGGATCAGCGTGCAGGCTCGGACTGATCCTCATCTTCGCTGACATTGCGCTCGGCGCCGAGATAGTCTGCGCTTCGCATCTCATAGAGCCGCGACGCGGTCCGCTCGAATTCAAATGCGCCATCACCTGATACGTAAAGCGCATTCGGCTCTGCTTCTGCGGAGATAATGACCTTGGACTTCGCTTCGTACAGCGCATCAATCAAAGTGATGAAGCGCAGCGCCGAATTGCGGTTTTCGGGCTTCAGGAGCGGAACATTCTCAATCAGAACCGTGTCGAACTGGCGCGCCAGAGCGAGGTAGTCTGCGGCACCGAGCGGGCGGTTGCACAGCTCATCAAATGTCATACGGGCGACACCGGCTGCGGCCTGAGGGATTTTCAGCTGACGGCCCTGAATGCGAATGTGTGTCGCGTGTGGCTCGGCGCAATTGGTCAGCCTGTCCCATGCGGCCTGCATAGCCTTATCGGCTTCAGAGCCAAGCGGGCTGTAATAAACCGGAGCTGAGGTCAGGCGTTCGAGGCGATAGTCTCGCTCTGACCGGATTTCATGGATGTCGTGCGTTTCTTTGAGCAGTTCGATGAAGGGCAGGAAGCGCTGGCGGTTGAGGCCATTCTTGTAGAGATCGTCAGGTGGACGATTGGAGGTGGCGACAACGACGACCTTTCGATCCAGCAGCTCAGTGAACAGTCGCCCAAGGATGACCGCATCTGCGATATCCTTGACCTGAAACTCATCAAAACAGAGAAGCTCGGCGCTGGCTGCGATCTTACGGGCAGCAGGAGGGATGGGATCGTCATCCCCGCCTTTGACGGCCCAGCCCGTCGCGCGGCGTTCACTGGAGGAGAGCTTCTTCCAGTCGTTGATGAAGGCATGCGTTTCCTGCATGAAGTCATGGAAATGGACGCGCCGTTTATTTTCGATTTCGACGGTGGAAAAGAATAAGTCCATGAGCATGGACTTGCCGCGCCCGACCCCGCCCCAGAGGTATAATCCCTTTACGGGTTTGGGCTTTGAAAACCAGCCGCCACCGCCGCGATTCTCAATCCGATGTTCGAGCTCATCAAGTTTGCCGGCCACTTCGGCCTGTCCGGCATCCGGTTCGATGCGGCCACTCTCAAGGAGTGTTTCATATTTATCGACAACATCACCCATGGTTCAGCCGAGGAATGAGGTGATTTGATTGATGAAAAAGGGCAGGGCGCGAGGCTCGAGGAGAATGGTGGTCACCACGCCAATAACGGCACCGCCCAAATGCGCATCATGGCCGATATTATCGTTGTTTCGGCCCATTCCATAGACGCTGTAGAGCACGAAGAGCACCGCATAGAGCAGCGCAGGGACGGGGATAAAGAACACAAAAATCAGGGCAAAAGGGGCAAACAGGCAGAAGCTGAGGAGAATGCCTGAAATGGCGCCGGATGCGCCGAGGGCCGAATAATTAGGGTCATTACGATGTCGGAACAAAGCAAACACGCTACCGCCGATCAATGCCGCCAGATAAACGATAAAGAAGCTCTGGCTTCCTATGACTCTCTCTACGGCGGGGCCGAAGAAGAACAGGGTGATCATGTTGAACAAGAGGTGCATCGGGTCGGCATGAAGGAAGCCAGAAACCAGAATGCGGTGATATTCCTGCTGTTTGAGCACAGCGCCGGAATGGAGAATACCCCAGCGCAGGAAGCTTTCATTGCTGAAGGCGTAAACACTCAAGACGACGTTGGCGACGAGGAAGATGAGTGTCGCGCGCGAAGCCAGTAACTCTTCCATGTGTCACTCCCGTCAGATCATATTCAGACGGCCTCACTTATCGCGTCTGAGGCAAAGGTCAAAAGACATATTCAAATAAGAAAAAGCCCGAAACCTGCGTTTCGGGCTGTTGCATGCTTTCAATTGACGAAAACTAGGCTGCCTGGGGTTCGGGCTGGCGGGTCAGGCTCTGCAGAAACTGGAAGAACTCTTCCGGCCGCTGAATGAAGCGGTTGAAGGGCAGGGTTTCCTTTGCCACGGCGACTGGCGCACAATCGCAACCCGCTGCTATGGCCGCTTTCGCCACAGCGTCGCGGTTTTCGCTTGCTGACACGACGGCCATACGGAAGCGGCCCATGGAGGCGATACGCGTCAGCGTCATGGTTTCGTCAATGCTGTCAGGAAGACGGAGGTCGAGAACCACCAGATCGAATTGTTCGAAACGTAGACGTCGCTCCGCTTCCATGAGGCTGGCCGCTATGACGAGATCAAGTTGCAACCGTTTGCGCACCGCTTTGGTCGCGGCGACCATCAGCATCTCCTGGGCGCGATGATGATCTTCAACCCAAAGCACTTTCATAACGTCTTATCCCCATTTTCCCGTTGGGCTTGCCCAACGCAAATTCCGACGGGAGTTTAGACAGATGGACCTTACCTAAATGTAAATTTTAGCGGCACCTGACGCGAGCGGCATGTTCTCAAAAGTTAATCTTATGCTTCAAAATTTTCATATTTTCCAACGTTTCGATAGCGAAACAAAATGCTTCAATTCAAGCTGAACAATTAGTCAAAGAAGATTAAAAACATATAAAAACAGAGTTCTATATCCTGATCCGTCATTTGAGGCCGTCGGCTGTGAGTCACTTGGGTTAGACGTAACCGACCTGCAGACGTCGCCACAAAGCATTACCGTAAGGGCGCTGAGCCGTGTTAACTTTCTAACGTGTTCAGTGGTTACCATCTCCTTCAGATTGGCAGACCGGAGCTGTTTGCGAATTTTCTTCCTCCCGGCGCCCATGCAGACTAAAATCGTCAAATGGTTTCAGTTGATTCCCAGGACCAGACCGATTCGGTCTTTCTGCCGGATACCGAGCGGGATGATGCTCACATCGTAGATGTGCTGATTGAGGAACGTTGTCCCAGTTTTGTCTCCCATTGGAGCTGGCCGGTTGTACGCCCGGCCCTTTACCGCATGCTGGGATACAAAAAAGCGGTGGAGATGGCAGATATCGTCGCGGAATTGCCCGGCGCTGACTCCTTCGATCATCTGTCCCGAACGCTCGATTTCGATATGACGCTGAACCGTTTTGAGCGTATCCCGCGTTCAGGACGTCTGATCATCGCTGCAAATCATCCGACTGGACTGGCGGATGGGGTGGCCGTCTGGGAGGCTGTGCGACGAGTGCGAAGCGATGTTCTTTTCTTCGCAAACGCCGATGCGATCCGGGTGAGCCCCGGATTTGCCGATACGATCATCCCTGTCGAGTGGGTCATCGACAAGCGGTCTATGGCGAAGACGAAGGAAACGCTGCGTCGCGCCAGCGAGGCCTTTGAGAACGAACAATGCGTGGTGATCTTCCCCTCTGGCAAACTCGCCAATCTGGAAGACGGGGAGCTGAGAGAAAAACCGTGGTTTCAGACGGTTGTCTCTCTGGCGCGCAAACAGAACTGTCCGATTTTGCCGCTGAACCTGAAGGCGCGAAACTCCAGCCTGTTTTACTTCCTGTCAAAAGTGAATGGCGAACTGCGGGACATTACTCTGTTTTACGAGCTGCTGAACAAGTCGGGCAGCTCCATCGAGCTGACCTGCGGTGAGCTGATCTTGCCTGACATGCTGACTGGAGATGTCCAGCTGATGACGGAGAGTTTGAAAGACTATGTCAGCTATGAGCTCGCACAAAACCCCGATAGAACTTTCAAAGAGTTCCTCCAATCTCGGACCGAGTTTTGAGTTTCTTGAAACTTCTTCGTGACTGCCGAGTTCAGTTAGAGGGAAACCGTATTCCGGATACGTCAAACAGAGGGGGCCCTTATGGAACCTTATTACAATTTCGCTTATAATTTCACTGATAGCGAGGCGCTCGCAGCAAGCCTTGCCTGGGTATTCATGATTGTCACAGCCGGCCTCATACTCGTGGTCGGCTATTTTATTTGTAAACTCATTGCCTCTCTGATTGGTTCCGGCATCGACAAAGTCCCGTTCATCAAGAAAGTGAATGAGGATGACGTGCCCGGCGAAGAGACTGTCGGCCATGGCATAGGGCAGGTGCTGTTTTATCTGCTATTCCTGTTTGTGATTGCCATCGCGCTGTCAGTGGTCGGCCTCAGCAGTGTCATTCAGCCGGTTGAGCAAATGTGGGGTGAGATTCTTACTTACCTGCCGAATATTATCGCGGCTGTAGTCATATTGGGACTTGGTCTCCTGCTCGCGACTGTTGTCCGCAAACTGACGGAGAGCGTTCTTGAGGCGGTGGGAGCTGACAGCTTCTTCCACACGACGAAACCGGCTGACAGAGCAGGGACAGTTACCACCTCAACGACAGCCAAGGCACCGCTCTCGTCAGCAATAGGCTGGATTGTTTTCACGCTGATTGCGATTCCTGTGATCCTCGCAAGTGTCGAGGCATTGGCGATTGAGTCGATTACAACGCCCGTCTCGGTAATGCTCGGTGCCATCCTTGCAGCAATCCCGCGCATCTTCATCGCCCTCGTCATTCTGGCGATTTCTTATCTGATCGCCCGGTTTGTCGCCGGCCTTATTGAGCGCGTCCTGCCACAATTCGGATTTGATGATTATTTCGCAAAGCTTGGCCTGATCGAATCCAAAGAGGAATCGGGGCTGACAGCCACCAAAGCTGTGTCTGCGGTGACGATGGTCGCGATCATGCTGTTTGGTGCCGTTGAGGCCACACGGGTTCTGGACTTCCAGGTCCTGTCCGATTTCGTGGCGATTGTGATTGAGCAGGGCGGTCAGATCCTGTTTGGCACGCTGATCATCGCGTTCGGCTTCTTCTTTGCCAATATTGTGGGGCGCGTTCTGGATGCCACGGGCAGCGGCATTTCCGATAATCTGGCGCTGGTCGTGAAAGTGGCGATCATGGTGCTGTCTGTTATTCTCGGCGTATCCCGCATGGGTCTCGATCCGAAGGACGGAATCTTCATCCTCAACATCGCTGAGTACCTCGTCATGGCCTTCGCTGTGGCGGTCGGTGTTGGCGGTGCAATCGCCTTCGGTCTCGGCGGACGCGAATGGGCTGGACGCAAGCTGGAAGAATGGTCTGCAAAGGCCCCTTCCATGAAGAAGCCTGCCGCAACCACTTCGGCTGCCAAACCAGCCACCACGCGTTCGAGCTCAACGGCGACGAAGAAAAAGACGCCGTCCAGCACAGGCAAGACCACGACTGGTCGTGGCGGCACCAAGAAAACCGACTGATCAATCCTCAGAGAGACTTCAGGATAAAAAAAGGCCGGACATTTCGTCCGGCCTTTTTTACTGTTTGAGAAATGTACGGCAAAACCGCCGGGATGGCGTTACGCGCCGCCCTTCGGTACCAGAACGACTTCCATCTCTGTATAGCCCTTCACAAAGCAGCTTGGTGTGCGGGCTGGTTCTTTCAGAACGATGATATCGTCAAAGCGTTTGAAGAACTCTTCCCAGAGGATTTTCAATTGCATTTCACCAAGGCGGTTGCCCACACAGCGGTGGATGCCAAAGCCAAAAGACAGGTGGCTGCGCACTTTCGGACGATCAATCCAGATGTCGTTCGGGCGCTCGAAATGGCGTTCGTCACGGTTGCCTGAAACATACCACATCAGAACTTTTTCGCCTGCCTTGATGGTTTTGCCACCAATCTCGACGTCTTCGAGTGCGGTGCGGCGCATGTGCGCAAGCGGGGTCTGCCAGCGAATAATTTCTGAGACCATGCTCGGGATCAGGTCATGATTGGCCTTCAGCTTGTCGAACTCTTTCGGGAAAAGATTCATGCCAAGAACAGAGCCCGTCATGGAGTTGCGGGTGGTGTCATTGCCGCCGACGATGAGCAGGATCACATTGCCGAGATATTCCATCGGCTCCATGTTCTTGGTGTGCTCGCCCGTGGCCAGCATGCTGATCAGATCATTGCCTGGCTCGTTCGCGTTCACACGCTGGTTCCAGAGCTCGGTAAAATAGCCGAGGCATTCCATCAGCTCGGCGCGCCACTGCTCTTCACCGCCAGGGCAGATCTCGGGATTGTCTCGTCCAGTCGCCACATCTGACCAGCGCGTCAGCTTGCGGCGATCTTCGAATGGGAAGTTGAACAGTGTGGCGAGCATCATGGTTGTGAGTTCGATCGACACCGTATCGACCCAGTCAAAGGGTTCGCCGACTGGCAGGCTGTCGAGCACTTTGCAGGTGCGTTCGCGGATCAGAGCCTCGAAATTGCGCAGATTGTCAGGCGCGACAATAGGCTGGACAGTTTTGCGCTGCACATCATGCTTGGGCTGGTCCATGGCGATGAACATGGGCAACGAGAAATCTTCCTCGAGGTCGACGAGTGTGATGCCGCTGGCCGACGAAAAGCGCTTGTGGTCGGTATCGATAGCCATGATGTCGTCATAACGTGTAACCGACCAGTATGGTCCAACCGCGCTTTCCGGACAGTAGTGAACAGGCTCCTCATCACGAAGTCGGTCGAACCGGTCCCAGAAGGCATCGCGTCGCCAGAGCTCCGGGTCTGAAATGTTCAGTTTGTCCAGGTCGATGGCGGATGCAGGCGGAATGGGTTGTCCCGGGCGAAGATAAAGGTCGCCGATCCATTCGTCTTTTATACGCTCATTTAAAGACTGTGATTCTGGCGCCATCTCTGTTGTTGTGTCGGCCATATGTTTCTCCCACAAGATGTTCCTGGAATATATATCATACCTGAAATCTGAAAACTATGACGCAGGCGTCATTTTTTTTGATGCAGCGTCTAACAGCAAGTTCACTGGAAGTCCTGCGGCCAGACGATTATGTAACTCTGTATCACAACGGACCGAGATAAATGCCCAGATATTCAACGCTCATTCTTCCAGCCCTGATCAGCCTTGTCGTTGCCGCATGCGATGATGGAACGGTCATTCGCGCCTCAGACGATGCAAGCCGTACTGAGACGGGAGAGGTTACGCTGGGAAATATTCGCGCCAATCTGGCCCGCGCGCCGGAAGCCATTGATACAGATGGGGTCCAGATTGATCCGGGTGCCCGGAATATCAATCCATTCAAATATGCCCTCGATTACTCCTATAAGGAGCGGGATATTCTGGATGGCATGCTCGAAGAAGCACGGCAGGATGAGGCCTATCTGGAGCGATCGCTCGCGTCGACGCCTGAGAGCCTGAATGTGGTTGCCCCCGACAAACTCTGGAAGGACTATCTTTTCGCCATGGATTGCGCCGTGAGCTATGACATTGCCGCACGGGTGGGCGTGATTTCAGCTTATGCTGGCCAACAAAAGGCCGCCGAGTTTGTGACACTGGCCATGGATCCGGCGAGGGGTAGCCGTTCTTCAGAAGAGCTTGAGGCTCTGCAAACTGAGAGAGCCGAAGCCCTGTCCGACGAAACACCGCGTGAGCGATATGCCCGAGAGCAGGTTGAGAAAGAAGAGCTCAATCGCTTGCGGACACGTAATTATCTGAATTACTTCCTCCTGCGTGACAGAGCGCTGCAAGAATCTGACACCGAGGGTCTTGGTGCGGAGCTTGAAGTTTGCGATGCGGCCCTGGCCTGATCACAGACTATCAAGTGCAGTTTGAATATTCGCAACACGTATAGAGAGTACACAACCCGAATACTCGCTTTTCGGGTGCGAAAACTTGAAAATTTTTAATTTTCGCAACCTCCAGATTTTGCACGAGAAATCGATACACCATGGAGTGGTGCGGGATGAGGCCTGCCTGAACGGGGGAACACATCCGTGTGATTGAGAATTTCAGTTCGGCAAGTCGGTGTTTCACCGGCGATATCTGAAGCAGAACTGGATAGGTTATGAAACGTATTGCCAAACTCTCCGTAGGTGCCTGCGCACTTTTGGCAGTTGCCGCCTGCGACTCTGGAACCGTTATCAAAGCGGATAGCTCAACGCCGACCGCACAATCGGGTGAAGCGACGCTCGCTACTGTGCGTGAGAACATGGAAGCGCCCGCAGATACGCGCGGCCCGTCCATCGACCCGGCTGCGGCAAACATTGACCCGTTCTCAGGGATTTATTCCACGGAACAGCGGGAAGCCTTCGAAGCGAATTATGAAGACATGGCTGGCGCTGACGACGCCGTAACAGCCTCTCTCGAAGAGACGAACGAATTCTTGTCTAATGAAGCATCAACCGTGGACACGAGCGGCTATCGTAACGGTCTTGAATGCGCGGCGCGCTTTGATCTGGCATCGAAGAAAGGCGCAATTCCTGCTCACGAAGCTCAGGCGCGTGCCAAAGAAGTTCTGATGACCACTTCAGTGTCTTATGAAGGCTTTGTCCGTCCCGATGCTTCCGAAGATCAGCGCGAGCCGCTTGTTGAAGAGTATCGCGGCCAGACCTATCGCAACTACATGCTCGTACGCGATGAGATGAAGAGCGATAAGGAGGCCGACGCCCTGCTCGCCGAGGCAGAAGCTTGTTATGCAGCCCTTGGCCTGGAGCCTGTCCAGCCTGAGCAAGTGGAAGATACAGCCGCAGATGCAGAAGGCTAAATTAGCCGGATGCGTTAAAAAAAAGGCCGGGCAGGTGCCCGGCCTTTTCTGTTACTTGAAGCTCTCGCCCGTCCAGTCGCTGGCAGAAATGTCGGCCAGTAGAACCATGCGGAAGATGAGATCATCACCCGGCTTGATTGGCCCACCTGGCCGCGGGCTTTGTCCATAGGCAATGTCAGAGGGCAGATAAACCAGCCAGTCATCGCCAGGGCACATCAGGCCCAGCGCTTCGGTCCAGCCTGAGATCACCCGATTGGCGGGAAAATTCGTGGGTTCGCCGCGTTTGAAAGATGCGTCAAACACCGTTCCATCGATCAGGCGTCCCTCATAATGGACGATGGCACGATCAGACTCAGTCGGTCCCTCGTCGCAATCACTGCCATTTTTCAGAACAATGTATTCAAGTCCGCTATCGGTTCTGGTTACGGCGTCGCTTTCATGGTCCCACGGCGATGCATAGACATCCCATGGAGAAGAGCCGGACTCTGCAGATGCTGTGTCGGTCTCTGTGGCGGACTTTGGCTCGGAGCCACCGCACGCAGAGAGCGCCAGAAGGGCAACGCCTGACAGCGCGGAAACAAGCAATTGGGTCTTCATCATGACTCCTTTAAGCGCGTTAGCTGAGTTTACGCGGTGGATAGCCGTTCTCGGTGAGCGCTTCCACAACTTCCTGGGTGTGCTGATAGTCTCGCGTTTCGATCAGAATGTCGAATTCGGCACCCTTTGCCGGCACATCAAGCGCCAGACGATTATGCGCAACCTCGATAATGTTCGCTCCGGCATCGCCGATCACTTTGGAGACGCGTGCCAGAAGGCCAGGTCTGTCATCGCCCACGATACGAATGTTCACAAGGCGCTGGTCGCGGACAAGGCTGCGGGTGAGCACCGAAGCGAGCAGTCGCGTATCGATATTGCCGCCGCACAGGACGAGACCGACACGCTTGCCTTCAAATTTTGACTTATGAGCCAGAAGCGCGGCGAGGCCGGCTGCGCCTGCGCCTTCGGCGACTGTTTTCTCAACAGTTGCAAAGAGGGTGATGGCGCGTTCGATTGCGTCCTCATCGACCAGAACAACATCATCGACGAGGCGTTTGCAGACCTCAAAGTTCAGGCGCCCTACGGTTTTGACCGCGATACCTTCGGCGATGGTGGCGCCACCGGATTTGGGCGGTTCGCCTCTGAGTTCGTTGTAAAGGGCCGGGAAGTCCTGAACCTCAACGCCGACGACTTCGATATCCGGTTGGAGGGCTTTGGCAGCAGTCGAAATACCTGAGATCAGCCCGCCTCCGCCGATGGGGACGACGAGCACATCGAGTTTCTCAGACGCGGCTTCAAGCATCTCAATGCCGATCGTGCCCTGACCCGCAATCACCAGTTTATCGTCAAACGGGTGAATGAAGGTGAGGTTCTCCTGCTGACATACGCTGCGGGCATGCTCGTTGGCCTCAGCAATGCCTTCACCTTTGAGAATGACGCGGGCACCAAAGTTTCGCGTATGCTTCACTTTCACGAAAGGGGTGTTCTCAGGCATGACAATTGTGGTCGGAATGCCGAGACGCTGGCCATGATAGGCGACGCCCTGAGCGTGGTTTCCGGCCGACATGGCGATGATGCCGCGACTTTTCTCGTCTTCGGTCAGCCCCATCAAACGGTTGAGCGCGCCGCGCTCTTTAAAGCTCGCTGTGAACTGAAAGTTCTCGAACTTAATCCAGACTTTTGCGCCGGTGATCTCTGACAGGGTGCGCGAATACCGCATCGGCGTGCGCTCGACCTGACCTTCAATGACTTTGGCGGCCGCCTGAACATCTTCGAGGCTTACGGGAGTTTCAGATACGTCTAGCATTTATTGTGTCCGGGCTTTCTGGCGTTCCAGCATCTCGCCCATTTTAGCGTGAAGCATATTCACAGCCTTGAGGGGGCGGACCATCACTTTGAAGTCAATGATCTGTCCAGCCTCATTCCAGGTGATCATGTCAACGCCATTGATCTGAATTCCATCGATTTCAGTCTGAAATTCCAGGATGGAGTGGTCGCCTTCGCTGACCTCGCGCAAATAGGTGAAGTCATCATTGCCGAGCACCTGCGTCGCTGATGACAGATAAAGAAAGGTAATGCCTTTTCCGCGCTGCGGCGTGTGCACCACCGGGGAATGAAACACGACGTCATCAGCCAGCAGGCCGCTTAGAATCTCCGCATCGCCCGAGTCCACATATGCATGCCATTTCGCCAGATGTGCTTCGGCCATATTTCTCATCCCAGATCGCTTCTTTGAAAGCTGATCTAACCGGCATGGCCTTTTCGGGCAAACCCTATCCCGCTGTCAGGCCGCTGCTGAACTCAGAGGGGTCGTGTTCGGCAACCAGATGCCCGGGCGCGATTTCCACCAGTTGAGGGCGATATTGGTCGGCGTGCGGATCATCCACCAGCTTTGACTTCATGAAGCGCAGGCTGGCGCGTCTATCCAGGGGGGAGGGCAGATCGCCCGAAAGGCGGTGAAATTCCCGGCTGCGCTCTTGTTTAGGGTCAGGGTTTGGAACGGCCTCGATAAGTGCTTGCGTGTAAGGGTGTTGCGGGTTCTGATAAATCGTATTGCGATCTGCCAGTTCGACCACGCGGCCAAGATAGAGCACCATAATCCGATGCGAGATTTCGCGGACGACGGCCAGGTCGTGACTGATGAACATCATGGCAAGGCCGAATTCCTGCTGCAGCTCGATCAGCAGATCGATGATCTGCGCCTGAACAGACACGTCGAGTGCTGAGACGGCCTCATCGCAAATGACGAGTTTGGGCTGCAGGATCATGGCGCGTGCAATGCCAACACGCTGGTTCTGGCCACCAGAGAGTTCGTGCGGATACCGGTTGATCAGCGCTGGATCGAGACCAACGCGCGGCATGAGTTCCCGAACGCGGGCTTCACGTTGCTTGCCGGAAAGCGAGGGTTCGTAAACGGTCAGAGGTTCGCCGATGGACTGACCAATGGTCATGCGCGGATCGAGACTGGCGAACGGGTCCTGGAATACGATCTGCAGATCGCGCCGGTATGTTTTGAGTTGAGATTTATTGGCCTCGGACAGTTTGGAGCCGATCCAGCTGACGGCCCCGTCACTCGGTTCAACCAGACGCAAAACAGCACGCGCCAGGGTGGACTTGCCGCAGCCAGACTCGCCAACCACGCCGAGGGTTTCGCCGGGACGAAGGTCAAAGCTCACCCCATCAACCGCGCGCAGCTGACGGGTCTGACCGAACAGGCCGCCGCTGACCTTGATCGGAAAACGAACCTGCAGGTCATCAGCGATCAGGAT
>CETS01005712.1_pt1 | contig 37901 bp, 30 predicted proteins | sample 356391 | NCBI WGS metagenome assembly CETS01 (sample SAMEA2622673, study PRJEB7988) | marine metagenome | isolation source: saline water (ENVO:00002010), including
TGATTCCAAAAAGCTGACCGAGAAGAAACGACTGGCGCTGGAAATTGAGATACAGACGCGCGCCTTTGCCTGGGGACTTGGCTGGGCCAGCCCACGAGAGATTGATCAGCTGAACATTCGACAGGCGACACATCTGGCATGGAAACGCGCGGTGACGGCGATGGGCGTTCTGCCATCAAATATCCAGATTGACGGCAATGACCTGCCGCAAGGCCTGCCATGCGAAGCGAAAGCAATCATCGGCGGTGATGGCCTGATTGCAGAGATTTCTGCGGCATCCATCCTCGCGAAAAATGCGCGTGACCGGCTTATGGTAGAGCTGTGTGCCCGATATCCAGCTTATGGCTTCTCAAAGCACAAAGGCTATGGCGTGAAAGCGCATGCGGCGGCCTTACAGGAAGTCGGCCCCTGCGAGATCCACCGGATGAGCTTTAAGCCCGTCGCGCTTGCGGCCAGATCACGCGCCGCTTAAAAGTCTCCAACGACAAGAGCCGAGCTATAATATCTCTGTCGCACTTCGCAAAAAGCCTTGGCTAACTACTCGTCTCGCCTTCCATCTCGCCTTTGGGCACGTTCTCGATCTGCACACGCACCGGCGATGAGTTACGGAAATTGATGTCGCGCTGCGGGAATGGGATTTCGAGATCATACTTCTCAAGGGCCGTATGAAGCGCCCAGCAATAGTCGGCCTGAACTTTCGCAGGACGCGACACCGCCGCATCCTTCAGCCAGACGACCAGTTCAAAATCGAGAGAGGAGTCACCAAATCCGACAAGCCAGACCTGCGCCGCACGGCCCTGAATATCGCTGAGTGTCCACTCGACTTCGGCAGCAGCCTCAAGCCCTGCTTTGCGCACCAGCTCCTTGTCTGAACCATAGGCAACACCAAAAGACACACGTATGCGCCGCGCGGTTTCTTTCAGGGTCCAGTTCGTGACCTGCGCTTTGATGAATTCTTCGTTGGGGACCAGAATATCGACATTGTCGTTCGTCGTGACGAGCGTTGAGCGGATGTTGATTTCCTTCACCGTGCCATTCAACCCGGACTGAAGCTCAATGAAGTCACCAACCTTCACGGTCTTTTCAAGCAAAATGATGATGCCCGACATGAAGTTGGAAAGGATGGTTTGCAGGCCAAAACCGATGCCAACACCCAGCGCACCGGAGAACACCGTCAGCGCGGTAAGGTTCACGCCAACGGCGTTCAGCGCCACGATCACGGCAAAAATCATCAGGCCGATTTTTGCAAACTGGCCGAGTAACCCCGCCATACTCGGCGTCAGATTGCGTGAGCTTTTCACACGAGACTGGGCCGCGTCACCGAGGATACGGCCAACCCAAAGCGCGAGACCTGCGACAACAGCGCTTTTGATGACATCCAGAGCCGAGATCCGGACATTGCCAAAATCGACGTGCATAGCCTCAAGGGCATCGGTCGCCGGTACGATCAGCCGAAGAATGTAAAGCGCGGCAACCACCCACGCCAGAACAGCCAGTGCGCTTGAGAAAAAGCCGGCGTTCATATTCGACGCAATGACGCGTACCACGATCGAAGCGTTTAAAAGGCTCGCTGCAATCCTGAGGCCGTCAAAAGGCAGTTCCAGAAATTCAAAAAGGAAGGTCGCGCCCCAGAGGAGCAGGACTGAAATCAGAGGCCAGCTGACTTTTGAAAGGGAATGGAACAGACGGTACAGGAAAACCGAATTGTCCCTGTTGCCGGCCATCTGGGCCAGTCGCTTATGTGGCACGCGAGACAGCACATATCCGAGTGCAATCGCAGCCAGCACGGCCAAGAGCTGCCAGACAGCGGTGATCGAAAAGATCTGGTCTCTGAGTGACTGGTAAAGCTCGACGATCTGAAGCTCTACATCGTGAAAGGTCGCGACGTCTTCTGGAGGTGTCAGCTCTTCGACCGGATTGTTTTCCTGAATCCAGCCTAGAGCCATTTGAGTTTCCTGAAGATGTAAAGTTGAATACCAAGGAGTATTACCAGCAAGACGACGGTAACCGCAAACGCGTGAGAATTATTGACGCCCGGCATGCCGCCGACATTGATCCCCAACAGGCCGGTGATAAAGCCGAGCGGCAGGAAGATGGCCGCCACGATAGACAACAAATACATGGTCTTGTTCGCCTGACTGGCCGCGCGACTGTCGATATCGTCCTGGATCAGCATTGCGCTTTCCTTGGAGACATCCAGATCTTCCAGATAGCGATGCAGCTTGGCAATGACTTCCCGGACATCGCGCTTGTTATGCTCATTCATCCAGACGGGCGCTTCACGGCCAATGGTGGCCAGCGCCTCATGCATGGGCGACATATACCGCTTCAGAGCAAGGCAGTTACGTCGGATAACGGCGATATCGTCGAGCGCGACATCGAAATCATCTTCTGGGTCGAGCTGCTCCAGATGGTCAATGCGGTCATTCATATCCAGAACGGCTTTGCTGATCTTCTCAACCAGCTTTTCGGCAAGTTCAGTCACAAGCCCGCCTGATGTGATCGGCCCATGGCCCGCATCTAATGCGGCCTGAACATCTCGCGGCGACTGCAATCGACGACGCCGAAGCGTTATAACGCGAGACTCATTCGCCCAGATCTGCATGGCGATCATGTCTTCCGGCTTGGCACCGGGATTGAAATTCACACCGCGCAAAGTTGCGATCAGCGCGCCATCTTCCTGAAAGGCGCGCGGCTGGGTTTCGTGGGAGACCAGAAACTCCGCGGTCGGTTCAGGCAGATTCATCGCACCGCGCAGCCATTTGAAAACGCGATGCTCAGTCCGATCGAGATGGAGCCAGAGCACTTCATGCGAATTGGCCGGGGACCAGGTCTGCGCATCCTCCCAACTGATCGGGCGCGCACCGCCACGCCCATCGAGAACACGACCGAATAGCAGGCCGTTTTCGTCAGCGACATCGTCAGTTGAGAGCTGGTTTGGAAGGTCTGTCATGCTCAGGGAAGCTATGAGATTTCAGCTCTTTGGCAAGCAGAAACGCCTGCGAAAGCGTCCTCGCCAGATTATCGTACATCTCTGCCCGGTTCCCCGACAGGTGGGATCGGGCCCGGCACCAATTCTGGAATGGGGTCAGAGGCGACTTTGTCTCTCAGATAACCAATCGCCGCATTCAACTGCGCATCCTGCCCCTGATAGGTCGCATATGGAAGGTTCTCGACCTGCATATCCGGCGCCACGCCATAGCCTTCGATCAACCAACGGCCATCCATGCCAAACTGCGCGAACTCAGCCACGCGAGCCTGACCTCTGTCCGCCAGCGGATTGCGGTCTGAGAGCCAGATGCCAGCGCCCGCCGTGCGCGTTCCGATGAGCGGACCCAGTTCGAGTGCTTTCACGCCTGCGGAGAATGTCTCGCCATCGGAATAAGTGCCCTCATCAATGAGAACGACCAGATGACCCCGGAAGGCCTGCTGCATATTGGTGAAGACTGGCCCGCCCTCAATCCCCTGCCAGAAGGCCCAGGCCCGGCGCAGAAGGCTGGCAATAATGAAGCTGTCGACATTGCCGCCGCGATTGCCGCGCACGTCGATGATGACACCATCCTTGTCGAAATGCTCGTAGAAGTCCCGCGCAAAGCTTTCGAGATCGGAAGAGCCCATGGCGCGCAAATGGAGATAGCCGAATTCCCCATCTGTGGCGTCTGCAACCGCGCGGCGGTTTTGCTCGACCCAGTGGGCATACTGCAGGACACTCTCAGTACGCGCTGAGACGGGGACAACGATCTCCTGCATAACGTTTCCATTGCGCTCGTAATCGACCAGAATCTGATCGCCAGACTTCATTGCCAGCGCCCGCGTCAGATCAGCGTAAGACCGGACATCGCGCCCATCGATCGCGGTGATCACGTCGCCCTCTGCGATATCCACGCCTTGTGACCGAAGCGGGCCGAGCGTATCCGGACGATCGGCCTCGCCTTTATAAATCAGATCGACCCGAAGCCCGTTTGCCACCGGAGTGTAGGTCGCTCCGAGGAAAGCAGGCTGACCACTTTCATCATCAGACGGCGTATCGCCCTGGCGAATCTGGCTGTGCAGAATACCCAGCTCTGCCGACATTTGAGACAAGAGGTCATTCAGCTCAGTACGGTGGCCGATCCGGGTCGCAAGGGGAAGGAAGCGTTCACCAACAGCGTCCCAGTCCACATCCCGGAGGCCGGGATCGAATGCAAAGTCCCGGTGCAAACGCCAGGCATCCTCTGCCATTTGTCGCCATTCCTCGGACGGTGTCACACGGAGTTTCCAATCAGAGGCTCTGACGCGAACGTCTGACTTGTCAGAAGGAAAGGACTTGTCTGGATTGACCAGATAAAAGCGCGCAGATGTGCTGTCATCATGCTGAACAAACAGCGTCTTGCCATCGGCGCTGAGGTTAAAGCGGCGCACATCATTAGCAAAGCCAGACAGCTCCGGGTCACTCGCGGTGAACTTGATACGCTTGAGCGCATTCTCACGCCCTTCATCGACCAACACCAGAAGGTGGCCATGAGATGCAGTCAGACCAACATAGTCGCCCGCATCGACTGGCACTTCCCAGAGACGGGATGTCAGCCCATCAAACTCGATATTGACGGCCTCGTCATCACTCGCATCCGTGTTTGAGCTTTCGTCATCGGCCTCTTCATCCTCGCTGGTGTCCTCATCTTCGTCATCATCATCTTCAGAACGCAGAGCCAGTTCGTCACGATGCCGGAATGGAAACTCGGCTTCCGGATCGAGTTGAAGCGCATAGATTTTGCCGCGTTCGGAGAAGGCAGGCCCCAGATTACGGTCCCCCCAGGGCGAGCCCGGCGAGGCATTGAAATTCCGATTGGAGATGAAATAAAGCCAGTCACCATCCCGGGAGAAAGCTGGCGCGAAGGACTCATACTTCCCGCTCGTCAGCAGTGTTTTTTCGTTAGTATCGGTATCCAGCAGTGTGATCTGGGAGAGATCGCGGCCATCATACATGGTGTAGGCGACATAGCGCTGATCTGGCGACCAGTTGAACTCGCCAAAGGCCAGGTCATTGCTGCTTTCGGTCCGGTCGACTTCCCTTGAGCGCCCTGCCTCAGTGTCATGATAGAAAAGCCGTCCGCGCTTGTCTGAATAGAGGAAATCACCGCTTTCCGGGACCGGATAAATGGCCCAGATATAGCTGTCGCTTCCGTCCGTGACCGGTTCGCCATCGTCCAGTCCGTCGACATTGAACCGCCAGATTTCACCGCGTGTACCGCCGTCCAGAATGGCATAGACCCATTCATTATTGCCGCTGATGACAGCATATCGGGCGCGATAACCATCGGGCACAGTGAATTCGATCCGACGGCGATCCCTTGTGAAAGCACGCACAAAACGACCCCGCGCAGTCAGGGTGACGCTCTTTCCGGCAGGCGCAATCTGAGCGGACTCCAGATATTGCAGCGGGCTGGGAAGCCAGCGCGGGCGTTTATAATCGCTGTCGCTCATCAGAAAGAGCGACAGCATCTCTGTCGCGTCATCTTCAATATCGTAAAGAAACAGGTCAGCGCCGGATTGGTAGATGATCTGACCATTGTGCAGATCGGGTGTTTTCATGAGACCGGTTTCGGAGGCCGTATGCTGGCGGATGTCGCCTCCATCACCCGACATAGACCAGATATTGTCGGCTCCGGATTTGTCGGAGATGAAATAGACCCGCCCCTGCCAGACCATGGGATTACGAATGGGCGCGCCAAAGTCTGCTGCCAGACGAGTCGCTTCTGCGTCGCTGCCCAGCTCATAGCGCCAGAGCTGCGCCATGCGGCCACCGCGATACATGATCGCATTGTCATTGAAGAGCGAGAGCCCATAACGCGTGAAGAAGAGCGTCTGTCCGTCTTCGCTAAGCGCAGCCTGATCCATGTCAGCGAGCGGAATATCACTGACTTCCCCGGTCGACAGTGTCACCGTGCGAAGCACCATTGGGATTGTGCCGGGGACATTGGTGGAGCGGTAAATCAGCGTATCGTCATCCAGCCAACCGCGCACAGACACCCCGCCGCCTTCAAAGGTGACGCGTTGCGGCGTGCCGCCCGTCACCGGCATAATGTAGATTTCTCCGGGTCCGTCATAGCTGGCATCAAATGCGACACGCTCTCCTGATGGCGAAAGCTTCGGTGAAACTTCAGTCTCGGAATGGGTGGTCAGTCGTGTTGCTGTTCCGCCAGTTACTGCCGCGCGCCAGAGGTCGCCCTCGCTCGAGAAGACGAGCGCTTCATCACCCAGGGATGGCGTCTGATAATAGCCGCGGGTCTGCGCGTTTGCAGATTGAACAGAACAAGCGAATGCCGCTGCGGCGGCGATGGCAAAGAATGACTTCATGAGACTCCCCGGACAGTCTGAGCATCTTGGAATGCGACGGCCCGTTGGATCAAGATGATGGAGGTTACAAATCTCTAAGAAAGTTCAATGCGTTCGCAGCGCTACTTCACCGGAAAGTCAAAATACGTATCTGGGTATGGCTCATCATTCAGCGTGAAGTGCCACCATTCCTCTTTGATTCCGCGAAAGCCATTCTCGATCATCAGGGTCTGAAGGAAGGCGCGATTGGCACGTTGCTGAGCAGTTGGCCGAGGGTCTGACGGCCAGGATAGCGGATCAAAAAGGTCATACCCCGAGCCCATGTCCAGCTCTTCACCGGATTTGAGATCAATCAGGGTGAGGTCCATCGTGCTACCGCGCGAATGCCCAGACCGCGCCGCGATATAGCCAAGCTCAAAGAGGCGGGTCTTATCGACTTCGGGATAGTATTTCGTCTTCATCGTCTGATCGGCGAGATCTTCTGCCCATTCAACGAAATGAGCCACAGACTGCGCCGGGCGATAGCAATCGAACACTTTCAGCCCAAGGCCATAGGTGGAGATTTTCGCCTGAACCTCCCGAAGAGCTGTAGCCGCCTGAATGCTGAGAATACAGGCTGGCGCCTCATATCCGCGGATCGGCGCGCCAACGAAATTGTCACTCCCGAAATAGCGAATATCGGCCTGCAAACCGTGAATGAACTTCTGGGCATTCACAAAGCCCTCAGGGCGATCAACGGGATCTGACATCGCGACTCCCTGAACGCATACAGAAAATACAAACAGCCCAGACAATAGCGCAGAAAATTTCATGAAAGCATCTCCCGGGATGAGCATCTTTTCCGGCCATTTCCGACCCTCTCAAAACATTCTCAGATCAGCTCCATTCCGTTTCAAGCGCAATGAACTTATTTCTCACTTGAACCGAACAATCGGTGCCGCAATGATAGGTTATTGCCATGAAAGACGTCAGTGAACTTGCCCGAGAAATCTTTCAGATGGATTTGAAGGCGCTGACCGATCGAGAGCGCCGCATTCTGGAGCGCTTTGTCTCTCGTCAGAAAATCTCGAGAAACATCAATCTCCAGGCAGAGGAAGAGTCTTCATTTGGCGAAAGACTGGCCGATAAGGTGGCTAGTTTTGGCGGTTCATGGACCTTCATCGGTCTGTTCAGTGTGGTGCTGATCCTCTGGATTGTAGGGAATACAGTTCTATTGAGCCTTCGAGGAACGAGTTTTGATCCCTATCCATTTATCTTCCTTAATCTCATCCTCTCAATGCTAGCCGCCATTCAGGCTCCCGTGATCATGATGTCGCAAAACCGACAGGCAGACAAAGACAGGATTGCCGCGGCCCATGATTATGAGGTCAATCTGAAAGCGGAGTTGGAAATCATGCAGCTTCACAACAAGCTGGATGACATGCGGCAGAACCAGCTGACCGAATTGCTGACGCAGCAATCCAAACACATCGAACTTTTGGAGCAGCTGCTGGCGGCACAATCTCCGCCGGCTAATCCGGCTTAGGTGTTTTCCTGGCTCTGAGTTCGTCTGGAGACGGATTTCTCAAAAGCGCCTGAACTTCGTGTGGCTTCAGCTCTTTCCACGTGCCTTCGGCGAGACCGCCCATTTTCAGCGCACCGATCCGCACGCGAACCAGATCAATCACGCGAAGCTCAACAAGATCGCACATCTTTCGAATTTGCCGGTTTCGTCCTTCAGTGAGCACAAATCGAAGAGTCTGGTCGGCCATCTGTGTGACGCGCGCTTTCTTAAGCTTGTGTCCGTCCAGCTCTAGCCCATGGCGCAGAAGCGTGATCGCCTGGCGTGTGATCCGCCCGCGCACGCGCACAATATATTCTTTCTCAAGATCGGCTTCCGGACCGATCACGCCTTTGGCCACAGTGCCATCGTCTGACAGGATCAGAAGACCACGCGAATCCATATCCAGCCGACCGACCGGCGCGAGGCTTTCATTGGCTTTCACGGGCGCGCCTTTGCCGACCCGGTTGTTCTCGGTTAGCAGACGGATAGCGGGAATCTGGCCTTCTTCTGGCGTGGCAGACACATAGCCTACCGGCTTGTTCAGCATCACAGTGCGCTTTGCTGCAAGCGCTTCAGAACCGGAAGACGACAGCTTCAGGGTCTGGCCTGGCAGGATTTTGCGCCCCGCATCCTCGACCTTTTCGCCATCAATATACACAGAGCCCGAATTGATCAGGCCTTCCGCCTCGCGGCGCGAACAGACGCCCGACTGGGCCAGCCATTTATTGACGCGGATCGGCTCATCGCCATCCCAGGATTTTTCGAAAGGTGTCATGTGGGCGTTCGTATATGAATTGTGGGAAGCTGTCTCGCCTCCTTAAAGATGGTCATAATTTCGATCGCGATCCCACTTGTCGAAAATTTCCGGCATCACCATTTATAAGATGTTGGAGCAGCGTGTTCCAATGCCTGGCGAGCCAGTCATTTGCTCGCACCCTAGGACGACGTCCATGCCAGATAAGAAAACTGGAACCCCATCAAAACCCGGCACGAAACCTGTTCAGCCGACTTCCAAGCCGGCGAGCACGAAGCCTAAGTCTAAATAAGACACCCCATCTTATCAGACTACACCCCTGAGCTGTGGTCTCTGCCCAGACTACAGCTCCTGCAGCGAAACTCGGGTGCATGTGCACCATGCACCCGTATTTTTAGCGTCGCCCAAACAGCCGTTCAATGTCCGCCAGCTTCAGTTCGACATAAGTGGGACGGCCATGATTGCACTGGCCGGAATACGGCGTGGCCTCCATCTGGCGAAGCAGCGCGTTCATTTCATCACCGGTAAGCCGCCGCCCTGCCCGGACCGACCCTCGGCAGGCCATATTGCCCATCACCTCTTCAAAGCGTTCTTTCAGGCTGAGACCGGCATCATATTCGGCGAAATCATCGGCCAGATCCTTCAACAATCCCTGCACATTCATATTGCCGAACAGAGCAGGCGTTGCGCGCACACAGATCGCGCCACCGCCAAAGGGCTCGATTTCGAGGCCAAGCTCCAAAAGCTCTTCTGCGCGGCTCAGCACGCGTTCGGCCTCATCTTCGCTGAGTTCAACGATTTCCGGGATCAGCATGGCCTGACGACGTACCCCGGTCGCGGCCATATCCTTCTTCATGCGCTCATAGACAAGGCGTTCATGGGCGGCATGCTGGTCGACAATGACGATGCCATCACGCGTCTGAGCGATCACATAGGTTTCGTGGAGCTGCGCCTTGGCGAGGCCCAATGGCAAGGCTTCGACCTCTGGCGCTGAACGATCCTCTTCTACGCGCACGGACACCGGATCGGCATGTTCACTGACTTGAGGCGGAGGCGTGTAGCGCTCAGCCTGCGGCTCTGAAACGCCGCCGCCATTCACGGCATGAAGCACCTCCGGAGATGGCATAACCGGTCGATGCGGCATGGCTTCACGATGAAAACTCGAAGCCTGCCAGAGACTTGGTCGCGGGGCTTCAGCCTGCGGCTGAGCTTTACCAAGCGCAGCGCCTGCAACAGTCGTTGAAGCGCGGTGGCCAGCATCTGCCAGCGCATGGCGCAGAGATCCGATAAGTAGCCCGCGCACAAGACCCGCATCACGGAAGCGAACCTCGGTTTTGGCCGGGTGAACGTTCACGTCTACGGCTTCCGGATCAAGGTCCACGAAAAGCGCGGCCATGGGGTGACGATCACGCGCAAGGAAATCCTGATAGGCCGCGCGGATCACGCCCGTGAGGAGCTTGTCTTTAACGGGGCGACCATTCACGAACAGGTACTGATGCTGGGCATTGCCGCGATTGAGCGTCGGCAGGCCAGCAAAGCCGGAAATGCGAATGCCTTCTTTTTCGGCCTCGATCTCCATCGCGTTTTCGCGGAAGTCCCGGCCCATAATGGCGCCAAGCCGTGCAAGGCGTGCCTCTTCCGGTGTGCCGGTTTCGGCTTTCAAACGGAAGACCGAGCGACCATTCTGATGAAGCTCAAAGCCGACATCTGCGCGCGACATGGCAAGGCGGCGGCAGACATCGGAAATGGCTAAGCTCTCAGAACGCTCGGATTTGAGAAATTTCAGCCGCGCCGGCGTGGCGTAGAAAAGGTCTTCAACCGTGATGGTCGTGCCGTGTAGTGCAAGGCTGGACCAGGCTGCAGGCTTTGGCTCGGACTTGCGCCCGGCTTCCACGCTCAGCTCAAAAGCCTCATCGCTGCTTTCAGAACGCGATAACAGCGCCAGCCGCGCGACAGAGCCAATGCTTGGCAGGGCCTCGCCGCGAAAACCCAAAGTCGAGATGTTCAGAAGATCGATATGCCCGTCTGCATCAGACGACAGCTTGGAGGTGGCATGGCGTTCGACAGCAAGCTGAAGCTCATCAGCATCCATGCCACAGCCATCATCGCTGACGCGGAACGAAGTACGCCCGCCATTCTCGGCTTCGATGATGATATGCCGCGCGCCCGCATCCAGTGCGTTTTCAATCAGCTCTTTGATGGCAGAGGCCGGGCGTTCCACCACCTCACCAGCCGCAATCCGGTTCACTGCTTCAGGCGGCAAGAGCCTGATCCCACCTGCCCGGTTGGCACGTGAGGAAAGAGTGGATGAAGGTGAAAACGAATCGTCGGCCATGCGGGTCAGTCTAAAAGATTAACGCGCCGACCGATACGGGGACGGCGCGTTCCTCCTCACTTTCCACAGGCTGCGGCAGTGCAAGTCAGCTTAGTCAGCTGGCTGTGGCTCTGCAGCTTCTTCCTCAATCGGATCGACGATTTCGTCTGGCGCGTCTTCTGGGAGGTCCAGCGCATCGGTTTCTTCCGCGCCAACCGCGTCTTCGGCTTCTTCAGCTGCGCCTGCGAGAGAGTCCTCATAGAAGGACTGGATCTGGTCCATGCCTTCAGGCTGACCAACAACCACGAAGGTGAAATTCTCCGGCTGGAGGAATTCCGCTGCTACGCGTTTTACATCGTCAATCGTGACGGCCTCAACCATGGCGTTGCGATTGGCGAAATAATCCATGCCGAGCGCTTCCTGACGCACGCCCATCATCTGGCTGGCAATCTTGGAGTTGGAATCAAAGCCAAGCGGGTAAGCGCCGGTCAGGTAGGATTTCGCATCGAGAAGCTCGGCCTCTGTTGGACCCTCTGTCGCCAGTTTGTGGATTTCGGCTTTCGTGCGTCCGATCAGCTCGCCGACATTCTCGTTTGCCGTCTGGGCAGAACCTGCCCAACGGCCCAGATGATCCTGGGTCGAGAGTGAGGTGTAAATGCCATAGGTGAGTCCGCGCTTTTCACGGATCTCATCCATCAGCCGCGCCGAGAAACCGCCGCCACCGAGGATGTAGTTGGTGACATAGGCCGCGAAGAAATCCTCATCATTCCGTTTCAGACCCGGTGCAACAAACATGACGAGTGATTGCGGCTGCGGAAGGTCCTTCACCACCACGTCTTCCGGAGGTGATTTCAGAACCACCTCTTCCAAAACAGGTGCCTGGCTTGTCTCTGGAAGGCCTGCAAAGGTCTCCTCCATCACCGGTTTCAGGCGTTCAGGAGAAATGTCGCCCACCACGGTAAGGAGCAGAGTATCCTTTGTCATAATCGCATCGCGACGCGCCTTTGCGTCCTCCGCGGTCACGGCTTCGACCGTTTCAGGCGTCGAATAGTGCGCATAAGGGTGATCGGGATAGATCGCGTCGAACATGGCCCGTGATGCGATTGTGCCGGGGTCTGTCTCGGCCCGCTGAAGCCGTACCAGGGTCTCCTCAATGGCGCGGTTGAAGGGATCTTCGTCAAAGCGGGTCTCGGTGAGACCCATACGAACCAGATCCATGGCCTCTTCGAAGTTCTCAGACAGCGTGGACATGCTGCAAGAGGTCCAGTCTGACCCGGTCGAGCAGCCAAAGCTCATATTGAGCTCTTCCATGCGTTGGGCGAAGGCCTGGGAATCGAGATCGCCAGCGCCCTCATTCATCATATAGACCATGAGGTCAGCCGCGCCGCGCAGGCCGTCAGGATCGCTGGTCTCGCCGCCGCGCCAGGCCATATTCACGGAAACAATCGGAATGGCGTTTTCTGTGACCAGCCAGGCGGAATATCCATCATCAGATTCGACAACCTGAATATTGGAAAGACCTGTCTTTTCGGGAGACGAAGACGCTTCAGCGGCTTCAGGTGTCGCGGCAGAGGCAGCTTGAAGGCCCTCTCCGCTGGTTGAGCAGGCGGCAAGGACGGAGACAGAGGCCAGCGACAGAAGGAGCGTTTTCAAGGTCATATCAGCCCTCCTCGCGCAGAAGCTTTGTGGTGATGTAATTTTTGCCAGCGATGTATTTCGCAAGCGTCTCACGGACCTGGTCGGCCGTCACAGACTCGATCTCGTCTGGCCAGGCCGCAACGCTTTCCAAGCTGTCGCCGCGCGCGCGAGCCGACCCATAAACCTGTGCCATGGCCATCTGGCTGTCGCGCTGAAAAATGGCGCTGGCAACCAGATTGGACTTTGCCCGTTCCAATTCGTCTTCGGTCGGGCCTTCTTCGAGGAAGGTGTTCAGCACATCCGTTGCAGCGTCATCCAGAGTGTCGAGCTCGACGCCGCGTGCCGGCGAAACGCCGATGGCAAATGCACCACCGCTGCGCAGGGAGGTCGACGAGGCCGCATAAGCATTCACAGCAATCTTCTGGTCTTCGACCAGCGCCTGATAAAGCCGACTGGTGCGACCGCCACCGAGAATTTGTGCGGCAAGGTCCAGCGCATGCGGCTCAAGACCGACATTCGCCATGCTGTAGCTCGGAATTTGCCAGTATCGGCTCCAGGCTTCCTGACGGACTTTGGGGTCGCTATGGGTGAGTTCCAGGGTTTCTTCGAGCTCAGGGACTTCAGGCGTCGCGCGCGTCGCCAGGTTCCCTTTCGGTGCAATCGAGCCGTAAATCTCTTCAGCCAATGGCTTCAGCTCAGCAGCGGTGATGTCGCCTGCGACCACGAGGACCGCATTCTCTGGGCCATACCATTGCTGGTAAAAGTCGAGCGCATCCTGTCGATCAAGCGCGGCCACTTCGTCCATGAAGCCGATCACCGGGATGGCGTATGGATGACCTTTGAACAATTCCGCCATCATCATTTCAGAGAGGATCGCGCCAGGATTGTTTTCAATGCGCTGGCGACGCTCTTCTTTCACGACATCGCGTTCGGGCAGAACTTCGTCGTCGGTGAGCAGCAGATCGGTCATCCGGTCGGCTTCCATACGCATCATGGTTTCGAGGCGATCTTTCGCAACGCGCTGGAAATAAGCCGTGTAATCATAGCTGGTGAAAGCGTTATCCTGACCACCATTGCGCGCGACAATCTTGGAGAACTCGCCCGCAGGAATATCGTCAGTCGCCTTAAACATCAGATGTTCAAAAAGGTGGGCAATACCCGACTTTCCGGGCTCTTCATCAGCAGCGCCAACCCGGTACCAGACCATATGAGTCACGACTGGCGCGCGATGATCGGGCAAAACCAGAACTTCCATGCCATTATCCAGCATGAAGGTTTCGGGCGCCCACTCTCCTGCATCTGTCTGAGCAAGAGCTGGTGCTGTGATCAGTCCTGCTAATGGGGAAGCGAGCCCCAGAGCCCCTGCGAGGGCCAATTTCCGGATCAGACGCATAGAGGGGCTCCCTTGAATTTTCTGTCAGTCGCTTGGGTGAAGACCATTAAGTGCCCGGCAGTTTAAAGCCACCTGAGCTGCGCTGAATGACTACGGCCTCACCACCGGTCGCATTCTGAACCGACTCAATATCGCGAAGGCGCTGAGCCTCGGCTTCGGCATCCAGCGGATTACCCTGAGCGTCAGTCGTTGAATTGCTGAGTGGTACGAAATTCAAAACCTGATCAACAAAACCGGAGTTCTTGCGAATGATCTGGCCGTTTTCGTAATCAACTTCTGTACGCACAGTTAAATCGGTCGCCGTTGCGCCCGCCGCAGCAATAAGCGCCTGCTCACCGGCAGAAGCTTCCTGGCCGAGTTCCTGACCGAACAGAATTGTTCGACCGCGCGTACCTGGATCAAGCTCAGCGGGCAGTTCCGCGCCCTGTGCCGGTGGACGCAGCGCGAATTCAGGCGGCACAACCAGCGGCGCTTTCGTCACCACATTGAACTCATCCGGCGTCTTCTTGCCAAAACCTGCCGCACCGCTGAGCGAGCTGCAGCCTGCGAGAGTCAGGGCGGCCATGGCGACACTACCCAATGCCAACGCCTTTGATTTCATCGAACTTGCCTCTTCACTTGAACTTTCACGCATTGTTTAGCGTGGTTTTTCCTGACGATCCAGCGTCGTCACCATGACGCTTCAGTAAGAATTGGTCCACCAGCAGCAGGATGGCACCAATGGTGATGCCCGCATCTGCAATATTGAAGACATAAGGAAAACCAAGCCCAAGCAGGCCATCCTGAAGTCCAGGTGGTGTAAAAATGCCTTCAATCATCGCGAGCGGACCTGGCAATGGAAACTCGATCCCGAACCAGGGCCCGGAAAAATCAAAGAAATCCACAACTGCGCCAAAGCGGATCCGGTCCACCACATTCCCCAGCGCGCCGCCAATGACCATAGCAAGCGCCAGAACTGTGGTGCGGTGCTTTGCCTTGAGCAGCCAGCCCATAAAGATGATTGAAACAGCAAACTGGACGAAGACCAGTACCCACCGCCACAAGCCTTCAGACTGAGCGACACCGAAGCTGAAGCCCCGATTCCAGACCATGGAGAGGTCCATAACCGAGGACAGCTCGATCTTGCCGCAGCGCTCTGACAGGTCAAGGCACCCTAGCGCATTGAACACATCCGTTTGAAGAACGAGATGCTTTGTGAGCTGATCCAGAAAGAAGATCACCCCTATAATGGCCAGCGCCCAGGCAAGCCTTGAGCGGTTAATCTCGCCCATGTCGTGCATCCCATGTTCTTACGGCGTCAGCATCACGTGGTGTGATATCCGGAAATTCAGGATCGGCTTCCGCAGGATCGAAGTATTTCCAGCTGCGCGCACATTTGCGACCATCAGCCTTACCCGGCACAACCGCAACGCCCGGTACGTCTTCCATCCGGAAGGCTGCGCCCGGAGACGGTGCATCGGTCAGGATTGCGTTTGACGTGATGAAGATGTCGGCCGCGCTTTCACCTTTGAAGGCATTGCGCAGCTCGTCGTCTTCAATATGCACAATCGGCGCGGCTTCCAGGGATGAGCCGATGCGTTTATCACGACGCTCAATCTCCAGCGCGCCTGTCACGACACGGCGCACCTTGAAGATCTTGCCCCATTTCTCCGCCAGCGGCTCATTGCGCCATTCGGCAGGCACATCATCAAACGTCAGCAAGTGAACACTGTCTGCCATGCTGGCGAGGTGACTTGCCTGGAACGCTTCTTCAGTCGTGAACGGCATGATCGGCGCGAGCCAGACGCAGAGGCGTTTCAGAAGCTCGTTCATCACCATGCGCGTGGCGACACGGCGCGTAGAGTCGATCGGGTCGCAATAAAGCGTGTCCTTCCGGATATCGAAGTAGACCGCCGAGAGATCCACACCGCAGAAATTGATCAGCGTCGACATGATCCGCTTATAGTCAAAATTCTCATACGCGGTTTTGACGGTGGTATCGATCTCGGCAATCCGGTGAAGCACCCAGCGCTCCAGACCCGGCACGTCCTCGTAAGGCACAACCTCATCATCTGAGTACTCGGACAGAGCGCCCAGCAGATAGCGGAAAGTGTTTCGCAGGCGGCGATAGCTCTCGACATTCGCCTTCAGGATCTCATCAGAGATACGCAGGTCTTCAGTGAAGTCAGATGTCGCCGTCCAGAGACGCAGGATTTCGATCCCATTCTTCTGAGCCACGTCCAGCGGGTTCACCGTATTGCCGATAGATTTCGACATCTTCCGGCCTTCACCATCTACGATGAAGCCGTGAGTGACGACCGTTTTATAAGGCGCCATACCGCGCGTGGCGCAGCATTCCAGTAGCGATGACTGGAACCAGCCACGGTGCTGGTCAGAGCCTTCAAGATAGACATCTGCCTGCCCGGTCTCTTCATCCACGATACCGCGATCGCGCAGGGTGAAAGCATGTGTGGTGCCGGAATCGAACCAGACATCCAGAACGTCGGTCACCTTTTCCCACTCATCTGCATTCACACTATCGCCGAGAAGATCAGCCTTTTCGGTGGTGAACCAGGCATCGACGCCGCCGTCCCTAATGGTGGTGAGAATACGCTCGTTGATTTCATTGGCTTCCGGCAGAACCGTGTGCGGCTCGCCATCCTGATTGACGAACAGGGTCAGTGGCACGCCCCAGTTCCGCTGACGTGAGATCAGCCAGTCTGGCCGCCCTTCCACCATGGAACGGATGCGATTACGGCCCGCAGCTGGCACAAAGTGTGTCTGGTCGATGCCTTCAAGCGCTTTCTCGCGCAGTGTTTTGCCACCTGCCGTCGCCTTATCCATGGCGATGAACCATTGCGGCGTGGCGCGGCGGATCACCGGTGCCTTGGAGCGCCAGGAATGCGCATCACGCAGCGTGGTCACGCCGCGCGCCAATAGAGCGCCCTGCTCCATCAGCGCCTTCAGCACTTCGCCCGGCGCCTTGCCGTCCTGACCACGTTTCTTGCCGCTCGTGCGGATGATATCCATGCCCGCAAAGCGTGGCACCTCATCACGATACTCACCGGCTGGGCCGACAATATCGCGGATATCACGCGCCGAATTTCCGTTCTTCAGGAAGACCAGATAGTCATCCTCACCATGGGCAGGAGCCGTGTGGACAAAGCCCGTACCGGCATCATCGGTGACATGGTCGCCAGCCAGAAGCGGGATGTCATGATCCCAATAGCCATCAGCCCAGTCAGCACCATGGAATGGGTGTTTAAGCACCAAGCCTGTCGGGTCTACCGACTTCACCTTTTTCCAGCTGGACGCCTTGGCAGCGCCGAGCACGGTTTCCGCCAGTGCGTCAGCCACCAACAGCTTGTCGCCCGGATCCACCCAGGGCTTGAAGCCAAGCTCTTCTTCAGACTGAACCTCAGTCACCTCATAGAGGCCGTAAGAGATGTTCGGATTGAAGCTGACCGCCTGGTTGGCCGGGATCGTCCATGGCGTGGTCGTCCAGATGACGACGCTCGCATCTTCAGGACCGCCAGACGCCACCGGGAACTTCACCCAGATCGTCGTCGCTTTCTTGTCGTGATATTCGACCTCGGCCTCGGCAAGCGCCGTCTGCTCGACCGGGCTCCACATGATCGGCTTTGCGCCGCGATAGAGAAGCCCCGACATCGCGATATCCAGGAATTCCGAAACGATCTTCGCTTCAGACTCAAAACGCATGGTGAGGTAAGGGCCGGTGTTCGGATCACCGTCTTTCTCATACCATTCAGCGTTCACACCAAGACGGCGGAACTGCTCGCGCTGCACATCAATCCAGTGGGCGGCATAATCGCGGCAGGCGGCGCGAAACTCAGAGCCCGTCACCTGTTCCTTGGTTTTGCCTTTGGCGCGGAATTGTTCTTCAACTTTCCACTCGATCGGCAGGCCGTGACAGTCCCATCCCGGGATGAAGCCGGCATCGAAGCCCATCATCTGATGGCTGCGGCAGACCATATCCTTGAGGATCTTGTTCATCGCCGTGCCAAGGTGGATGTCGCCATTCGCATAGGGTGGACCGTCGTGATAGACGAACTTCTTGCGGTCTTTGCTCTCTTCGCGCAGGCGCTCGTAAAGCTTCATCTCACTCCATTTTTCGATCCACTCCGGCTCGGCCTTTGGCAGGCCCGCGCGCATCGGGAAATCGGTCTTTGGAAGGAAAAGCGTCTCACGATAATCGCGAGTGTCGGAATCAGAGTTGGTGTCGTTATCGGCCATGTTGGGTCGTCTTCAGATCAATAGATATTGGATTGTGTTTCGGGCAAAAGCAAACAGACCCCGACCGCGTGCCGAACATTCAGCAGACGGCCGGGCCGCTAATTCGAATGACACATATCAGCCCAGGCAAAAACATGGCGTTCGGTTAGCAGCGTTGGCGGGCCTTGTCACCTCGCTTGTGGACGGCATCGACCAGACGCTGCGCGCAGTCCGCTGATCACCAAATCCGGAGGTCCGTAGACAGGCCCGACGAAGTGTCGCCAGATCATACCAAAAATACGCCTGTGGGAGGGCAAGCATGATTCTAAGACGGCAGCTTTTAAAAGGCGTGGCAGCGACCAGCCTCGTCTCTCTGATAGGTTGCGCGACAGATGCGAGTGGCCCCGTGGCGCAAGCCGATAGCAGCGATGCGGCATCTGGTGAGAGCCTGCCCTACAAAACCATTGAGCACATCTGGATTCCGATGTCCGACGGTACGCGCTTGTCCGCCCGGCTATGGCTACCGAATTCCTCAGAACAGACACCCGTCCCCGCTGTCACCGAGATGATCCCCTATCGCAAGCGCGACATGTACCGCGCTGCCGACGACATCTGGGGCGCTGTACTGGCCTCAAACGGCTTCGCTTTCGCGCGCATTGATACGCGCGGCTCAGGTGAATCTGAAGGCCTCCTGAAAGATGAATACACCGAGCAGGAACTGGACGACGCGGTTGAGGTCATCGCCTGGCTCGCAAAGCAGGACTGGTGCTCAGGCGCTGTCGGCATGCGCGGCATTTCCTGGGGCGGGATCAACACGCTGCAGGTCGCGACGAAACAACCGCCAGAGCTCAAATCCATCATCACTATGGCCTCGACGGATAGCCGCTTCACAGATGACGCGCATTACCATGGCGGCGCGCTGGGACGCGCCAATCTGCAATGGGGCATCTCGTTCAAAAGCGTTCTCGCCTCACCGCCCGACCCGGCCATTGCAGGCCCGGATTGGCAGGCACGATGGTTGAAGCGCCTAGACGCGGCCCCGGCCATTATTTCGGACTGGATGACCCATCAGACCTTCGATGATTACTGGCAGCGCGGCTCCGCCGCGCTGAACTATGACGACATCACCGTGCCAGCCTTAATTTCCGGCGGCTGGCAGGACACCTACGCCAATCGTGCCGTTCCGCTGCTCGAAGGGTTAGGCGCTGACACATGGGCTGTGATTGGTCCGTGGGGACACACCTATCCTGGCTTCGCAGCGCCGCAGGGTCTCGACTGGGCGCAGATCGAGCTGCGCTGGTGGCGCCACTGGCTGACAAATCAAGATGAGGGCGTCGCGGCCGATCCGCGCCTCAACATCTTCATGCCTGACAAAACCGCGCGAGAAACCCTGCCAGAGCCCACCCCCGGCCATTGGCTCGCCTCAACGGCTAAACAGAGCGAGCCTCTTTCCATTGGGAGAGAGGTCATGACCCTGATCCCACACGAGGGTCAGCTCTTAACGCGGCCAATGATACCGGCGAGCAGCAGCCCTTCCATTGTCCTGGCAGGTGATCGAGTAGTCGGCCTGACCCATACAGACTGGCTAGACCGTCTGCCGATTGAGCAAAGCAAGGATGATCAGAACTCTGTCATCTTCGATAGCGAAATTCTGGATGCCGACGTCTCGATGTTTGGCGAAGGCATGCTGTCACTGACGATCCAGTCTCCCGGCAATCATCATATCGCTGCACGCCTCTGCGAAGTCACACCCGATGGCCAGTCCTGGCGTGTCACCTATGCCATTCAAAATCTCGCACAGCTGGAGGGCCCACAAAACGGGGAATTGCTGAAGCTGAACCTGCCGCTTCGATATATGGCGCACCGCTTCAAAGCTGGCAGCCGGGTCAGATTGTCACTATCGCAGTCGCTCTGGCCAATGGTCTGGCCGTCACCAGAGACCGGAGATCTTTCGGTTAAAGTCGATCAATTGGACCTGCCCTTGCTTGATCGGAAAGCCATGGTACAGGCGTCAACACTTCCGCTCGCGCGTTTGCCTGCAACGCCTCCAGCAGACTATGAGGCCGCTGAGCCAGACGAAACGGGTCGGTATGTGGTTGAGTATCGCCATCCAACCTCCACGACCGAAATAGCTGACACGCAGACGACCCTCACCCGCGAGCGCTACGAAAGAAGTGAAATTGTAGCTGGGGACCCAAATTCATCCATCTGGCTGATGGAGACATCCACGGCATGGGACCGCGAGGGCTGGCATTGCGCAATGAAGGTGGAATGCACAATCCGCAGCACAGCATCCGAGTTCTACGTCACGGAAACCGTCACGGCATTTTCGGATGATCAGGAAATTTTTACCCGGACACACGAGCGCACCATTCCGCGAAAGTGGGTTTAAAAATGAAAGATTGACGCCGCGACGTGTGACGCGGCCGCAATAGCTATCTGGACGGCCAGTTGAAGGTCACAGGATCAGTACCCGAAACCTGCGTCTCTCCCCAGTCCTTCGATAGCTCCAGGAGCTGCGCGCCATGCTCGGCCAACAAGGTCACAAGATGTGCATTATGGCTGACAACAATCATCTGACACTCATCTGACGCGCGAAGGATCAGCCGCCCCAAAGCCGGAATGAGATCTGCGTGAAGGCTGGTCTCGGGCTCGTTCAACACCATGAGCTGAGGTGGGCGTGGCGTCAGCAGGGCTGCTGTCAGCATAAGAAAACGCAATGTGCCGTCAGATAGCTCTGCGGTTCGCAACGGCCTCAACATTCCGGGCTGTTTAAGCGTCAGATCGAATAGCCCGCCAGTGGTCTCGATCTCGACCGAACTGCCGGGAAAAGCGTCTTCAATCGCGTCTGCAAACGCCGCCCTGTCACCAATCTCTCGAATGGTCTGCACGGCAGCAGCGAGGTCGGAGCCGTCCTCAGACAGCGCAAATGTTCGGGTTCCGATTTGCGGCGTCCGGCACGGCGCAGTTTTGTCGGTGCGCAATTGATCATAAAATCGCCAGCCCCGCATGCGTTCACGCAACTCAACCAGCTCTGGGGTACGAACCGGGTCCGCAGCAAAGGTGAGCATGCTGTCATAGCCAGCAAGATCCGTCTTGATCGAAGCGCGCTCACCGTCCTCGCCCAGCACCGAGACAAGCGGGCCGTTGCGTTGCGCGAGCACGTTAGACCGTTTCAGCACCTCGCCGGCCCAGACGACCTCCGCTTTAATGTCAGGGTCAGATATGAACACGGTTTCGCCGCCAATCGGGTAGCCAAGATCTATGGCATAGCCATAATCCTCGCTGGCAAAGCCGAGCTTCAGGCTGACCCGTTTTTTGCGCACCGTGCCTTCCAGCGCATGTTCGCCGCGTTTGACCGAGGCTGCAATTGTTTCCGGGCCCGCCCAGAGCGTTGAGCTCAACCCGCCCTCATGTGCCAAAGCACTAATCACCCTGCCCTGACCGACAGCTGCAAGGAGTTGGAGTGAGCGATAGAGCGAAGACTTCCCGCTGCCATTCGGCCCGGTAATGACGTTCAGGCGTTCGAGCGGGAGTTTGATGTCCCGCAGCGAGCGATAGTCATGCACAGCAAAAGTAATCAGCATAGTGATCCACTTATGCGGGAAGTGTAAAAGTTTTACATTATGCTTGTCTGAAGTCTGCTGAAACGCAAGAAAACGTTAGCGCGCAGCCGCGAAAGGCGCATCCACGGCAACACGTTTAGCGATTGGCTAGAATTTTTTGTTCACTGTGACTTCCAGGTCGGTGCAGCCTCTTCAAAGGCGTCAGCGGCTGCGATGTCCTGAGGCACAACAATCCCCTTCCGAAGCATCGCGCTGTAAGCATACATGGCGGCGCCATACTTCTCACTGGTCATTTGCATGATGAGGTAGGCATCGGCATCAGTCAGTGTTCCGGAATTCAAAGCTCTCTGCGCACGCCTCAAAGCTTCGAACTGATCTGCCTCCAGTGCCGGCGGTGGCGTCAACCCCTCACCCATCACGCTGAATGAGCGGTGTACCGGCACTGGCAGCTGGATCGTCGTCCAGCCGTCGAATAGCCGTGCCTGCTCAAAATCCTGGGTAAAGAATTCAACGGCATTCAAGTCTCTGGTGGCCGGATCAGCTTCTGTCGTGGCCGCAAGTCCAGCCCACTTCGCCGCAAGTGCGGGGTTATGAAGCTCGGGATCGCTATCGTCATCGTAGAGATAATACAAGCTCGTCATCGCTTCCGTATTGCCTGCTTCAGCCGCTCTGGTCAGGAGGTCGAGCCCAGCCGACAGGTCCTCCTCCCAGCCCTCGCCATAAATCAGGCCTTCGCCTTTAACAGCCGCGCATGCAGGAACGGTCTCGGCGCAGCGATCGATCAGATTCAGGTTCTCATAGTCGCCATTATAGTAGAGTTCGATGGCGATCTGGCTGGATGCATCCGGTTCAGGCGCACCGGCCTGCGCGAAAGTGCTGCCGGAGGACATCAGCAGCCCAGAGATGATCAGTACTCTGACATAGATCTTCATTTTGTGCCCCAAACCTCAGCATGGACCTGAAGCTAGGCTCCAACCTTAACCTGTCATCACTTGTTCAGATGATTGACACGTAAAAATCAGCTTCTCACCTACCGTACGAAGCTCTTTATTCAGCTGGCATGACACGCTGTAGAAACCCATCAATCCGGTCAGCGGTTTCGGTCAGATATGGATCAAAGAGCCAGAAGGTATGGAACAGCCCCTCATAGCTGAAGAACTCATAAGGAATGCCGTGGCGCGCAAGCACCGCTTCGACTTCCTCATGGCCTTCAGTGAAGCGCTCATTCCCACTTGAGATGACGAGCGTCGGCGGTGACCGCTCGGAGAGATGTGTGACGGGGCTCAGCTCGACCCAAATATCCGTCGTCTGCTCGTATGACCCGCCAACCCACAGGGCGACGCCGGATTTCTCCTTGCCATAGTCTTCGTATTTCAAAGCAAGCTCAGTTTCGAAATCGAGAACGCCATCCATGTCGATCACGGCTGCAAGGCTGGTATTCTGAGCCGGATCAGACTTGTAGAGTGGTTCGTGTGCGGCATAGGCGAGCAGCGCGGCCATATGCCCGCCCGACGACCCGCCAGCGATAGCCACCGCTTCAGGCTCCACGCCAAACTCTTCGGCACTGGATTTTACCCAGACGACGAGGTCGCCCAGATCCGTCATGCCGGTGGGGTAAGCGGCTTCAGCAGACAAGCGGTATTCTGGCGTGAATACGGTGTAGCCGCGCTGGGCCAGAAGATTGGCCAGCGGAAACATGTGAGACTTGTTGCCAGAGCGCCAGGCCCCGCCATGCACGAGGATGACGGCCTTACCATTCCGCGCGTCTTCGGTCGGCTCGAACACATCCACATGCAGCTTCCGGCTCTCGTCTTCTTTATAGAGACGGTCAAAGCTGATGGTCTGGCCAGCCTCGAAGTTGAGAGTAGGCCAGCTGATTTCGGGATAGTCAGGTTTGTTCTTGGAATAGCGCTGATCGACGGTGTAGCTGTCGATCAGCGGGATCGTGCCTTGCGCACTGGCAGTCGCGCAAAAGCTGGCAGCAAGCAGCACCAACGCGAGCATCTGGCCGATAGATCTCACGTCAGCTTAACCCCTGCTCAGCCGGCTGCCACCATCCACCGGTATGATCGCGCCAGTGACATAGGCGCCCGATGACCCCGCAAGAAAGAGCGCCGTGCCTGCGATATCCTCATCCCGTCCCCAGCGTTTCAGTGGAATGCCAGCCACTTCTTTCGCGTAGCGTTCTTTGTCTTCCATGACGTATTCGGTCATTTTCGAGGGGAAGCGACCCGGCGCAATGGCGTTCGACGTGATGTGCTCGCCGGCAAACTCCAGCGCCTGCATCTGCGTCAGCTGGTGGATCGCACCTTTCGACAGGCCGTAAGGATAAGCACCAAGCGAGGTTGCCACTTCACCGGCAATCGAGCCGATATTGATGACGCGCGCCGGATCCTCGTGGCTACCCCCCTTTGAGAGCAGTTCCCGCAACTCGCCCGTCAGATAGAAAGGCGATTTCAGATTCAGGTCGAACGTCTTGTCCCAGCCTTTTTCTGGAAAATCCTTCATCGGCGCGCCCCACGCCGTGCCGGAATTGTTAACCAGAATATGGAGCTTGTCTTCGCGGCTGGCGATTTCCGCAGCCAGAGCTTTCACGCCTTCAAGGCTTGCCAGATTAGCCTGAATGGCCACGCATTTGCCGTCCGGTGACAGCTCTTTAGCGGTATCTTCCAGCGCATCCAGATCGCGTGAGGCGATGTAGACCTTGGCCGCACCCGCAGCCAGAAAGCCTTCCGCGATGGATCTTCCGAGCCCACGGCCACCACCAGTAACCAGCGCAACCTTACCTTCGAGACCGAAAACCGAATTCAGTGAAAGCGTCATCCGCCCCTCCCCTTTTGTTACTGTTCTGTCTGCCCCATCACATACTTGAATGACTCTGGCGCGATCGACAGAAGCACCTTGAGCGCAAACTCGACGTTTTCGACCGTCTGTCCGTAATCAAGGATCATGTATGTGCTGACGCCGAGCGCGCCTGCATCCGGGTCATACCATGTGCTCGCGGCGGACCATTTGAGATTAGCCATATTGAGGCGCTCATAGTCCACGCTTTCGACGGCGAAATAGACTTTCATATCCAGGCCACCGCAGCTCGTACCCACTTCATCGCATGACGTGCCCACAAGAACATAGTTGAGGCCTGAGTCTGAGACCGCACGAACAGATGTCGTCCCTAACTCACCCAGGGCAGCGACCGAGTGTCCCTCCATCCTTGCAACAAGCCCCTCAAGCATTTCCGGTGAGACAGAGGTGAGCATTGGAGCTTGCTGGGCAGAAGCCGAAAGCGGAAAGAGGGAAAGAGAAAGCGCGACAAGTGCGGTTCTGATCATACAAGACATCCTGCGGTATTGAATGAGCCGCAAACTTCCATGAATTCAGGTTTGGGGAAAGGTCATGCAGGTTGTGGCAGCGACTTGATATGCAAAGCACCACCTCCCTGCGCTTTCAGAAGTTGGCGCGCATCAGACGCGTCGGTCGCGATCTGAACTGTCAACGCTTCGAAGCTATCGAATTTCTTCTCTTTGCGGAGATAGGAAACGAGCGCGACCTCGATCTTTCGACCGTAAATATCCCGTTCAAAGTCAAACAGATGGACTTCCAGAAGCGGGTCGCGATCACCGGTCGTCGGCGTACGCCCAAAATTGGCAACGCCGGCATGCCAGCCCTCAAGGCCTTCAATACGTGCCCAGACAGCGTAAACCCCGAACCGCGGCTGGATCAGCTCACCAAGGCGCAGGTTGGCGGTCGGGAAGTTGATGGTCCGACCGCGCTGTTCGCCCTGCTCGATAACGCCGTCCGCAATCCAGTAATGTTCAAGAAAGGTCGCGGCTTCGCCTGGTCGGCCTTCCTGCAAGGCGTTGCGTATCGCCGTGGAGGAGATTTTCGCCGAACCATCTGTGACGGGAGAAACAACCGACAGGGTGAAGCCATGCGCCTTGGCCAGCTGGTCCAGAGTTGAAGTGTCGCCTTCCCGCCCCTGGCCAAAACGGAAATCGAACCCAACAGCGAGATGTTGAAGACCCAATCCATCGACAAGAACCGTTTTGACAAAAACCTCAGGCGTCATTTTCGACATGGGTGCGTCAAAAGGAAGCTCATAGATGATTTCTACGCCAAGATCGCGCAGGGCCTCGCGTCTTTGAACGGTCCGCATGATGCGAAACGGCTCACCATCGGGTCTGAAAAACTGTCGCGGCGGGGGTTCAAATATAAGAGCCGCAAGCGGAATCGACCGATCACGAGCCACCTTTGCGGCGGCCTCGATCACCGCACGGTGGCCGGCATGAACGCCATCGAAATTGCCAAGCGCAACGCTCGCGCCGCGCTCACTGGATGGTAGTTTGTGATAGTCGGAAATAACGCCAGTCAAAAGCTAGCCCTTGCGTCTTGGAGCCACCACGCGTGCTTCGCCTTCGACGACAGCTTTGCCATTCACCATGCATTTGACAGCGAGCACAACACGGCTGCCTTTCTCCATCTTTTCAGTGACTTCGGCGCGCGCAGTGACAACATCACCGATGCGCACAGGCCGTTTGAACTGAAGCGAGAGGTCGGTGAAAATCGCGCCCGGGCCTGGCAGGTCATTGCCAAGAATGCCTGAGATATAAGAGGCCGTCAGAGCGCCATGCGCGATGCGTCCTTTAAAGATGGTCGTCTTTGCATAGTCTTCATCCATATGCAGCGGATTGCGATCGCCTGATACGCTTGCGAAGGCCTCAATGTCGTCTTCGGTGATGGTATGCTCAGTCTCGTGACTCATCCCAATTTCGAGGTCTTCAAAGAATTTCCCGGCGTATTCTGCCACTGGCCCACTCCACATTAAAAATCTGACCGGTGCGGTTTACCGTTTATTTGCTGCAATGCGCTAGTCCTAGTTCCACAACAATAACGGATTAGGATGATCCTGGGGTAAAAGAATGGCTGTTGATCTGTCTATGCCGGTACTTGTCGTCGATGACTACAAGACCATGGTGCGAATTATCCGCAACCTGCTCAAGCAACTGGGCTTCGAAAATGTCGAAGACGCAGCTGACGGCCAGGAAGCGCTTCAGAAAATGCGGGATGCTGACCAAAAATTTGGTCTGGTGATCTCCGACTGGAACATGGAACCCATGACTGGCTATGAGCTGCTCCGCGAAGTTCGTGCGGATGACTCGCTCAAACCGACGCCATTCATCATGGTGACTGCCGAATCCAAAACGGAAAACGTCGTCGCGGCGAAACGCGCTGGCGTAAACAACTACATCGTCAAGCCGTTTAACGCGGCGACGCTGAAGTCCAAAATCGCTGCGGTGATCGGCGATTTCTGATCCGCTGCCGCTCGGCAAATGACGGTGTACAAAGAAAAGGCGCAGACAGAAAGCAGTCCGCCGACTGTCTGACGATAAAAAAGGAAGAACACCATGGGTGCCAATGATGCCGCAGTCCGCGTCAGAGAGGCGATGGAACAACTGAAGGCTCAGAATGTGAAGGAACGTCAACTTGTCGATGTTCTGGAACTTTCCGGGGTCCTGACAGATGCCATGGGTCATTTTTTCAGCGCGCTGGATGAGTCCATAAAGGATGAGTTCATCGATATTGCCGGCTTTATCAAGAAAGCTCGCAATGAAATCGGTGACCTTCGCCCGAAGGACATCCAGATGAACCGTATCCCAAGTGCGGGCGAGGAGCTGGAAGCGATCGTTGCAGATACCGAAGTCGCCACCGACAAAATCATGCAGACTGCAGAAGATGTGTTGGCGATTGATCCGGATAGCACGGAAGATTTTGCAACGCAGATCCAGGACAAGATGCTGGTCATCATTGAAGCCTGCTCATTTCAGGATCTCACGGGTCAGCGTGTGTCGAAGGTCGTTTCGACGCTCAAGCAGATCGAAGAGCGGATCTCCCGCTTTGCAGAAGTTATGGGCGTCGACGAGGGTGAGGTTGAACTCTCTCCTGAAGAGAAACGACGCCAGGATCTGCTGCTGAACGGTCCCGCAATTGGCGGGCCAGAAACAGCGCAGGATGATATCGACGCCATGTTCGCTTCTGAAGGCGATGACAAGGCGGGTCAGGATGATATCGATGCGCTCTTTGCTGAAGACGGCGCCGAAGACGATGAAGCCTCCCAGGACGACATCGACGCGCTGTTTGCTTAACTGAGTTCTCGCATCTATTTAACAAAGCCCGGCCATTGCGCCGGGCTTTTTTGTGTTTGTGCGTCAATGTCGCTCCGCGTCTATTACCAGCGTAGCCCCGACATGGCGTAGCTAGCCGTCACACCATTTCGCTGCATAAGAGCAGCTGTATTATCTTCGAAATTGGATTGCGACTGATTGAGACCGGTGCCGACATAAAGACAATCAAGCCCCTGCTGGTTTGCGCCCTTCATATCCGTCGCCGGTCCGTCACCGATCGCCAGAATACGACGTTTGTCCGGCAAGCTGCCCGCAACACGCTCCAGATGTCGATAGGCGAGCTCGTAAATCGCATCGTGTGGTTTTCCCGGATAAACGACTTTGCCGCCGAGCTCTTCGTAAATTCTGGCGAGAGCGCCAGCACACCAGACGAGCGTATCACCCACCCGGACCTGAATATCCGGATTGGCGCAGATCATTTCGAGGTCGCGTTTGACCAAGGTTTTCAACTCGTCACGGTAGTCTTCAGGCTTGTCGTTAAACTGGTCCCGAAGTCCCATGGCCACTATGAATTTCGCCTCTTCAGGCCCCGAAAAAGTGAGTTCGCAACCTTCAAACAAGGTATTGTCGCGCTCTTCGCTTGAATCTGTCCCAAACCGATAGGCCGGGCCCGGCGCGTATTCGTCGAGCAACAATCGTGTCGCATCCCCGCTGGAGGCGGTTTTGTCAAAACAGTCCCGTCTCACGCCAAAGCCTGGAAAAAGCTCTTCAACTTGCGCCGCGCGTACCGGCGCGTTGGTGATCAGAATGACTGGCTTGCCCTTCTTGCGGAATGCCGCCAGGGCATCACACGCATCGTGAAAGGCTTCACGGCCATTATGGATCACGCCCCAGACATCACACAGGATGGCGTCATAGCGCGCTTCGATCTCAGACAGGCCATTTGGAAATGTAATTGAATTCATGTCGCTGGCGTTAGCCGATGCGAGACAGAAACAAAAGACCGATATTACGGCTAACCCGCAATCCTGGAGATGAATTCCGAAGTTGGCGCAGTTTCTTCCATCAGCGTGCCTTTTATCGGGCGCGGCGGACCAAAAACATGCCCCTGACCGTAAGCGATGTCGAAGTCGAGAATTTCGACCACGTCTTTCTCATCTTCCACCTTATCGGCAATCAGGTCGACGCCATAACGCATGAAAACAGCAGGAACATCTTCCGGCGCGACATTGCGATTTACAGAGGAAATTGGACGCGGCCCGCCATCGACCAGCTGATCGAGCAGCTTCCGGCCTTCAATTTTCAGGAACTTCACCTGTTCGGACTGCATTTCCGGCAGGTTCACGTCGATACCGTCTGCTTTATCCAGTGAGAAGCGGAAGCCCAGATCGGAAAGCCGGCCCATATTTCGCGCAGTCGTCGGCGATCTATTCGTGAAATCACGTGCGCCGATTTCAAAGATCAGAGAGCCTGCAAGATCTCGGTTTTCTTTGATAAATTCAAGGAATTGCGGGAAGAAGCTTTCATCCTCCAGTGAGGATGCCCCAATATTGCAGAACACACCGACCCGGCGATCTTTCTCACTGAGACGGCGCACGATCTGCACGCATCGGAACAACAGCATATTGTCGATCACACCAAGCAGGCCCGCATCACGCGCGGCCCCCAAAAACTCGCCCGGCATAATCAGCTCGTCATTCTCATCGCGCAGACGCGTAAAGCCTTCATAGAAACAGACCCGCCGCTGTGGCAGGCTGACAATCGGCTGCAGGTGAAGGTCGACCCGGTTTGCATCCAGAGCATCCTGAACCGCCTGAAGCGCTTCCTCAGGGGTCCGCTTTCCGGGTTCTCCTGATCCTGTAGGTGATGCTGCTTTGCCGGTGCGTTTGGCGACTGACAGCTTGGCTTCGAAGGTCTGCCCGAGTTGCTGTATCAGCGTTTCAAGTTCCCGCATCTCGGTTGAAAGCGTTTCGCGCCGCGCTGTTACTTCGCGAGACACCGTATCCTCAACGACGCCGATCTTGGCTTCGAGGATCTCGGCCTTCTGACGCGCTTTGCGGAGGTCGTTTTTCAGCGAGAGAATACGCATTTCGAGCTGCTTTGACCGCTCACGTCCGGTCGCAGTCACATGAATGAGACCCGAAAGTGTCGCGGCTGCAAGACCTGCCAGCGTCGCCATCTCGAGGGAGTATGGCGTAAACTGATAGACAACCACGCCCAGAAACAGACCGACAACGCAGTAGGATGCAGTAACAAGTATATGAGCAAAAGCAGGCATTCAGGTTCAGTCGATCTCGAAACTACGCTTTATGTCTGATATCTGAGAATAATCTTGGTTTGGTTAACACCATCATTGCCTGCGATTCGGCGCATTGGTTGAGCGAACCGCGAAGCAAATTCGGCCGATTCTCCATCCTTAAATTGATTCTGTCATCTGGCGGTATGCAGCCACGGGCGTCGGTCATGCTTAATGGCGTTGCAATATCACAACAGATCGCGGTCTTGCGACAACAGTATCTGGACGAAACTTCAACCTCATGGCACATTTTTCAACAGCTTCGGTCCGCGGCCTCATGGCCGGACGGGGGCGATCTGGGGAGAACGGGGTCCGGTTCACGCTGGGCCCCGTCGTCTTTTCAGGGGTTTTCCGCCATATCGTCCGCTAAGATCTGATAGGGTGATTCTGCTATAGAAACCGCTGTCGGTTTCTGACTTTCAGTCCCCTCAGGCCGAACCAGTTCATCGCCAACTGTTAAGAGTACGCCGCCCTGTGCCTCCAGGAGCTGCTGCGCTTCTCTCAAGGTCGGACAAGTCCGCGCAACTTTTGTGATTTCACCGAGCCGCGCCTGCAGCCGTGACTGAACAGCCCGCTCTCTGAGCCGGGTGAGCGCGGACTGATTCATGACAGGGAGGAAGCTGGCATCTGCAGGCCCATCGAACACCAGATTGCTGCTGTGGCAGGTGTACAGGTCGAGTTTTCTGCCATCGTAAACCACCCGATAGGCCAGTGACTGGTCACCGGTCGGCGTCAGCGTTGAACTTGCAAAAACCTGCAAGTCTCCCGTGTTGAAAACCAATACCTCCCGTCGCATAGAGGGCACTGGCTTCACAGCGAACCCGGCCATACGCGAATCCAGTTGTGGTTCCTCGGTTTCGATCAGCGCGTCTGAGAGCAGCAGCGCATCATCCAGACTGGAGAGTGTCTCGAGCGATAATTCGCCGCCGACCAGAAGCTGAGGCGCGCGGCGGCCATCCAGCCATGTCTCATATCTGAGGCTTGTATGACCGCCAGAGGACACAGGGTGGCCATCGAAAAGGAATACAGCGTCCAGTGGGCCGATACCGCGCCAGTTGGCAAATATGGGCGTGCCGAAAATCAGCCGTTTTCCGCCAGCCTGAACAAGAAGACAGGGCGCAAGACCAGCCAGCGAATACGTAATTTCTGTCTGACAACTCTCGACCTGAAAGGCCATGGGTTCAGCAGCACTGGGCACGGGGAGAGCGCTGTTCTTAGCCTCGGGACGCTGTGGTGTTTCAGGCTGAATACTCAGAAAAGTCAGGCTTGCTCCAACCGCTGCACCAATCAGCGCTGTGATGAAAAGACCAGGGATACTTTTCTTAGCCAATGCGTGTTTCAGCCCGTTCCTGAATGATGTCGTGTTCAATATGACCGATTCGATCGATTTCAATCCGGACACGATCACCGGGTTTGAGATATTTCGGGGGTGCATGCGCCACGCCGACGCCAGCTGGTGTTCCTGTGAACAACAGGTCACCCGGCTCCAGAGTGAAAGCCGCAGTGAGATGTGCAATCAGTTCAGGTATTTTATGGATGAGTTCTGACGTATTGCCGTTCTGACGAAGTTCGCCGTTCACATAGGTGCGCAAACCCAGCTCATTCACATCACCAATCTCATCGGGTGTGACGATCCAGGGGCCAATCGGTGCATGGCTGTCAAAGCCCTTGCCCATATTCATGGTTGGCGTTGCGCGTTGCCAGTCGCGAACCGAAACGTCGTTCCCGCAGGTATAGCCTGCAATAATCTCATGCGCCCGCTCTGCAGGAACGTGCCGACCTTTCCGGCCGATGACCACAACCAGTTCGGTTTCATAATCGAGACACTCTGAGACAGCAGGCATCATAATCTGGCCGGAAGGCGCATTGAGGGCCGTCACTTGTTTGACAAACCATGTCTGGTTTTTTGGGGGCTCACGACCTGTTTCAGCCGCGTGATCGGCATAATTCAGGCCAATACCGAGAATTTTCCGAGGCTTAAGAACCGGTGCCAGAATTTGCTCCGGCGCAACATTCATGGCCAGACCTTTTGAAACTGCCAGATCTGCCGCCTGCCGCAGTTCATCAGGGCGCGATAGCAGGTCCTGCAGATCAACCCCGCGATCCGCCAGCGCAAATGCGCGCCCGTCATGGAACACGACCGGCAAATGAGACTCCAGATGTATGATATTTCCGAGTTTCATGGTTCAGTCACTTGCATTCTTTTTTCCGGCATAGGACCTCTAAAGACATTTGGGGCGTACCGGAAGATTTAATGCAAAACTTGGGAGTGACGGCTGAAGCCAAGAGCGTGCTCAATTTGCTGCAGCCCGGTGTTCAATATCGCATACCATCCTATCAGCGGAGTTATTCCTGGCAGGTCTCAGATGCCACGGCGCTGATTGATGATCTGATTGTCGGTCTTGATGAAGACCGGCCCCACTTTCTCGGCGCAATCGTAACCGTCAAAACAAGTGTCCCTGGACTGTTTGAAGTCGTAGACGGCCAGCAGAGGCTGACCACTCTCTCTCTTCTTCTTGCTTGCCTGCGAGACCTGACAAGCCATTTGCGCAAAGCGCCTGATCTTCAGAAATATCTCTCAGACGACGCCAGAGAAGGCGGCTGGCGCATGACCCTCAACCAGGTTGATGCTCCGGTATTTCGATCACTGGTGCAACAACCGGAGTCCACCCTGAACGCCGAAATGCTTAGTTGTACTGAAGACGAACACAGCTTGATCTTCGACAATCTTCTGGCTGTTCGCGAGCGGATCCAAATGCTGTCGCCTGTGGATCGGGTCGCATTGGCAAACTTCGTTCTCAACAATTGTCCAATGGTACACGTCGAAGTGGACGACCGCGATCTCGGTCATAAGGTGTTTCAGGTCCTGAACACCCGCGGCCGCCAACCGAGCGCCCACGATATTCTGAAAACGGAACTGTTTGAACGCGCGAAGTTCAGCTCTGAAGAAGCGGATAAATATGCCCGCGCCTGGACTCAATATGAGTCACGCCTGAAAACCCGAAATTTCGATGACCTTTTGCGCCAGATTCGCTCGCTGCATGATCGTCAGATGCGCGGGAATTTTGTGACGGGCTTTTGCAATTCGGTTCTGGAAGATGTGCCGGCTCGCAAGTTCCTCACTTCATATCTTCCCCGCTTCGTCCATGCCTATATGGAGCTCCAGCAGGGTTCCATTCGACTCAATCGCACCCTGCGTGAAGTCGATGACCACCTCGCTCTGCTTGGTGGTCTGGATCATAATGGCTGGCGCGCGCCGGCGCTAAAATTTCTTGTTACCCACGATCGAGATGCCGACAGGGCACGAGAATTTTTCTGCGACCTCGAACGACTTGCGTTTTGCATGCAGCTCGTCGTGACAGATCGTGACGCCCGACTAAGGCGTTACCGCAGGCTTTCAGAAGAAGTCACGTCAGACGCAAAGCTTTTCGCGCCGGATGGAGCGCTCACCCTCACACCTGAGGAAAGAGAGAAACTCACACAAAGACTGAAAGGCCGGTTCGGATCGGTTACACAGAGACGTGCGCTTGTATTGAAGCTCAACAGTCTTCTGCCGCGCGGGGAAACCGTCTCTCCGAAATCTGACATTACAGTCGAGCATGTCCTGCCTCGCAATCCAGAACCAGGATCTGAATGGATTGAGGTCTGGCCAGATCTCGCTGAACGACGCGAGCTGTGTGATGCGCTTGGCAATTTCTGCCTGCTGACAAAAGCCGATAATCAGATTGCAGATCGCCTCGGATTTTCCGAAAAACGCGACACGATCTTCGCGCACCCTCAGCGCGGCGCCCAATTTGCTCTCACGCGTGATGTCGCAAAAGAGGAACGATGGACACCCGCTGTGGTGCGAAGACGCACAACGCGGCTCGCAGACCTTTTGATCAGAAACTGGAAACTGGACCTTCCAGCAGGTTGATCATTCAGGAGCGACCGGGATACTAAACTCACATACTGAGAACAGGGTGCGCATCCGGAAGGGAATGGGAATGTCGTTATTTGATCTGTCAGGAAAATCTGCCGTCATCACAGGATCGAGCCGCGGCATCGGCAAGGCCATTGCTATCGCCATGGCTGAACAGGGCGCGCGCGTAACGATCTCCTCCCGTAAGCCGGAGCCATGTGCTGAGACGGCTCAAGAGATCAATGATCGATTTGGTGAGGGCACGGCAATTTCTGTGCCCGCGAACATTTCGTCCAAAGAGGATCTTCAAAATCTGGTCGACGAGACAAATGCCGCTTTTGGTAAAATCGACATCGTGGTCTGCAATGCTGCATCGAACCCCTATTACGGCTCACTTGCCGGGATTTCCGACGAGCAGTTTCAGAAAATCCTGTCGAACAATGTGATCTCCAATAACTGGCTCATCCAGATGGTGATGCCACAAATGGTGGAGCGCCAAGACGGCGCCATTGTAATTGTATCTTCCATTGGAGGCCTGAAAGGGTCCCCAGTGATCGGTGCCTACAACATCTCCAAGGCAGCTGATTTCCAACTGGCCCGCAATCTCTGCGTTGAGCATGGCAAGGACAATGTGCGGATCAACTGTATTGCGCCAGGCCTGATCCGGACCGATTTTGCCAAGGCGCTGTGGGAAAATCCCGACACACTGAAACGCGCCCTCGCCTACACCCCCATGGATCGCATCGGTGAACCGCATGAAATCGCAGGCGCCGCTGTCTTCCTCGCCTCAGACGCCGGCGCTTATATGAACGGTCAGATGATAGTGATTGATGGCGGTCAGACCATCACATGAGCCGCAATTACTCACCGCAACCATAACGTTCATAGCGCAAATACAGATTTTGAGCTTTTCAGTTGCAGAGAGTCAGTAGATAAGGGCTTCGGCCTCAATGGCTGTGGGTGGTTACGTGTCATAAAAAGTTGGGTTGCCGGATTTCGAGAAGAACTCCGGACGATTGTTTTTATCGGGGGCCGTTTTACGCGTGCCGAAACAAGAAAACGATTTGCAAACGGCTGAAGTTTCAGACCGAGCGCGTTCGCCATTTGGGCGCGCCTGGGCTGTGCTGACCCTGCGAGACAAAGCGAATGCACGTGTTTCGCGCCTTGCAGATGCTGTTCTTCTGATCAGCGTTTTTACCGCGCTGGGCGCGTTTATCCCTCTGGTCGTGGCCATCTTTCTTCTGCCTGACCCATATCTGCTAATTTTCGCGATGAGCGGAGGCGTGATCATCACCCTTCTTATGGTGCCTGCGATCACGGTCGTTTCGGGTGATCCGCGCCAGGCAGCATGGGCATTATGCGGGATCACCAGCCTGTCATTGTGTATACTGGGCCTCATAAGCGGAGGGATTTCATCTGCCATTCTGCCAATGCTGATCGCCCCGGTTGTGTGGGCCTGGTTTCTGCTCGGCCAGCGTGCGGGCGTCATATTTTTGGTGATGATGCTCCTGACGCTGGCACTTTGCGCCGTTTACGCCGACGAGGTGAACCCCGATCTTCCGTCCATTCAGAGCGGAATGTTCGGTGTCATTCAAAGCCTCACCCTTACTCTGACGACAATTGCCTGCAGCCTGGCAGGTTATCTTGCAAACCGGAATGAAAAGCTCATTCACGAGGACATCGTTAACACCCGTGACCGCGCCAATCGCGCCAATCGCGAAAAGTCAGAAATGATTGCAGGTATTGCGCACGAAATTCGCACGCCATTGACCGGGTTGATGGGCATGCTGGAATTGCTTGCAAAAGAACCACTCGAACCTGCTCACGCAGAAATGGCTGACACGGCAAAAGCTTCTGCGCGAAACATTCTCGATCAGATCAACGACCTTCTCGACTTGTCCAAAATTGAGGTTGGCGAGCTGCGTCTGCTGCCAGAGCCGGTGGACATTACAGCGCTTTTCGAAGCCACTGCACGAGAATTCAAAGCGACATCTGAAGACAAGGGCCTGCTTTTCCTGACGAACGCACCAGAAAAGCCGATATGGATCCTGATCGATCCGATGCGTTTCAGACAGATCCTGGCAAACTTTCTCTCCAACGCACTCAAGTTTACCGAGAGGGGTCATGTCTACGCCAGGCTCGAGATTGAAGATCTGGATACCGGAGAGGTGAATCTTCGCGTATGCGTAGAAGACACAGGACCCGGCGTACCCGAACAACTGTTCAAAGCCATTTTCAACCGGTTCACTCAGGTTGAGGGAACCCAGCGCGCGAAACACAATGGCTCCGGTCTCGGGCTGGCCATCGTTGCCGACCTGGCTCGGCTTCAGGGCGGTAAAGCCTGGGTGGAGCCTGGCGACGAGACGGGATCGGTTTTCAAATTTGAAGCAAGTTTCAAGCGGACCAGTGCGCTTGAGCTTCCTGAAAAGTCGGATCAATCCGAAACGAATTCCGGCGTCCGAGTGCTGATCGCAGACGATAGCCTGGGCAATCAGCGCGTACTGACACGCGTATTGCAGGGCATGGGCTACCAGACTGTCAGCGTTGCCAATGGATCAGACGCGATTGTCGCAATTGCGCGGGAAAAAATCGATCTGGTTCTGATGGATTTCCATATGCCTGTAAAAGACGGACCGACAGCATTGAAAGATATCCGTCGTCTACCAGATAAAACCCGTGCAAACACACCGGTAATTGGCCTCTCAGCTGACTCTTCAGAGTCAGATATGAAGCGCTGGATAGATGCTGGGGTGGATGGTTTCGTCCTTAAGCCCGTCGATTTTGTGGGACTGGATCTGACCATGCGCAGGGTGCTTGGCGTCCAGAGAAATGGCCAGTCGGAATTATCTGCAAGAACCGGCAGTTAAATAAATTTCGACTGCTTGACGGCCTCTCATCAACTACCTAAGTGACGCCTGTTAGCACTCGCGTCGAGTGAGTGCTAACAGAGGATTTAGTTTAACCAACCTAATTTGGAGAGAGGGACGTCCATGAAATTCCGTCCGCTTCACGATCGTGTTCTCGTTCGCCGAGTTCAGGAAGAAGAGAAAACAAAAGGCGGGATCATCATTCCCGATAGTGCCAAAGAAAAGCCACAGGAAGGCGAAGTCGTCGCTGTTGGCACAGGCACACGCGGTGACGATGGCGCACTGATCGCGCTCGACGTCAAAGCTGGTGACCGTATCCTGTTCGGCAAATGGTCCGGCACAGAAGTCACTGTTGAGGGCGAAGAGCTCCTCATCATGAAAGAGTCCGACATCCTCGGTGTCGTTGAAGGCTAAATCTCGGTCTGACTGAGACCCTGTAATCAAATTAGAAGGACGATTATCATGTCTGCAAAGCATGTGAATTTCTCCGCTGATGCACGCGAAAAGATGCTCAAGGGCGTCGACATTCTCGCAAACGCTGTAAAAGTTACGCTTGGCCCAAAAGGCCGTAACGTTGTTATCGAAAAATCTTTCGGCGCACCGCGCACAACGAAAGACGGTGTGACTGTCGCCAAAGAAATCGAGCTGGAAGACAAGTTCCAGAACATGGGCGCTCAGATGCTCCGCGAAGTTGCATCTAAAGCGAACGACGTCGCTGGTGACGGTACAACAACTGCGACTGTTCTTGCTCAGGCCATCGTTCGCGAAGGCATGAAGCGCGTTGCCGCTGGCATGAACCCAATGGACCTGCGCCGCGGCGTTGAAAAAGCTGTTGCTGAAGTCGTGAACTCCATCAAAGAGAGCTCTCAGACTGTATCTACAGGCCAGCAAATCGCTCAGGTCGGCACGATCTCTGCGAACGGCGAAAAAGAAATTGGCGACATGATTGCGAAAGCAATGGAAAAAGTCGGCAATGAAGGCGT